>ENA-ORXM01000522-ORXM01000522.1-marine-metagenome-genome-assembly--contig:-NODE-522-length-67138-cov-14.760994_pt1 | contig 67138 bp, 46 predicted proteins | sample MGYA00237867_ERZ511480 | MGnify/ENA primary metagenome ERZ511480 (study PRJEB26309, sample SAMN06266103) | marine metagenome | isolation source: Algal blade | place: United Kingdom:Sidmouth, United...
AATGACACAGTGAATAATTTCTGTGAATGTGAAGGAGAGTCGATCTATGATTGTCCGACTTTGATGCTGGACATCGGCGATCCTTGTGATGATGGCATTGCAGGTACAGAGAATGACCTGGTGGACAGTAATTGCAGTTGTGTGGGTGAGTCTGCTTTTGATTGTCCCATCCTGATGCTAGACATCGGGGATAATTGTGATGACGGCGATGCCACGACTGAGAATGATATGGTGACTGCCGCGTGCCTCTGTGTGGGAGAATCCATCTATGATTGTGAGGTGTCGATGGTGAACTTTGGAGATCCTTGTGATGATGGTGATCCAGATACTGAGAATGATATGATCAACTCCAACTGCCAGTGCGAAGGCACTTATGTGTATGACTGCCCTACATTGATGGTGGATATCGGTGATGACTGTGACGATGACGATGCGACGACAGAAGATGATGAGATCGATGCTGATTGCAATTGTGTGGGAGAATCGATTTTTGACTGTCCAGACTTAATGGCCAATGTGGGTGATCCTTGTGATGATGGGGATCCTCTGACGGAGAATGATATGATAATTCATAATTGCAATTGTCATGGCGAGGATATATATGATTGCAATGATTTGGAGAAGAACATCGGAGACCCCTGTGACGATGGTGATCCTTCTACCGAGAATGATCTGATGGCTGTTCTTTGCGAATGCCGCGGCATTCCCATTGATATTCCATCTTGTCCAGTGCCGTTCGAGAACATAGTATGTGAGCAATGGCTGCAAGATACTTTAGCTGCCTTCGATCCTATTTGTACAGGTAACAATGATGTCCACCTGATATTGATGGAAAAAGATGATAAGCAATTAATTCAGATTTATGCCTTGGGTCCAGCTACTGATGGGTGGGAAGCGGCAGTCTACTCATGTGAAGGAGAACGGATAGGTTTTATATGGGCTAATATATGGGATGGAAACTATCAATATTCTCCTGTCGGATTGTCAGAATACACAGAAACATTAATAGGTTCTTGTTTTCTTGAACCCCCACTTCCCACCTGCACAGAACTAGATCTGGACGGAGACGGCTACACCACTTCTTTTGATTGTGATGATCAGGATGCTGAAGTTAATCCTGATGCAATGGAAGTTTGTAATCAGATGGATGACAATTGTGATGGTCAGATAGATGAAGGCCTGACCGTTGTCAGATATTATTTTGATGGTGACGGCGACGGTTATGGCGTATCTGACCCTTCCATAGTTGATTGCTCGCAGCCGAGTGGTTATGTGTTGACCTTTGATGATTGTGATGATCAGAATGCCAGTGTCTTTCCTGGTCAGACAGAAGCCCCTTACAATGGGCTGGATGATGATTGCGATCCCTCTACCCCTGATGATGATCTGGACGGTGACGGGTATGTGCTGGCAGAGGATTGTGCTGACATGGATGCGACGATCAGTCCTGCTGCAGCAGAAATCTGTGATGGTCTGGATAATAATTGTAACTCGGAAATAGATGAGGGCTTGACTATTATCATCGGTTATCCAGATACCGATGGGGATGGTTATGGAGCAGATGTGCTACCCGTGGAAGCTTGTGATTTGTTAGTTGGTTACGTTGAGAATTCATTGGATTGTGATGACGAAAACCCTGAAATTAATCCAGATGCTACAGACATTCCCAATAATGGCATAGACGAAGATTGTGATGGTGCAGATATGATAACAGATGCGCTCCATGAGTTGAGCGAGGGCAGCGTTATTATTTATCCTAATCCTACGCGTGATCTGGTTTTCATAGCTGCGGAGGGTATCGATAGCTATCTCTTGTCGCTTTATGACTACACGGGAAGAAAATTATTATCTGGGGTGAATGCGGGGGTGGTGGATTTGACGCTGTATCCTGTGGGTGCTTTTGTGCTGGTGGTGCAGGATTTGAGGAGTGGGGGGATTGTTGTGGAGCGGGTTCTAAGGTATTAATTATCAGTGATCTGTGGTTTTTTTTAATTAGAGTAAGCGTTTTTTCTTGTAGTTGCATTCTATAAGTAACACATCATTGGAACAAGTATTAAATCATCGAATTTCAAGCAAATGAAACACTTTATTCTACTAGTAATATTCCTTTTAGCCATTTCAGTTTCCACTGCGCAAGTCATAGATCATAGTTGGTTTTTGCGCTCGGGAGTCACTATTAGTCACGTGCATACTTTTGATGCGGATGTTTCGCAAGTTGATTTGGGTGCCGTGGGACCTGATCAGTTATGGGACTTTTCTCACGAAGAACTTAATAATCTCATAGACACAACTTGGTTTATGGACCCTGTGGATGTGGTGTTCAGCGAACATTTTCCAGCAGCCACCGTATGTCGCAGAAATGTGAATCCCTATTATGATTGGGAGTGGTATTACCAAGTAAAAGGAGATACCATATACAGCCTTGGCGAAGCCTATATCAGGCATGTGGGCAACTCCATTGATACGTTTATACAGCCGCAACCAGAAGATGTAGAGAGTATATTCGCTTACGATGGGTTGGAATTGGGTGAAGATTTTTGGACTTCAGTAAACAAATTTCAAGAGTACACCTTCCAAGCCACGGGTACGCTCATCACAACACCACAGGATACTTTTAGAGATGTGATCTTGATCAGAAAAGATTTTGGACCAACGGAGAGTAGGACTTATTATTGGTTCCAGTCTGATCTGACTAAGGAGTTATGTGTATATCGAGGTGGTGGTCTCTCTAGAATGATACATTACGAAGACATTAATTCTACAAATACAATAGAGCTGCCTTCCACCCAACTACAAAACTTGTCAATTAGTTATAACGAAGGCAGATTAAGCTTGTCAAATCATCAAGGACTTAGAAAAGTTCAGCTTTCTATATATAGCATCGATGGGCAGAGAATATTTGAACAAGATCTAGAGCTGCATTCGGGTGATTTTTATCAATCCTTGAATTTTGATACTGACATTAAGACTTGCGTAGTTCTATGCGTAGATAAACAGGATCAAAAGTTTGTTGCCCAAAAGATTATCGTACGATAGGAATCTGGAAATGAGAAATTTTGAATTGAAAACTAATACGCATTACCTACTCGTTCACTGATGCTAATCATACCAATTTACTATCACAATCTTCAAAATCCCTATGCCCCGATCGGCCCTAGCTCCACTCCCTCTGAGTAAGCTGCTTTGATATTATTCTGAGAATAAGCTTCCTTGATGAGGCCATAGATCTCGTAAGTAGCTGCCCAATAGTCATCGGGTTTGATATATGGGCGGACGGCTAGTATGATGAAGTGACTATCATTAGATTCTATGCCTATGAGTGGTTCACTATCCCAGACGATGTATTGGCTTTTCTTCAGTGCTGAATTTATGACTTCTTTCACTTTGGGAAAGGATTCTGCATAAGGCATGGTCACATTCAGTGACAAGCGCATATTGCCCATCTCACTGTAATTTGTGATGACATTATCGGTCATCTGGCCATTGGGTATGACCAGTGTTTTATCATTAGGGGTCTCCAGAGTCGTATTGAATATCTGAATGCTTTTTACTTTGCCAAAGCTCTCCTCTACTGAGACCCAATCACCGACTTTGTAAGGTTGTAAGAAAAGGATGGTTAGACCTGAAGCGAAATTTCCCATGAAGCCCTGCAAGGCCATTCCTATGGCAAAGACCGCTGCGCCCAATAGCCCGAGCAAGGCTGTCATTTTGACACCGATGATGCTGGCAGCGATGCCGATGATAATAACCTTGAGTGTGGTCGATATTATGGATTTTAGAAATTCAGAGACCTCCATTCCGATCATGGATTTGTCAAGGGCTAGTCCGATGACTTTGCTGATTTTTTTGACTACTTTGAATCCAATCCACCAGACGATGATCGCCAGGAAAAGCTTAGGGAGAAACACCACCATGTAATCGACAAATTGGGTTCCATAGCCTTGTAATCTGTCCATGCTGAAAGTTTGTGTCAAGTCTAAGCTTTCTGCTAATTTGTCATCTTGGAGTAGGTCTTGTTCGTTCTGTTCTTCCATGATTATTGGGGTTTCAATTGTGGTTATAATTCAAAAATATAAAGAAATTCAAGTTTTCCACTCTTATAATCAATTATGCCAAGGCAGCAAACTGATTCCATCTGTAAGAAGTATTCTTTGCAACGCATAGTGAGAGCAATTATCTTTATGCGTAAGTATATAAAGAATGTCGCAAGAGAATAAAAATGAAATAGCGCAGAAAATAGCTTCTGAAATAAATGTCCGATTACCCATGGAGCTATCTGATGAAGAAATGATCTTACACATAGCGGACAGGGTGGAACGCATGCTAAAGGGCGATCCTGATCTGCTGATGAGTTATTTGTATCGACTGGATGTAACACAGAAAAGTATCAAAGAAGCATTTGAAGTCAGTATATTTCCAGCCCATGTCACCTTTGCCAATCTTATCTGGGCTAGACAGAAACAGCGCATTGAAACCAAGAAAAAATATAAGCAAGATCCGATTGAGGGTTGGGAATTTTAACGTTGTCTAAATTACAACGGCCTCACTTGCCCCACCTTTGAGGGGAGTTTCACCTAGATGGACTGCGTAGCAACGCTGCAGGCAACGGTTCTCGCATCAGAGCCTGCACCGAGTTTCTCGAATGTGGAGTCAGGAGGCATAAAAGCCGCTATGCAAAAAATTTATAGAATTTTGTATTTAGAATGCACTAATATCTCTCAATTATTTGCTGTAATCACTTATATATCAAAGCTTTAGGTATTTGCCTCGCCGATGGGCTTTCCCCGAAACTGATGTTTCGGTTCTCTCTCTTCTTACTACCGTTTAGGACCTCAGATGCAGATTTGGCTGCATTACTCGTTCATGTATTATAATTTTAGCAAAAGCGAAATAAAAATTCAAGATTGGCCACCCACCCGCTTTCGCGATTCTCTTCCTTAGAGCTTTCAGTTCTATCCGCCGTTGCGGAATCGGTCGTTCCTATTTCTTAAAGACTTTAAAAAACGACGCAACCTTGTCATTAACCGAAATATCAACCTTTAAAGCCTCAAATGAAGAAGGCCAAGTCCAAAAATTCTATAATCCATAAATTTCCTTGGTGCTTCTTAAATACGCTATTCAGTAAATTTAATTTACCCTAATTTTGGGTGATACTCAGATGGGCTTTCCAATCATAAAATAAATATTTGTCTAAGACTTTCAAATCAAAAGGTGTCGTCTTCCGATCCCTGAAATATTCGGAGACAAGTCTGATCTTGGATATCTATACGCAGATGCATGGCTTGGGTTCTTATATTGTCAGTGGTGTCCGCAAGGCCAAGTCCAAAACCTCTAATGTCTATAATCCCATGAACATCATAGATCTGGTCGCGTATGTGCCTGGAGAATCTCTATCCAGAATCAAAGAAGCCAGTTATGATCATACTTATCAGAAACTGGACAGAGAAGTCATCAGAGCTGCCATAGGTACTTATTTCATTGATCTGCTTCGCTCCAGTATCAAGGAAAAAGAACCCAATGAACTCTTGTATCTGTACATAGTCAAGACTCTGAAAGACTTGGACTCGGGCGCCTCTCTAGGTAATCTGCCCATCCGCTATGCCATAGAACTTGCTAGTCACCTGGGCTTTCAGTTAAGTGATAATTATTCTGATCAGAACCAGTATTTCGATCTGCAAGTGGGTGCTTTCATTGATAATGACATCAGACATAAGTATATCCTTAATGATGCTGTAAGCTATTCCTTGCATGCTGTCATGCAAAATCCCGTAAATGCAGCTATGGACAAAATCAGTCGCAAGGTGCTTTTAGATGCCTTGATGGATTATTATAGACTGCATATCGAGGACTTTAGACCCTTGCGGTCATTACCAGTTCTCAGAACCTTACTGTCTTAGCACGGCCTAATATTTAATACAACCACCTATATCATATTTACCTAGGTTAAATATTCCTAATATGTTTAGTTTTGGAAGATAATCACTGCATTCGATGTCTTCAAAAATTTTACCCACACCTATTTATTACGATACGACCGGTCTTTCTAAAAAGAGGCAACTTGAGTTGTATGAGCTTATGCTAAGGCCAAGGATGGTGGAAGAAAAAATGCTGTCTCTACTCAGACAAGGTAAAATCAGCAAATGGTTTTCTGGTATCGGCCAGGAGGCCATCGCAGTAGGCTGTACGGCTGTACTGGAGGAGGACGAGTGGGTGTTTCCGATGCATAGGAATCTAGGTGTATTCACAACCAGACAAGTGCCGTTGCACAGGCTCTTCGGGCAGTGGCAGGGGAAGCCTTTGGGTTTTACGCAGGGACGAGATCGTTCTTTTCACTTCGGTAGTAAGGAGCATAAGATATGGGGTATGATCTCCCATCTGGGTCCGCAGCTTTCATTGGCTAGTGGGGTGGCGATGGCACATAAGTTATCAGGAGAAAAAAAGATAGCCTTGGCTTTTACAGGAGAGGGTGGAACGAGCGAAGGAGAATTCCATGAAGCCCTTAATGTTGCTGCGGTGTGGAAGTTACCCGTCATATTTGCAATAGAAAATAATGGCTATGGCTTGAGCACGCCTACCAGTGAACAATACGCCTGTAAGCATCTGGCAGATAGAGGGAAAGGTTATGGTATGAAGTCCTATCGAGTGGACGGAAATAATATCGTGGAAGTCTATAAGACCCTTTCAAAAATTGTCAAGAAAATCAGAAAAAAACCAGAGCCTGTCCTGCTGGAGTTTGCTACTTTCAGAATGCGCGGTCATGAGGAAGCTTCGGGTACCAAGTATGTGCCTGATGAGTTGATGGACTATTGGGCAGCAAAAGACCCCTTGGTGAACTATCAGAATTTTCTGATTGATAAGGGTGGCTTGACGGTGGAAGCTGTCGATATCTTAAAGGCCAAAATCACCCAAGAGATCAAATCAGAATTAGCCATATCATATGCCGCTCCCGAAGTGACTGTAGATGAGGTCAGAGAAAAAGTAGCGGTGTATGCAAGGCCTGTGGATAGCCCTGAAAGTAAAAAGGGAGTAACAAAGGAGCTGCGATTTATTGATGCTGTATCTGAAGGATTGGATGTGGGGATGCAGCAGTGGGATAAGCTGGTGCTGATGGGTCAGGACATAGCCGATTATGGTGGGGTCTTTAAGATCACTGATGGTTTCATGGATAAATACGGTAGGGATAGAGTCAGGAATACGCCTCTATGTGAAAGTGCCATTGTCGGAATTACTTTGGGACTCAGCATGAAAGGCTACAAGTCGATGATGGAGATGCAGTTCAGTGATTTTGCAACTTGTGGTTTCAATCAGATCGTCAATAATCTGGCTAAGATTCATTACCGATGGGGACATGCAGCGGATGTGGTCATCAGAATGCCTTGTGGCGGCGGTATGGGTGCAGGCCCTTTCCATTCTCAGACCAATGAGGCCTGGTATACACATACTCCTGGACTCAAGGTCGTCTATCCTTCTAATCCTATAGATGCCAAAGGCTTATTGCTAGCTGCGCTGGAGGATCCTAATCCTGTCCTCTACTTTGAGCACAAGGCTATGTACAGAACCCTGACTGGAGATGTGCCGCAAGGTTACTATACGACGCCTATAGGAGAAGGGGTGAGAGTTCAAGCTGGAGATCAGCTATCCATCATCACTTATGGCATGGGAGTACACTGGGCTGTGGAAGTGGTAAAAGAAATGGGTATAGTTGCGGACATAATAGATATGAGAAGTTTGCTGCCCTTGGACTATGGCATTATTAATGATACTGTAGGGAAGACGGGCAGGGTATTAGTGTTGCATGAGGACAGCTTGTTCGGTGGCATAGGTGGTGAGATATCAGCGTATGTGAGTGAGCATCTCTTTGAGAAACTGGATGCACCTGTGATGAGGGTAGGCAGTCTGGATACGCCAGTTCCTTTCAATAAAGAATTAGAAAAAGTATATCTGGCCAAAGATAGATTGCAACCAACTATTAAAAAATTATTAGCATACTGATACAAAAATTGAATATGGATTATTCCAAAATACAAGAAAAAGTAACCAAGTATAATTCAATACTAAGTAATACTTCCAACTACAGAAAAGAGTGGTCATCGAGATTAAAAAAGGAGATCACGGATAACCTGGACAAGATCATCAAAGACACTGAGCTCAATGCTTATGTGGAAGTCAAAGACGATATCGAAAATCTGGAGGTGATAACAATGTCCTTAGGTACGGAAGTAAGTGGCATCGCAGAAAAACTTCCCGGCAGTAAAACTAAACGACCTTTCATAAAGTCCAATGGTGCCTTGATTTTCCAACAACTATTTAATGGTAAAGTGATGATGATGGTCATGTATCCTTTCATAGAAGGTTATGGCCAACCCAAGCCGCCAATGACTTTGGAAATTGTACGACCTGAAGAATTCAAACCTATTAATGTAATACGTTATACAGAAACTTTTCTTAAGGAAGTGATAGAGTGGGAAGACTTTGATGATGATGTACCAGAGAAGATGGGCCTTAATCCTATCGGCTTTGGGGGCGCTTTGCAGCAGTTGGAAGGTGAGTAAACGGTGATGACGCAGCCATCAAAGTAAGGATGGCTATTCAAAAAATTAATGTTTGTATTCCCTTTTCGTTTGACTGAATAGAAGCTGTCACTTCTCCTCTTCATTCAACCGCTCAAAATAGGCATCCATCCCTGGCTGCGAAATATCAAAGCCTTCGTCAGCCTTGGCAGCATCTACTTTTTCCTTGACATCTTCCAAGAATTGCTTGGCGTCATAAATGATTCCATCCTTGATAGTATATGAAACGCCACCTACTCTGACTATCTCATTGTCTTCAGTGAGCTTGATGGCACCTGTACCATATAGTACTTTTAGATTCATAAGTGGATTTTCATCTATGATGATGAGATCTGCTTTCTTACCGATTTCTATACTGCCTATCTCGTCATCCATTCCCAAGGCTTCCGCTCCATACAAGGTAGCTGATCTTATGACTTCCAGAGGATGAAATCCTGCTTCCCTCAGTAGCTCGAGCTCTCTGATGTAACCGAAACCATATAATTTGTATATGAAACCAGAATCAGAACCGGCAGTGACCCGCCCGCCTCTATTCTTGTACTCATTGACAAAAGTCATCCAGAGCTGATAGTTATTTCTCCAATCCACTTCCTGCTCTGTTCCCCAAAAGTGCCAGTAAGAACCATGAGATATTTTGCTGGGGAGGAAGAAGCGCCAGAGATCGGGTAGGGTATAGAGTTCATGCCATTCTTCTCTTCTGGCTCTGTGCAAGTCTCGACTCGCTTCGTAAATATTGAAAGTGGGATCTATGGTAAAATCCATTTCCAGTAATTTATCCATCACAGCTTTCCAATGCTCAGAGTAAGGCTCTGCGGCTTGCTTCCACAGCCTGCCCGCTTCCTGAAATCTATGCTGCTCATTCTGATAGTTATAATCCAGCGGGTAGTCTTGAATCGTCTGATCGACAAATAATGCCTCTGGCAGTCCATACCAATGCTCCATGGTCGTCAGCCCTGCTTCAGCAGAATGAAGGACATTCCATCTACCGACTTCAAGTTGTGCATGGTGGCAGGCTGAGCGCAGGCCGAGCTCTTTGTTTTTTCTGAGTGCGGCATCGAATAGCTTGGGCGATAGGCCAAAGAATTTTATGCCATCAGCTCCTTTGTTGGCATTCTCCTGTACCCAGATTCTGGCTTGCTGTGGTGTGGAAATGGGCTCTTTACTTCCTTGACCGAAAACTGTGTAAGCCATAATTCGTGGAGCGGTGATTTTATTTTCTTCGCTCAGTTTTTTATGTTCCAAGGTCCAGTCAAGACCATTGCCGCAAGAGGGTTCTCTGATGGTTGTGATGCCATGGGCCAGCCAGAGTTTGAAAACATATTCAGCATCAGTGCCTTGACTTTTACCGCCTATGTGGCCATGCATATCGACAAAGCCAGGCAGGAGATACTTTCCAGTGCCGTCTATTTCTTTTCCACTGGTTTTTAGTTTGGGACGGCGTAATGAATCAATTGATACGCCAGGATAGCCGACGGTTTTGATCTGGACTATCCTATTATTTTCTATGACAACGTCTACTGGTCCTATGGGAGGGGCGCCTGTGCTATTGATGACGGTTATGCCTCTTATGATGAGTTGCGGGAAGGGACCTTCACCTTCCTGGACGAGCGGCGCGGGGGCTACCTGTGCTATGGCGAATGTGGCCAAAAGGCTCAGGATGTAAATGGAAAATATGAATCTCACAGGGCTGTAATTTTGACTTTAAAGTAAGAATTCTGTGTCTATTAGAAGAACGGTGTGGAAAGATAGCAACTGATATGATAGGGTTGCATTATTGTCTATGCTAAGTCGTTTACCTTAGAGTGACGATTATTTTAGAGAAGACTGATAGTTTTAGACATTTAGTTGAGAGATTTTTAATGTGAATTCTTAGGGGAGTTCACTTTCCATCTATCCTTATCTCATAGTGTCCTACCAGTGCATGTCGCTCAAAAGAGAGTAACCATACATGCAGTGTTGTCCTATCCTCATCAGTAAAGTGGAGTACAGGTCCATCGATGCCTATCTTATGGCTATCAAGCCAATGGTCGTCATCGTCCGTCAGTATGGCGTAATAGGGTGACTCTTTAGTTTTATAACTGAGGTGTTCCGAGTAACTCTCGTAAAAACTGTGGTTACCTATGCCCATGGAATTTTTCCATCCTTCATTAGCCTGCGCGGCAGATAACACTGGAATTTGTGAAAGATCCAAACCACCTATGATCAATGAAGTAAGTATTCTGCTTTTATCATGCTGAAAGTTGAAAGTGAGCTCATGCAAGACTTTATTCTGAGAAGACTCAGTTTCTACTCTTGCGAGTTTTACCTCTTTCAGATGATGGATCCGTCCGAGCTCTGTCGATCTGGGATCGCTGCGATTGTAAAAGCCTGGAGGTGAAAAAGTTGCAAATTTTGAAGCATCTGTCTGCAGATCGCGCATTGTAGCAAAAGATTCTGGAGATATGATCTCCTTATATTTTTTAGCTCTGGCTCCTTTTTTGGGATACATTTCATCAGAAAGGTCTTTGAAAGTTATGTCAAAGACTTGCTGAATACTTCTCAGTTTCTTGAGGGCTACTTTTTTGCTTTTGGGTTCTCTCCAGTTTTCCATCCCTTCTTGATAGTCCGACCATTTTTGTCCGTTTTTAGTTTCGAAGAGTTTAGCGTAAAGCTTAGGAGGAAATTTAAACCACCCATGACTATACGGCAGGACTTTCCCATTTTCCTCTTTGTATAGGATCACTTCCCATAGATAGGCATTAAGGCAATTTCTAGCAACATCGACTCGCTTGATATCTTCCAGATCTGTATTGAATTCTTTTTCTATGAATTTAACTTGATTTCTATTCCACTCCTGATTGATGAGTGAAATGTAGCTAAGATAATTATCAGACTTTATTCTATCTGGAATGGTCGGGATGAATTCCCTGAGATCAAGTTTTAATATTTGTAAAGTCTTTCCACTCGCTGTATGGAAACATAAGTCCTTACGCCATAAGTCACTTGTGTTTTTTAGTTCTCCGTATTCCAACAGAAAAGGATCATAGTCAGCAGTCCTGTAGCCTATGTCTGGATTGTCTGGATAAGAGAGATCATTGAGATTTGTTACTGTAAATCGCTCGATACGATCATCATGCACCCTGAGGTACTCAAATTCAGTAAAGGCATCTTGAGCTGATACTGCTTGACTGATTAGAATTAAGGCAAAGAGAAACCTGTAGGCCAGGTTGTGATTATGGCTATCCATCTGTAATTTCTTAAATGAGTAACACGAAGATACATATTATAATTTATTACAATATGACATAGTTTGCAGTATTACTCTTGAGTACAGACTTGATCATGAAGATCTACTTTCAGAAAGCTAATGCCTCCTTGATCTGTTTATTAGTCACTTCTATATCATAATCGCATTTCCCAATGCCATTTAGTAGAGACATCATCTTTTTGCCGCCTTCGTTTTTCTTGTCCATGGTCATTAATTTCAATAAGGGATCTATATCGTCAGCCTTGATGTCAGGTAATTTGTAGATGGATTCTAGCAGTGAATTGATTTCCTCCATCTCGATGATGGTGATCAATTTCAGTTTGAAGCTGAGGTAAGCCTCTGCGATCATACCTTTGGCGATGGCTTCGCCATGGAGGAGTTGGGCATCAGTATTAAGGTAGAAAGACTCTATGGCATGGCCGATAGTATGACCGAAGTTCAGGATTTTTCTGACGCCTTTATCTAGAGGGTCTTGAGTGACTATTTTGTTTTTTATTTTGATGGAGTTAGTGATCACTTTTCCCCAGTCTTCTTCAGAAAGGTCATAACCATTATGTTTTATTAATTCCCATAGTGGCTTAGAGTGTATCAATCCATACTTGATGACTTCTGCAAACCCACTCAAGAGTTCTCTGTCGGGTAGTGTCTTCAGAAAAGGGGTATGTACCCAGACGTGGATAGGGTCCTGAAAAGTACCTATGATATTTTTATACCCTCTGAAATCCATTCCCAGTTTGCCACCCACACTAGCATCCACCTGAGAGAGTAAGGTCGTGGGCATCTGCATAAACGGCACTCCACGCATATAAGTAGCTGCTGCAAATCCGCCCATATCGCCGATCACGCCGCCACCGAGATTTATGACCAGGCTTTTTCTGTCGGCTTTCTTGTCGATCAACGCTGACCATAATCTTACGCAGCTGTCTAAACATTTATTGGTCTCGCCTGACACGGTCTCCAGTAACTCATAGGCATAGAGATGGGGATGAAGTATGGGCAGGCAATGCTCCTTAGTGTTTTCATCTACGATGACGAAGATCTTAGAAGGTTTCAGTTTGTCGAGATACTTCTCAAAGTCGGCGAAGTCCTTGTCTACATCGACTTTGTAGGTTGGGGTTTTTATGGATGGCATTAGGCAAGGGAGTGTAATTTTTGAGTGGAAATGGCTTCAGCTTTTTTGGAAAACATGGACTTGGTTAATTTCCAAGTTTCGGCAAAGTAATCGGAGTATCTGTAATTATCTAGATCCTTTTCTGATTCCCAGTAACTATAGGTCATGAATACTGTGGACTTGGCATCGAGGCCCTGTAGGAGTTCTAAATAGTTACAGCCAGGAAAGGCTCTAATCTTGGCCTTCCTTTCTTCAAAGAGCTGCTTGAAGTTGTCGACTTCGGTGGCCTTGAACTCCATTTTGACGATTCTTACGATCATAGTGCAAATATATATATCACATTCCTTATGTAATTGTACAATTAGTATTAGACGCTTTTCTTATTGTAATTGGTAGCAAATCAAAGGTATGATTGTAAAGGTAATATGTAGATTATTGAGATAGAGTCGTGTACGAATTGTTAAATATTATTATGACATTTCTTGAGAGAAATCAGGTAGAAACTTGCTCAATTGATTTTTTTTTTTTGATATTTGAAAAGAAGTTGTACGACTAATGGAATAAGCTTACGGAGAACAACAGACTGAGTTCAACTTCTAACAGCTATTATAAATGATGGGAACACTTTGACACCTAGTAAATGGGAAGTCTTAGTCTTGTAATTAATTTTTGCTTGTAATGACAGGTGAGATACACTACATATATACTATAAAACTAATCCTACACTAACTGAAATAAGAGTCCACGATCACCATCGAAATGGGAAAGCAGACCCTAACTCTCGCTAAAGAGGCTGCAAAGATAATCGGATTTATATTTTAACGCGTTTAAGATTAGATCTTTTATTAATTAACCTAAATTATTAAAACGATGAATTCGATTAATTTTAAAAGCGCTTTTTTTCTTGTGCTTCTTTTTTTACTGTATTCGGTGAATATCTCTAGTCAATGTTATGCCCCTGAGACATCTTTAGGTCTCAATATTTCTAATAGCTATACAATGGGAAAATCTGCAGCAACAACGTTGAGGATGGCTGTGTGGGTAGTCAATAAAGATGATGGTTCTGGAAAATTGGATTTGAGTAAGATGGAAAACCTTATGGCTGAAGTTGCTGGACATTTTTCTAATTATGGGATAGAATTAGATTTATGTATCAGAAACTTGAATAATACTGCCAGATATGAGGCCCAAACAATCTCTGATAGGTGGTTCTCTACTAATTGTTCTGCTATGAATTTAACCTTGTATGACTCTGGTATTGGTGGTGTAACTGGTGCTGCTGGTATTCCCTCAAATGAAGGTTGGTCTGAAGTTTCTGGCAGTTCCACACCTGCTGGATATGTTATTAGTGATGTCTATACAGCTGTTCATGAAATAGGACATATGTTAGGACTTAGGCATACATTTCAAGGTGGGTGTACGGCAACTAGTGAATGTGTAAATCAGTATTGTACTACTATTAGCACTGACCTTGATGATTATGTAATTCCAGAGGGAGATGGACTTTGTGATACTCCTGCACAGAGACTTCAAGAGAATAAAAGTAGATGTTGGGATTTGAATGGAAATGACATCCGTGACCCCGAGGAAGATAGTAATGGTGATGGAGTAGTTAACTGGCATGATTGCGAATGTAGAGACTCTTTTTTTCCAGGTTCTGGATGTAGCTATACTAACAGTAATGGAGAAGTTGACAAATGTGGTGATACATATGTAGACCAGAACAGTGTTCTAGCTTACAATTTTATGAATTATTTTGTTGGAACATGCGCCAATTCTTTTACTAATGGTCAGAGGCTGAAAATGCATCAGATTATTGAAAATGTTCATAGTAGTCGTATAGGTACTTTTGATTCCTGTGATAGTGGTAGTGACCTGGAAGGCATATATACAGGTGTCATTAGTGGTGAGACTGTTGAGTTTGAGAATATGAATTTCAAATTCAGTACTGATTTAGTTATCGAGAATAGTACAGTATGGTTTAAGAAATGTCATTTGGAGTTTACTAATGATTTTGCCACAAGTCTAATAATGAAAAACTCAACAGTATATCTGGTAGATCAGAGTCTTATAGAAGCAGGTGAGGATTGCAGTGGAAATGGCGGATCTTTTCAAGGTGTTGAGATGAAGCAAGGTACTAATTTTTTCAGCACAGCCAATGGATGTAAAATTGTGGGTGAAGCTCCATTTGTTAATAGTTCGGACAGAAGAGGATACATCTTTATGAATGACTTTAGAATAGTTAGTCTTACACCAAATGCGATTACTGCTACTACACCAACGCTTGTATTCGGTATAGGAAATGAGATTGATGGGGCTATTAGTTTTAATCCACCAAATGCAATTCCTCATTATGCGGCCTATGGAATTGTCTTGAGAGATTCATATGTACGAGGGACTCAGACGGGTAATATCACAGGATTAGATTGTGGAACTGCCACTGTACACCTTTGGAATACTGAAGTTTCTGGATTTAGTAATGCGCTAAGATCTACTAACGGAGGTATTTTATCATTGAACAGTTGTTGGATTCAGAGCAGTGGAACTAATCAGCGAGCAGGGGTTGATATCACTAATGCCTTAGGTGTTACTGTTAATAATTCCAGATTTATAGGTGCTAATCTTAAATTGGATAATGTGGCACAATACTCAGTTACTTATAATGGCTTCTATGGTGGCTGTCAGAACAATTGTATTAAGATACTTTTAGGCAATATTGTAGATGCACAACATCAGGTTCATAATAACTTTATTGAATCGCTTAATTTTGGCTTAATATCTGCTCGTGATTCAGATACGAAATTCTTATGCAACGAGTTCACGGGAAGTAACTCTTATAATTTTTCTTGGGGAGAGGTCAATGCTTTACAAGGATTTGATCAAGATGTTGCTTCAGGTAATCTCTTTTCTGATGGCACTGTTAGAGAAGTTACCGGTAGTTCCTCTGGTGTCATTTATAATTTTTTCGAGGATAATCCACAGGAAGTACTGGACAAGAATTTCAATAGTGGAGTTTTTCCTAATAGCTTAGATGTTTCAGAAGCTAACTGCGGAATCATAGGGCCTAACTGGACTACCTTGGAAGAAGATTGCCCAGTAGGCATAGACTGTACAGAACCCTGTCCCGAAGGTATAGATTGTGATGAAGACTGTCCGGCAGGTATAGATTGTACAGAACCCTGTCCAGAAGGTATAGACTGTACAGTGCCTTGTCCAGAAGGTGTAGATTGTACGGAACCTTGCTTAGCAGGACCAGAAGAGTGCACTCCTCATTGTCCACTGGGAATCGATTGCACAGAACCTTGTCCGGACGACATAGACTGTACAGAGCCTTGTCCAGAAGGTATAGACTGTACAGAGCCTTGTCCAGAAGGTATAGACTGTACAGAACCTTGTCCACCTGGAGTAAATTGTTTCGAGCCTTGTCCTGACGGACAAGATTGTATCACTCCGTGTCTCATAGGAGTAGATGGGCGAGCAAATTGTGACCCTGTAACACCGGAATACGATCCAGTTATAGATATGGTTGAAACCCAATATCAAACACTAAATACTCAAAGGCAAGCAAAAAGAGATGGTCTGTATTATGATTCTGAAGAACTCGATGAGCTCCTGGATAGCGGCAGCATCGAGTCTGAAGATGTACTCCAGCTATTTTCCGAGGGCTCTAATCTGAGGATAAGTCCAGAGAGAATGAGTCAAATATTTGGTCTGTCGCAGCTGTTCTATGAAAATGAAATGGTTCAGATTATCAAGGCTTCTCCTCTTACTATGTATGATTCCGATATCAACACTACCGTTTTCCATTCTAATTCATTTTCTGATGCAAGCATCAATGAGCTCCATAACTCTTTTGTAGACCATGCTGCTTCTGACGAGGTAGGAATTTTATGGCAGATCGATAAGCTGGATCGAGAAATATATGATCATGTGGCCTATGCTGTAAAAAGATTGACTGCTTATGGTCCAGATATGGAAGGCGAGGTCAATGTCTGGCTCAGCAGATTAGAGGATCAGAATGTGGCTTCATTAAGGGCCACTCAGCTTGGGGCAGGTGGCGCATACGACTTAGCTTTTGAAACCTTAGCCACTGCAGATGAAGCAGAAGAAGCTAATGCAGTAAGGGATTTCATTAGTTATATGGAAAATCTCAATGATGGAGCATCAACCTTAGCTCAGCTGTCGCAGTTTAAGTACGAGCAACTTGTGGAATTTGCCGATTGCGACGCTGAATCAGTAAGATCCAGTGCTGAAGGAATTTTGAAAAGGTACTATGATAAGGAATTTGATCTTGTCTATGGGAATAAAGACGAGAACGATAAATTGAGATTTAGAAATTCAGATGAGTTGATTGGAGAAGAAAAGCTTGTAAAAGTATATCCAAATCCATCCAGATCAGGAAAGATTTATTTTCAGAATAATATGAGCGGTGAACTTGAGTTGACCATCTATAATACCTTGGGAATTACAGTCCGTGAAGAAATATTGATACCCGGTAAAAATATTATCGAAGTCAACATAGGTTCTGGACAATACTACTACACGGTATTTGATGAGCAAGGAAAGTTGATCAGAGAAGACAAGCTTATTCTTATTGAATAAATATTAATTAATTCGAGTCCTCTCAATTAATTATTGGGAGGACTTTTATTAACTTTAGAGATATGATAATTAGAATTCTAATACTGTCCATCATCATGATCTTTGTAGGGATTAGTGCCTCTGCGCAAAAAGGCTTCAAAAGTGAACTTCGATTAAATATAGAAGAACCTAGTGGAGCCTATCATGTTATAGAGCACGAAGAACATTTCTTTATGAGTGGACAGTATTTCGATAATACTATACCTGCATGGAATGGTTTTATCGCAATCTATGATGAAGAAGGTGAGTATGTAAAGCATCATCTCTTGTCAAATGATACTATAGCATTAATAAATATAAGTCACAATGTTCACCTCTATGAGGAAACCTATAATGTGCTAAGTGTATCTGGAGGCTTGGCCAGGATATTGACTTATGATTTTGAGCAGGACAGTTTTTATATGAGTAGAAAATTCTCTCTTGCAGATCTTGACTTAGTCCCGTGGAGTATGTATCCAGATTTCGATGAGGAGACTTTCTTTTTTGCAGGTAGAAGTGGAGACAGCCTACGAGTGGTCAAAGTCAGCCCGACTGATACTATCAGATATACAGATGGGGAATTCTTACGGGATAAGGTGGCACTGAATATGCAAGTGAATTCTAAGGATGAGCTGGTCATAATCGCTGAGGATAAGAGAAAAGGCTGGAAGAGTGATAAGGACACCACGCATATCGTGATTCTGGACAAGGAGTTGAATCTATTAATAGATAATAAAGACGCAGAGAATAACCCCAAGATGAAAGTGAATCGGAGTAAAGGAATGGTTATAGATGGAGAGGACAATATTGTCATTTCAGGAAGTCATATAGAAATCATTGAGACTCCAAGCCCATCTACAATTTATCATAATACTCCTTCAGTAGCCAAGTTTGATTCAGAAGGAAATCACTTATGGACAAGTACGATAGGGAATACCATCTATAATGTCTATGCTCTTGGTCAGTGGAAGTCGGTTATAGAGTCAGCCGAGAAGGATGGGTATGTGGTTGTAGGCGGAGAAAGTTTTCAGCCAGGATATCTTAGTGATACATTAATCGTTACGGCAGCCATAGCCAAGCTTTCTCCTGAAGGGGATAGTCTATGGATGCGCCGATATAGCTGGCGTACAGGAGATGAGGTAAGAGATAAGTTCACGGACGTTGTGGCGACCACTGATGGCGGTTATGTGGCGGTAGGAGAAAGTGCTTACATAGACCCTGAGACAGAAGAAGATATGCCTTGGATAAAAGCCATCATAATCAAGCTTGACAAAGATGGATTACTGGATACGAGCTCAGTCTCCACGATCCAGTTGGACGAGGTCAGTCAGACCAGAATATTTCCCAATCCTGCCACGGATTATCTCTATCTCGTCAATGAAAGCAAATCTTCATTACAAGTCTCCATACTTTCGATAGATGGCAGGGTGATGGATGCTTTTTCTTCTCCTGATCATACGCATACGCAAGTCATAGATCTAGCCCGATATGCAGCTGGAAGTTATGTTATCCAGGTAGTGGATGTGGCGGGGCGGATGAAGACGCATCAGTTTGTGGTGGAGTGAGTACTCTTAATTCAAGACGGAATCTTGATTTTATAATGCGACGCAGGCGGCTTTGCACAAGTCTTGCAACAGCCACCGCCGAACGGGGTAAGCGGCGGAGGCTAGGCCTCTTGCTTATTAAAAATCTATCCTATCTTTTTCTTAACAAGAGGACAGAATAGCAGGTGGGCCAAACGAAGTTTGAGTAGGATGAGTCCGTACAAGCATCAACTGAAACACCACTTATTCTATGACACCGTTCTGTTGGATGTAAATTTTAAACTTTCTGTTTTAGTCAGAATCTTGAATTTGTAAGGCGACGCGGGCTGCTAATCTCAAGACCTGCGCCGTATCATTTATTTAGATTAACAAATTCTGCAGCGTTCAAGATCGGGATACTTGATTTCTTGAAATCTTTTTTGTTTCTCGTTATGATGGCTTGGCAAGAATTTTCAATGGCGATGTAATATTGCACTCCATCTTCAAAGTCCCCAAAACCTTCTTCTAGTGCCAGTTCCAAAGCTTTATCATCAAACGAAGCAACTTTCACTAAGGCCTTGAATTTTCTTAATGACTGCCTGACCTTGCTCAGCTTAAGCTGTTCCTTGAGTATGTAATGTATATTAGCAAAACTTAATGTGGAAACGTATAATTCGATGTCATTATCCAGAGCATAAGTAAAGAAATCTTGACTGGCCTCAAAGAATTTAATTCTTTGACTCAAAAGGTCTAGAATAATATTGGTGTCAACTAGTACTCTTTTCATCACTTGTACTTTTCTTTCAAGTACTTAGTGTATGATTCTCGATAATCCTTTTTGTCATCCAGTGTTATAATCCCTGTGAGACTTTTGATAACTGGATGCACTTTTCTGGTTTTTATGTTTTCTGAAGTGATAGCAGAAAGATAATTTTCAATCAATTTGGAAAGACTGGTGTCTGACTCTTTTGCATAGCGTTTGGCTTCTGCTATTATATGCGAGTTCATTTTCAATGTGAGCTTGGCATCCATAGGCATTATTTGTACGGATAAATATATATAATGAATACGTATAAGTCAAATGGTATATGACTCTTCGAAAAATCATATAGCCAAGTTAGCTGGACATTTATTTCACCTAATCACGATCATAAGATATTGAGAGGTCAGAAGGTGATTAGGTGATAGGCACTTTTCAAGTCAGAATCTTGAATTTAATAATGCGACACAGGCCGCCTTGCACAAGACCTGTACTACAGCCCACGCCGAGCTATACTTTCCGCTACACCATTCATCGCAGTCTCCGATGGACCTATACACCATTACACCGCTGCACCGTTTTCAAACCTACACAAACCGAATAGGAATCGTCTCGTCCTTTCGTAGATCCAGCTGACTGGCGGCCTTGCCCATATTGATGGAAATTTCCAGAAGACTGGCAGAATTGAATAAGCAGACGACTTCTCCTACTGAGACTTGACTGTAGTTCTCCTTGATCTCGGTGACGGGCTGATGGAACTTGAAATAAATTTCGAAATTTCTGCCCTTCCTGACATGTTCAAAAAATTCCCTGTGCACATTCAACACCAGATTATCATACTTATCTATATGGACAATTGTGGCTCTTATCTCATCATCCGTGAGGACAGGCTGCACGGCTAATTTCTTTTCGTAGTGATTCAGTGGAGGCCCGACCTCAGTGATGGACATATCCTTACAGATGAGACTGACACCGTGAGCGATCAAGTCAAACAAATCATGTTGAGGTTCATCTATCATAATCTTGTAAATGGAATCTTCATCTACACTATCAAAAGTCAGGGAAAAGACACCATTGTTAGGTCCGATGAAATATTGTTTCTTGTACTCGAAGCAGATGAACTCGTAATCCTTCTCGTAATAGTTATTGACAGCGACAACATGGATGGTGCCTGCTGGAAACTTGCGATAGGTCGCTCTGAGAATATAAGCTGCCTGACGTATATCATGCGTATCCACCTGATGGCTTACATCCACAAATTGGACCTTAGTCTGATTTGAGAGGATAGCTCCTTTGAGTAAGGCCATATAATGGTCTTGTAATCCAAAATCAGTTATAAAGGTGACTGCTTTCATTGCTACTATTACAGGGCTTAAGGTACAGCAAATTTAACTTATTACAGAAAATCGTCATAGGTCCTGGATATCGCTGAGCCATTATGCGCATAAGCCTATCTGACTCTCCTCAAAAGGCCTTATCTTTATTTCAGATATCGTGATAACAAAATAATACAGAGAATATATTGAGCGAAATAATATTGACAATAAGTGGTGTGGACCATCTGGAACTATTTGGTGAGCACAACTCCAAACTGAATCTGATAAAAAAGGCCTTTCCCAATCTCAGCATAACTTCCAGAGGCGAGAGTCTCAAGTTAGCAGGTGAAAAGAAAGATACTCAGAAAGCAAAGGCCAAAGTAGAACAACTGGTCAAACTGCTCAGAAAGGACGATACCTTATCCATGGAAAAAGTCAAAGATGTCCTGAACGGCAACCTGGCCTATGAGATCTCCGAAGATGAGAAGCGCCCCAAAGGGCTACCCAGCAATCCTGCTAACGTCATAGTCTACGGAAGGAATAAGAGACCCATCAAGGCCAGAACGGTCAATCAGAAAAAACTGATCAATCTGTCTGAAGATAATGATGTGGTGTTTGCGATAGGTCCTGCGGGTACGGGTAAGACGTATACGGCTGTGGCTCTGGCCGTGAGAGCATTGAAAACACAGATGGTACGGAAAATAATTCTGACCAGACCAGCTGTGGAGGCTGGTGAGAGTCTGGGTTTTCTACCTGGAGATCTCAAGGATAAAATCGACCCTTATTTGAGGCCGCTATATGATGCATTGGATGATATGCTTACTCGTGAAAAGCTGGATCATTTTATTGAAAATAGAGTTATCGAGGTAGCCCCTCTCGCATTTATGAGAGGACGGACTTTGGATAATGCTTTCATCATACTGGATGAGGCGCAGAATTGCACCTCTACTCAGATCAAGATGTTTCTGACACGACTAGGCCCTGCTGCCAAGTGTATCATTACTGGAGATCTCTCCCAGATAGATTTACCGAGAAATCAGAAATCAGGACTCTACAAGGCGCTGGACATATTGGGTGATTTGCCGGGTATAGCCAAGTTGTATCTGACTGCTGAGGATGTGGTCAGACACCGATTGGTGAAGGATATCATAACGCGATACGCAGCTGATACCAAGCTGGAGGACGAGCGATATCAAGCAGAGAAAGAAAGAAGAGCCAAAGAAAGAAAACAACGAGACGACAACAGAGACAATAACAATAACAACAATAACAGTAATAACAATGCTAACAACAGCTAGAGTCACCTATACCGGTGGCCTCCGAACCGAGGCGCAGCATCTTAAGTCAGGGCAAGTGATCATCACTGATGCTCCTACTGATAATCAAGGCAAAGGAGAAGCTTTCTCGCCCACTGATCTGGCAGCCACCTCACTCGCTTCTTGCATACTGACCATCATGGGCATTACAGCACAGCGCAAAGAAATAGATATGACCGGTGCCACTGCTGAAGTGACCAAGGTGATGGGTTCCGAACCCAGAAGAATTGCCAAGATTGAGATACACTTGATCATGCCTGCAAAAAAATATACGGATAAAGAAAAAAAATTGTTGGAAGCTGTGGCACATCACTGTCCTGTCGGACTAAGTCTCTCTGATAAAACTGAAGAAGTCCTGACCATACATTGGAGCTGATTGCCAGATGAATAGCCTAAGAATCAGCCACCCTGGAGGCCCACTTAAAGGCAGCTTTCATCTCAGTGGTTCCAAGAGTATTTCTAATCGTGTATTGATATTGACTGCTTTGGCTTTGGAAGGCAAGGCTGCGACAGACTTTAATAATATCTCCAATCTTTCCACCAGCGTCGATACTCAGACTTTGCTCAAATTACTACGAGAGAATAAGACAGGTGTCGAGGAGTTGGATGCGCATCATGCGGGTACGACTTTTAGATTCTTGACGGCTTACTTATGTTTGCAACCCGGTGTGCAAATACTGACTGGTTCTGATAGGATGAAAAAACGACCTATAGGGCCACTAGTGGAAGCGCTGAAAGAAATCGGTGCAGAGATAGACTATGCAGGGCAGCCGGGATACCCACCCCTGCGCATAGACGGCATCACTAGACAAAATAAAAACAAAATCAAGCTGCGCTCAGATGTGAGTTCACAGTTTGTATCGGCTTTGTGCATGGTGGCCCCACTGCTGGAGCGTGGCCTGACCATAGAGTTAGTGGGTGAGGTGGTTTCCAGACCTTATGTGGATATGACCTTGAGCCTCATGAAAGCGTATGGTGTAGAAGTTAAAAATCACAAGGATACAATTAGCATCCTACCTCAAGTTTATACAAATAGAAATTACACTGTAGAATCTGACTGGTCTTCTGCGAGTTATTTTTTCTCTTTGGCTTGTATAGCGCCGGGCAGTGAATTACAGTTGACGGCTTATCTGGGTCAGGCTTTGCAGGGGGATAGTTTTATGATGCAGTTGGGAGAGTTTTTTGGGGTGGAAAGTCGATTAGATGGGACTACTCTGAAGCTACATTCAGGAGTGCAGTTGGAACGGGATTTGGCTTTTGATTTTATCAATCAACCAGATTTAGCTCAGACAGTTGCGGTTATGGCAGCAGCGCAGAATAGAACGATTTATTACGGAGGGCTGCAAACTTTGAAGATAAAAGAAACGGATAGGGTAGCGGCGTTAGCTACTGAATTGTCCAAGGTAGGTGTGCAGTTGTCGGAAATTAAAGGAGATTTTGAGGCTTGGACATATAAGCAGGCAGGGCAGTTGATTATTGATAATCCGATTTTTGAGACGTATCATGATCATCGTATGGCACTGGCGTTTGCGCCCTTGGGTTATCTTGCACCGATAGAAATAAAAAACCCTAAAGTCGTGAAGAAATCATATCCTGATTATTGGAAAGACTTGGAGACTTTAGGGTTTCGATTAGAATGATGATTAAGCCCTATGGCTTATGGAAAGCAAGTAAATCTTGCTTTCAAGAGAATGGCCCTCATCATCTGATGGGAGTGGGTGGCCTGCTTTAATGACTACCAATCCACTCTGTCAGTTGTTTCTCTTTTAGTTAGGCTATTTTATGATGAATATTTCTTGTTCTATTTCTTTTCCGCCTCCGGATAATTTAAGCTTATATGACCCTTTTTCCATTTGAGGGCTCAATTTATTAAGCAGCTCTCCAATCTTGTCAGAAGTAACTTTCCTTTCCACACTGGTTTTTTCAGAATTGTAGATGATCACATTGATGTCAGAACCAGGTGGGAAATTTTCGGTTATTTTATCATTGAGATCACCTAAATCCACCATATAGTTAGTAGTTCCAGAGCCAGAGGTGAAGTTTGTACAACTTTCAATTCTTGCTTCGAAATCCGTGCCCAGTATCACTTCGAAACCTGGCTGAAGTTCTATAGCATTTCCAGCGGCAAAAAGTACATTACCAGAACCATTGACTGTAGCACTAGAGGTTATGGATATTTCAGCTCTATAAATGTTTTGAGTTATAGTATTGATGACAAGTATGGAACCATCACAGTTATTATTACCCGTGTTACAGCCTTCATCAGTACTGCCATTACAATTATTGTCCAGACCATCGCAGATTTCATTTTCACCAGGATTGATGTTGGCATTATTGTCATTGCAATCAGAATTATTAGTGACATGTCCAGAAGGTAAGGAGCAGGCTGTAGTGGTATTGTTGGGATTTCCGTAACCATCGCCATCATTATCTGCGTAATAGGTTGCTCCTAGAGTGACATTGGCATTATTGTCATTGCAATCAGTATTATTGGTTACATAACCTGAAGGTAAGGAGCAAGCTTGTGTGGTTGCTGATGCATTACCATAACCATCATTGTCGTTATCACGGTAGTAGGTATTGGTAACACCTTCATCTGTTGCGCCATTACAGTTATTATCCAGACCATCACAGATTTCTGTAGCACCAGGATTGACATTGGCGTTATTATCGTTGCAATCAGTATTATTACTTAAGTAGCCTGAGGGTTGAGAAACGGCAACTGTGGTGTTATTGGGATTACCATACCCATCATTGTCTAGATCTCTGTACCATGTCAGAGGAATACCACCAGTGTTACAACTGCCATCATCTATAGTGGCGTTAGGATCGTAATTACTGGCGTTAGGATCTGTACATCCTAAAACTTGACTTTCAGGAAAGTACATGGAATAATCTTCTACTTGACCTGTGGAAGGATCTGTACAACCATCAGCAGAAATAGAAGAGGTGGATACGATGACTCTCATTCTCAGTAATTCACCGAGTACAGGATTGGCAGCAGTATTGAGTGTGACGCCAAGGTTACCGTTACCAGAAAAAGAAAACAGGGCAGAGGCTTCTCCACTATCTGAGAAATCTCCATCATCATTATAGTCCACAAAAAATCTTAAACGTGTAACATTGGAGACGCCGACGATCATGTTGTAGCTAGTGCCAGGTTCCACAGCTGCCACGGCAGTACAGGCAAAGTTCTCATAGAGTCCTGTGACCGTTGAGCTGTTTGACATACCATTGAGATTTACACCGGTTATACCACCACTACCTCCACTTCCAGAGCCTGGTGTGCATATGGTAGATGGTGGAGCTTGTACATCCACATAGCCCATATGAGTGTCAGACCCAGCGGAATTTGTACTAGTAATGGTGACAAGATGCATACCAGTGGTATTATAAGTCACGCTTGGTTTTTCATTTGTGGAGGAAACTGGAGACCCACCAGTAAAAGCCCAAGTTCTCGTGGCTCCATATTGTGATTGATCTTCATATACTACAGTGCTTCCAGAACAAATGGACATTGCACTCTGAAAGAAATTTGCAGTAGGGGCTCCTAGGGTGGAACAATTATTCAGATAGTTCATTGAATTCAATCTGCTGTCTATTTTATTTTTTGAAGCGGCAGACCAGTTTTCTGTCACTGTGACCGAAGGAGCCATTATGAAGTCAGTTCCTGAGCCGTCGTGGTTAGCACTGAAATTATGCGCCTTTTCATGGGTGACCATAATAGCAATACTTGCAGCAGTAGAAGTGTAATCTTCCAGTAGATGGTGCCAGCCTGGTGTATAGGCAAGACCTACAGTTCCACTGCTACCTCCGAAGGTTATATCTCGATCTGTCCAGAGACTTGCAAGGTTATAATCCACACCGAAGCCACCATTTGCGCCTCCAGTATTGCCACCTCCCTGATTACCACTCCTTGCCCAAGTTCGAAAATTACCTAATAAGGTAGAGGCGTTAGTCGTATTGGTATTGGGGCTCAGCGGATTATTGTTTACAGTAGTTGGGAAATAGTGAGCTACTACATCAAATTCTACATTATAGGTAAACTCAGATCTGTAATGGGTCTGAACATTATTCAGAACACCTAAGTTGTGATTTTCTGTTGCAGTATTATTACCATACTTGGTGATCATATTTCTGGTATTGGCGATGGCCAATTCTATGATTTTACAGCTGGTGATGGTTTTAGTAGGTAAGAAATTATTTGCTTGTTGCATCGTTTCATCCACCCCACATTTGTGTTCCTTATCTGGAATCACTGCATTGATGTCATAAGTTACATATAAGCCTTTTGGTGCTGAGGGCACTAGATAATGTAAGGGTTCTATATAGGTTGTATTTTGGCCCTCTTTGATGAATCCATACAAGAAATCGTCATTGAGGGTCAGACTTACGATGCCTCCAGATCTTAGACTGCCCCCTAGGAGAAGCGGTTTCTTTTTTGACTTATATCGTAGAGTGATATTGTCTTGGAACAGATTCATATCGTAGGATCTTTGATCTAGATTCAACTTGAGATAGGGATTAGCAGTCGAAATATCGACTTGCTCCTTCTTGACCTCTATTTCAAATACCTCATAAGCTGTCAGAAACTTGTCCAAGGCCGTGCTGTAAGTATTAGATTTATTATAACCAGCTAGATTGTCAGTAGTATGGGTATGTATTTTTTTACCTGTAAGGACATTTTGTGCAAGTAAAGCTGTATTAAGGGTCAGACATAAAACAGAGAAACTAATGATCAGTTTCGTTTTGTAGATTATCATCAATGGTGGCTTTTGTAATAACAAATTTAAAAATTCAAAACCTTAATAAATAGGGGGTTTACCCTTTATTAGCAAGTTGTCCGCAAGCTGCATCTATGTCTTTGCCACGGCTTCGTCTTATGGTCACCATAATGCCTCTATTTGTCAAGTACTTGGCAAATTCATCTATCCTTGATGCTTTAGATTTCTCAAAATTCACGCCACTTAAATTATTGTATTCAATAATATTAAGTCGGACTGGAAATATTTTGCAGAATTTCAGAAGATTGGCGGCATCTTCCAGGGTATCATTAAAGTTCTGAAAGGCAATGTATTCATAGCTTATACGGTTACCAGTCTCTTTATGAAAGTAAGATAAAGCATCCATGAGTGATTGTAAATTATTCTGGTCATTAATAGGCATAATCGTACTCCGCTTTACATCATCAGCGGCATGAAGAGATAAGGCGAGATTGAATCTGACCTTATCATCAGCTAGTTTTCGGATCATCTTGGCTAGTCCCACCGTGCTTACTGTGATTCTTTTGGGAGACATCCCCAAGCCTTCTGGTGAGGTAATGTGCTCTATGCTCTGTAAGACATTATTGTAATTGAGTAGAGGCTCGCCCATGCCCATATAGACAATATTAGTGAGATTGTGTCCATAGTTTTCCTGGGTCTGCTGATTGACTAATACGACCTGGTCGTAAATCTCGGAAGCGTCCAGATTTCTGACCCTTTTCATCTTGCCGGTGGCACAGAAACTACAATTCAGACTGCAACCCACCTGTGATGAGACGCATACTGTATATCTGTTATCGTTTCTCACTGGTATTAGAACGGATTCCACCAGCAAATCGTCGTGTAGCTTCATCCGACTTTTGATAGTACCATCGATACTTTTTTGGATGTGATCCACCTGAACCGGTAGAATGGTGAAATTCTGGTCCAGAAAAGCCAAGATATCTTTAGGTAGATTTTTGAAATTCTGGAAACTGACCCTCCTCTTCTTCCATATCCAGTCCCAGATCTGATCCACTCTGTACCGAGGCCAGCCCTGCTCGAGTATCAGTTCCGTCAAGGCTTCCTTGGTCAAAGTTCTTATATCAGCCTTGTAAGTCTTATCCATATGGTCTTAAGTACGATGAAATCAAGTAGTTACACAGTTATGCAGAGTATTCTATCTTTGTACAAAGATACATTTCAGACAAGCTTATAAATGGCCTTAGCACTTACTATTCTGTTCTTTCTTGTCTTATCAGCCTTCTTTTCGGGCTCTGAGATTGCCTTTATTTCGGCTAATAAGCTGGGAATTGCTGTAAAAATGGAAGAGAATACGAGAAGTGGGAATATCATAGCTCGATTCTATGAGAAACCTGAGTCTTTTCTGGGTGCCATGCTGGTAGGTAACAATATAGCCTTGGTGGCCTTTACCTATTTTGCGACTATGGCGCTTACGATGATGCTCGGCCATTATTTGGGCGAAGGGCCGATTTCGTTGATTATATATACGCTGATCATAACGGTGGTGGTGTTGATAGCGGGAGAGTTTGGGCCTAAGACCTGGTTCAGTATGGGTAGTACGAGAAAGCTGTATAGTCTTGCTTATCCGTTGGCCTTTTTCAAGTGGTGGCTTACCATCCCGACCTTCTTTATGATAGGCTTGTCCAATTTTATGCTAAGACGCTTTATAAAAGTACCCGTATCAACAGCGGAAGAAGCGCTGAACAGAGTGGATTTGCGTCATTTCATAGCCGATAGCATCAGTGACGATCAAGATGACATCGACAAGGATATATTGACTAATGCCCTTAATCTAGGGCATAATAAGGTCTCACACTGCATGGTGCCTCGTACGGAAATAGTCTCGATAGACAAGAGTGACAGCCTGGAAGAGTTAATCAGAGTATTCAGAGAATCCAATCTCTCCAGGATCATAGTAACCGATGGTGATGTGGATAACATCGTGGGCTATATTCATCATCAGCAATTATTGAGTGATCCCAAGACGGTCAGAAAAATCGTTCTGGAGATTCTATATGTACCCGGAGTGATGAATCTCAAAGAGCTGATGTCGCAATTCATCAAGGATGGTTCTACGATTGCTTGTGTGGTGGACGAGTTCGGTGGGACAGCGGGCATTATTACGCTAGAGGATATATTAGAAGAAATTTTTGGGGAGATAGAAGACGAGCATGACAAGGAGGATCATGTGATGCAGCAGCTCAGCGAAAATGAGTATTTATTTTCTGGAAGACTGGAAGTGGATCACATCAATGAAACTTTTCCTGAACTCAATATCCCAGAAGGAGAACACCAAACATTATCTGGTTATATCGTGATGACTTCTGAGGACATTCCTCAGCTCGGAGAGCAAGTAACTCTCGGTAATTATTGTTTCAAGATCGAGGAGGTGGATGAGACTAAGATAGAGATAGTGAGAGTGGTTAAGATTTCGGAAGAGGAAGGTCAAGCGCTTTGAAATTTAGAACCAGTTAAGAACCAGCTCATTCTTTATTTTAATCCTAATCAGATGTCCAAGCTGAAAAAATATTCTGGAGATTTATTACTGGCTGTAAAAAGCAAGAAGAGACCACAACAATCCAATTCTCATTGGCTGCAGCTACAATTAAGTCGTTGAAAACCACACTGGACAATGATGAGACGAAAAAAAAATTCTGGACCAATATCTATAATGCTTATCACCAGATTCTAAGAAAGCAAAGTCACAACAAGCCCGATATTTATAAGCAAAGATTATTCGTCATCGCTGGAGACAACTACAGCTTGGATGATTTGGAACATAGAATCTTAAGAAGTACTTTATCATCATATAGAGAAACGAAACTCAACTAGTATTCTCTTAGCCTTGAGTGATGAGCCTCATAGGACAAGATGACCTCAATCTTAAAATTAGTTGCCAATGTCCATTTCAATGAAAGCGGTAATGAGGTCTGGGGATGACTAAGGTTCCTTCATTAAAAAAGCAAGGTTTACTCATTTTCATCTGCTTGATCGGCGGAGCAGTCAGTCATCCTTGAGGTGCTAAGCGAGAGCGGCAGGTCATTTTTCACCAAGCTAGGCTGGCCGTATAGTTATTAACCCTTAATTTATACTGAGCTCTAACCCGTGCATACACCCATTTATGCGAGAAGGGAAATATACAAACTTGAATTACTGTTATATTGTAAAAAAACAGTGTCTCATGAGAAATTTAGTTTTCCTGCTCTCCGTTTTTAGTTTGGTCTTTCTGTCTTGCAATGACAGTGACATTGCTTATGAGGATAGAATAAAATCATTGCAAGATGAGATTGCTTATCTTCAAGAATCCAATGGCACCATGCTGGATAGAATGACGGAGCTGGCTGTAATCAACAGTGAAGATGCTTCCACTATTAACGAATCCCTGAGGCAGATGGGAGAGCAACAAGAATACATCTCTGAACTGACCAATAAGATTCATCAGAAAGATTCTGTAAATTTTGCACTGGTTTCTAATTTGAAAAGTTCTCTGATCGATGTCAATGACGATGATGTACAGATAGAAGTGAAGGGTAGTGCAGTCTATGTGTCCTTGTCAGATAAATTGCTCTTCAGGTCAGCTAGTGCCAAAGTCAGTTCTGATGCCTATTATGTACTAGGCAAGGTGGCCAAGATCATCAATGACCAACCAGAGATACAGGTATTGGTCCAAGGGCATACTGATGACCTTCCCATCGCTAATAAGCATTATAGAGACAATTGGGATTTGAGTACCAGCAGAGCCTTGTCAGTCATCAGAATCTTACAAGATAAATACGAGGTTTTCCCAGGTAAACTTACTGCTGCGGGCAGAGGAGAGTTTGACCCTAAGATAGATAACGATGATGCCGCGGGTAGAAAAGCGAACAGAAGAACAGAGATTATTCTGAAGCCGCAGTTAGGGCAGTTCTTTGAGTTACTGACTGTGCCAGAGCTGCAGGACCTGGAGACCTGATGAAGTGATAACATAAAGCGAACAATTATTAGCCTTTATAGGCGAGCTGCATAAAGAGGGTGATTGGACTTGGTAGGTCTGATCACCTTTTCTTTGTTCGGTATAGTTCCATAGTTATACCGTTTAATCATGACTAGATAGAATTAAGTACAATGTAGTATACACAGAAGAGTTCTTTGATTTAATCGTCTTGCTCCTTCTTTTATTTGGTATGAGAAATTGAAAATCAGCCAATTGTATGGCTTGAACACAATACAGTTATTTTATTCATCTTTGCGGCTTCTTAGGACTAAACCTAGGTATATACATATATGGAATCCATTAGAAATATAGCCATCATTGCCCATGTCGATCATGGCAAGACTACATTGGTAGATAAGATAATTCACGAATGCAATGTACTGGACCCTAGAGATGATAAGGGTGAGCTTATCCTGGATAATAATGACCAGGAACGAGAAAGAGGTATCACGATCGTATCCAAGAATGTGGCTGCCATGTATAATGGTGTCAAAATCAACATCATAGATACACCTGGTCACGCTGATTTTGGGGGAGAAGTGGAGCGAGTACTCAAGATGGCCGATGGGGTCTTACTACTCGTAGATGCCTTTGAAGGGCCCATGCCACAGACCAGATTCGTATTGAGTAAAGCGATACAGCTAGGACTCAAGCCGATAGTCGTGGTCAATAAGGTGGACAAGGAAAATTGTAAGCCAGAAGATGTACAAGGAGATGTATTCGACTTGATGTTCAATCTGGATGCGACAGAAGACCAGTTGGATTTTGTCACGCTATTCGGATCGTCCAAGTTTGGGTGGATGAGTTTTGATTATGAGAAGAAGACAGATAATATAGTTCCCCTACTACAAGCAGTTGTGGACAACATCCCAGAAGCGCCTTACCAAGAAGGCACACCGCAAATGCAGATTACTTCATTGGACTTTTCGAAGTTTACGGGAAGGATTGCGATCGGCAGAATTTTCAGAGGTGATCTGAATGTCGGGCAGGACTTGATGCTGTGCAAGCGGGATGGTGTACAGAAGAAAGTGAGAATCAAGGAGCTATTTGTCTTTGAGGGACTAGGCAGGAAAAAAGTAGAGACGGCTAGGAGTGGAGACATCTGTGCCATTGTGGGAATAGAGGGTTTTGATATCGGGGATACTATCACAGATCTGGAGAATCCAGAAGCGTTGCCACACCTCAAGGTGGATGAGCCTACGATGAGTATGCTTTTCACGATCAATAATTCTCCGTTCTTCGGGAAGGAGGGAAAGTTTGTGACATCACGACATCTCAGAGATAGATTGTATAAGGAAACAGAAAAGAACCTGGCACTAAGAGTTGAGGATACGGCGACGGAGGATAAGTTTACGGTATATGGTAGAGGCGTTCTTCACTTGTCAGTTCTCATAGAGACGATGCGTAGGGAAGGGTATGAGTTGCAGGTGGGTAAGCCAGAGGTGCTCTTCAAGGAAATAGATGGTAAGAAATGTGAGCCTATGGAGCTTCTGGTTGTGGATGTACCAGAGGAATTTTCTGGCAAGGTGATCGAGCAAGTGACACAGAGAAAAGGAATGCTTAAGATCATGGAGCCGAAGGGGGATCTGCAGCACTTGGAATTTGAGATTCCTTCGAGAGGGCTTATCGGATTGAGAAATAATATGTTGACAGCTACTTCAGGTCAGGCGATTATGACACATAGGTTTGTAAATTACCAGCCGTTTGTAGGAGATATTCCGTCACGTACCAAAGGGTCTATCGTTTCAGGCTTTGAAGGTCAGGCGCTGGCCTTTGCGCTGGATAGATTGCAGGATAGAGGGAAGTTTTTTGTACAGCCTGGTGATCGTGTCTACGTGGGAATGGTGATAGGTGAAAACTCAAAAGCCACTGACATGGAAGTCAATGTCATCAAAGGAAAGAAGCTGACGAATATGCGTAGCTCTGGTGCAGATGATGCAGCGAAGCTGGCACCTAAGATTGTGCACTCGCTGGAGGAAGCGATGGAATATATCCGTGAGGATGAGTATCTGGAGGTGACGCCGGAGAGCTTGCGGATGAGGAAGATCTAGGCGAAGAAAATAATATGGATAGAGAAAAGGGAGTTGTTTTACGGCTCCCTTTTTATATTTCTAAGTTGTTACAACTGCTGATCACTCACTTCACCACCACAATTTTCAGCATTTCTGACTTAGCCTCACTCTGCACGGTCAAGAAGTAAATTCCACTCTCTAGATATGGTACACTGAAAGATGTTTCTGATTTGTTGATATCTGGGAGAACACTAATCACCATTCCTTCTGAATTCCGTAATTCATATACCGGTCGTCCTGAAGAACTTGTATTCTTCAGACTGAAAGTACCGTTATTAGGATTAGGAAAGACAACTATACCGGATTCTATTGTGTCCGTTTCCTTTACTGAAGAAGTTATCACATCGATGTCATCAATCAATACTTTCTGCCCGCAATTATTTCTTACAGTCAATCGCACTTCATAACTGCCAGGCTGTGCATATTGGTGAATGGGACTGCTTTCATTGCTGAAATTTCCATCGCCAAAGTCCCACGAGTAAAAGCTGACGACATCAAAATTAGAGGTAAACTGTACACGTGCAGCGCTAAGCTCTTCTGCAGTCCAGCCCCCACTGGGCTTATCCAGAATCATTAAGGGGATCACCTTGGTACTACTGCCCAGCTCATTCTCCACTGTCAGGGTGACATTTTTTTCTCCAGCAAAAAGATAACTGAGACTATGCGGTCCGTTCTGATTAGAGGAGGATGGAATCCCGCCGAAACCAAAACTCCATGACTCGCTTAGAATTTTTCCTGTAGAAGTATTCGAAACAAAAATCTCTTCCAGGACACAAGTCTGATTATTAGCAATAAGATTGAAATCTGCTTCTGGCAACTCTATATTCGATTCTGTCACATTTATATTATCAAGAAAAAGGTCACTCCCATTCTGATTGATACCTACGAATTGTATAATTATTTTTGATAATCCAGCATAGGGCCTTAGATCCACGGACTGTGACATCCAGTCGCCCTGCTCTTCAGGCTCATCAAAGGATTCAAAGGAGCTATCCAGTTCTTCTCCATATTTTTCATATATCGTGTCCAGCACAGTCATCCCACAATCACTCAAAATTCTTATCAATAATCCGTCACTCCTGTTACTATAGTCATAGGCCAGATCAAAGGTTAAAGTCAAGTCCTCAGAAGCTTGCGAAAAGTCAAGTGGAATGACATTCAGAAAATCTTCGGAACCTCTTAGTGTATTGGTTTCAAAAGGCATGACACATACATTGGACAGTTGCCCATTGATCTCCACAGCTGGTACGATGCCCCAACTCACTGCATCTTCACTATCCGAATACCAGAAATCAGGTAATTCAATATTGGATCCGCTGAAGGTTTCCCTGAAGGGTAAGTTTTCGCCATTTTCAAAATAAGCTTGAACCTGCATATCCAAAGTATCATTTTGCGTCAGTCGCTCGCCATCTCTTTCTAACCATACCACGATATCATAAGCTGTATTTTCAGCAAATTCAAAAGGCACGTTAAAAGTATGGACCAAAGTATCTTCTGGCTGTATTGTCAACTGTATGTTCTCTGATGCAATGGTCATCCCATTTACTTGATACAGCACTTCAAAATTATTCAACGGTTCCAAACCATCATTAATGATGTCTATTGATATATTTTCCAATAGTGGCCCTTCGCATAGAATATAATTGCCATCATTAGTCAGATTGATGGAACTGACAGTCAAGTCCTTATCCAACTTGCAATTTTCTAAGCCAATACCACCAGAACCTATTGCGATGGACCTTTGGCTTTTGATATTGTCATCATAATTGGCTGAGACTGCAAACCATTCTCTTTCAAAAGAATTCTCAATACTCGCCGTGTAAAAAGTATCAACTATACTGGTCAGAAATTCCATTCGCTTGTCTCCCAGCTTATAGATGTCATAGCTGGTTGCGTCATCAGTCCTGCCCCAAGTCAGATTCAAATTATCAAAACATACTGCAGATATTTCTAATTGTCTAGGTACTTCTGCGATAGTGAAAGCTTGGCTAATTACTTCTTGGTTCCCTCTTCTTACCTTGATTAAGGCTTGATTTGTTCTTACAGAAGGCAGGGCAAATTCTTTATAGAGTCTAGTGGAGGTACCTGAGACCGTGGTCCACACTGATCCATTATCCAGAGAATATTCTACTGAATAAGTCTCATCAGAAGGTACAGCATCCCAATGCACTCTCAGCACTGTACCAGGCTGTAGCTGTTCTCCACCTATGGGATAAGTGAGATAAAATTCATCAGAGATGTGCTCCCATGTCAGAAAGTATTCCTTTACTCCGAATGGAATGACACTACCTGTCACTTCCAGTAGATATTCACCAGCGGTAGGGTCGGCGATGGCTATCTGTTCCATATTATTGAGCCCATCGATACCAGTTGTGGCATCCATTCTGAGTGAACTAGGATCCGGATCAGAATTCAGCACATAAGGGAAATGGTCAGTTCCATCTGGTCCTACAATTTTAGTATCCAGATCATTTATCAATGCTTGCGATACACCTGGTTGTGAAGCAGGGTCTTTCCAGTAGACCATTACTCGAGTTTCTTTAGTGCCAGGAGGAATGGATAAAGTATGTTCGACGATGGCACCATTTGAAACTTCACTAAGTTCGTATTTTTTTTGTTCGATGGCGAGCGCTGCTCGGTAAGCATTCACACTGCCCCACCCAAAGATGAAATCAGGCCCTTTATTCCCAAGGTCATTTGCGGTATTGAGCATTAAGGTTTTCAGTAGAGCTGCATCAGCGATCTCTTGGTTATTGTTATCCTGATAGGCCTGGTGTAGCATGGCCATTACACCTGCTACCAAAGGTGCTGAGAATGAAGTTCCACTAGTTGTGGCATATCTGTTATTGCTAGTTGTGGAGGTGAGGCTTTGGCCGTGAGCGGTTATATCTGGTTTGATTCTACCATCATAGGCAGGTCCTCTACTGCTACTTGCAGCGATGCCAGTGGTATTAGTAGTGCTACCTACTGCGATGACATTTTTGCCTTGTTTATGACCGCCTGTAATATTCGCCCATTGATCTCCAGCACCATAGCCGCAAGACTCGCCATTACTATTACCAGCAGAAAAAACGTGCATCAATGTTGCATTATCAAAGCATTGATCATCGACCGTTCGAGTTGTATTAGTATATCCTGCGTTACATCCGTTACTGTAAGAAGAATTGGTGACCAGAACATTTTCATCAAAATGCAAATCCATGGTATTATCCAAGAAGTTAGCTCTATAGTTGATGACAAATAATTTTACTTCTGTGGCCATTCCTTGAATTTCAGGATTGAGATTTGCTGCGCCGCACATGACGCCTGACACAAGATCTGCGTGGGTGGCAAGAGGGCTGCCTTCGATTTCCTGGTTAAGTCTTCCAGTGAAATCGATATGTGGCCCTACATCTCCATCGTCTCTGCACAGTACGGCGATACCTGTACCGTCATAGTGTCTGCCACTGGGCAGGTGAGAATCCAGTAGATTGGCCCTAGCTAAGGTTTTACCACCCAGGTCATCGGGAATAGATGGCGGAGGACCGGGTTCTACTCTGAATAAGAAAGGGGTATCATATAATTCTGCAAGTCTTGACTTGGGCGCCAGGACTTGAATAGTCTGATCGTAACCATTGTATTCTGTTGCGGTGACACCGATGCTCTCAAGGTAGGCCAATATAAAAGTCTGGTCTATGGATTCTGGATAAGATATAAGCAGTTCCAATTGATCTCCTTTTAGGATATGAGGAGGATAAGATTCAAATACTAATTCTTCAGATATTTTTAATAGATCGGGAATTTTGGAAATATGTCGGACGCCAAAATCTCTTAAAGAGCTAATCTCAAACGATTCCTCCATCGCTACTAGATAAGCCTTATTGGGGATGTATTGTAATAAGGTAAGACCTTGCTCTTGTAAATGAGTTATTTGCTCTGAGTTGGGAATGTTTTCAAATTGTATTAATCTATAATATTGTCCCGCAACAACTTCATCAGCATCCACTATTGGTCTATTCAGGTAAGTTGATAAATTTTCAGCAGGAGTATAAGGCCCACTGGATAATTTCAACTCGTTAGACAATTGGGCTTGAAGCCCGAAAACAGTGTTCAGGTAAAAGACCAGTATGATTATCTTTTTCATAGGTTGGATTAAGTGCATTAAATTACTCGATTTGTATTCAGCGACTTGTCGTCAATAGCCCTTTATTAAATAAACAACTTACTTGATTATTACTTCATCAGAGAATATCCAGCATTTGTTACCAGCTCCCTTATGATATTCAGGACAGATACCTCTATTTTCTGCTATAATTTTCAAATACCGGGTGGCATCATTGCCTTTGACCACAAAATCTTTGATGATGGTTCCCTTATCCTTAGGCGTGATTTGGTTGTTTTCCAAAGTTCCATACAAGTTCCAGTCACCTTCTCTTCCGGTGTACACCTTCAGGTTCATCGGCATGAATATCCAAGAGTTTTCATCTTGCAGAAAACCAGTTCTTATTTCTTTGACTTTCTTTTTCTTGCCCAGATCGATGACAGCTACCAGATCCACGCCTTCGTAGCCTTGCCATAAGCCACTTCTGTAGTCGTCACCACCTCTGAGTCTATCTATGAGTGCCAGGTCTCCTCCAGCACTGTAATGGGAGGCATATTGAGTTTCCAGTTGTAATTCTTTGTCCTCATTCATCTTGGTGAAGTGACTGGTTATAGCCGCGCTGGGTATGCAATTTTCTTTTGCGGACCAGACGGTCAGACTGGCGTCAGCTGTTATTTCGATGGGTCTGGTGTAGGTTACCGTTTTTCCTTTGTTAAGGATATAGTGTATGGTGGCACCTTCAGTAACACATTCCAGAGTGGCCATGGTTTTTTTTCTGAACGACCTTTCACCAGTGCTCAGAGCAGGCAGAGCACACAATTCTTTTGTCGGTATGGAGCTGGGTGGTCTACTTGATTTTATTTTTCCATAATCCTTCTGTGGTGTAGCGCCCATCTGAAAGTATAAATAGGGTCCTTCCATCAATAGTTCATGAGATAAATAACTTTTGTCATAGAAAGACTCTCCATCATAGAGTTCTTGTATGTAAATATTCTCCTCGGAATTGTCAGCAGTCTCTATGGTGATGGCATTACCGTTTTCCAGTTGTACTTGCACCAGATCAAACCATGGTGAGCCGATCAGATAATCATTACTGCCGGGAGCAACTGGATAGAAGCCCATGGCAGACATGACTAGCCAGGCGCTCATCTGGCCACAGTCCTCGTTTCCTGAAAGCCCGTCGGGTGCATTGTGATAGAGTTCATTCATTATTTGTCTGACCTTGGCTTGGCTCTTGTAAGGCTTGCCGAGATAATTGTACATATAGGCGATATGATGACTTGGCTCATTGCCATGTGCATACTGTCCTATGAGGCCTGTAATGTCTGCTTGGTGTCTTCCAGAAGTGTTCTGTGGAGCTGAGAAAAGCTCATCCAATTTCTGCTCGGCCTGGTCTGGCCCGCCAGTAAGATTAATCCATCCCTCCACATCTTGTGGTACATAATAACTATACTGCCAGGCGTTGGCTTCAGTATAATTAAAATTTACTTCTGCAGGATCAAAGGGATAAAACCATCTATTATTACTTCTGGCGCGCATGAATCCAGTTGCTGGATCATATAGGTTTTTATAATTCTGCGCTCTGGTATAATAGAGTTCACCTAGCTCTGTTTTACCCATAGCCTCTGCCATTCTTGCAATAGTCCAGTCATCGTAGGCGTATTCAAGCGTCTTGGAGACACATTCTGATTCTTGCTCCGCCATGAGGATGCCATTCTTGACATATTCTGGGATGCCTAGCTTGTTGGCATTGGCACTGGAAATCATAGCTTGTAGAGCTAGTTCTGTGTCATAATTCCTGATGCCTTTCATATAGGCATCAGATATGACGGGAACAGCGTGATAGCCGATCATACAACCTGTATAGTTGGCAGCTAATTCCCACATCGGTAAGGTACCCCCTTGGTTATATTGATTTATAAAAGTATTTATGAAGTCATTGGTTCTGGCTTGTTCTATAAGGGTATAGAGCGGGTGGGTGGCTCTGTAAGTGTCCCATAAAGAGAATATGGTGTACTGGTCGTGGTCTTGAGTCTGATGGATTCCCATGTCAGTTCCCCTGTATCTACCGTCTACATCAGAATAGAGATTAGGTGCTATCATGGTGTGATAGAGCGCTGTATAGAAAATAGTTTTCTTGTCGTTATTTTTGTCTTTTATTTTGATTTTACTGAGCGCAGCTTTCCATTTTTTTTCTGTTGCAGCTTTTACTTTTTCAAAGTTAAAATCTGGAATTTCTGAAGAAAGATTTTTTCTGGCGCCTTCGATGTCTACTGCGGACATACCGACTCTGACTTGGACTACTCTTGAATCATTTTTAAATTTTATTGCTGCTTGCAGTGCTTGCCCAGTTGCTTTTAATTCTGAGGAGTGTTCTTCACCGTTACGTAGCAGCCATTCTGATATTGGCTGGTCAAACTTCATGACAAAGAAAAAGCGCTGGTCTGTCGCCCAAGCATCAGAATGGCGATAACCGACAAGCTCCGTATCGCTTACTTTTTCTATGTAAGCTGCTGTGACTTTGTCTCGATGTATGAGATCAATGATTAGACCTTGGTCAAAAGTGTCTTGATATTGGTACCGATGCAAGCCAGCTCTCTCACTAGTAGTCAGTTCCACTTGTACTTCAGGCTTTTCCAGATAGGTGGCATAATAGCCAGGGGAGGCTACTTCATTTTCTTTAGAGAAGGTGGAACGATAACCTTCGGTACCATCAGCACCATTGTTGAAGTTAGCGTCACCCGTATAAGGCATCACAAGGAGGTCACCATAGTCAGAAACACCTGTTCCACTCAGATGCGTATGGCTGAAACCATAGACAAGGCTGTCTGTATAGTGATATCCACTACATCCATCCCATCCGGTCAATCTTGTGTCAGGGCTCAATTGCATCATCCCAAAAGGTGCCGTAGCGCCTGGGAAGGTATGGCCGTGGCCACCCGTGCCTATGAATGGATTGACCAAATCAAGGATGTTCTGGCCTGGTAGTACTGGACTACTGATCAGTAAACAGAAAATAATCGATATATGCTTCATCATTTTGGGTATATGACCCAAAATAAGAAATCATGGATGAAAGATAGGGGCAGACTATCTGAAGGACGTTAGGGAGTTATTCCCATAGTAAAGTGTAAGGAGTAGGCTAATGAAGAAAGTCTAGATTTTCATGATTTTTCCCTGGTGGACTACGATTCCTTTATCTTGAATCTCGTAGAAATAGATGCCATTATTGATAGATGAGATATCAATGTTGGATTCTTCGTTGCTTAAGGGATTATCTGATAGTAATCGTCCATCTTCATTGTAAAGCATCAGAGACGAGCTTATGGGTGTATGATTATTGAACGAAACTTGTAAGTTATCTCTTACCGGATTCGGGTAGATTCTTACTGTGGCGATTTCTGGTAAGTCATATGAATCAGTTGTGTCACAGCCTTGTCCGGGAATTCTGAAAGCATCTGAATTTGTAATGCCACCGACATTTTGGTTGCCCATAGTCAAAACCTCTATCCGCTCAGATGGCAAAACCGTTCCCAGATCTCTCAGTTCAAAAATGGTTCTGGCACATTCGTCGCCGACCATGTCAAATACTACTGTGCAGAGTACTTCATCATCATCTAAAGTTCTAAATCCACCTAGACCGTCAAACCATTGTAATCTGAACTTCCCTTTTTGTGGGTGAGCATTGTCATTTTCAGGCTTTAATAAGACGACATCTGCAAAATCAGGGTGAGTAGAAGACATTTCTGATACTTGCAATACAGTTTCATCGTAAAAAAAGAATAACTGAAAGGAGGTTAGATCATTGAAGTCTTTAACCTTGAGGTCAAACTCAACCTGAGAACCAGAAATATTCGCATTAGTAAAACTAAAATCTGCAGCAGCACTTTGAGCATTGCCAAGACAAACGAACCCAAATACCAATGAGAGAATGGATAGATAAATTTTCATGTTCAGAGTAAAGCGGGGAGGTGGTAAATAATGTGGGATTATAACTTACCAGCCCCGAAGATAACAGCTAATATGACAATTGAATGGTTTTTAGTAATAAAATCATCAAACCAATTGCATATTAATTTTGTGTAATACATAAAGTACTAAAAGACAGCTATATACATATTATTTATTGATTTTAACCTTTTTCCTCATATGTATATTATTATAAGATATATAGCGAATTTTCGATATGTCAAAAGATTTTGTTTCTGGATGTGATAGCTTTATTTCTTTTGTGCTTCCTGGCAATAAATCAAAGAAATTTGAAGAAAAAATATAACCATCTTCACTGTAGAGATAGAGATCCTTTACCAGTTTTTTACTGCTGACTCTCAATAGTGATTGTTCCAAATTCATTTCTATCATAGGCTCTTCCAATGCAAGCTCCTGATCTATCCAATGGATCTGTGAAGATTCAACCCCACTATGAATCATCTTTATATGTACAGCAGATAGGTCATTTATCAAGTGACTGATGTCTATGCTGATCCTATCCATGGAAGACACAACCAACTCTCCTTGTTCCAGCATTTCACCTTTCAGAGTCAATATGGTGTAGTTCAATTTCTCAGTTGCTAAGAGTTCGTTGAGAAAAACCAGCTCAGTTTTTCCTTTGCTCATATCCACTATACAGGCGATTGGAGCATAGGCCTCTTTAACTCTGTAGTGCAGCGCTCGCCATTGTCCATTATAATCCAGACTACTCCAGGATACTGCTGGCCAGCAGTCATTCAGTTGCCAATAAAGTGTCCCCATGCAGCGCGGCTGATCGAGTCTATGTGCTCGGATGGCCATGGAGATGCCTTTGGCTTGAGCGAGTTGAGACAAATAACTGAGTTCCAGTAAGGATGTGGGCTCAGGATAATAATCAGCTAGATGCTTGTAGATCAATCGATTGCCTTTGTAACTTTTCTGCCTATGAGCCAATAAGGGATCTTCCAGATCAAAGGCTTTAGGATGGAAGTTATCTTCTATGACGTTGATATTAGGGAAGGACTGGAAACCATATTCGGAATTGAACCGACCAATGTTTTTGCCATAATCCTCAAAGGGATCCTCACCATGAAATACTCCCCAATAATGCATGCTCCCATGATTATAATTTTCTTGTCTACCCCAATTACTGAGGGGACTGGTGTGGCTGTAGTTGGCTGAGGGCAATTCTGCATACAGTATTTCAGGAATTTCAGTATTGAAGAGCTTGTTGTAGTTATCGTACAAGATTTTCTGGTGTTTTTCTTTTAGCTCATATTTTTTCTGCCAGCCCCAGTTATGCCACGCTACATCTATCTCGTTATTGCCACACCAGTGTACGATGGATGGGTGATGGCTCAGTCGTTGTATGTTGTCTCTTACCTCTGCGAGAATATTATCTGTGAAAGCTTCGTCAGCAGGGTAGATCGTATTGGCAAACATGAAGTCTTGCCACACCATCAGACCGAGACTGTCGCAGAGTTCATAGAAATAATCTTCTTCATAGATGCCGCCGCCCCAGACACGTATCATATTCATATTGGATTCGGCTGCGGTGGTGAGCAGATCACGATAATCTTTTCTGGTGAGGCTATTAGTAAAATGCCTTTGAGGGATGTAATTAGCCCCTTTGGCGAAGATGGGCCTGCCGTTTATTTTGAAATAAAAAGAGGTGCCTAGACTGTCGGGCTGGTGTATGAGCTCTGCTTTTCTAAGACCTATTTTTTTTGAAATCGCGCTATGTCCTGTTTCTCCAAGTTGGCAACGGAGGGTATAAAGCTTTTGTTGACCTAGTCCATTGGGCCACCAGTATTCGGGGTCGACTATGGTAAAGTGTATTTGTGTGATAGAGTCAGAACCTGAGGACCAATGAAAAATATCGTCGTAGGTATTTATAAATGAATAAAATGGATTTCCTTCCAGATGGACATCAGCAGTCACTCTTGCGTAAGTCCTGCCCACTAAGCTGTCATGGGTATGCTCATTGGCTTCAAATACTCCATAATGTATTTCATCATGCACTAGCATATCCTTGATCCTAGCGCCATCATAGGACAATAATTCCACAGGCCGCCAGATACCACAAGTGACTATTCTTGGGCCCCAATCCCAGCCGAAATGAAAAGCTGCTTTTCTCACAACTGGAGCGACCTTGATCTCGCCAGCATCATTATCTGTGGGTAGCTGATAGGGTAATTTATCCAGATAGCCTTGGCCTTTCTTGATAGGAGAGTGAAAATAAATTTTAAGTTTGTTTTGAGGCTTTAGCCAATCAGACACTTGCACCTCCCACTTTCTGAACATATTATCGGTAACTAGTATCCTATTCCCATTCAGAAAAACTTCTGCATAGGTATCCATCCCGTGAAAGATAAGTGTATGATATTTTTTTTCAAGTTGCTCTGTGCTCAGGTTGAATTCCGTCTGATAGACCCAGTCTTTATTCTCCACCCACACGAGGCTATCCTCATTCGTCCCTATGAATGGATCAGGCGATTGTCCCAGGCGTATGAGGTCTTCCTGTACAGTTCCAGGGACCAGGGCCGGATACCAGCTTGCTGTTGTCCCTTCACGAAAAGTCCAGCCATCATTGAGTGATAGAGTATCTACTTGCCCATCAGCCGCCACGAAAATGGAGCTGAAAACTATGAGGATGAATAAAATCTTATAAAAGTGCATCTGGTTTTTTCCAACACCATATTAGACAATATACATGGGATTCAATGTGATAAAGACTATTTTTTGCTTAGCTCAAGTTTTCAATATAGAGCTGGTCTTTGGAACCTTTGATATAACAATAATTAAAAAACCCTAACGCGTCAGGGTGGGTAAAGACAAAGATGGAGTCATTTCTGAATTCTATTTTGTAATATTTTCATCTACAGAAATTCTTTCCACCTTTCCCTCAATCGAAACTGGGAGTGATGAGCCCTTGATAATTATGATGGAATCCTGGTTGCTATCTACCCTTTATGTAACATTGAATGGCTAGGCCAGGAACTGGGGGTAAGTGAGTAGATGGAGAGATCATTGCAAGCTGCTAACGCTATAATTATGTAGAAAAGTGATATAGGTTTCCTTGTCATAATTCTATTTATTCAGAAAGACGGTACATTGAATGGATAGCGTTTGTGGTGGAACCACTTTGTTGACCAGACAGTGACTCAGATTTAACCAGTGATCATCAACTAGAGGCTTGTGCTGAGGCAGGTTTTCTTAGTATTTATTTCTTTGGGTAATCCAACAAAAAGCGTAGGCGAGGCTGCTGCTGATAGAGCAGTTGACTCACCTTTGAGGGTCCAATAGGACCTTCAATCACGACTGTCGTCGAGACTGGAGAGTTCATCCCAGTATTCCACGGCTCTACGTGTATGGGGTATACAGATGGAGCCTCCCACAAGATTGGCTATGGAAAAGACCTCGAATACTTCATCCGTGGTAACGCCTAGCTCATGAGCGGTGCCCAGGTGATAACTGATACAATCATCACAACGCAGAACCATGGATGCGACTAGCCCTAGCAGCTCCTTGGTTTTTACATCCAAGGCGCCATCCTTGTAAGTCTGATTGTCCAGACTGAAAAATCTTTTCAGAACTTTGTTGTCTTGCGCCATGATGCGCTCATTCATTTTCTTTCTATAGCCGTTGAACTCTTCTACTTTGTTCATGTTTTTTTACGAATTATATATTGGGGAATATGATTAATCAACTAAAATTCTAAAATCCTCCACTCTATATCTCAATGGGTGCCTTTATTAATTTCGCGCCAGAGTGAGATGATCATACGGAAGGGCATGAAGGCATTTGATAAGAAAGCTGCTGACCAGAATAAGATCATTTCAGCACGAATATATTTTCCCAGACTGGATTGATCAGGATATTTCAACTCCGTCAGCATAGCACCCAGGCCGACCTCATCTGAATAGGCTTGAAATTCGTAAAAAGCATCTATCAAGTAAAAGAAAATTGGGATAGGTAGGAAAACGAATATCACCTTGATCCACTTGGCAGCAGAGACCCAATGGTGTTTCAATAAAAATATATACCTAATAAAGGTAATTGCTATGATAATGAAGGCAAGATTTGATTTGTAGAAGGGGTAGTTGGCCCCTAGCTTGGAATAGATTGGTAACATTGCAGCAATTGCTATGACTACTGTCACGATCCACCACACAAACTCCAATATTATTTTCTTTCCTATCATATCTGATTTAGCTTGGATATAAACTTACTACAATTCAATGAGGTCCTAAGAATCTATACGCCATCTAGGCTGTAGCAGAATTCTGTATCATTTATAATTAAGATAATGATAAGTTGAGATAAGAGAAATATCCATGGATTGATCTCATAATCAATAGGTGATATATTGACAAAAGATTCATATATGCTTTTTCCATAAGTTAAAATGGTAAAATAGCTGACTATATATAGGGGTAGTAATGGCGCATAGTTGTCTTATAAGTACTTGAGAATGAAACCTAAGTAATCAGTGTAATCTCTACTGATTTAAAGTGTGAAAGGGATAAATTGATAATGATTAGTTGGTTTTTGAATGAAAAAGTAGTGTTGTGGTTGACACTACTTTTTTTTATGCCCCTAAGTGATGGTTTTGATTGGTTGGGTATCCAGTTTTCTAGGTATGAGAGCGGTATCGAGATTTCACAAGAGATTACCTCAAAATTCATTTCGCCTTTCTTTTTGGTTTGTATCTGGATTGCTCCAGCAATAATTGTGAATCTTGCATATTGATAAGATCAGCCATGGTATTATCAGGTTGTCTTTTCATATAAGCTTCCACGATCTTATAGCCTATATAGTCTGTTGTCCGGCCTGGGGCAGATTCAGGCATCCCTTGAGTGGAGGGAGCGGGATTGAGGAACTTGCTGAGCTTCAGGTGATTGGTCTCATACATTAATTCTTCTGAGAGATAATAATCCCACACTTGTAATTCACTGGCATTCATCCAGGCCATCTGGCTATTGGTGTACTCGTATATGATCGAGTCAGGTGTGGTAGGAAGGACTTTTTTCAATAAGTAGATTTTCTTGCCTTGGTTGATCATGCGATCGATGAACCGTTTTCCCGGTGGAGGTCCTATGGCATCTTGTATGATCATTTCCATAGTCTTCTTGACCAGATATTCTTTATCATAAGTTCTGGTAATGTAATCTGAGAAGACAGGGTCGGTGGGATTGATGGATTTATAATCATAATTCTTACCTAGGAAAAGATCCAAGCCTATGCCTATCCCATCTCTCTGGTCTGCATCATCAAATATGAAAGTAGGGTAACCATATTCTGTGAATAAGGTATAGAAACGGGGAAGGGGTTTTCCTGGAAAATAATGCTGATAGTATTTAAGTGCTTCAGTGAGATTATTTTCCAACTGGTCGGTATCAGGGAAAGCGATATTTACTTTTTGGCCCAAGTCGTTTATTCGTCCATCACTTATGAAAATTTGCAGTCGAGCTTTGAGGCTGTCTGGGTTAGGGTGATAAACTTGCATCAGCTTTTTGAAATAGAGATCTGTCAGCTGAGGATACTTGATCAAAAGTCTATTATAACTAGCGAGGGGTTTATCCTCATCTAGCTTTAATAGTTCCTTATCATAGCGTACCCAATTCAGTTTTACTTGCTGGTCAGAGATGTCTGGCAGGACTTCAGAATCGTCACTTTTACATCCAATGATAATTGTCAGGATAAGCAGAAAGAATAGATGACGGAATTGAATCATAAGTAAAAAGGACTTTGGTGCAAAGTTAGAACCCAGGATTTATTTTAACTCTAAATGAGAGAAAATATTCTAATTTTTGAAAATCATTTCTGAATGCTCAAAACTTCCTGCATCTGTCGGAATCACACATCTGAAAAGATAGAGCTGATTACCATCAAGGTCTCGAATATCAATTCTCGATTCCTCTGAAGTAAGTTCTCTGCTACTTACAATTTTGCCTTGTAGATCATAGATGAGTAATAAGGCTTCAGTACCAGAACTGGTTAACTGTCGCTCGTCAGCTATCTCATTATACCAATCAGTTATTTCCAGTTGAATGTGATCGTCTGCAGGATTGGGGAAATAAGTGATGATAGGCTCGATTGCGATGGACTCTTTTTCTCTGTTAGCTAATTGTCCACCCAGATTGAGTGTACAGCCAGATAAGCTTATGTCATCTAGCATTACATAGTCCGAATCATTATCCCCTTCTACTCTGAATCGTATACGTGTGGTGCTGGAAAGTGCTACTCCGGAAATAGTGATATTCATATCCTGACGTACCTCATTATTGAAGTCTGTTCCAGTGGTAAATGTTTGATATGTCGTATAATTCTGTCCTGCAGTGGCTATCTCTATGTGGAATCGATCTCCAGTTTCCATAGAGTAAGGATAAAGATTGAATTCCAATTCTGCAGAACTATAAGCCGATAAGTCCAAGGCATCAGTGTACAGGGTGGAGGATCTTCCGCCATTTCCTTGTAAATAGAAAAGATAGGAACCACTATTAGAGAAAGTATTACTTCTTAGTATGGTTGCCAAATTCCCTCCGTCATTCCATTGGCCCGTCGTATTGTTATCAAAGTTTTCTGAGAACAATAGATTACAATTCATATTTCCAGCGCCTGTGTTACAAGCTGGGTCACTTGAATCGGGTATGCAGGCATCATTGTCATCACTATCCAAGCCTACACAATATCCATCACCATCCTCATCTACATAAGTACCATTAGTACAATTACAATCCTGGTCCAGGGTTTCTCCCAGCGTACATGGATTGCCATCATCACAAGGTGTTCCGGGAGTGCAGTTAGGCGGAATGATTGTTATGCATCCACTCAGTACCAAGTCATCGAAAATGACATAATCATCCAGGGCATTAGTCTCTGATCTGAATCTGAATCGGGAAGCATTGGTCCAGACGAAACCTTCTAGGCTTAGATTGGCTCTGACTCTGTCATTAGGATTAAAATCCAATCCTGAAATAAAAGTTCTAACAATTTCAAAATTATTACCTGCTGTGGCTATTTCCAAATGGAAACGGTCACCCACTTCCATGGATAAGGCAAATAAGTAAAACTCCAAAGTCAAATTTTCATAACCCAATAAATTTATCGGGTCAGTATAAATACTTGAAGCCACACCGGAATTCCCTTGTATGTAAACTGAATAAATGCCCGAATTTGCATATTCAGTACTGGCGAGTAAAGTTGCTGAACCACCCCCTAAATTCCAGACGCCAAGATTTCCATTTTCAAAATCAGTGCCAGCTATAGTGTCGCAATTAGTAACAGGTCCTCCAGAATCACAATTACCATTCTGTGGATCAGGAATGCAAGGGTCATTGTCATTACTATCACTGGCAGCACAAACTCCGTCATTATCGGCATCTATGAGGACGCCTCCAGAGCAACCACAGTTGTCGTCCCAGACTTCCCCCTCGGTACATACGTCACCATCGTTACACGGCTGACCTATGAGTGTATTATTGAAATTAGGGCAAGTATCGTCAGAATCACAGATACCGTCATTGTCAGCATCAGCGAATAGTCCACCTATGCAGTTGCAATTATTATCATATACAGAGCCTATGGTGCAAGGGTCCCCATCATTACAAGGTGTCCCTATCACGCAGTTGGAAGTGCCAGTTGCCGTACAGCCTTCCAGCTTCAGATCATCAATGATGAAATAATCCTGAGCACTGTCAGAAATGGACCGCAGTCTTATCGTCGTAATTTCTGAAAAAGCGACTCCGGTGATTTCCAGTTCCACATCATGATTGTATCCTGCTGTCAATTCTGTTCCGACAGTGGCAGACGCATAAATGGAAAAATTATTATTGTCAGTTGATAATTCCACAACAAACTGATCTCCAGCTTCCACTTCAAATGCCAATAGATTAAAAGTCAATAAAGCACTATCATATGCCCTCAGGTCCAGTCTGCTGGTATACAAGCTCGAGGCAAAACCTCCATCGCCTTGCACGTAGAAACTGAAAGAACCACTACTCGCAAAAGCAGCCCCGCTCAATAATCTAGCAGAATTACCGCCATCTATCCATAGACCCATCTCGCCGTTTTCAAAGCCAGTGAATCCAAGTACCTCACAAGTTAAGTTTTCATTAGGCTCGGTAGTGGGATCCGTGCATGCAGCATTTTCAGAATCTGGCATACAAGGATCATTGTCATTGCTGTCTAGTGCACTGCAATATCCATCCCCATCATTGTCCGTGGAACTCCCTCCAGTACAATTACAATTTGCATCCCATACTTCTCCTGTCGTACAAGGATCACCATCGTTACAGTTGGCGCCTATAAGACCATTGTTGAAATTGGGGCAGTTGTCCACGGCATTACAGAGGCCATCATTGTCAGAATCCAAGACAATACCTCCAGTACAATTACAATCAGTGTCATAAGTTTCTCCTACTGTACAAATGTCTCCATCGTCACAGTTGTTACCTACGACACAGCTTGTGTTCGGCCCTGAATTTGTCGTATTACAAAATTCTATTGAGATGTCATCGAACATGTAATAGTCCGTGGCATCATTGGAAATGGATCTGAATCGTAGTCTGGTATAAACAGAAAAGCCAGGATTAGAAAGTAGAATCTCTTCTGTAATTCTTATCAAATTTGTAAAGTCTTCTCCTTCCACATATCTCTTGACAGGAGTATAGTTATTGCCATCCAACGCCATTTCCACTAGAAAACTGTCGCCACTTTCCAAGTTGTAGGGAAGTACGGAAAATTTGAGTTTGATTACTGTATTAGCATTTACGGGAAGTGCATTGGAAAAAAGAGAAGAACCGATACCTTCATCGCTGAATACGTAATATGAGAAATTGCCAGTAGTGGCAAACTGTTCATCTTCTAAGATCCTGGAAGCATTGCCGCCATCTACCCATATGCCCATGTTATTGTTCTCAAATCCTGTGAAGTCATACAAGTCGCAATTTTCATCAGTACCCGCACAAGCAGTAGCAGCATTATCAGGAATACAAGGGTCGTTATCGTTCTGATCTTCTGCCGCGCAATAACCATCTCCATCGACATCTATGAGGACTCCACCAGAACAACCACAATTGTCATCCCATCGCTCTCCAGTGGTGCAAAGGTTACCGTCATTGCATGATTGGCCTATCAGATTATCATTAAACCCAGGACACATATCGTCAGTATCACATATACCATCATTGTCTGAATCCATTAGGGTGCCACTGCAATTACAGTTCACATCCAAGATGTCATTGTTAGTACAAGGATTGCCATCATCACAGGCTTGGCCAGCGCAGTCAGAAATTTCTCTTATGGTGATAAATGCATTGATTTCAGGATTTTCCACTACCTGTTGCAGACCAGTAGGCCAGGTGACAAGTATCCTATCGACTCTACGAGAAATACCAGTCCCAAAGTGTTGTGTAAAGGAATTCATGATGCCGTAGCCTTCTCCTGCTCGGACTTCTCTTACTTGCTTGCCCCAGTCACCTTGTATTTCTATTCTGGCACCTATGGCATTGGGATTACTCTCGACACCTTGTAGCTGAACTGCAATGAAATTATTACCATTGCCATTGTTAAGATACAAGTCGTCAGGTATATTGGTTGGATTATTGAACAACTCCGCATAGCTTGCATAGACATCCAAGAAACCATTGTGGTCCAGATCTCCTATCGCAACCGACTCTATGGCATTAGCGCCAAAGGGATTTGCAGCAACAGAAAAGGTTCTGTCTCCATTATTGTAAAACAGAAAATGATCTGTGCCCGTAAAAAGTAGATCGACGTAACCATCATTATTGAAATCCCTGAAGAGAGTTTGTATGGCGAAATTTCCGGAATTTTCATCTACAAACGGTAGTAGTCCACTGACCACTGTAATGTCTGTGAATGTTCCGTTGCCATTATTGATCATCAGCTGACAGTCATCGTAGTGGTTGGCTACAAAAGCATCCATGTCTCCATCATTGTCTATGTCAGCAAAGTCTGTAGTCCAGGTTTGTGCCCCTATTTTCAACCCTGCTGTGGCAGCTACTTCAGTATAGTTGTTGTTGCCATCGTTTTGGAATAATTGGTTGATTCTTCGGGGATCTTCATAACTGTCTGCGCCTATTCTGCACTTGGATATGTAGAGGTCCATATCTCCATCATTGTCATAATCGGTCCATATGCTGCTGTAACTACCAGAGTTATCACTGGTGATTGCCGTTCTGGTATCTATCAGCTCCGGCGAATTCCTAAAGTTTCCCTGCCCGTCATTGACAAATTTCTTGTTTTCACCATCATCATTACAGGCAAAAATATCGATGCTTCCATCATTATTGATATCGGCAAAATTAGTTCCTTGCATCAGTAGGCTGGAATTCTGTAGGACGGTTGTTGTATAGTCTGTAGCGCCATCTTGGTTGTAGACCAATTTGATATTGTCATAAGGACCACCTACAACTAGGTCATTGAATCCATTTCTATCCACATCCGCTATGGCCATACCCCACTGAGGGTCGTTACTGATAGCGCCTACAGTATGATGGTCAAAGAAGTTGCGAGGAGTCGTTTGGTACTCAATATTCAATACACGGCCTTCATTGAGTCGGATGAGGTCATCTCTACCATCTCCATTCATATCAGCGATAGCAACTGTCACCCCACTGAAATTATCTCTGGCCAATAGGTTAGTTCTGTCAGTAAAGCTGGTAGGATTGTTTTGGGCAGGCAAAGGCAAGCACACCCCTAGAAATAGGGCTAGAATGGACAGCATGACAAGACTGCCATGTGAGCTCTGAAAGGGTGTAGGCATTAATTTAATGCTGTTAATGAGTTTCTTATTAATATTCAGACAACAAAAATGTTGTCTAACCCTTAGTATAAACGTCGAAAATGACGTTTTTATCTCAAAACTTAAGCGATTTTTTACTTCAGAATGACAAATAGCGATAAAATGGCAAGAAAGTGGCTATATCCAGCTTTATAAGCAGTTCTGAATTACATTAAATTTGAGTTGCAATACACTGAAAAACAAGGAATTATGAGCAAAAGAACCATACCCGTTGTCGATTTGTCCAAGTTTGTATCTGGTACTGAGGCCGAGAAAGCAGCGTTTGTCCAGGAAATAGGCCAGGCTTTTACTGATGTAGGCTTTGTCGGTGTTGTGAATCACGGGGTGCCCAAGCAAATTGTGGATGATTTCTATGTCTCTTCCAAAGAGTTTTTCTCCTTGCCTGTGGATAAGAAAAGGACTTACCTGCTGGAAGGTATGGCTGGTCAGCGGGGCTATACAGCCTTTGGGATAGAACATGCCAAGCAGTCCAAAGTGGCAGATCTCAAGGAATTCTTCCAGATAGGCCAGTATGTGGCAGCAGATCATCCCAGAAAAGCAGAGTACCCTGATAACGTGTGGGTGGATGATGTGCCCGCTTTCAGTGAATTGTCAGAAAAACTATACAAAGCCTTTGAAGCCTCTGGTGGACATTTGCTTAGAGCCATCGCTCTATACCTGAATCTGGATGAGAATTATTTTACGCATCATATAGAAGAAGGTAATTCCATACTGAGAACCATTCACTATCCACCGATAACCAATGAGCCCAAATCTGCCATAAGAGCAGAGCAGCATGAGGATATCAATCTTATAACCTTACTTGTAGGCGCATCAGCAGGCGGGCTGCAATTGCTCAACGCTGAAGACGAATGGCTCGACATCACGCCAGGTGAAAACGAGATTGTCATCAATGTAGGCGACATGCTCCAGCGCTTGACGAATAATAAACTCAAATCCACAACTCACAGAGTGGTCAATCCTCCTAAGCATCTCTGGCACGTGCCGAGACTGAGCATTCCTTTCTTTTTACATCCGAAGAGTGAGATGGATCTCACTTGTCTGGATGATTGTGTCACGGAGGAGAGACCTTTAGCTTATGAGCCGATAACGGCTGGGGCGTATCTGGATGAGCGGCTGCGGGAGATAGGGTTGAAGAAATAAAGGAAATCCAATACAGAATTGAGCAGATTTTACGGGTTGGTAATAAATGCTATTTTGGAGTAGTTAACAATCTTAAGTATGCCTATTCGAAAGTTTATAGTTTATGCATTCTTCATGTGCTTGCTGATCACACTAAGTCACTGTAGTAATAATATAGAAAAGGTCAACCAATTTTCAGAACTAAATCCTCAGCCTGAATCTCCGAAACGAGAGTCAGGAAAAACTGACACCTTTAGTTTTTGCTCCTTCAATTTATATGATGCGGATTTCACTGATACTTCTCTTGTCTATACCATCACTCATTATGAAGATGAACAAAAGTATACTTACAAAAATTTGAAATGAAATTGGCGAACAGATGTTTACTATGATTCTCTGGGTGTGAATAAAATGCAAAAGATTCATGACGAGCTAAAGAAAGAGGTTCTCATAGATTACAATACAAAAGGAGAAGTTCAAAGAATCCTCATCAATGAACTCGAAAATGATTCCTTACAAGAATATTCAGTCGAGGATTTCATTTATGCTGATGACAATTGAAATATCAAAAACACAAGTTTAATTTTTGGTTAGCAAATAAATCATTCTCCAAATAACAGAACTTATTTTTTAAATATGATGCTGCTGGCAGAATCCAATCTTGCTTAGTCGAAAGTAAGGGGCTAAGGGGTTTTTCCATCTGTGACACTTTGGTGTATTTCTATGAAGGAAGCTCTACAATTCCTTACGAGGTTCATCGAAAGCATGAGAATTTCAGGTATTATATTTCTCAAACTAATTTCGATAATATCAAAATCCAAAGTACAACTCCAAATCAAAAAGGCGGGTTGTACAAAAATACCGTAATTATTTCATACGACAAAAAGCAGAGAATAACTGAATATTATTCTCATCAGCGAATGGAACCTTCAGGTAAGCAACCTCTCTATATGAAATATGTATTTTCTTATTCTAATGATGCACAAGTACCTTTTGTTCCAAATTTACTTTTGAGTGAGCCAGTTTTAGCTAGCGCTAAAGCAGCCTATGTGGAAGCTGTTGTCAACACGGGCTGTTATAACGAAGCTAACATACATACAAGTCTTGAATTCTATGAAATGATGGAATCGAAAACTTATTCCAGATCGTCAGATGGTAAGCACTGGGAGCAGGTATATAAGACTGTTAGACATTAGGCCTTCTTTTGAAATGAGTAAAGGGTTATGGGATTAATATTTACTTTATGAATATCCATTGAATGAATTCTTTTCAAACTCGAAACCAGACTTTAATAATCTTTCCGGTAAGACATACCGGCTCTTCAGTAGCAGTTCCGTTTCACTTCTTATAAACACTGTCCCCAACTCCAACAACCATTTGGGCTGAGAAATATGGAAAAGGGGGCTTACTTTTTTTCTGACCAACTGCATGAATTTTTTGTTTCTGAGTGGTGTGGGTGCTGTGATGTTTATAGGGCCTTCAAGGTAATCTGTGTAGATGATGTGATGGATGGCGCGACAGAAATCTTGAATGTATATCCATGAAACCATTTGATTTCCAGAACCCTGCTTACCGCCTAGACCCAGTTGGGTGATTTGTTTAAGCTTGGGCCAGGCACCTCCCTCTTCTCCCATAACGATGCTGGTCCTCAGAGCAACTTTACGCAGACCCTCCAATTCTGTATCGAAAAAAGCTGCTTCCCACTGCTTGACGACATCCATTGAAAAATCATGTCCGATAGTGCCGTTGGTTTCTGTCATGGGTTGATCTTCTGAGTGAACGTAGAAGGTGGCGCTGCTGGCGTTCATGAATATTTTGGGTGGTTGCTTGAGTGCGGTTATGACGTCGTTGAGCAGGCGGGTGGGTATGAGACGAGAGTCCAGTATGTCTTGTTTGTTTTTAGGAGTGTACCTGCAATCCACGCTACAACCGCAAAGATTGATGAGTACTTCTGCGCCTTCCAGTTCTGTGATCCATGGGCCTCGACTCTTTCCGTCCCAAGTGACATGATTGGGAACTTTAGGATTTCTGGTCAGTATTTTCACTTCCCAGTCTTTATTTAAAAAGTCTCGAGTGCTCGGCCAAGGAAGCCTGTGCCTCCTGCAATGATAAGTTTCTTTTTCATGAGAGAATATTTGTAAAGATAATAAGAGCTATGAGCGTAGACAAACCAGTGATACGGTAAGCTACCCAAGAGACGGTCATCCAAGTACTGATGCCCAGCAATTTGCAGCGCCTTATATGCTCAAAAAACATAAAGCCTACCACGCCAAAGAAGAGTGCAAGCTTCAAATAAAGAGACGCTTCTATCATACCTAAGGCCATTGTGATGGGCAGCAATATCAAAGCCCCTATCATCGACACCGTAGACATGTTGCCTAGATAAGTCATTTTGTTTTTGGGTGAAAAAAGGAGCATGGCCGTTCCTTGCCAGAGCACTTGCCCAAAGCAGATGCACAATTCTGTGCCTAGGCTATGCGGCCACCCAAAATGAGGAAAGAGAAGACTGGTGAAGTTGTTGACTATAAGTGCAGTGGCTAGTGCGACAAAAATGATGTAGGCCCACCTGTAGGCTAGATGAAAGTCTGGGATGCAAGGTCTTACCTTGGAGGGGTAGGAAGGAGGGGCGATAACATTTCTGTTGTAGGAAATAACTTTATATACCGTGTCCAGCGTAATGAAACAGGAGAGAGATTCACTATTTTTTCCAGCAAGGGTCGACGATGGAAAAGTATTTTAATTATGGAAGCCAGGCCATAAGTCGTTTCTCCAGTAATCGTATCGAGCAGAGCGATTTCATTTCTTGCGCGGTCATGATCGATCTCAGTTAATTCTCCAGCTTGTGAGGACTGATAGGGTAGAGCACAGCCAGAATCTATCAATCCGAATCTTGTAAAGCCATTGCCATAGGTTGTGCAGAGTGGGCAGTCGCGATCTATAAGTAGTTTATTGTTTCGTAACATGATATTTAGTTTTGTCTATTGAAGTTGCTGGATATTTTTTGAAACAAGTGTAAGTGTAATAGCTGGCAATTAGCCCAGGTGTTATGATCAGATACAACGATCTTATCTTATCTCCACCTAACTTGATATCACCTATCGGGCTGGTATTATAGAAAGACAGGACTATGAAAAAGCAAACGGCTAGAGTTGCATATATGGCCAAGTCTGTATAGTATTTCTTATGTCTATTTCTTCTGGTGCACCTGTATAGAAAATGCAATAGTTGTATGGGTGCAACCCAGAGATATACCATCATGAGTGTGAGTGCGACATCTGTACTATTCATTGCTGTTGATTGAAGGTTGCGGTAATTAGAAGACTAGTTTTTCGAGTTCTTCGTAGTGCTCTTTGTGCTTCAGGTTACTATAATAGATGGCAATTAAGGCTGGAACACAACAGCAATAAAAGACACTAAGCACACTGCCTGCATTTGAGCTAGTCAATTGAATAGGCTGTAAGATTCCGATAATCAATATGGAAAAATAGACTGCAACTACTTGCCAGTATTTTGTAATGTCGGCTTTTAAAGTCGCTGGGGTTTCCAATTGTGAGTATCTGTATATGGAATTACTTAACTGGTATAATCCTATAAAGGGTAGGATGAACAGGTATAAATAGAAGATTGCAATTATTAGCATAATTCTATATGTTTTAAAGTTTTAGAAAAAAATGAAAGTTTTGTACAAAAAAATAGGCTTGTCATCTCAGGAGCTTGATGAATTGACTGAAAAAACGATTATCCTTCATCTTTACCAGTAAGTCAGACAGTTGATCCATCTGCGATAGAAAGGTGTCTAATTCATTAATAAGTCCATTAAAATGGGCTACTTCTGACTTAGGACCCTCTATTTTAGTCTGCTTTAGTTCTTTCAGGAGGTTCTGTATTGGCACGAATTCCCGCTTCTTGCGCTCTTCTATGATACGCTTGGCAACAGACCAGATCTCGTGTTCAGCTTTGAAAAACTCCTTTCGTTCGCCTAGTTTGTTCTGCTTGGAGATCAGGCCCCAATTGATGAGTTCTCTGAGATTGATGTTGACATTACCCCTGGAAAGCTTGATTTCCCCCATTACTTCTTCAGTACTGAGACCATCAGCATTGCTAAGGAGTAGGGCATGTATCTGAGCCATAGACCGTGGAATTCCCCAGGCAGACCCTACAGCTCCCCAAGTTTGTATGAATTCCATCTGTGCCTCTTTCAACTTCATAATTCAAATATAACACATAATTTTTCAAAGTTTCAGAAATTATTGAAACTTTGAAAATATCGGTAGTCGTAGTTAAGTGTGATAAAGCAGTAATCTTAGGAAAGCCACCCTTGTGATGCTGAGCGGCATGACTGTCAGTTATATTAATGATTATGGTGAAAGTTATTTAGAGTGCTGAACACTATGATTATAGCTCCAAGTATTATACTCTCGGAATATACTCTAGGTTTTTTTCAACAGGTGGCAGAAAAAATCTGAAAGGAATGAGGACAGCTTTATCCGAGTTTTATAATTTGCTATACCATCTCCGATTAGGATCTTTTGGTATCTTCCACATCAATCTAAGTTCTGCTTCTTTCAGCGTATTGAAATACTCGATCTTATATTCTAACATAGCCGTCTCACTTATCGATTTGTTACCTTTGCGTCTATTTTTAGAGTAACATATCCAGAACACATCAGAGATGGCAAAGTACAAAGAGCAAAAAGGCCTCAACCTACCCGAGATAGATAAGGAAATTCTCCAATTCTGGGAAGACAACAAAATATTCGAGAAGAGTATTAACGAACGACCAGAGGACAACACCTTCGTCTTCTATGAAGGCCCGCCCTCGGCCAACGGCAAGCCTGGCATACACCACGTGATGGGCCGTACAGTTAAGGATCTCTTCTGCCGCTTCCATACCATGAAAGGCCAACGCGTAGAGCGGAAAGGCGGCTGGGATACCCACGGCCTGCCCATAGAGCTCAATGTGGAGAAGACCCTCGGGATCACCAAGGAAGACATCGGTAAGAAAATCACGGTAGAGGATTACAATCAGGCCTGCCGTACCACCGTCATGCAGTTCAAGGATCAGTGGGATGACATCACCAGAAAGATGGGGTACTGGGTGGATCTGGATGACCCGTATATCACTTTTGATAATAACTATATAGAGTCAGTGTGGTGGCTGCTGAGTGAGCTATATAATAAGGACTTGATGTATAAAGGCTACACAGTCCAGCCCTATTCACCTGCTGCAGGTACCGGATTGAGTTCTCATGAGTTGAATATGCCAGGCTGCTATCGAGACATCAAAGACCTTTCTGTCACAGCGCAATTCAAGCTTATCAAAGATGCCAAATCAGAATTTCTTTTTGAAGGGCATCCCAATGATGTTTATTTCTTGGCCTGGACGACTACCCCATGGACCTTACCATCCAACTGTGCCGTCGCTCTAGGATCCAAGATAGAATACTCCCTCATCCAGACTTTCAATGCCTACACTAAAGAACCTATCACGGTCATTATCGCCACTGAGCTGATCAAGAAATACTTCAAGGAAGAAGGCAAAGAAATAGCTTTGGCGGATTATGATCCTACTGGTAAAATCATTCCATGGAAAGTCATCAGCACTACGCCAGGCAAGACGATGGAAGGCATTCATTATGAGCAACTGATGCCATATGTGCAGCCTGAGAGCGGCGACGCCTTCAGAGCTATTCTCGGAGATTTTGTGTCGACTGAAGATGGAACGGGGATCGTGCATACGGCTTCTGTTTTTGGTTCAGATGATTACAGAGTATGTATGCAGAATAATGTGCCATCCATACTAGTGAAGCGTGGCAAGGAGCAAGCACCACTTGTAGATAGCCAAGGAAAATTTGTGGCAGAGGTGACGGATTTTGCCGGAGATTATGTACGGGCAGAATATTACTCAGATGCCGAACAAAAAGTAGAGGGTTTTGAGTCCACTGATCTGCGTATCGCTGTCAAGTTGAAAAAAGAAAACAGAGCTTTCAAGGTGGAGAAATACAATCACTCCTACCCACATTGCTGGAGAACCGATAAGCCGATTCTCTATTACCCACTCGATAGCTGGTTTGTCAGTTCATCCAAGATGCGGGACAGGATGGCAGAGCTTAATAAAACGATCAACTGGAAACCGGCACATACAGGTACCGGTAGATTTCAAGTGTGGTTGGAGAATTTACTGGATTGGAATTTGTCGAGGTCTAGATTCTGGGGGATTCCTTTACCCATTTGGAGAACAGAGGATGGCCAGGAAGAAATTTGCATCGGCAGTATAGAAGAGCTGAGCAAAGCCATAGATAACGCTAATGCTAAACTGGGACTGACGCAATCGGTGCCGGAAGATTTACACAAGCCTTACATTGATGATGTGACCTTGGTCAGTCCTTCTGGGAAGGCCATGAAAAGAGAAGCCGACCTGATAGATGTTTGGTTTGATTCTGGATCCATGCCCTATGCGCAATGGCATTACCCTTTTGAGAATAAGGAAATATTTGAAAGGAACTTTCCAGCTGATTTTATTGCAGAAGGGGTGGATCAGACGAGAGGTTGGTTTTATACTTTGCATGCGATTGCCACGATGGTATTTGATAAAGTTTCATTTAAGAATGTTGTGTCTAACGGGTTAGTGCTGGACAAGAATGGTCAGAAGATGTCCAAGCGATTGGGCAATGCCGTTGATCCATTCGTGACGTTGGAAAAGTATGGGGCTGATGCCACCAGATGGTATATGATGACCAATGCCAATCCTTGGGATAATCTTAAGTTTGATGTGGCCGGGATTGAGGAAGTGAGAAGAAAGTTTTTCGGAACTTTGTATGCGACATACTCTTTCTTTTCTCTGTATGCCAATATAGATGAGTTCAAATATGCTGAAGCGGATATTCCATTATCGGACAGACCAGAAATCGACAGATGGGTCATCTCTTTGCTCAATACCATGATCAAGGAAGTGGAAGAAGATTACGCTAATTATGAGCCAACAAGAGCAGGCAGAAGAATTCAAGATTTTGTAGAGTCACATCTAAGTAACTGGTATGTGAGGTTGTGTAGAAGACGTTTCTGGAAGGGAGATTATTCTGAAGATAAGATTGCGGCTTACCAGACCTTATACACTTGTCTTTCTGCCATCTCTAAAGTCATGGCACCGATCGCTCCTTTCTTTGCAGATTGGTTATACAAGAATCTCAATGAAGTATCTGGGAAAGAAAGTTATCAGTCGGTACACTTGAGTTTGTATCCTGAAGTCAATGCATCTGTAATAGACAAAGCCCTAGAGCAGAGAATGGATTATGCACAGAGAGTTTGCTCTCTTGTCCTGTCCTTACGTAAGAAAGAAAGCCTGAGGGTAAGGCAACCACTGAACAAGGTGATGATCCCGATAGTGGATGCGACTTTCGAGACACAATTGCGAGCTGTGGAAGACTTGATCAAAGCGGAAGTGAATGTCAAGCAATTAGAATACCTAAAAGATGATTCTGTCATTAAGAAAAAGGTCAAGCCCAACTTCAAAACCTTAGGTAAGAAGCTAGGCAAACAAATGAAAGCTGCAGCGGCCCTGATTAACGGCTTTGGTGATGAGGAAATCGCTAAGATAGAAGCAGATCCTTCTGCGCCATATCCTATCACTATTGACGGTCAAACCTTTGAGTTGGAGTATTCAGATTTTGAGATTTCTGCACTTGAGATTCCAGGATGGCAAGTTGCTCAGAATGGTAATATCACAGTAGCGCTGGATATCAGTCTTACAGACGAGCTGATCAATGAAGGTATCGCTCGCGAACTGGTTAAGTTTATTCAGACGCGAAGAAAAGAATCTGAGTTCAATGTGACAGATCGCATACAGGTTGTGTTGTCAGATAATGAGCATATCAGAGCAGCGGTGGCAGATCACGGAGATTATATCAAGAATGAAGTATTAGCGGATGATATAACGCTGAAGGATAATGATGGTGAGGAGATCGAGCTGCCTGGGGAGGTAAAATTGAATTTGGAGGTTGGGGTGGTTTAGGGTTACTCGTCAAGATTTGACCTAAATTCAAATTTTAGGTTTCTCTTGATTAAATAAATAGCACCAAAGAGAACTACTCCTAAACCCGCTAGCCAGTATAGAAAGTTGTTTGAGCTTTGTGAAGACAAATTATCTCGATTCACATAGAATGGTTCCATCATTACGAACGAGTTGTTCTTGTGATTGGGATATTTACTGCTTTGAATCTGCTTGGCTTCATTGAAGGACTGATTTATGGATAACTGATCTGTTAGCAATTTATCATAGAAGTTTTCCATAAATTCAGCTGAAAGGTTGTCAGAGACTTCTCCGGTCGCAAGTAATAAGTGATCTACACCTGATTTCAAGAAACTTCTTGCAATGCCAAAAACGCCAAAATTTAGCGACGAATATCCTGATCCAGAATAGCATGAAGAGATGACACATAAGTTTACCTCATCAAGTTCCTTGCCAATGATATCTTTTGAAGTTACCACTCTGGTGGAGTCTTTATAGTCAAGGATGACACCAGTTGAATTGATGTGTCTGAGATAATTTTCTAAATCAAAATAGTTTTTACTGATAGGTTTGAAATTTTGAAGAGTCGTGCCATGGGAGGAAATGTGCAGAATATTGGAGGTGCGCAGAACTGAGTTTTCACTGAGTAAGGGTTCTATGTCTTGGTCCAAATAGATAGTGGTGTGACAGTTGTATTGATTCAATTTTTGTTCTAATGCATTAATTTCTTTTACGACGAATGGCAAATTCGAAAATTCCACACCTCTGTATCCATTTTTGGTAGAGTCTGGAGAAAATTGAGATTTACCCATTAGAGTTGCTCTGCCTAGTTTAAAATCGTTGGTTTTGACCGCTATTTTGAAAACAGTTCTGAACTTTTTATGGCTGCCTGAAATGTTATCCGCTAAGAGTTGATGATAGTCAAATTGCTGTAGCTCGCCATCAGGAAAAATATTAATAATCGAAAAAGTGGAATCAGATAGTAGTGTTTTGAGTTTATTGAGCAATGAATTTATGCTTTTGTGGTTTGATGTCATTATAGGAGCTCCACTTGAAATTATCGCTAGGCCATAGTTGTCAATTTTGTTTTGCTTATATGAAGAGATATTGAGAAACAATTCCTTTTCAGTCATAGTGTTCTTAATAGTAGAGGGGTCACATATCTGCCATAGTTCATCTAGGTCTATTTCTATTGTTCCTACTCTATTGATAGAGTCTATTTCTTGTAAGCTTAAATTGGATATATTTATTGGCTTAGCAACATCTTTGACTTCCTTTGTTTTGTTGAATAATAAAGATTTTAGAAATAGATCAACTTGTAAAAGTTCAGCTTGAGTTTTTTGACTCAAGTTGTTATTGTACAAGATTTTAGACAATTGATATCTGTCTTGCTGATAGAGTTGATAGTAATTTATTAGTTCCTTGTCTGTAAGCCGGCCTGCAATTGTAACAAACATTTTCCTCAGAATTTCTATAGTCTCGTTTACACTACTCTCATAGAGTTTGATTTCATTGCTTTTTGATAGAACTTGAAGACGAATTGCGTATTGATCAAGCAGTTTGTTAATTGGAGTATCGTATTGGTTAGAGGCTAATTCCAATTCTTTTAGTGCTTTATCAATATTACCTAAACAACCATAATAGGAGGCCATAATTCTATGATAATGCTCCATGTTCTTCTTTTTATCATAGATGTCGTTTTGGATTGCATTGAACGTCTTATCTAGAATTGGTTTTGCTTCGCCACAATTTTTGTCCTTGATGAGGAGTGTAGCTTGAGATAATAGTGGCGTATGATAATAAAACTCAAAGTTTGCTTCATTTTTTGAATTGTAGTAATCATAAGTCTCTCTGATTAACTCTTTGGCTCGGGTACTATCTACTTGCAGATAAGACATACCTAGGTTGCCTAGATCAGAATAATAGTCCATATTTTTCTTCGGATATCTTAATAGGCTTTTTTCTGCGTGGAAGATTGACTTTTCAGCATTTCCCATTCGTTTGTATAACAAGCCAGCCAAGCTGTGAAATCTAGGATAGTTGTCTATCTCTGCAAATATGAGTTCTTCTACTTCAAGCAATTGATGATTCTGAAATTTTTCAAAAGCTAAACTGTAATAAAGCCCTTTGCCTATAGTATTATCAATACCATAGTAGTCAATGAGTTTTCTATGAAGTTTCCAGCTTTTGGGATTGGAATCATATTCCATGTACTTTCCTAAAATATGGGAGCTCAGCTTGAAGTAATCAGTCTCTTTCTTATATGAGTATCTCACTGCCCATATGATAGAATCTCCTTTTTCATACTGACCGAGGTGGAATAATGAATCCCATTGAGCACTTAATGCTTCTAGCTCTTCTTTAATTTCCAGAGAACTATATTCTGGCATTTGAGGAGTATTGTGTTGGGCATATATCTGGCCAGATAGAATTATTGCTACAAGTAATAGGGTCGTAGATCGCATTCAGTTAGGTTTTAAGATTTATATGGGGGCTCATTAAAACTAGTTAAAATGGAGCTTTTGATTTGTAGATAAATGGAAAATTACTTGAGAAATTGATTTGACTAGCTCTATTATGACCATATCCTAATCAATCAATTTCATAAAGAATGGAACTTTATATATAGCCTTGCATCATTAGATTCATGGATTTTGATCTGATTTTTTTTGTCATTTTTGTGCTATCTTTCTTTTGGCTCTGGTTGACCATTTCAGATTTTATGACACTTAAGGATGAAAATTTACTTGAACTATTTAGGACTGATGAGAATCAGGCTTTTAAGATCTTGTACGAAAGATATAGGGATGGCTTCCAGTATAGGGTACAGAAAAGTAATTCTGCCATAACTAGAGATGATGCTATCGATATATTTCAGGATAGTCTCATAATCTTGTATGATAAGATTATGAAACAAGAAGTTGAAACCTTGGATAACCCAGGAGCTTACCTTAATAGAGTAGGGCAGTTATTAATTTATGAAAGATTAAGAAAGCGCAAGAAAGCTGTGGAAATAGCTAAAGAAATATACGCGGATATTCAAATAAAATTAACCGAATACGACTTTTTAGATTCAGACGAAGATGGAAGTGGCAGCTTCTTGAGTACTGCTTTGAAGAGTTTGAGTCAAAGTTGTAGAGACTTGATTATAGCCTATTACTACAGAAGCTTAAGCTTTGAGGAAATTGCTATTGAAGCCAATTATAAGAATCCCAACACGGTAAAATCTCAGAAATTCAAGTGTATCAGTCAACTCAGAAAAGTATACAATGCAAAAAGAGGCTGATTTTTTAGAAATCTATGATAGATTGAGGCAGAGTGATGGCCTTCTACCTGAAAACCAAATGGCTATGAGTGAAACTCCAGAGTTCAAAGCTTTTCATTCAGAAATGAATGACCTTCTAGCTAAGGTTAGAACTGAACACCTGTTGAGTAAGAAGGTGTATCTCAAATCTCTTGAAAGCAACCCAAAGCAATTTAAGAAATCCAGAATATTGTACCTTTTAGGAGCATTAGTTCTTGTAATATTTGCCTTTTTGCTTCTTCGGCAGTCACCTAAGGCTGAGCTTTATGAGCAATATTTTGAGACTTATCCGATGGTGGCATTGACTCGATCTGCAGGCTCTGCATCTGCAGTAGAGCAAGGCTATCTGTTATATAGTCAAGGAGATTATCAAGCGAGTATCAAGGCCTTGTATGGCTTTTCTGATTCTTATTCCTTGTTTTATAGGGGCCTAGCGCAAATGAATTTGCTCCAATTTGAGAGTGCTTTAGCAGATTTTAATCAAATAGATGACTCAAATAAATTGGATTTTCCTTTCCATTATTATAAAGGCCTCTGTCTTCTGCAACTGTACCGATACGATGAAGCCAAGACTAGCTTCACTCAGGTAAATTCAAAATTTGAGTATTACCATAGAATATCACATCAGCTAACTTCAAAGCTGAATAGGTAGTAAGTTGTTCATTGTCTACCTCACTAACCTAATAGTCAGCTATTGTAACTCCCTATTTATAGGGATATTCATTTCCACCTATTTATTATCGATTCCCAAGCTTAAATAGTTAGTAGTTTTAGGGGGCTTGGAAGAAAATTTTAATTTTTTTGAAGCCAAGGGTTGACCTGATGAATGATTCGTGCACTATGGTATGAAGACTAGTTCTAATCGAATAGTAATAAATGTAAATGACTATATTCCATATGAAAAGAGAGATCTGAAATAGTACTGGCAGCAAGACCAGACACCCCTTCAGTAAGGGGTATGTGGTTCAGATATTTATTATTATCTCTCTAAAGAACTCACCCCAGATTTTATAAGGCATAAAACCAAAATGAAAATGAAATCCACTGATAATTCTACATAGCACAATGATCCTATAACAAAAGTTATAGGTGAGGTGGCTTCCCCATAGTCTAGTTTTGTCTTAGTTCCGAAATATTTATTTGATAGTCTAGAGTCTTGTAATAATGCTCCTCTATATACCTATGCGTTCTTATAATTTATCAATATGAAAAATATTATTGCTTTATTGAATTTACCATTTCTTTTCGATCTAATGTTTGGAGCCTACAGAAGCAAGTATATATTTGATTTATCTAAGGTTATTCTTTGCCTTTTGTTGTGTTTAGGTCTTAATTTTCAAACATTGGCTAATGAGAGTATTTGTTCTTTTGACAGCATTCCTGGATTTCAGGAGATGTATTCGTATGAAAATATTGAATTAATCGAATATGATTTCTTAAGAACAGAATTCAAAGGTTTTGACGTAGATGAAGATACTGTCAAATGGGGTAAAAAACAATTTACCATATTGTCAAAACTTGTTACCCCTGATTCTGTAATTGTAGATTTTGATCTGAAGACACTCAGTTTTATTGACAATTCTATTGTTGATACATCTGGTACGTTCAGGATCTATAACACCTCTGTAAACGGAACCGATAGTATACCTGAATTGTCAACTGTTTCCAATTCTTTAGGAGAAGCACATATTAATTACCACGGCAATTTTAGCGAGTGGTTTGAATTGGACCAATATAGAATGGATTACTTAATCGCAGATGACTCTAGGTTTGGATTGCTTCTAAAAAGAGGTAGTGGAGCTTTTGTGTGGGGTGCTGGATTACTAGAAGGTCTGGGATATGACCATTATTTTTTAACTGGAGATCAGGGCGGGTACGTTGGAGAGGAATTAGTAGGATTTGTACAAGCAGCTGATACGACAGGTATTATTACAGATTTCGACATTATTTCCTCATCTGAAGAATTGATTGATTTAGACTTTTCTCTATCTCCGAATCCAGTATCAGATTATTTAAGGCTTTCAATAAATAGTGGCAAGTGGACAATTGAGATTACTGATGCCACTGGAAGATTACACTGTCAATCTGATTTTCAAGAATTGATCAAAGTGTCAGAATTTGAGAGCGGTATCTATTTTATTAGAGTCATTGATAAAATCAGTGGAAGATCAGCTCTGCAGCGCTTGTATAAGATGTGAGATGTACAAAGCTATTAACAAACCTAACTTTCACGCTATAAAATAACTGAAATGAAATATTTCACATCCGATAAGGCAGAACTTAATTTTTATCGTCAAGTATTTTCACAGATGAATGCTTCAGTCTACATTTTAAATTTAGATCCTTACAAGATAGAATGGGTAGCGCCCAATAGTCTTCTTAGTAGAGTATTGGGCATAGATCAGCACACGATCTTGGAGATGGGTGATACAATTTATGGTCGCGTGCTGGAGAAGCCAGATTTTCGAGAATCCATAGTGGATGCCCTTAAGCAGTTTGATATTGATCCTGATAGTAATTGGGGAGGCGTATATCGTATTAAGAATTTC
>ENA-ORXM01000523-ORXM01000523.1-marine-metagenome-genome-assembly--contig:-NODE-523-length-67127-cov-5.562103_pt1 | contig 67127 bp, 60 predicted proteins | sample MGYA00237867_ERZ511480 | MGnify/ENA primary metagenome ERZ511480 (study PRJEB26309, sample SAMN06266103) | marine metagenome | isolation source: Algal blade | place: United Kingdom:Sidmouth, United...
CTGAGCGTGCCTCAGAGCGAGTCTCAAAACCTGTGGGAGCTACCTCGTCAGCAAATAGCCTCGCTACAGGGGCGGGCGGGTGTTCAAGCATCAGCCGAGGTTTCGCAATGCGCAACACTGCAGCGCGTTGTTGAAGGGCTTGCCTTCGAGCCTGCTGGATACTATCTCAATGCACGCGCAAAAAATGCACTGGCACCCGTACTTGAAGAAATGCGCAATAACCCTGGGTTGATGATTGAAGTGCACGGCTACAGCGCCGATTACGGCGACCCTGAATTTGACCAAGTGCTGGCAGAGCATCGCGCGCAAAGTGTTGCCGACTACTTAATGGTTAAATCAGGCAGCTTTAATAACTTGCCGATAGCAATAGGCTTTGGGGATTTAGACGAAGCGTCGCGTGCCGAAACCGGCAGTTCAGATCTCGACCCTAATCGCATCGAGCTACGCCTGAGCAAAGGTGACAGCTGCGCAGCACCGCTGATCAGCGATATTCGAGGCTTGGGTGCTCGTATTTAACGCTGTTTGCTCTGTGGGGTGTGCGTTTGCGGTGCGGGCTGAAACAGCCAGTATCGCACAGGCCAAATTCGCTACGGCAGTGATCTTGAAGGGCGGAACTTACTGCGGAAAAGTGCAAAATCGGAGAGATTTTGGTGCCCGGGGCCGGAGTCGAACCGGCACGACCTGTTACAGTCGGCGGATTTTAAGTCCGCTGCGTCTACCAATTTCGCCACCCGGGCTCGGGAGGTGAAGACCGCAATTGTAGCAGCATTTTTTGCTTTGGTGGTTGTTCGCCGCAATTTTTTTATTGGCCGGTGTTTTTACGCGTGTTGTGGTTTCCATGGTCGTTCAAGAAGTGTCGCTACAAGTAGGCACAGTATTCGCTCAATGAGTGCATAGTCAGCCCGCTTTTGCCCAGCGGTCTTTTGTCTCGACACCATAAATAGGTGCTTTTTGACGATGAAATCCCCTCAATCTGTTAAGACCCTCGAAGACCTCGGGCGCGTTCAATTGTCACCGTCGTTTTATCTGCGGGATTTTCTCTACTCCGAAATCTCGCAGATCGAAGGTATTGCCAATATCCCCGAGTTTCCGGATAAAGCCATCGAGACGGGGCAGAGGCTTTGCCAAGATGTTTTAGAGCCAATTCAGCAGTTTTTTGGGCGTGTCAGTATCCGCTCTGGCTATCGCTCTCCGGCGGTCAACGCCAAAGGCGCGGAGAACAAAAACCAATACAACTGCTCAAGCAATGAAAAGAACTACGGTGCGCATATCTGGGACTATGATCGAGCCGATGGAAGCCGTGGTGCCACTGCGTGCATTGTGGTCAACTCCGTGGTGCCTTATTACGAAGAAACGGGTGACTGGCAAGCGCTGGCGTGGTGGATTCACGATAATGTGCCGGGGTATTCCAAAATGTGGTTTCACCCCAAGCTGGCGGCGTTTAACATCAACTGGTCCAGCGATCCCATCAAGCGTATCGACAGTTATGTGTCGCCAAAAGGCTGCTTGACGAAGCCGGGTGCGGACAATCATGCTGGATCACACGAGCATTTATACGCGCCGCTTTTGCAGTATCTTGATCGAGCTTAGATGTCTCCGCCCTAAAACCCAGCGGCAGGCATCGCTCGGTTTTGTTCGGCAGTGCTCTGACAAGTTGGTAAAGCTGGGCGTGTTTCTGCTCGCTTTCCTAAGCGTGTGCCACACTGTTGCTTCGGGTGTAAAGCAGAGGTAGTTCACGTGTTCACAGCAGCAAGGCGCTCGTCAGCTTCGAAGAGTGTTGTCCGTGTTTTCAATCCGCTTCGACCCCTTTGCTGTCTCTGGTTGGCGATCCCCTTGCTGTGTGTATTCGCGAATGCACAAGCGGCTACCAACGCTAGCAGTATCACACTGCCAATAGAAATATCTCTTGATAGTTTGCGGCAAAAGCTCGGCGCAGATCCAGATCTAACTAGCGTCAATCTCGACCGTCCCGAGCAGGCTTGCATAAAAGAGAGTTGGATTTCGATATCGTGTGTACTGACCGGTCATGCGAAGCGCGTGGGTGATATTCGCCTTAGTGGTCACAGCAATCAGATTGAGCTGGCCTTTCCTGTGCAAACAAAGCTTACGGCCAAAACCACGTCGGGTATTCGATCTAGCGCAACTGTCGAGGGTGAGCTTGATTTGAGAGTGCGAGCAGCAGTAGAGCTGCAAAGCGATTGGCACGCAAAGCTAGATTTGTCGGTTGACTATCACTGGAATAAACCGCCTACGCTTGAGCTGCTCAGGGCGATAAAAATTCCGCTTCGCAATTATGTTGACCCGCGTTTAGATAAAAAAATCGCCGAGCTACAAGCCAAATCACCGGCCTTGGCGGCTGAGCTGGATGTGCGTTCGCGGGCGCAGCGGGCTTGGCAAGATTTACAGCGCACGCAAGTGATCAAAGGCAAATCTCCTTTGTATTTCCGCTTTAACCCTAGTGCTGCGTATTTTAGCGGCATCGAAATTTCTGGTGACACGCTGAGCGCCGCGCTCACCCTGCAAGGCGCGCCAGAGCTGAGCACCTTCAAGCTAGCAACGTATAACAATATACCTTTGCCCCAGCTGCAGCAGACCTCCGCAGCGAAGCATTCAGGTTTTGCACTCAACACCTCCATTCAGCTGGATTTCAAGGCGCTAAACACAGAGGCGGGCAAGGCTGAGCGGCAGTATCAAATGAAAGACAACTCGTTGATTGACGTTGAAAAGCTTCTGTTGCGCGAGAGCGAAGGGCGCCTAGTTTTGAATGTCGCCGCCCGTGTGGACAAGCGGCCAAAATGGTTGAAGCGCATTGATGTCTTTGATTGGTTTGAGCAAAGTGGCGTGTTCGACATTCTGCTACTGCCTCAATTTGATGAGCAGCTCGACAGACTGGTGCTGAGCGAAACACAGGTGAAATTGCTCAAGGGCGATATCAAAACATCATTATTTGCCGATCAAATCGTCGAGAGGCTTCAGGAGCAGCTCAATCAGAATATGCACTACCACTTTGGTGCTTCGCTCGACAAACTCAAGTCTCGCTTCAACCAGCAACTGGCGGCCTTGGGCAGCGTGGGGCAATACCAGCTGTCGGGAGAGCTTGAGCACATAAAGTTGCAGGCGTTGTCTGTCACTAAGTCGGGTCTGCAATTTGAGCTGCGATTGAACGGTGATCTTGCGCTTTCTCTGTAGATCGTTCGATTCTGCGCCAATCCACTGTTATTCAGTCAGGTGAGCAGCCTGTATTTGACGTTTCTTTATGTACCAAAAAGACAAAGCCCCTGTAGAGGCATCCTCGTCGCAGGGCGAAAGCTGGCTATGTACCCTAGAATGCTATATGTTCGCTTATGTTCGAATTGGTGATAGGTGTGAGCATGAATGAACTTAGTTTGCGGCAGCAGGATATTCTTAACGTGGCGCGTCAGCAGGGACGTGTCTCCGTGGAGCAACTCGTAGAGATGTTCGCTTTAACACCGCAGACGATTCGTCGAGATTTAAACCACCTCTGTGATCGGCGTGTATTGAGTCGGATTCATGGCGGCGCTGTTTTGGCCAGTGGCGTGGAGAACATGGGCTACGAAGCGCGTCAGGTGTTGGCGAGCTCGGAGAAGACGGCCATCGGTGAGCGAGCAGCGCGTGAGATTCCCGATGGCGCCAGCTTGTTTATCAATCTTGGCACCACCACGGAAGCGGTCGCCTCGGCGCTGCGTCACCACCGCGATCTACTGGTGATCAGTAACAACCTGCATGTAGTCAATATCTTATCAAATAACACCGACTGCGAGATCATCGTGGCAGGCGGCATGCTCAGGCGCAGTGACGGCGGACTGGTAGGTGAGGCGGCGGCTGACTTTGTACGCCAGTTTAAGGTGGACTACGCGGTTATTGGCGTTTCAGCTATTGATGAAGAAGGCGCATTACTCGACTTTGACTACAACGAAGTGCGAGTCGCTAAGGCGATTATCGCCAACGCGCGTCATGTTTTTTTAGTGGCGGATCAAAGCAAGCTATCGCGCAGTGCGCCGTTCAGAATTGGCTCACTTGAAGATGTGGATGCGTTATTCACCGACTCAATCGATGGTGAAGATTTTAGAGTCTTATGCAAAAATGCAAGCGTGGATCTGCATGTGATTGCCTGATGTGAAATTAAGTGCGACTTCTCTTGACTTGCAAATCGAAACAAATAGAATAAAAAGGAAATAACCGAAAATGCTAAGATTCGGTTTTCTTCGATTTGCATGGAGTGGCAATGTCTCACTACGATCTAGCGATTATCGGTGGTGGAATTAATGGCGTCGGTATCGCGCGTGATGCGGCGGGCCGAGGCTTAAAGGTTTATTTGTGTGAGCAGAATGATCTCGCTAGCGCCACTTCTTCTGCCAGTACCAAGCTCATCCACGGCGGGCTACGTTATCTAGAGCACTACAAGTTTCGCTTGGTGGCTGAATCCCTCGCTGAACGTGAAGTGCTGCTGCAGATGGCACCGCACATCGCTTGGCCATTGCGCTTTGTTCTGCCGCATGAGCCTGGCATTCGTCCTCGCTGGCTAATTCGCTTAGGTTTATTTCTGTACGATCATTTAGGTGGTCGCAAGCTACTACCCGGCACTCGCACGCTAAATCTCAAAGAAGACGCGGCAGGCAAGCCTCTCAAGCCTCAGTTCACCACCGCTTTTGAATATTCAGATTGCTGGGTGAACGATGCGCGACTGGTGGTGCTGAACGCGATGGACGCACGCGATCACGGCGCCACCATCGAAACACACACTCGTTGCGTATCTGCAGCCGCCGCCGATGGTGCTTGGTCATTGCAGCTAGAAGACGCAGCCGGAACCCACGAAATCACCGCGACTGCGTTGGTTAATGCGGGTGGGCCTTGGGTGGTTGATTGCATTAAAGACGTGATCCATACCGAGACGGGCGAAGGCGTGCGGCTGGTGCGCGGCAGCCACGTGGTGGTGCGCAAGATTTTTGAACACGACCGTCCGTATATTTTCCAAAACCGCGACGGTCGCATTATTTTTGCGATTCCCTACGAAGACGACTTTACGCTGCTGGGAACCACCGACCTTGACCATAAGGGTGCGCCTGCGGACGCTCACTGCAGCGACGAAGAAGTTGAATATATTTGCGTTGCAGCCAGTGATTATTTTGCCAAGGAGATCAAGGCCGAAGACGTGGTGTGGACCTATTCAGGGGTACGCCCGCTCTATGATGACGGGGCCAGTGCTGCACAAGAAGCCACACGCGACTACGTGCTCAAATTGCGCGACGTCAAAGGCTCTGCGCTGTTAAATGTGTTTGGTGGGAAAATCACTACCTACAGACGCCTAGCCGAGCATGCGCTGCGCGACTTGGAGCCTCATTTACCCATGCAGGGCGAGTGGACTCGTGGAGCTAGTTTGCCGGGTGGAGATATCCCTTGGGCGGTGCTTGAGGCGGTGCAGCAGAAGCTGAGTGAAGACTATAGCTTTATACCCGCCGATACGATGAAGCGCATATCTAAGTGTTATGGCACACGGGCGCGGCAATGGCTGGGTGAAAGCAGCAAGCTAGAGGATCTAGGCCAGCACTTTGGCGCAGGGCTGTACCAAACAGAAGTGGACTATTTGGTGGCGGAAGAGTGGGCAGTGGAAGTGGAAGATATAATCTGGCGGCGTACCAAGCTGGGCTTGCGATTATCAGAAGCTGAAGTGCAAGTATTGCGAGACTACCTCTCGAATAGTGCAAGCACCGATAACGCGGAGAGTACCTGATGACGCTGCGACTGCAAGACGTTGTTTTAAAAGACGGCGCTAGCACGCATATCCACTCAACGAGCCTGACACTTAGTGATGCCTCAACTAACGTGCTTCTTGGACAGACCTTGTCGGGGAAAACGAGCTTGATGCGTTTGATGGCTGGACTGGATAAGCCAAGCAGCGGACAAGTTATTGTCAATGAGCAAGACGTCACGTCCATGGCTGTGCAAAAGCGCAACGTGGCGATGGTGTATCAACAGTTTATTAACTACCCCGGCCTCAGCGTCTACGAAAATATTGCATCCCCGTTGCGAGTCGCGGGTGTTAAATCCGCTGAAGTGGAGCAAAAAGTACAGTGGGCGGCTGAACTGATGCGATTGGGGCCGCAGTTGCAGCGCAAACCTCTTGAACTCTCCGGTGGTCAGCAGCAACGCTGCGCGATCGCACGTGCGCTGGTCAAAGGCGCCAACTTGGTCTTGATGGATGAGCCTTTGGCGAACCTTGATTACAAGCTGCGCGAAGAGTTGCGCTCTGAGCTGCCAGCTATCTTTAAAGAGACCGGGGCAATATTTGTTTACGCCACCACAGAGCCTGCCGAGGCGCTTCTTTTGGGCGGTAATACCGCCACGTTGCACGAAGGGCGAGTGACACAGTTTGGCGAAACCTTAAGTGTCTATCGTCAGCCCAAGCACTTGCTGACCGCTTGCACCTTTAGTGACCCACCGCTAAACCAACTGGAAGTTCAGCTGGCCTCTGGCACAGCAACAGCCGCAGGTGGTGAGCACTTTATGTTAGACGCCTCGCTGCCCGACGGACGTTATGTTCTCGGTATTCGACCTGATCAGTTGCAGCTGGCCGAAAGCGAGAGCAGCCAAGCGTTAACGACACAAGTGATGGTGTCGGAGATCACGGGCTCAGAGAGCTTTGTACACCTGAAATACGGTGATCAGCGCTGGGTATCGCTCAGTCGGGGTATCCACGAGCCTGACCTAGACAGCGACATTAAAGTGCATTTTCAGCCGCACAAAGCTTTTGTATTTGCGCTAGACGGTGAGCTGATCAAAGGTCCCAGCGATAGTTCATCGTAGACGCTGCAAGTTTGTATTAAAAACCTTTTTAAGAGTTGGCTAACAAGCTAGTTGGCCAGTCGTTTTGAATTTTGTTGGAGCAGTGCATGGCAAAAATCAGTTTTTCCGGTCTTGCTCATGCGTATGGCGCGAACCCTAGTGACGACGCCGATTACGCTTTGAAGCATCTTGACTACGAGTGGGAAGACGGTGCCGCTTACGCTTTGCTCGGCCCCTCGGGCTGCGGCAAGTCAACCTTGCTCAACATCATCTCTGGCTTGTTACAGCCCAGCGAAGGACGCGTGTTGTTCGACGATGTGGATGTCAGCCGCATGAGTACTGAGGCGCGCAATATTGCACAGGTGTTCCAGTTTCCGGTGGTGTACGACACCATGACGGTGTACGACAATTTGGCATTCCCTTTGCGCAATCGCGGTTGGTCAGCGGATAAAGTAGATCAGCGTGTGCAGGAAGTTGCGCGCATGTTGGCGGTGGAGGATCGACTGCAGCAGCGTGCTCGTGGTTTGACCGCCGATGCTAAACAGATTATCTCGCTGGGACGCGGACTGGTACGCCCAGATGTCGCCGCCATTTTGTTTGATGAACCGCTCACCGTTATCGACCCGCACATGAAGTGGCAGTTGCGATCGCAGCTTAAGCACCTGCACAAGCAGCTGTCGATGACCATGATCTACGTTACACACGATCAAGTAGAGGCGCTGACCTTTGCTGATAAGGTTGTTGTGATGACTGAGGGGCGAGTGGTGCAAATGGGCACGCCGCAAGAGCTGTTTGAAAAGCCTGGTCACACCTTTGTAGGGTATTTTATCGGCAGCCCTGGCATGAACGTGCTGCCGGCGAAGGTCGATGGCAGCAGCGCTCAGGTATTCTCACAATCAGTTGATTTGCAAGCTCGGTACGATGTGAGCGCGAGCGGCATTGAGTTGGGGATACGACCGGAGTTTTGTGAGCTCAATCGTGAGCAAAACGGCCTTGAGGTCGAAGTTCGCAGCATTGAAGATTTGGGTCGGCATCGCATTGCGCGAGCTTTTGCCGATGATGTGCCGGTGAATGTAATGGTGCACGAAGGCGAGCACTGCGAAATAGGTCGAGCGCACGTGAGCTTTGATCCGCGGCACGTGCATATTTACAAGGATGGTTGGCGAGTGGAGGCAAAAGTATGAATAAGCCCTTTAATAACCGTGCTTGGTGGTTGGTGTTGCCCGTGCTGCTGCTGGTGGCGTTTAGTGCGGTCATCCCACTGATGACGGTGGTCAACTACTCACTGCAAGACACCTTCGGCAATAACCAGTTTTTTTGGGCTGGCACCGAGTGGTACAAAGACATATTGCGCAGTGAGCGTTTTCACAGCGCCTTGGGGCGGCAATTTCTGTTTAGCGCTATTATCCTCGCCATCGAAATCCCGCTCGGTATTGCCATTGCCGTGTGCATGCCGCGCAAGGGCATTGGCGTGCCAATTTGCCTTGTATTGATGGCCTTGCCGCTGCTCATCCCATGGAACGTGGTGGGCACCATCTGGCAGATATTTGGCCGTGTAGACATCGGCTTGTTGGGCGCCTCTATGAAGGCAATCGGCGTTGACTATAACTACACACAAAACACTATCGACGCTTGGGTGACGGTGGTGGTGATGGATGTCTGGCACTGGACATCGTTGGTGGCACTGTTGTGTTACGCCGGATTGCAGTCCATTCCCGAAGCCTACTATCAAGCGGCGCGTATCGATGGTGCTAGCCGTTGGGCAATATTTCGTTATATCGAGCTCGCCAAGATGCACGGGGTTTTGCTGATCGCCTTTTTGTTGCGTTTTATGGACAGCTTTATGATTTACACCGAGCCCTTTGTGGTTACCGGTGGCGGGCCGGGTAACGCCACAACCTTTTTGTCGATTGACTTGGTGAAGATGGCAATTGGCCAGTTTGACTTGGGCCCCGCCGCCGCATTTTCTATTGTCTATTTCTTGATCATTTTGCTGGTGTCGTGGGTGTTTTACACCGTGATGCAAGCCCATGAAAAGGGTGGGAGCTGAGCATGCGCGCACGTCACGGAGTGATCACGCTTTACTTAGTTTTTTTGCTGACGCCTATTTATTGGCTGATCAATATGTCGCTAAAAACCAACGAGGAGATTCTCTCGTCGTTTAGTCTCTGGCCGCAGAACCTGACTTTTGCCAACTACATGGTGATCTTCAACGACCCCACGTGGTACGGCGGTTATATCAACTCGCTGATCTACGTTTGCCTCAACACCTTGATCTCGCTGTGTGTGGCGCTGCCGGCGGCTTATGCCTTTAGCCGCTATCGCTTCACTGGCGACAAGCATCTGTTTTTCTGGTTGCTGACCAATCGCATGGCGCCGCCCGCGGTATTTGCATTGCCGTTCTTTCAGCTGTATTCGTCGATTGGTTTGTTTGATACCCATATAGCGGTCGCTCTGGCGCACTGCTTGTTTAACGTGCCGTTGGCGGTGTGGATTCTTGAAGGTTTTATGTCGGGTGTGCCTCGCGAGATAGACGAAACCGCTTATATCGATGGCTACAGTTTCCATAAGTTTTTCATCAAAATATTCACACCGCTGATAGCTTCGGGCATTGGTGTGGCAGCTTTCTTTTGCTTTATGTTCAGCTGGGTTGAGCTGTTGCTCGCGCGCACCTTAACTTCGGTGCATGCCAAGCCTATCACCGCCACCATGACAAGAACCGTCTCTGCGTCGGGTATGGATTGGGGCGTGCTGGCTGCGGCTGGCGTGCTGACTATCGTGCCAGGTGCTCTGGTGATCTACTTCGTGCGCAACTACATAGCTAAGGGCTTTGCCCTTGGGCGGGTATAAAAATGGACATGGGATGGATGGGCTGGACATGGCCGACGGCTGTGTTTTTTTGCCTTATTGCCACAACGCTTGTTTGCATGACGGTGTGGGCACTGGTGGCCCCACAAGAAGAGCGCGTAGGAGTGTTGCGTTTTGCTACCACACCAGGAGACCGTTTGTTTGTGTCCCTGTTGGGTAGCGCATTTATACACCTAGCTATGTTGGGTCTCAGCGATAACCCCTTGTGGTGGGCCAGTGTTGCATCGCTTGTGTATGCGGCGGCGGTTTTTCGTTGGGTTTAAACTGTTTGTTGTAAGTGAAAAATCATTCGGGGTTTCGATGGCAACGTCGTTGATCCTGCGTGTTATAAGAACCGAGAAAATCGGATTAAGCCGTGTCAAGCGGCACCAAAGGAGAGAACCATGAAGTTAAAAATGACGGCACTTGCAGTGTCATTTGTTCTATCGGGTTTGAGCGGGGCGGCCTCAGCCGATATGGCTGCGGCAGAAAAATGGGTGGCGGATGAGTTTCAACCGTCCACGCTGGACAAAGATGCCCAGTTGGCTGAGATGCAGTGGTTTATCGATGCGGCCAAGCCGTATGCTGGTATGGAAATCAATGTTGTCTCTGAGACCATTACGACCCACGAGTACGAGGCCAAAACACTGGCCAAGGCCTTTTTTGATATTACCGGCATTAAGGTTAACCACGACCTGATCGGTGAGGGTGATGTAGTTGAGAAGCTGCAAACACAAATGCAGTCGGGCAAAAATATCTACGATGCCTACATCAACGACTCCGATTTAATTGGCACGCATTGGCGCTACCAGCAGGTTCGCAACATCACTGATTGGATGGCGGGTGAAGGCAAGGATGTCACTTTGCCAACGTTGGACCTTGAGGATTTTATGGGCCTGAGTTTTACCACTGGCCCAGATGGTAAGGTCTATCAGTTGCCAACGCAGCAGTTTGCCAACCTCTATTGGTTTCGGTATGACTGGTTCAACGACGATACTAACAAAGCCGATTTCAAAGCCAAGTACGGTTATGATCTCGGCGTACCAGTGAATTGGTCTGCCTATCACGATATTGCTGAATTTTTTACCGGTCGCGAAATCGACGGTAAAAAAGTCTACGGCCATATGGATTACGGCAAAAAAGATCCTTCACTGGGCTGGCGCTTCACCGATGCATGGTTGTCCATGGCAGGTGCAGGCGACAAAGGCATTCCCAATGGTTTGCCAGTTGACGAATGGGGAATCCGCGTCAACGAAAACTCACAGCCGGTTGGCTCTTGTGTTAGCAGAGGCGGAGCAACTAACGGCCCAGCAGCCGTGTACTCTGTTGAAAAATACTCGCAGTGGTTGCGTGATTTTGCTCCACCAGCGGCCAACGGCATGACCTTTGGTGAATCAGGCCCAGTACCTGCACAGGGCGAAATTGCTCAGCAGATATTCTGGTACACAGCTTTCACCGCTGACATGGTCAAAGAAGGTCTACCCGTGGTCAACGACGACGGCACGCCTAAGTGGCGCATGGCTCCCAGCCCGCACGGTGCGTATTGGGAAGAAGGCATGAAGCTCGGCTATCAAGATGCTGGTTCGTGGACACTGATGAAATCCACACCAGTTGATCGTGCACAAGCTGCTTGGTTGTACGCGCAGTTCACCGTGGCAAAAACAGTCTCGCTGAAGAAGTCCCACGTAGGCCTGACTTTTGTGCGTGACTCAGATGTCAATGACCAGTCCTTTACTGATCGTGCCAATGAGTTGGGTGGATTGGTAGAGTTCTATCGTTCACCAGCGCGTGTACAGTGGACGCCTACGGGCACCAACGTGCCTGACTACCCCAAGCTTGCACAGTTGTGGTGGCAGAGCATCGGTGATGCGTCTTCAGGTGCCAAGTCTGCACAAGAAGCGATGGACGCTTTGTGTGAAGCACAAGAGAAGGTATTGTCTCGTCTAGAACGTGCAGGTGTGCAGGGTGATATTGGCCCACTGTTGAACGAAGTGAAAGACGCCGATTATTGGTTGTCTCAGCCGGGTTCACCTAAGGCTAAGCTCGACAATGAAAAGCCAACGCCTGAAACGATTGATTACGATGAATTGATCAAAAGTTGGCAAAACTAAGGCTCGCCGTCACTGACGAGCCTTGAATAAGGCGGTACGCTCTGTATTGTCTGCTTTAAAGCGCAGCCTCATTGTCTTTCCGACGATGGGGCTTTGCGCCAGATAAAACACCGAATTTTTAGGGAGCAAATGCATGGGCAAGTTTATTCTCGCTATCGACCAAGGAACCACGTCAACACGGGCGATCGTTTTTGACGCGAGCTGTAAGCCAGTGGCGACCAGTCAGCAAGAGTTTACGCAGCATTTTCCCGATTCAGGCTGGGTTGAACACGACCCTGAAGACCTATGGCAAACAGTGCTCGACACTTGCCGCGATGCTTTGGTAAAAGCGCAAATCAGTGCCGAGGATATTGCGTCCATAGGCATCACCAATCAGCGCGAGACCACTGTGGTGTGGGATCGCGAAACCGGCAAGGCGGTGTATAACGCCATAGTTTGGCAGGACCGCCGTACCGCAGAGTTTTGTACCTTGCTCAAAGGTGAAGGCTTAGAAGCGGACGTAACCGCGCGCACGGGTTTGTTGTTAGACCCGTACTTCTCGGGCACCAAGGTCGCGTGGATTCTCAACCACGTAGATGGTGCGCGCAGCGCCGCGGAAGCAGGCAAGCTTTGTTTTGGCACCGTTGATACGTTTTTAATTTGGCGACTCACGGGTGGCAAGCGCTTCGTCACTGACGCGACCAACGCTTCTCGCACCTTGATGTACAACATCCACGAAGGCTGCTGGGACGACGAGTTGTTGCGCATTCTCAATGTGCCTAAAAATATGTTGCCTGAAGTGCTCGATTCCGCGGCGGATTTTGGTACCACAGAAGCCGAGCACTTTGGTGCTGCGTTGCCAATTAATGGCGTTGCGGGTGATCAGCAGGCGGCGGTAGTCGGACAGGCTTGCTTTGAGCCGGGTATGTTTAAATCCACCTATGGCACCGGGTGTTTTGCGCTGCTCAACACCGGCGAAACAGCAGTTGCCTCCAACAACCGTCTGTTGACTACCATTGCTTACCAGCTCAATGGCAAAACCACCTACGCACTGGAAGGCTCGATATTTGTAGCGGGCTCTGCAGTGCAATGGCTGCGTGACGGTATTGGCATAATAGATCACGCCAGCGAAACTCAAGCCTTGGCCGAAGGCGCTGATCCGAATCAAGCGGTGTATCTTGTGCCTGCGTTTACCGGTCTGGGTGCTCCCTATTGGAATGCTGACGCACGTGGTGCAATGTTTGGCTTGACACGCAACACCGGCCCCGCCGAATTTGCGCGCGCGACATTGCAGTCGGTGGGATATCAAACACGTGATTTGCTCGAGTGTATGCAACGTGACTGGGGCAGCACGGGTGATACGGTGCTTCGTGTAGATGGCGGCATGACAGCAAGCGACTGGACCATGCAGTTTCTAGCTGACATTCTCGATGCGCCTGTTGATCGTCCTGTGATTCCTGAGACCACTGTTTTGGGTGCCGCGTGGTTGGCGGGACAACACGTGGGCTTGTACCCGAATATGGAAGAGTTCAGTCAAAGTTGGGCTCGTGAAACGCGCTTTGAGCCGAGCATGCAGCCGAGTTTGCGTGAAGAGCTTTATGTGGGCTGGCAGGATGCAGTGCGTAAGACGCTGGGGTAAGCAGCTCGTGAGTCAATTCACTGGGAGTTAACCTTCTGACGTATAACTCTGGGTTTCCATTGTCATTATCTGAGAGGGGCGGTGCGGTCACTGCTAGAGCAGTAGGCCGCTGGTTATCTCGCGGCCTACTGCGCAGAAGAGTCTAAAGCTTCCGACCTACATGGTTCGGCTTACAGCTTAAAAACAGTCCACGTTTGATAAGCGCTGCTGTCTTCGCTGCACGGTTGCAGCGAAAGTGGGCGCATCACGTGAACGGGTTCGCCACCGCGACCCTCTTGCTTCTCTGTCGCACTAGCCGTCACGCATAGCTCCGTGTTGGAAACTGTGGTCAGCCTGCCGTCGGTTTCCATTGAAAACTGCTGGGTATCTACGCTTTCACAAGCTGCCAGAACAATCGCAGAGCCAACTTCAATTGATGGCACCGCCATGCACACGTCAAAATAGGGGATAGAGAATTGGTTCTTTTCGATTAACTGTGGGTCGAAGCTTTGGTCTTCCAGCAAGCCGCCGGTGTAGTCGTAACATGTATGAGCTTGTAAGCCTTTATCCAGCGGCGCGTCAGTGCCACGGCCGCCAGCAATATCCAAGCAGTAGCCGCGAGAGTCATCAAGATTGTCCACCAGTCTGACCTCAACTAGATCACTATCGGCGTAGGTGGGTGTTAGTGTGGCACCGGCTATTAGAGCTGAAAATATCAGTGTTGCGTTCATTAGTTTGTGCACCGGAAATTCCTCGGTTGTTAGGATAACAGTCACGCAGTCTCCCACGGCGTGGAGCCTGATAGCGTATTTGCTCTAGCTTACACAGGTTAGACATGACGTTATTTAAAGTTATGTAAAGATAAGTAGCGAAACTTTTTGGGTGAAGAAATGCCCGTGCTCGGTATCGTGGTGTCGATTGGTAGGCATGCGCAGCAAAGACGGCCTTTTGTTTAAATACAAGTCAGAGACGCAAATGCAGCTTAAGGCTCGCTAATATGCGTGGAGGGCTAGCAGTCACTTTTTTTCTTCGCGGCGACGTGGCTAAAGCTATCGCTATGACAAAGTCGCCAATGGAGAATGCGTTTAGATGGGGCTCGACGCACTGCCCTGCGTGAAGCGGCCAGGTTTAACTGCATCAGCTTATGAATTGATGCGATTTTAATATGACAACCTTGGCTATTTCGAACGCTAAATCAAGGCTGAATTGGCTGGTCTTTTGTTATTTTCAATTTTCACTTATTGATAAGTGGCGCGGCAACCGGCATGTTGACATACACGGTTGCTGCAATTTCATTTGAAAAGAAATATACCCACTAAAGTGCAAGCATAAGAAGCACGTCAGTTGAGGTAAATTTCCCCTAGCTCTCGGATCAGCTGGCTATTGCACTCTCGGCTAAACGGTGTCTGTGCAGATATTTCTTCGCCTATATCACCGAGTGCATCACCATTTATGATCCAGAGCGTGTAGTGCTGACCTGGCCAGAACGATGACTGCCATCCACCCTGGCCACTTGCACCCTGAGGTGGCGTGTAGTGACCTGCACAGAAAGCATGCTTTGATGAAGCGGTATTGATCGCTCTTAGCTCTGCGTTTTGTTGTATGAAGTTCCAACGCTCAATAGGGCTGAGATTTTCGGTGCGTTGACTTGTCAGGAAGTAATAGTCACTAAACTGATCAGAGCTGGTGCTGTGCTCGCCTGATGCTCCAGTCAATTTAAAGCGACAGTTAGCACTGCTAGATAATGGGTGTATGAAGTCGTTGACTCGGCAATGAGTTGGCCCCGCATACAGATCAACAACAGATGCTTGCCAACCGTCCTGGGCCATTGTCTTGTCGTAGGCGAGATTGACGTAGTACCTGCAGCGCTCCTTAATGAAGCCTGACGCAAAGTTCCCTTCCAAGGTATTGCACGAGCTTTGGATGTCAGCCATCTTGTAAATCTTGGTATCTAAACTAAGGTTTGCGCGGTAAAAACTGAGCGCGTGCTTTGCTTCAATGGCTGCTTGTGCCGTGACATGATCTGGCGCTAGCTGAATAGCTTGAATGCGAGGGTCGTTGGTTGGCTCGCCGTTACCCTGAACTGTAGCGTATTGATACATGCTGCCACTGAATGCATACAACGTAGGCTCGACTACGGCAGGTGGCTCAGGTTCGACCGTCGCGTTGTCGTCAGAATCGCCACCTCCAGAGTCACCGCCGCCTGAATCGCCACTACCTAAATCGCCAGTTCCACCGCCCACGTTGCTTCCAGAGTTACTACCGCCATCATTTGAACCAGCATCGCCGTCAGAACCACTGTTGGTATTGTCGCCGCTGCCACTGGTGCTGCCTGTGTTATCGCTGCTACCAGTATCTGATGTACTGTCACCGGAGCTGCCACTGTTTGTGTCTGACCCGCTTTGATTGTCGCTAACGCTGTCGGAGGAAGATTGCGTACTTGAATCACTGCAACCAGCGACGAGTAGCGCGGAGAGTGTTAGTGCGAAGAGTAATTTCATGTTGTGTAAATTCCTTTGTATCGCCGCACGTGTGCATGCCTATGCAAGTTGGCGATGATCGGCTTTTAAAGAGTTCAAGGCTGGTTGACACCATGCTCAAGTATTTCAACGAACACCATGATTCGAAATGACAAAACGGGTAACCGAAACAGGGAGAAATTCAGGCAGGCTGTAATTCGGGTTGAGCCACTACTGGCTTGTCGGGGTAAGGGGAGGCTTGATAGTTGGGGAGCCTCAGTTCAAATCATGCTCGCGCCATCGACGCGCTAAATTCGCCAGATCAGCGTTGCACAGGTAGCCAATAGTTGGGGGCGCCTAGCTGGGAGTGTCAAGTTGGGGGGCGCATAGCTCACTATTACCGTCGATTGCTTGCACGGCATCTTGACCTTGCTGGATTCAAATTTTTCACAACGACGTCACCGACCGGGCTTGATCCGAGTTTCCCTAGCGAAGCCAATAGGCTGTTCGGCTTTCAGATAGTACTTCAAGCTTGGCATTTGTATTGGTGTCTCCGTCTTGCCACACCGTTGTCTTAGCCATAACTTGTGTGTACTCGAGCACCGTCTTGCCATCAGCTCCTGGCAAGCCGAAGTTCGTTGGGATGACAAGGTTTTCTCCGAGGATGCTGGCATTAGAAGCGTTGATCACCAGCCCTGTTCCCTTGGCGTATATCATCAGAGATTGACCGTCCGGCGACCACGATGTCAGGTCGCACGAAATCAACCGGAGTTCTTCGACTACTGGCAACAAGCGAATTTCATTTGTCGATAAATTCATCAGATATAGTTCACCGGCAAACTCAAATGCCAGCGTTTCTCCGTCAGGGCTGACTTTCAGTGTGCCCAGATCTTCTCCGTACTCTCGGTCAAGATCCAAAATGCGGGTCCCCTGCGTATTGAGGGGCGTGGTCGAGAAAATTTCATCGTTGTCGTAGTAGAGAAGGCCATTGTCTGGTCGCCAGACCACACCCTTAAGCGTCGACCGAGATGACGTGAAGCGTGAAATCTCGTTGAGCTGATTGTCGTAAATGACGATAGTTTTGTCGTTGACGATCGCGGCAATGTAGTCACCGTCGAAAGATAGCACAGCACTCCCGCGGATCTCGTTTTGCAAACCATAAAACTTCCTGACCGCGAGTTCGGTGCCGTCGGCTTCATGCAAGGCCAAGCAGTGATCTAAAGTGTAATACTGAGAGTTATCGTTCTCGTCGAACTTGCAGCTTTCAACCGTCAATACAAAACGATCCCCCGAGAAGGGTTGCGCATGCGCATAGGCCTTCCACATCGACGCGTATTCACGCCCTGATGGATCGCCAAATTCTTGTACTCCCGGAACTGTGCTTACGTTACCGGTAGATAAATCAATGACTCGGGCTTCGCCATCGATATGGCTAAACATCAACCGGCCTTCCAGAGTGGTTAACGAATCATCATTCTGTTCAACCGGTGGGAAATTGCTGTTATCGGAACCGTTGCATCCGACCAGTAGTAGCGCTACTAGGCAAACTATTCTCAGACTCGCATCCATTGAGGCATTCCTTCAGGCAGAAGATCACCCCATTTTATTTAGTTGGCCGAGTGTTGTCATCCTTCACGACAATAGAGGCTCGGTTCCTTTAGGCGAGAAATTTTAAAGTTTGCACTTGATTCATGTTTAATCAATGGGTGTCATCGCTCTTGTCTCCTTGATTCAACCCTCTGGGGAACGTTGCTACTGATGTCAGCTCTACGCAGTGCCATGACGCAACCCCAGAGTTATATTTCAAGATGTTCGGAGTCCCAGCCTGCGATTAGGTGGTGCTTGGCGATATATGTTGCCCGTGGTCGAAGCTCAAGCCTATGTGGAACGTGAACGGGCTTTCCGTGCAGTTCAAAGGTCAACTTACGCTCTAGATCTGAACATTTACTAGCGTCACCATTAGGATTGTGGTGCACGATTCGATGGTCGGATGTCAGCGTGATGCGGGCATTATCAAAAAATTTGTGGTGAAGACTGTTCAATAACAGACCATTTCTAACATCCAGTCTCTCAGCATGGGTTGCTTGAGACCACGGCACAATATGACAAGCCTCCAATACTTCGGAAGCGGCAATACCAGTGAAGGCGCAGCGGCGTGAGTATGCTTTAAGCAAGGCTTCTCGAAAAAGAATTTGTTTGACGCCTCTTGATTTGACGCTGGTGTAAATGTCCCCGGCAGATTCGGGGTCGAGCGTTAATGCGGCGACAATGGATTCGTAAGATTCTCCGGAATTCGAAAAGCTAAATGGATTTTCTAGACTGCCCCAATCGAAGTTGTATACCTTTTCAAGGCCCTGCTCGAAGTTGTCCAAATCATGGGCAATAAAGCCAGTTCCAGGAAGTCCAGAAGCATTAACAATTAGAATTGTAAGAGGGGGATGGTTCTCTTCGAGGCAATAGTCCTGAATCACGCCGAGGACGTACCGCACGGCTCGATGATGTACGCCCAGAGCTTGGCCAAGCTCGCCGTAGCTGATAGTAGATCTTTGTTTCGCTCGTCTCGTTAGAATAGGCCAAGCCCGAGAGGCACGTTCAACTTGGTTCACTGCCACCTTAAAACTCCTTATAAAACATAGTTTCCGAGCTGCGACTTTGGATTGTAGGTGTAAAGTCGTTACTGTACATAGCTCAGGTGTCATGCCATGCCTCCCGCCGTATCTCCATGTGAATTTGCAATATCTCGCAGGGTTGCTAGTCAGCTGTGAAACTGTATTCTGATTTTATTTAGACTCTTATTGAGGCAGGTGCGATGTCAACGGTTTACGGATATGCAAGAGCGAGTGCGATCGACCAAAGCACCGAGAATTAACAGGTCGCATTAAAGGTTGCAGGTACTGAGGTCATTCTGACCGAAATAATTCTAGGGATCTCACTAGCAGAGCGGAACGTTGATACGCATTAGGCAGCACGGCCAAATGGTGTCTTGGTGCTCGACGGCAACATCACAGTGATGTCTTAGTGATAAAAGGGCCTGAGTCTGTATCGGAATAGGCGCCGTTTAGAAAGGTTGCTGTCTATCAAGAATGAGGTGGCAAGGCGAATAGTCTCCGTGCTGACCTTGGAGGTGCAAAATGAAGAGTGGGTTTAACCTTCAGCTGCCAAAATGTCTCCAGTCGGCGGTGGGGGGGCTTGTTGCTTTGGGTTGTGAAGGTCGGCCAATACAGCTATCAACAGAATTGCCCGAGAAAAACGTAGACATAAAAAAGGCCTAGACGTTGCCGTCTAAGCCTTTGAATTCTGTGGCTCCCTGACCAGGACTCGAACCTGGGACCCAATGATTAACAGTCATTTGCTCTACCAACTGAGCTATCAGGGAACTGAAGAAGAGAATGATAGAGATGCTTTCCGTTTTCGTCAAGCCTGTTGCGAAGTTTTTTTTGATTTGTTTGTCTGCTGATGATTTGAGGGCGATTCTGCTGACAAAAAGTGCGTTTGTTCTTGAGCTTGTCGCGGCAGTTACAGACAATGAGGGGTTGTTAGCAAAAGCGGTTTAGCGCCGCGGGATCTCATGGCCAAAGCCTTCAAAATGAACCACCATTTCAAACCCGCCGGTGACCAGCCCACGGCTATCGCTCAGTTGATGGAAGGTGTGGGGGATGGTTTGGCTTATCAGACCTTGTTGGGGGTGACGGGCTCGGGCAAAACTTTCACCATCGCCAATATTATTGAGCAGACCCAGCGTCCGGCGATGGTTCTGGCACCCAACAAGACCTTGGCTGGGCAGTTGTACGGGGAGTTCAAGGAGTTCTTTCCTGAGAACGCGGTTGAGTATTTTGTCTCGTATTATGATTACTACCAGCCAGAGGCCTATGTGCCGGCGTCGGATACGTTTATCGAGAAAGATGCGTCGGTCAATGAGCACATTGAGCAGATGCGTTTGTCGGCGACTAAGGCGTTGTTTGAGCGCCGTGACTCGATCATCGTAGCGACGGTGTCTTCGATTTATGGCTTGGGTGATCCGCAGGCTTACCATCGCATGGTGTTGCATTTGTCACGAGGCGCAACCATTGATCAACGCGAGTTGCTGCGGCGTTTGGCGGAGTTGCAATACAAGCGCAACGACATGGAGCTGCGGCGTGGCACCTACCGTGTGCGTGGTGAGATAATCGACGTGCATCCGGCTGAGTCTGAACGCGAGGCAGTGCGCATTGAGTTGTTTGACGATGAAATTGAATCGCTGCGGTATTTTGATCCGCTGACCGGTGAAATTCTGCGTGTGGTGCCGCGGCTGACTATCTACCCCAAAACCCATTACGTGACCCCGCGCGATATTTTGCTGGGTGCTACCGAGTTTATTAAGGAAGAGCTGGTGGAGCGTCTGGAGCAGCTGCGCGATAACGACAAGTTGGTTGAGGCGCAGCGCTTGGAGCAGCGCACGCGCTACGACTTGGAGATGATCAACGAGTTGGGCTATTGCAGCGGCATCGAGAACTACTCGCGCTATTTGTCGGGTCGTGCGCCCGGCGAGCCGCCACCGTGTTTGTTTGATTACTTGCCCAAAGACGGCATGTTGTTTGTGGATGAGAGCCACGTGACCATCCCGCAGTTGGGGGCGATGTACAAGGGTGACCGCTCGCGCAAAGAGAACTTGGTCTCCTATGGTTTTCGTCTGCCGTCGGCGCTCGACAACCGGCCGCTGCGCTTTGATGAATTTGAGCGTTTGATGCCGCAGGCGATCTTTGTCTCGGCAACACCGGGCAAATACGAAGCCGAACACGCGGATCAGGTGGTGGAGCAAGTGGTACGGCCAACGGGTCTGCTAGACCCGGTGGTGGAGATTCGCCCCGTGGGCACGCAGGTCGATGACTTGCTGTCTGAGATCGCCAAGGTAACGGCCAACAACGAGCGTGTGTTGGTGACCACGCTGACCAAGCGCATGTCGGAGGATTTGACCGATTATTTGAGTGAGCACGGTGTGAAAGTGCGTTACCTGCATTCGGATATCGAGACGGTTGAACGCATGGAAATTATCCGTGATCTGCGCTTGGGCGAGTTTGATGTGTTGGTGGGTATTAACTTGCTGCGCGAAGGTTTGGATATGCCAGAGGTGTCTCTGGTGGCCATTCTCGATGCGGACAAGGAGGGTTTTTTACGCTCTGATCGCTCGCTGATTCAGACCATTGGCCGGGCTGCACGTAACGCAGCTGGCCGGGCTATTTTGTATGCAGATCGTATCACCGGTTCGATGCAGCGTGCCATGGACGAAACTGCACGCCGCCGCGAGAAGCAAGAAGCACACAATCTCGAAAACGGCATCGTGCCAGCTACGGTGAAAAAGGCTATCAACGATGTGATGGAGCTGGGTCAGAGCAAGGGCAACCCGGCGTTGCGCAAGAAAGATCAAAAAGCGATCAAGGTGTTGTCACCCACAGAGGCGATTAAAGCGATCGAGAAATTGGAGAACCAGATGTTTGTGCACGCGAAAAACTTGGAGTTTGAAGAGGCTGCCGCACTGCGAGATCAGGTACGCGAGATTCGCGAAAGCAGCTTGGGTATGGCGTGATGAGTACTCAACGCGAGTTATTGTTGTTGCGCCACGCGCAGGCGGGCGCTGGCTCTGTTTCAGGTCGTGATTACGATCGCGTGTTAACCGATTTTGGTCGTACTCAACCAGGCCCTGTCGGTGAGGCGTTGCTTGAGGCTGGCTTCAAGCCGCAGCTGGTACTGTGTAGCGCCAGTGCAAGAACGCGTGAAACGCTTGGGCTGCTAGACGATAGTGGACTGTGTTCCGGCGCAGAGCTGCGCTTTAGTGAAGGCCTATATGAATGCACGACGCGGCAGATTCTTATGGAGCTGGCTGCTGTTGAGTCGGCAGTCGAACGTGTGCTGTTGCTGGGTCACAACCCGGGGCTGAGTGACTTAGCAACGGCACTTAGTCGACGAGCCGTTGGTCTGCAGCCTGGTGATTGTGCTTGGCTTGAATTTGAACACGATTGGCAGAGCTTGGGCTCTGGGCCAGTGAAGCTGAAAACACTCTAGTTTTTTCTGATCATTTCTGATCAATAGAATACCGGGATCGAAGCCTTCAAGGCTCAATCAAAAAATCAGGCGGCTTGTTGTACCAAACATCGGGTTGAATAGGACTGCTGAGTGACTCTAAAAAGGCTGCCAACTGGGCGGCTTCTAAGTCGCTGATGGCTTGTATTTGTGACAGACCATGCTCGCTGGTCGGCGGGTTGCGATAATGCTCGATGACTTCCTCGATACTCTGGTATCGACCGTCGTGCATATAGGGCGCGGTGTGTGTGAGTTCGCGCAAGCTGGGGGTTTTGAATGCTCCGTCAAGTAGCCGCGGTATTTCGACGTGCATCACAGGGTTGTTATCACAAGTTCGCCCAATACTCTTGGCTGTTTCACTTTGGCAGTTGTAGTTGTTTGACTTCCACAGCTCTAGTCCCGCTGCTCGACCTGGGTCCGATTCGCCAGTGCCAATGTTGTGAAAGTTTCCGTCGCTGAAGTTGGAGCCGCGATGGCAGCTAAGGCAGTTGCTGCGCAAAAACACCTCGATGCCCGCGCGTTGTTGCTCGTCTAACCAGAGGTCCGCGTCTGCGGCGTTTTCTGCTTGCAGGGCATAAATGTATCGGTCATAGCTGGTTGTTTGAAAGCGCAACTGCGCGACAAAGGCCTCCAACGCAAGAGCTATTTGCGCCTGAAGTTCTTGTCCGGCACTTGAGCTTGCTCGCGGTAAGCTCTCGGGCCAAGGTCCAATGGCGGCTTCGAATAAATAACGGTATCGAGTTGAGCTATCAAAGGTCGATAGCAGTTGCTCTGGGCTTAGGCCTATTTCGTGGCCGCTGTACAGCGGGCCAAAAACTTGGGACCACAGGCTGTCGCTGCGTCCATCCCAGAATTGCCAGCGGTGGGATGAAGCACCAAACAGTCCGGGGGCGTTGCGCTTTTGCGGGTTGCCAGCTGGGTGTTGCTGACCGTCGCTAAATGCCAGCGACGGCAAGTGACAACTGACGCAAGCACGCCCAGTATCGGGGTTGAGGCTGCTGTCGTAAAACAGCGTTTGCCCCAACGTGATCAGCGCGGTGTTTTGTGGGGTTTCGGTGTTTGATTTGGGTAGAGCAAGAGCTTGCAGCAGCGCAAAGCGGCCCTTAGACCAAGGGTTCTCGAAGGGCGCTGTGGATTCTTTGGGGGCAGCAAAAGCCAGCACCAGCAAACCCAGCGCGAGCACGCAGGCGACGAGCGGCATTTTAAGCGATGTAATCACACGGCTGGTATTAGGCATAGCTAATTTATGAGCAACAGCTGCGCCAGCATTTGCCCACAGTTTGCCAATAATTGGTCAATAGTTGCTCAACTTGCCGCTTAAACGACGTGAAAACGACAGATAACGGCGTGGATTGACTAATGCCGAGCGCGCCTCTACCTCAGTCTTGGGTTACCAGTCATGGCTCTGCTAGAGCCTAGGCGTACCCTCAGGAGTTTAGGTGATGAAGGCGAAATTCCAAGAAGAGCTAGAGCGCGCGGCGCGACCGATTGAAGCAGCAAATGGTTTGAGCAACGCGTTTTACATCGATGAGGAAGTGTTCAAAAAGGAGCAGCGTGCTGTCTTTTTTAGCCAGTGGTGCGGGGTGGGTTTTGCCAAAGATGCACCCAGTGCTGGAGACGCCTTTCCCATTACCTTTTTGGGTATGCCTTTGTTGTTGGTACGTGATCGCGACGGCATATTGCGTGTGTTCCAAAACACCTGTCGGCACCGCGGTATGATTTTGGTGGAAGAGCCGACGCGTATCGGCGGGGCGATTCGTTGTCCGTATCACAGCTGGTGTTATGGCCTCGATGGCAGCCTGAAAAGCACGCCGCATGTCGGTGGCCCGGGAAACAACGCACACGAGACGATCGACGTTGATTCGTTAGGGTTGTTTGAAATCCGCGCACACGTTTATCTTGGCGTGGTCTTTGTCAACATTGATGGGAAAGCCGATGACTTTGTTGTGCAGCAAAAAGATCTGTTGTCGCGCTGGGCTGAGTTTGACAAGCCTGTCTATCACGGTGGCGCGGAATCGAGTTTTAAGCTTGAAGTCGATTGCAATTGGAAACTGGCCGTTGAGAATTACTGCGAGAGTTACCATTTGCCTTGGATTCACCCAGGTTTAAACAGCTATTCGCGCCTAGAAGATCACTACAATATTTTGTCTGAATCTGGTCACGCGGGGCAAGGCACTTTGGTCTATCGGCCAACGCTGGGTGAGGGTGATCAAGGCTTTAGAGACTTTAACGCTCTGAGCGACAAGTGGGACAGCTCGGCTGAATATATTGCGCTGTTTCCCAACGTATTGCTGGGTGTTCATCGCGATCATACCTTTGCCATCGTCTTGGAGCCGATCAGTCAGCATAAGACCCTGGAGCATGTAGAACTGTTCTACGCCGATGAAAGCATGGCAGGTGAAGATTTTGATACTTTGAGGCAAAGTAATGCAAGCCTGTGGAAAGAGGTTTTTAAAGAAGATATTTTTGTGGTCGAAGGTATGCAGCGTGGGCGACATGGTGTGCAGTTTGATGGCGGTAAGTTTTCGCCCGTGATGGACAACTCCACGCATTGCTTTCATCAGTGGGTAGCACACAAAATGATGGAGCAGGCGAGCTAAGTGGCAGCCTTTAGGCTGTTGCCGGATGCTGAGCTTTTGGCACTGGCTGAGGATGTTCGCAGCGCTGCTTCTGCGCGTGACCAGGTGCAGCAAATGCGGCTTTATCGTCAGGCAGGCGAGCACTATTTAGCGGCTCACGATATTGATCAAGGCTGCTTTTTTATCACGAATGCTTGGGTGCTGGCCTTGGCAAACGGCGATGATTCAGAGCATGAACTGCATCAACTGCTAGCCGCGCACGGGCGCGTGCCCGTTTAACCACGCAACCGTTCCTCCGCTTCGCTAGGCTGCCTATCTATTCAATTGACGTATTTTGACTGTGGACGTTGTTCAACCACTGGTACTTTTGCGTTTTTTTATCAAGATGCATTGGCGACAGATTCTGTGGCAATTACCCCCTAAAGCATGTGAAACTGGTGCTTCTGATAAATAGGTCATTCCATGCAAGAATTTGAGCGTTTCGCAGGAAAAGTAGTGATGATCAGCGGTGCGACTGGCGGCTTTGGCCGAGCGCTGGCGCAACGGTTTGCGCGACTGGGTTGTCGTCTTTCACTGACTGATCTCGATGCCGATGCATTGCACGCATTGCGTGCTGAACTATCGGCGGAATCAGTGCAAACCAGTGGTGATATATCCGACCCTGCCACTAGTGCAAAGTGGATGCAGGAAACTCTGCAAGCCTATGCTCGTATTGATATTGCGATAAACAATGCCGGTACGGTTACACCATTCAATCGTTTGGTAGACACCAGCATCGCCAGTGCTCAACACGTGTTTGCCGTTGACGCGATGGGTGTCTTTTACGCCATGCGCGAGCAGCTGATTCAGATGGAAAATCAAGAGCCTCAAGGTGGCGCTATCGTCAATGTCGCTTCGATAGCGGGCCTAGTAGGTGCGCCTGGTTTGGGCGTGTATGCAGCCGCCAAACACGCAGTGATTGGACTGACTAAATCTGCTGCCCTAGAGCACGCGCGACGCGGTGTTCGGGTCAATGCGGTGTGTCCTTCGTTCGCTCGCACGGCGATGGTGAGCGAAAATCTAGACGCCGATAACCCTGAAGCACAAAAGCACATCGTGCGCGGCGTGCCGATGGCCCGTTTGGCCGAGGTGGACGAAGTGGTACAAGTGGTGTGTTTTGCCTGTGACCCAGCTAATAGCTTTATGACAGGTGAGAGCTTGAGTGTGGACGGCGGAATTGGGGCCGCCTGACTGGAGATCGAAAGCTAGGAAATGCAGAGCTGATTGTGCGTCAGTTTGTTGAGCAGGGCCTGTTTTAGCTCTCTGCTTTTCGATCAAATGACAACAACACTTCGCCCACTTTAAAGCCAAATTTCCGCATCACGGCGCGGTTGATCAGGACATCATCGCTGAGAAACATCCAGTCTTCAAATTTGATCGCAATGGTATCGCCTTTATAGGGGACATTGAGTTCGTAGCGCCAGAGTAGTGTATTGCCTTTTTGTGAGCCAACTGCTTTGCCATTGACGTCGTCTGCTTCGCCGCTATAACTGCCATCGGCCAGTCGCGTGATACGCCACTGGCGCTGGCTTTGCTCACCGTCGTTGAAGGTGAAATCCTCGTCCAGTACCAGTAGTTGTTTTGACTCGTCCCACGTGCCGTGTAGGTTAACCTTGAAGTGTCGTGTAGCTTTGCCTGAGCGATCAAACAGTATGCCGTGCGCGCGAGTATTCCCCGCAAAATAGCGCTCGATAACCAATGGCTCGTCGGTGCTGACCACTTGCTCAACTGACAAGCCCGAACAGGCGGAGAGCAACAACAAAAGGGCTGTGACGACTAGGCCGCGAAGTGTGTGTTTTTGCATCGTTTTGGCTGTCCGGTTTATTTGTTGATGAGCTGCTTGCGCAAGTCTGGCTCAGAAGTTTTTGGGGACAGCCAGATGCTGATAAAACCTTCGGAGAATTCTGGACTATCAATGCCACCAATCGGCTGCTCGTTGTAGAGGAAACGATTGTTTAGGTCTTTGTCTACTTCAAAGCGTAGAGTGTCGCCGCTTTTGACATCCGGCCATAGCTTGGTGAGTTGCTCAAACCAGTTGTCGCTGTCAGGGTGCTCAAAATTTATATGCCGCATCTGCTTGCGTGTGGCATCGACCAGCTGCTCTGCGCTTATATCTCGGTAGTATTGGATTTCAAGGGCTTTTGGATACTGTGCCTGCTTGAATAAACCGTCTTCGCTCAGCAAGGTGATGCGGTAGAGTTTAAAAAAAGTCCAGCGCATGTCGCCTTGACCCACGGCTTGCCATTGCTGCTGCTTAGCAATAGCTGCGGTAGCGAAGACGAACGCTAGGCATAGACTGGCAATAAGTGATTTCAACAGTTTATCTCCGCAGTGCGAGAGGTTTTCTTGCCGGCGAGCAGAGGCAAGACAATGGCCCAGATCAGCAAGAGCGCAATGCTGGCGCTTAGGCGGTCGGGCTGCAGTTGCAGTACCCCAAATGACGCTGCCGCTTGGTAAGTTGAACAGCCGGCAACGGCGCCAATAAGTGCGCGAAGGGGTAGGCGGAAGCTGCGCATGAGTTTCATACTGTGAGCCATAGTAAAGCCAAAAATTACCCATAAAATAGGTAGCCAAATAGGCATGAACAGCGTGGTGTTATAGCTGACGAGTCCGCTTACAATCATCAGACATTCCACGAGCAGCCCAATGGCTGCCATAAGCATTGCGGCTTTAACCTCGACTTGCAGGTTCTTAAGCGCCAGTACCCTGATGAGCAGTATGAGCAGCAGCCAAGGGGTGGATTGATCTTGCAGCAGTGCCGCAGTAAACCAAGCCACCTGTAAGCACAAAACATCAACGATCAGCCCGATCTTCAAGTGTTTAGGCGCCGTACTTTGCTTTGTTGGCCAGTACATGCACGGTACTGATGCCGCCTTCCAAAAAACCACCTTCGCAGTATTGGAAATAGAACTGCCACAAGCGATAGAACTCCGAGTCCTTACCTTGTTGTTCTAAGGCTGGTTTAGATGCTTTTAAACGCTCAGACCAGTGCCGTAACGTTTTTGCGTAGTGTTGTCCCATATCGTGCACGTCACAGATCTGCAGTTGCGTATTCTTTTTCATGCAGTTGCTGATGGCGTTTATGCTGGGTAAAAAACCGCCGGGGAAAACATAGCGCTGAATAAAGTCCACTTGGTTGCGGTAGCGGTCGTAGCGCTGGTCAGCGATAGTGATTGATTGGATAAGCATCCGACCACCAGGGCGCAAGAGTGACTCACACTTTTTGAAGTAGGTTGCAAAGTAGCGGTGACCCACCGCCTCTATCATTTCTACAGAGACTATCTTGTCGTATTGGCCTGTTAGATCTCGGTAGTCTTGCTTGAGCAGTGTGATTTGATCTTGTAAGCCCAGAGCCTCAATACGCTCTTCGGTGTACTGATGCTGGCGCTCTGAAATAGTTGTGGTAGTGACATGTACGCCGTATTTTTGTGCCGCATAGATAGCCAAGCCGCCCCAGCCAGTGCCAATCTCTAATAAATGTTCGCCAGCTTTTAGCTCAAGTCGCTGGCAAATGGTTTCAAACTTCCTTAGCTGGGCGTTGTAGAGATCATTGTCGCCGTCTGCAAAAATCCCACAGGAGTAGGCTAGGGTGTCGTCGAGGAATAGCTTGTAGAAGTCGTTGCCTAGGTCATAGTGCGCGAGAATATTGCGCTTGGAGCCTTGTTTGGAGTTGCGCTTGAATAAATTTGAAAAACGCCGCGCCCATTGCATGGGTGCGGAGATTACGTGATCTATGCGGTCGAGCATGGCCATATTGCGAGACAGCAGCTGCACCAACTTAGTCAGTTCTGGGCAGTCCCAGTGGCCATCGATATAGCTTTCGCCAGCGCCCACCGTGCCGTGGAAAAGCGCCTTGCGGTAAAACGACTGATCGTGCACGTTAATCTGTGCATGCAAAGGCAAAGCGTCGTCGCCAAAGTGATAGCTCTCTTGTCCATCTATTATTGTTAGATGCCCGTGTTGTAATTTATCTAGCAGTCGCAGCAGCATGGCTTTGGGCAGTTTTAGTTTTTCTTGTGTGGCGAGAGCTTTTGAGTTTTCTGTTTGAGCTTGCATGTGACTTATCCTTTTTGGGGTCGGGAGACATAGGGCACGCGCTTAATCCACAGCCGTAGTGCTTGCCAGTAGATGCCTCTGAGTATGTGCCAGCTCATGGCCGGTATCTGCCAAATAGTGCGTCTTAACTCAGGCCCGGTTAGCGGGTACCTGGCCATTAGCAACGTGGCGTCAAAGAGCTTTTCGTCGGTGTGATTTTCGATGTGTAAACACAAACGTTTGTCAGGGTTGGGTAGACGCCAGCGATAGCGCATGTCTAGTGACATAAAAGGTGAAACGTGAAAGTTTTTAGGTGTTTCTTTGTTGCTATTGGCCTCGACGAGATAGCAGTGTCGTTCGTTCCATGGGGTGTTGCTGACCTCTGCTAAAACGTATTGCAGTTTGTCGTCTTTGTCGTAACAGTAAAAAAAGTTAACAGGGCTAAAGTAAAAGGCAAGGCAGCGTACTTGCCCGAGCAGGCAAACTCTTCCCCCGTGTACATCACCGCCTAGGGCTTCGACCTTGCGCCAAACTTCCGCTGTGGTCAGTGGCAAATTAGGGTCGAGGTAGTCTTTTGCATTAAGCGTCAAAGCGGCAAAGCGCTCTACTGCAAACCACGGGCTAAGCTGTTTGAAATACTCCGGTGTCGCTAGTTCATCGAGGTCGATCCAGAGAAAAAATACCGAGTACTTAAAGCTATGGTTAACTGGAGAGAAGCGCCGGTGTCTCACCCAGCCTCTGTAGATAGCGCTGTTCATGAGGTGGCTATCCGCTCACAGACATCCTCTGCACTGCGTACGCCGTCTTCGTGAAAACCGTTGTACCAATAAGCACCACAAAAATGAATGTGATCGACGCCACAAATGCTGGCGCGTTTTTCCTGTGCGTTGACCATATCGGTGCTGAAAACTGGATGGCTGTAGTTAAAGCTCCGCAGCACGTGCTCTGGGTCAATTGCGGTGCTGTTATTCAGCGTGACATTAAATAGGGGTGCGTCGGCGGCTAAGCGCTGCAAGATGTTCATGCTGTAGGTGACAGCCGCTGGAGCCTGTTGCTCTGGGCAGCAGTGGTAGTTCCAGCTTGCGCGTGCCGCGGCGATGGGTGGTAGCAAGTTAGGGTCGCTGTGCAGCACTACTTCGTTGTCGCGGTAGTGGATAGCCGACAGCACTTGCTGCTCCATCACGGTAGGTTGCTCAATCAGTGCCAGAGCTTGATCGCTGTGGCAAGCCATGATTACTTCGTCAAAGTGCTGCTCGCTAGATGCAGTTTGCACTGTAACTCCATGGGCTGTTCGCTTGACCTGCTGAATAGGCGTTGACAAGTGCAGCTTAGCGTTACAGCGTTTTAACAGGGCATCTACATAAGTACGCGAGCCGCCTTTAATGGTGAACCATTGCGGTCGGTTGTTGACGTCTAGAAGTCCATGGTTGTAAAAAAACTGAACGAAGAATTTTAATGGCATTTCTTCGATGTCTTGCAAGCTGGAAGACCAAATCGCCGCGCCCATGGGCAGTAGATAGTTTTCAGCAAAAAAACGCGAGTAGTTTTTTGACCTGAGATAGTTGCCTAAACTATCGCCATTCAAATAATCATCTTCGGCGTAACGTCGTTTGCAGTCGGTGTTAAAGCGCAAAATCTCTCGCACAAACAGCAAAAATCTTGGACTAAAGATGTTGCGTCGCTGGCAAAATAAACTGTTGATTGAGTTGCCGTTGTAGATGAGTCCCTGTGCAGGGTTGTGCACACTGAAACTCATCTCGGTCTCTTGGTAATCCACGTCCAGCTCTTTCAGCAGAGCCTGAAAGCGCGGATAAGTGCGATCATTGAAGACGATGAACCCGGTATCGATGGCGTAGCTCTTACCGGCTAGCTCTACATCTACGGTGGCTGTGTGGCCACCGGCGTAGTCATTTGCCTCGAATATTTCAACGTCGTGCTGATGGCTGAGCCGGTGAGCACAGAGCAAACCAGAGATGCCGCTGCCGATAATCGCTATGCGGCTCATGACTGGCGCATCCGGCTAGCGATGAGCATGGGTAGCGGATCGGGCAAACCGCCGATTAAGCCCAACAGCCGATTAAAAAGCCACGGCGTACGGATGACATTTTTCCGTTTTTCTAAACCGGCTCGAATAGCCGAAGAGGCTTCTTTGCTGGTGATCATGCCGGGCATCTGGAAATTGTTTTTTTCTGTCAGGGGCGTATCGACAAAACCCGGCTGCACAAGGGAGACGTCTATCTGTTGCGGTTTTAGATCCACGCGCAGAGAGGCGGCGAGATAGGTGACTGCAGCTTTGCTAGCGCCATACGCCTCGGCTCTGGAAAAGGGCAATAATGACGCCGCCGAGCCAATTAATGCAAGCTGGCCTCGATGATCTAGGTGTTTGAGGAATGCTTCTAAGCAGTGACCCAAACCGATAACGTTGGTCGTCAGGACTCGACTCAGCAGTTGCGAGTCAAAATGGATGGCGTCGTCAATGTACTCGCAGGTGCCCGCGTTGAGGATCAGCAGGTCAATCGGCGCGGTGAGCTTGTCCGCTGCTGCGATTGTTTGCTCTCGATCTTCGATGTCGAACTGCAGTGTTTGGCTTGCGCCAGCCTGTGCCAGTCGGGTTTCGTCTCGACCGCAGGCGATGGTTTGCCAGCCTGCAGCTTGGTAGTCCTTGGCCAGTTGCAGGCCTATGCCAGAGCTGGCACCCGTGATCAATACACGTTTCGCGCTCATTGCACTGCACTCCTTTTGATCCAGCGTATGGCGCGGCCAAGCAGAGGTATGTGTTCGTAGAGCACCTGTCCCATATCCACGTAATCTCGGTGATAAGTGATTTTATCGTTGAGGCGCAAATGACTCGCTCCGGGCACGCAGATCTGTGATCCGCCGTTGAGCTTTGGATGTGAAAACCGCATCTCCCAAACGAGCCACGCATTTTCGAGTTGTTGGTGCGCTTCTAGCACTGTGAAGCTGCAGCTGCTGAGGTTTTTGTACTGACCTTCGAAGTAGTTAATTAGGTCATCGATGCCATCGAGTTTGTGCAGACTGTCTTCGAAGTGCACATGGTCGCTGTAGACTTCGCGCAGCGTGTGCAAATTGGTTTTGTCTAGCCGTTGATAAATATCAACAAAGCGATTGAGCAAAATCTCGCTCATGGTATGGTCTCTCTGCATTTCGCTGGGCCAAAGATTTATTGGATGGTGTTGATGATATGAGAGTTAACGTGAAACTAACGTGAATAAATAAAGAGCTTGACCAAAGCACCAAAAAAGCTCCATTTTATGTCGCTGAAACACGTACTCAATGGATTAAAACAATGGTTTTTGGCCCTGAAAAACTGTTACGGCCGGCATCGCGTACTGGAATTCAGTCGAAACTAGGGCGCGTGCTCGTACTGCAGATGCTTTTTATCAGCGTGACCACCGTTCTAGGCGTTTACGCTGCGGCACTTGTTGTAGAGAAAGTCATGATTGGTACAGCGTTGCAAAACGAGGCGCAGCACTATTGGCAGGCGCTAGCTAAAAATCCACAACATCCATTGCCCAATACCGATAACTTGCGTGGCTACAGTCGAAATGCCGTCGCGGCTGTTGATCGCATTCCCGCAGATTTAGCGGCGACACCCTTAGGGCAGTCGCGAGCGAGCTTTGAAGGTCGGCATCCCATCGTGTATTTGGAGGAGCGAGCTGAGCAGCAGTTATTACTGGTGTTTGACGAGCAGAGCGTGAGCAAGCTGTCGTTTTGGTTTGGTGTAGTGCCTTTAAGCCTGACGCTCTTGGTGATTTATTTGTCGGCATGGTTTGTCTATCGGCAATCCAGTAAAACGCTGTCTCCGTTGATGTCGTTAGCGCAGGCGATGCGAGATTTTAACCTTGAAACCGATCGGCTGGAGTCCTTGCAGTTTGAGGCGTGGAGTGGGCCTAAAGTTGATGATGAAGTGCGTGTATTGGCCGAGTCGTTAAGTGATTTCACCGAGCAACTAAAGGCGCAATTGGCCCGTGAACGTGCGTTTAGCCGCGACGTGAGTCATGAGCTTCGCACGCCTTTGGCTGTTATACGGGGTTCATTGGAGTTGTTGGTTAAACAAGGCAACCTCAATGAGCAGCAGTCGCGGGTGGTCGATCGCATGCAGGTCACATCACGGGATATGCAGTCGCTTATCGAGGTGTTGTTGTTATTGGCGCAGGTGCAGCACGACGACGAAAAAAATAACGAGCTAAGCGAAGTAAACGCGTTATTGCCCTTATTAATTTCGCAAATAGAAATCAGTCACAACAGCGATCAGCACGTGCAAATCGTGTTGGACCAACAAGCCGATTTACAAGTTCACGTGCCTGCGCAAGCTGTGGGGATGGTGCTAGCCAACTTGCTGCGCAATGCCTGCAACTACACGCTGGATGGCGACGTAACTGTGGTTGTTTACAAGCATGGGGTGCGTGTGCGCGACACAGGAGCTGGCATGAGAGCAGAAGATCTGCAGCGATTACAGCAGCCGTTTCAGCGCGACTCCAACAACAATACAGGCTACGGGCTTGGTTTGGATATTGTGCGGCGTTTGTGTGAACGCTACGGTTGGACGGTGAACATCGATAGTAGCCGCGGGCAGGGTACGGTTGTTGATGTCAGGATGCTGGAGTAGCCAAGCGCAGTCCGATGCCCTTGACCGTCTCTACCATCGCTGTCTCAAAAGGGTGGTCTAGTTGCTTTCGCAGGTTGTACACATGGCTGCGCAGCGCGTCGGTGTCGGGCGGTTCAGAGCCCCATAGCTCTTGGTGTAAGGCGTCTCGACTAACGACTTTTGGTGATTCACGCATCAGCAAACTCAAAATACTGAACGCGGTAGGTGACAGTTCAATGAGCTTTCCTTCACGCCACGCTTGTCGGTTGTTGGGGTCCAAACGCAGCTCTCCAACGGTTAAGTCTTTGGCGACAACTTCAGCACGGTGGCGTTTGCTCATCGACTTGAGCCTGGCGGCCAGTTCGGCCTGCTCAAAGGGCTTGATCAGATAATCATCGGCGCCGTGTTCGAAGCCTTCTAGTTTGTCGTTAAGCTGATCGCGTGCAGTCAACATAATGACCGGTGTGTCTATTTGCAGGTCTTGGCGCAGCGAGCGGCAGACAGAAAAGCCGTCCAGTGAGGGCAGCATCACGTCCAAAATGATGACGTCATAACGATTCTCACGAGCTAATTGCAGCCCTTGCAAGCCATCAGAAGCGTAGTCGGTGGTGATGTTCTCACAGGCCAGATAGTCGATCAGGGTTTGTGCGAGCAAACGATGATCTTCAACCAACAAGACATTGAGCTCTCGGTTGATGCTGCTTGTTGTGCCTGGCATGTGTTGAGGCTCCAAAACCACAAAGGTGGGAAATTGTTGTGCAAAACGATACGACTTGTTTACCGTGGGTGCAATACGCAGGAGTTACTGATTTTTTGCGTTTGTGCGGCGGAGACGGGGTCTACCGCTTGCCTTTTGGCGCAGATATCGCTACCTTTATCTCATGATAACGCAAACAGTAATTCTACTACGTCGACTGCGGTGCCTGGCCTCTCAATAGAGTCCAGGTTTTGCTGTACCCGTTTTTTCCTGTTTTAACTCAGTCCGACAACGCGTTATGACCCACATTTTGCACTCACTTTGCCCACCTCGAGGCATAAGTTACGCATATCCCGTTGCGAAGACTGCTGCGCGCGTTGTCAGCGCGCCTAGTCCCGGAGTATTCTCGTGATCAATCCAGAACAAAAGTACCGCCCATTTGCCGCCATTGATATGGCCAACCGTCAGTGGCCTAGCAAAACCATCGACAAAGTACCCTTGTGGTGTAGCGTTGATTTGCGCGACGGCAATCAAGCGCTTATCGAGCCCATGGGCCCAGAGCGCAAGATGCGCATGTTCAAGTTGTTGCTTGAAGTAGGTTTTAAGGAAATAGAAGTTGGCTTTCCAGCCGCCTCACAAACAGATTTTGATTTTGTCCGTCAGATCATCGAAGAGGATTTGATCCCTGAAGGTGTGAAAATTCAGGTGCTGGTGCAGGCGCGCCAAGAGTTGATCGAGCGCACCTTTGAGTCACTTGTTGGCTGCAAGAGCGCCATTGTGCACGTGTACAACTCTACCTCTACTGTCCAGCGCGATGTCGTGTTCAGGCAGGATCGCGCCGGCATCGCTGACATTGCTGTGCAAGGGGCAACATGGGTGCAAGAATACGCGGCTAAATACCCACAGACCGAGTGGCAATTCCAGTATTCGCCTGAGAGTTTTACGGGCACTGAGCTGGATTACGCCTTAGAAGTGTGTAACAAAGTATTGGCCGTTTGGCAGCCCAGCGCAGAGCGCAAGGCCATTATCAACTTGCCGTCCACGGTTGAGATGTCGACTCCAAATATTTATGCCGATCAAATCGAGTGGATGTGCGATCGCATCGACAACCGAGAAGCAGTGATTATCTCGGTGCACCCGCATAACGACCGTGGCTGCGCTGTGGCTGCTGCCGAGTTGGCGCAGATGGCCGGTGCGGATCGCGTAGAAGGTACGTTGTTTGGCAATGGTGAGCGCACGGGTAACGTTGATTTGGTGACCTTGGGCATGAACCTCTTCACGCAGGGTATTGATCCAGAGTTGGATTTTAGCGATATCTTCCATGTGATGCGCACCGCCGAGTATTGTAATCAACTACCCGTTCATCCACGTCATCCGTACGCGGGTGAGTTGGTCTTCACCGCATTTTCTGGCTCGCACCAAGATGCCATTAAAAAAGGCATGGCTCGCCGTGAAGAAGAGCCAGGTAACGTCTGGGAAGTGCCTTATCTGCCGATTGACCCCGCCGATTTGGGGCGAAGCTACGAAGCTGTTATCCGTGTGAATAGCCAATCAGGTAAGGGCGGCGTAGCTTTTATTATGGAGCAAGATCATGGCATGGAGCTGCCACGCCGCTTACAGATTGAGTTTAGTCAGGTGGTGCAGAACGTCAGTGAAGCGACAGGCGGTGAAGTGAATTCGGCGTCTATCTGGAAAGCATTTGAAGAGACGTTCTTGAACATCTCATCACCCATACAGTTTGTCTCGCATCTCAGTAAACCGGCCGATGTCAGCGGTGAAAGTCATCGTAGTTTGACGGCTCAGCTGAAAGTTGCTGGCCAAGCGATGGCCGTCGAAGGTGAGGGCAATGGGCCGATCGATGCTTATCTGCATGCAATTTGTCAGGCCTTTAGTGTCGATTGCCGATTGGTTGATTATCATCAACACGCCACGTCTAGCGACAGCAACGCGCAGTCGGCTTGTTATGTGGAGTTGCAGGCGGGTGGCAGCAATGAGACCGTCTATGGAGTGGGATTACACGAGAATATCGTAGTCGCTTCGTTGGTCGCCGTCACGGCTGCGGTCAATCGCGCACACGAGATGAAACATCTGCAGCTCAAGTTAACAGCAACTGCCTAAGCGTTGTTGTTAAGCCCACACGCAATCGGCGTGTGGGTTTTCTATTATTTCTGATTCCTCTATTTGCCCGCAATAATTGTGTAGCACTGCACTCAGTTTGTAGCTGTGAATCGATGGCCGAGCTAATCGGTTTGTTAATACACAATTGTTTGTCTGCACACATCAATTATTAGTGCACAACTTTTCTTATCGCTTTCAATCAGTATTTGGGTAATACAAGCACGATTATCTCTGCGCTTAGCGGTTAAAGCTGTCTCAAAACAAATAAAATAGGGCCACAAATTGCTTGTCTGCTGATTAGGTTAAAGACAAGGAAGGTCTTCCAGCAATGCAAGCGATAACTTCGCGATTCACAGTAGCGACTGTGTGTTTTATTTTGGCTGCCTGCGGTGGCAGCAGTGGTTCAGGTGGTTCTAGTGGCACGACCGGCCTGGAAGACGATGGTGGCGTGAGTGCTGCAGTGAATTCCGGTGTCATCGTCGCGCCTCGGGTCTCGGGGTTACAGGTTGGTTCTGGCCTGACTACGGCCAACGGTACGTTCTCACTTTCTGGCGATCAGCTACTCGATATCAAACTGGGTTCACTGGATATCTCCAGCGTGACCGCTCGATCGCGCCTCAGTGTGTACGATTTGATTGGTAGCGCTGCACAGTATCGCTTTGACAAAGCTGTGCGTGTTGGTCGTTTGCTGATCTCTCTCGACAGTGACAGCGATGCACGCAACGGTGTTCAGCTAGACGCTACAGATGCCTATGCGGGCGAACTGGATTGGGAATACGCCGATGGGTTGTGGCAGTCCTCAGCGGATAGCTTGCTGTACCGACTGAGCGATGGCAGTAAGACTTTGCTAAGTGCAGATGATGCGATGCAGACAATGGCCGACCATCAACGCGCGGAAAGTGAGGTGTGTGTTGGCAGCCTCAATTCTAGTGCCGATTTTTCTATCTCTGATCCGAGTTGCTCCGATCGAGCGCGAATGAAGTTTTGGCTTAATGATTTATCTCCTGCAATGCTGCAGGTTCAGTCAGGGTTAGATCAATTTCTAAATCAACAGTTGACGGCAAATCAATGGTGGAGTGCCAACAATTCAGAATGGCAGGCTCTGCTAGATCACCCTGCCGAAGCGCAAGCATGGTTAAGCTATGTGTTAGCCGGAGCCGATGTCCCCACCCGTGAGACTATGCAAGATTCGCTCGCCTTTGGTGGTTCTTTGAGTGCGGCACAGCAAACCGAATTAGAGCGCTGGCGCGATGGCGGTGCAACTGTTCTGCGCTCTCGTGATCAACAAGAGCGAGAGCTTGCTGCGCATGTACTGCAAGCATGGCTAGGTTACGGTTTTGACCAACAAGCAATGCGTACCGCACACAATGTGAATTCTGGTTCTGATTGGCAAGGCTTTATAGAGTCAGTTGCTACACAACAGGCAGTATCAACTGCATCATTGCGTTTAGCGGTTGTGGATCAGCAAGTATATTTAGCGCTAGAACTACTTGATGCCATGATGAACGCAAGTTCGACTTGGGTGACAGGTGGCAGTTCCGCGCCAGATGATGGAATGTCTAGCGACGACAGCGGCGGCGGCGGCAGCAGTGATGGAAGTGACATTCCCGCTCGAGTTTGGCGCGTCAGTTACGCTGATTTGCTCAGTGGTCAGGCAGCGGAATTTAGTGTTGAGGGAAGCGCGCTTGATAGTGACGTTGGACTTATTTTGTCCGGTTGCAACAACATAGAAACGTTGTCGGGCAACGCTAGCTCTCGTGTGTTCAGTTGCGATTTGATTGGCGAAGCGGGTGGTCGAGTGTTGCAAGTGCTCGACGAGAACGACGGTAGCTTGTTATACGAAGCAATTGTCAGCGTGGCGGGAAGCAGTAGCGATGATGACTCGCAAAGTGTTGTGGTCAGCGTTAGTCCCAGCAAAGCAGAGCGCTCGAGCACACAGATATTTAAGATACTTGGTCAAAACTTGAGTGCCAATACGGGCTTTAGCCTGGCCGGTTGTAGTGATGAGACAGTCGTATCGCGCAGCAGCACCGTGATAGAAATCGAATGTGTGTTGGATAATCGAGCCACAGTACGCGCGGGCCAAATTACCGATGCGGACGGCGAAGAAATTTATCCCTTCAACGTTAGTCCTCTGGTCATTGATGAGGCGTTAATGCGGGTGCTGGATATTGATCCTGCAGCAGCGCTGGAAGCTGAAACGGTGACGATGACAATCACCGGTAGTGGCTTTGGTGATAATGTGCAGGTGCAAAGCGCTGCGTGCGAAAGCACCACATTGCTCGATCAGAGTGATATCGAGCTACGATTTAGATGTAGAAATGCAAAGCTTGGCACGTGGCCTGTCTACGTAGTGTCTGAACAGCAGACAGTCACCGCTCCGCAATCCATACAGGTGCGCTCAGTCGAGGCTGTCGTTACAGATGTATCGCCATTAACAGGTGTTGTGGGTGAATGGGTTAATCTGAAAGTCAGTGGCCAATACTTGAGCGCTGGTCTGCAGATTGATCTGGCAGGTTGCACCGAAATGGAGGAGTTGAACGGCAGTACTGTGCAGCGACAGTTTGGCTGTATTCCGCAAGATTCGGGTGTTGTACAAGGCCAAGTATTCGCCGGTGATCGGCTGTTGTACCGCTTTGACTTTAATGTAGAAGCTACTTCGTCTTCGGAGGTAACGGACGTTCAACCGAGTAGCAGTAACTACGGTGAACCTTTGCAGCTTGTTTTTTCTGGGGTGGATCTTCCAGAGCTGGCGCAGGTGGAGTTGGATGGCTGCTTTAATACGACCTTATTAAGTGCCACCAACAGTCGGCTCGTGTTTACGTGCACGCCGCAGCAGGTGGGAGCGCTCAGTGGCAACCTTCTCAACGCAAATGCTGACGTGCTAGCGTCGTTTACCGTCAATATCGTCGACAATAGCAGCCCCATTGATTCGATTGTTCTGTCTTCCGTGCAGCCCACGTCAACGTATATTGATGCCTTGACAACCTTTACCGTTCGAGGCGAAGAATTGCCCGCGAGCATGGTGATATCTGTGGAAGACTGCACGGCGGTTGAAAGGCTCGGCGGACAAAGTACTCAGCGCCAATTCAGGTGCACACCAAAAGGCGCCAGTGGTGTTCGAAAAATAACCGTCTATGCCAGTGAGGGCGGCGCGCAGTTGGGCAGCTTTGATTTAACTGTGACCGGAAACGAGATGTTGGTCACTGGTGTTAGCCCGGCTAAGACAGCAGTTGGTGTGAAGACGACATTCCGCGTGCGCGGTTTGAACCTCACTAGCTCGTTGGTGCTTGAAGTTGATGGCTGTGATGCGCGCTTAACAGGGTCGAGTAGTACGGAGTCACGTATATATAGTTGCACACCGTATGGCGTGGCGGGTACCCGCACGATTAGAGTGCTCGAACGAGCAGGTGGTACAGTGTTGTATTCTCAAGCGGTGGAGTTTCTTCCTGCGCCTTGAGCAGCTTAGCTGAAACCAACAGAGCCTCTTGGTCGTGTAGGCGCGAGTTGTTGCCACGCACAGGAGTGTGGGTACAGATAATGAAACGTCCGTAATTCAGATGGCCAGCCCAATAAAAGGTTGGCCATTTTGATTTGTACTACTGCGCTTTAGTTGAGCTGCCAGCGCCCATATCGCGGCCACCGAGTAGGTGCATGTGCAGATGCATCACTTCTTGCCGTCCGTGGTCTTTGCAATTTACCACCAGTCTGTAGCCGCTCTCGTCGATGCCCTCTTCTTCGGCTAGTTTCCGTGCAACCGTAAACAATCGACCGAGTGCCAGCTCATCTTCGGGCAGCACGTCTGCAGCTGTGGGAATGATCTTATTTGGCACGATGAGTATGTGTGTCGGTGCGGCAGGGTTGATGTCACGGAAAGCGGTGACGAGCTCGTCTTGAAAAACGATATCTGCGGGAATTTCACGTGCAATGATTTTGCTGAATAATGTGTCTGTGGCCACGCTAAAGATGCTCCGATGGGTTGCGTTTGCGGTATTATAGCGGGCTTCGGTGTCGGCTTGCTCGCCGACTGTTGGTCAGTCGTGTTTTACACTGACTATGCCGCCGCACGGTCGTTAATTTAGTGGAGATAATTATGGGCAACCGTTTGTCGAAAATCTATACCCGTACGGGCGACGCCGGTGAGACCGGCTTAGGCGATGGCAGTCGCGTACCCAAAGACAACCAGCGTGTAGAGGCTTACGGCACAGTCGATGAGCTGAACTCAGTGATTGGTATGTTGCTGGGGCATGAGCTGCCTCAGTCTTGTGTACGCATTTTGGGTGATGTGCAGCACCACTTGTTTGATCTTGGCAGCGAGTTGTGTGTGCCAGGTTACGAAGTTTTAAACGAAGTGCATGTCACTTGGTTAGAGCAAGAGTTGGATGCATTGAACGCTGATCTGCCTTTTCTCAAAGAGTTCATCTTGCCGGGCGGCAGCGTCGCTGCAGGTACCTGTCACTTGGCGCGTACAGTTTGTCGGCGAGCAGAGCGCGAAGTTGTCAGCATGGGCCACGATACTGAGTTGCCATCATTTAGCGCCGCCTATTTGAATCGACTCTCGGATCTGTTGTTTGTGATGGCGCGCGTGATTTTACGCCACGAAGACCGAACTGAGGTTTTGTGGGAAGCAGGGCGAAAGCCTGAAATTCAGGAAGATAAAACATGAATGATGTTGTGCGTGCCCCCAGTCGCAGTGACTATCAGTATTTTTTAGAAATACCTACGCGCTGGCGCGATAATGACAGTTACGGCCACATGAACAATGCGGTTTATTACACGTTGTTGGAAATGGTCATCATGCGCTATCTAGAAGTGGAGTCGAAGATTGATCTCGGCGCTCTGGGCGTGCGCTGTTTCACTGTAGAAAACGGCTGTACCTATCACGACGCGCTGAAGTATCCCGACATCATTGATGCTGGGCTACGTGTTGGTCGTATCGGTAACTCCAGTGTGCGCTATGAAGTGGGCTTGTTTGTCAAAGGTCAGAGCGAGCTGAAAGCGTCTGGAATTGTGATTGATGTGTTTGTTGATGCCAAAACCGAGCGACCCACTCAGTTGCCTGATGTTGTGCGTGAAAAACTGACCGCCATAGCGTCTCGAGTCTGAAGCATTAATACTTTGAACAACATTAGTCCTATATCTACCGCGATGAGTATCAACAGTCAGCCAGATTTAAGCCGAGTGATGCAACAGGTGCTAACACCTGTGTTGCAAACAAACGTTGAAGAGCTAACTGTGGGCGAAATGTCCGCTGCACTTGAGCTTGCGCGCGCAGGTATTGCACTCAGCGGCGAACAGGCTGACTGGCTCGACGCAATAGACCAGCGATGTGCGCAATTGCAGAAACACGTGACGTTAGTGCTGCGCGCGCAACGAATTCCCGAAACTTTGCACGGCTATGATGTGCCAAAGTTGCTCAAGCCAGCGGCTAAGAATATTCGCAAGCTAGCGCGCCGGGAGCACAAGCTGTTGAGTCAACAGTTGCTGCAATGGCTACAGGGCGAGCAGGGCGATCAGTGCCGTGCGGCAATAAAAAAGGCGCTTAAAAAGGGGCGTAAAGTTGAGCCGCTGCAGGTGTCAGAAGCTCAGCTCACCGCTGCGTTGCATTGCGCCGAGGTGCGATTGGCTAAGTGGCAGAAAAAATCACGACAGAAAGCCGATGTGCAAGCCATCAACAAGCAAGGCAGGGCGGCGCAAAAGCTGCGTTTGTACCGCCAGTTTGCCAGTTTTTTTGGTCACCACGTAGTGAGTGATGAATACCTGTCAGATGTGAGTCGTTACCGCGCGTTTGCCACTCAGCATGGCACGGGTCGTTGGCTAGAGTTGTTACTCGAGCAAGCTTTGCGTGGCAACAAGCAAAGTGCAGCGGCGGGCGTTATGTGGGCGCAGTCGCGAGCGCAGAGTCAAAAGATCATGCGCGATATGTTTGTCGCCTCTGTACCCAACAAGATACTCAGCGCCAACTTCCCCACCGCGCGTTTGCGCACGGATTTTCCTTTGCGGCTTCGGTTTGGCGTCATCGACAAAGCTAGCAAAGCTTAAACCTACACCTTCAATGCACTATCTGATTCGCCGCAGCGGCGGGTCTTTCCAAGAGGACTCATGCAAAAAGCATTGCAATTACAGCAAGTTCGCAAGACCTATGAAGGCGGGTTTGAAGCCGTCAAAGGCATCGACTTGACTGTGGAAGCGGGCGACTTTTTTGCCCTACTCGGGCCAAATGGCGCTGGCAAGTCAACAACGATTGGTCTTATCTCGTCGTTAGTCACTAAAACATCTGGGCGCATCGAAATTTTTGGGCACGACATCGATACAGATCTAGAGGCGGCTAAGCGCTGTATTGGTCTGGTACCGCAAGAGTTCAACTTCAATAATTTTGAGCCGGCAATAGAGATACTGATTCATCAGGCCGGTTTTTATGGTGTGCCGCGCAATGAAGCGCGCGACCGCGCGGAAGCTTGTCTTGAAATGTTGGATCTGCAAGACAAGCGCAAGTCGGCACCACTGAAGATGTCAGGCGGCATGAAACGACGCTTGATGATCGCGCGTGCTCTGGTGCATCAACCCAAGTTGCTTATTCTGGATGAGCCAACTGCTGGTGTGGATATCGAGATTCGGCGATCGACTTGGAAGTTGCTTGAACAGCTTAATGAGCAAGGCACCACCATTATCCTCACCACACACTACCTCGAAGAAGCCGAGTCGCTCTGTCGCAATGTGGCGATCATTGATCAAGGCGACATTGTTGAGCGAGGTCAGGTGGCTGAGCTGCTGAGCAAGGCTATGGCGGAGACTTTTGTCTTTGATATTCAGCAGTCCCAGCAAGTAGAGTTGCAACTCGATAAGTACATCGTCAATCGCTATACCGATACTCGCCTAGAAGTGGAAGTGCCACGAGGGCAGAGTCTAAATGCCTTGTTTGCCGAACTGCATAACTGCGGAATTGAAGTGCTGAGTATGCGCAACAAGAGCAATCGACTCGAAGAGTTCTTCTTGCGGTTAGTGTCTCGCGATAAGTCCGGAGCTCGTCATGCTTAGTTCAAACTGGGTGGCGTTCAAAACGATCATTGTGCGTGAAATCATGCGCTTTGTGCGTATCTGGGTGCAGACACTCACTCCGCCAGTTATCAACGCAGTGCTCTATTTTATTATCTTTGGCAGCCTGATTGGTAGCCGCATAGGTGATATGGGCGGGCATAGCTATATGGAATACATTGTCCCCGGTGTGGTGATGATGGGCGTGATAGTCAACAGTTACTCCAATGTGGTGTCGTCGTTCTTTGGTGCAAAATATCAACACTTCATTGAGGAGCTGTTGGTCTCGCCCGTGCACAACCTGACGATCTTGGTGGGCTATGTTGCCGGTGGGGTTTGCCGCGGTTTATTGGTTGGTGTTTTGGTGCTGTGCGTGTCGTTAGCATTTACCGACTTGACCGTGCAGTACTGGTTTGCGACTTTTGTGTTTACTGTGTTGACCGCCATGCTGTTTGCCACACTCGGTTTGATCAACGCTATTTTTGCGCGAAATTTTGATGATATTTCTATCGTGCCAAACTTTGTGCTGACACCTTTGACGTATTTTGGTGGCGTGTTCTATTCAATTAGTTTGTTACCACCGCTTTGGCAGACTCTGTCTCAGTTCAACCCTGTTTTTTATATTATCAACGGCTTCCGTTACGGAGTGCTTGGCGCGGCGGATGTGAGTCTGTGGCAAGCTTTTGTGGTGGTATTTGTCTTTACGCTGGCAGCCATGTGGCTGGCTTTGCATTTGCTCAATCGCGGTACGCGACTGAAGTCTTGATTGCCATCGCGAAACACCGCGTCGTTGTGCTGCGGTGTTTTTGCGTACCTAACCTTTAGTCGCTGTGTTTAGTCTGACAGTGTGTAACCAATTAGCGGAGAACCCATGGCCCGCAAGCCCAAAGTAACGCTCGCGCAGAGCACCGATAAGCACTTGCTCTATCAGGCCTCGGTGCAGAGTCCTGAGTTTGAACTGGACTTCATCGACGATACCTTTAAGTCGCTGCGTCATCGTCGACCCGTCAGTATGCGTGAAGATTTCTGCGGCACGGCTTTAGCCAGCTGTGACTGGGTTCGCCGCCACCGCAAAAACACCGCCGTCGGCATTGATTTAGACGCGGAGGTTTTGGAGTGGGGGGATCTGCACAATGCAGCGCGTTTGACGTCGGGTCAGCGCAAGCGTCTGAGTTTGCGTGAAGAGAACGTGATGACAGCCAGCGATGCAGGTTTTGATGTCATTCAGGCGTTCAATTTCAGCTACTGGATTTTGCAGTCGCGTAAAGAACTGCTGCGCTACTTTAAGGGCGTACGAAAATCGTTGGCAGACGACGGTGTGTTGTTTTTGGATGCGTTTGGTGGCCATGCGGCTCACAAGACTGGTATCGAGAAGCGTAAGCTCGATGGGTTTAAGTATGAGTGGGAGCAAGCCTCTTATAACCCGGTCACCGGTGAAATGCAGTGTTACATTCACTTTGCTTTTCCCGATCGCTCACGCATGGACAAGGCTTTCAGCTACTGCTGGCGTTTGTACGGTGCGCAGGAAATCCGCGATATCCTCAGCGATGCGGGTTTTTCAGAGACGCTGATGTATTTGCAGTGCTTCGACCCCGAGACTGACGAGCCCACCGATGACTACGAGTGCACCGATGAGTGTGAGGATCATGCCTGTTGGCTCGGTTACATTGTGGCGTTGAAATAGTGCACCGATGGCGGTGCTTTGACGCTGACTCTTTATTGCCCAATCGAATGGGCTATTCCCTGAAAAAATCAGTCATAAATCTGTAACAATCTATTGACAAATCAAAAATGATACATGTGGATAAGCGAGTTGGCACTTGCTTGTATTTTGTAGAGTAGAGACTTTGTGATCTGTCAAGTGTTTGTTTATCAAGTACTTAGTCGGTTGCCCTTATCCACAGTATCTGTGGATAAGTCAGTGGATAAACCTGTGGGAAGCATTACTGCATGCGGGTCTAGGGTGACTTGTACACTTTTTGACCAGCTGCCTGTCACGTCTCAATTTACGCCAATAATTTGAACAAAATGCTGTTTGAGCACAGCAAAAAATGAAGGGGTCGCACATGTCATATTGTTGCGTTGTGGCGTATCTTTGGCGCACGGGTTAAGCTTATCGTTTACTGGGAGGGCAGCCATTGGCGCAGCTATATTTTTATTATTCTTCAATGAATGCGGGCAAGTCGACGGCTCTGCTGCAATCTGCTCATAACTATTTAGAGCAGGGCATGCGCGTGCTGTTGTATACCGCCGCTATTGATGATCGGTATGGCGTAGGTCGTATCAAATCTCGCATAGGGCTCGAGGCGGAGGCGTCGACTTTTAATGCCGAGACACAGCTATACGACGATATTCAAGAGCAGATCAGCGAAAACAAGATTTCCTGTGTGCTGGTCGATGAATCGCAGTTTCTAAGTGCCGCGCAAGTGGATATGCTCGCCGCCGTCGTTGATCAACAGAATATTCCCGTGCTTTGTTATGGCATTCGCACTGACTTTCAAGGTCGGCTTTTTGATGGCTCTTGCCGACTGTTAGCCATTGCAGACAAGCTCACCGAATTAAAAACTGTGTGCAGCTGCGGCCGCAAAGCGACGATGGTTCTGCGTTTGGACGCTTCAGGGCAGCCTGTGTTTGAAGGTGGACAAGTGCAAATTGGCGGCAACTCTAAATACGTTTCAAAATGCCGTCGTCACTACAGAGAAGCAATGACTGAGTGGCTTGCCATCCACCCGACTGAACCTGCTTAAGGGGCTTGGCTTGTGGGCCTCAATGGCGCTCAAATTAAATTCAGCTTAGACTCACTGGCTGGGTCTGACCCTCTGATTGCGCAGGCGCTAGACATGGTCGGATACCCTGCGCCACGTCATCGCTCAAAGCAGTTTTCTACTTTGTTGCAAATTATCACGGCACAACAAATCTCGACACAGTCAGCGGCTGCTGTGTGGGCTAAGTTGCAAGAGTTTCTTGATGGGGATGTCAGTGCAGCATCTGTTTTGGCGTGTTCCGAGTTGTCTTTGCATCAAGCGGGTTTGAGTGCTCGCAAAGCCAGTTATGCGCTTGATCTTGCCAATAAGTGTGTTAGTGGTGAACTCGATTTACGTCAGGTGGCGCGTCAGTCCGATGAAGAAGCGATTGCGTCGATCAGCTCAGTGCGCGGGTTGGGTCGGTGGAGTGCAGAGATATATCTGTTGTTCGCCGAAGGTAGGGCCGATGTTTGGCCTGCGGATGATTTGGCAATTCAGGTAGCTTTTCAGCGTTTACATGGCCTGGATGAACGACCCAAAGGCAAGGGCTTTTATCCGCTGACTGAAAAATGGTCACCGCATCGAGGTGCTTGTGCCTTATTGATGTGGAAGCTGTACGGCGCTGAAACACTCGCTAAAAAATAGCGCATCAAGCTGGCGCTGCGGTAGACTAAGTACTGTCTACTTTTGGCGCTCAGCTAAGCGTGTTAGATCTCAACTTTACACGCCCCAAAATATCTTGCTCGAACGGCCTACCCAGTACGCGTCGCTTCAGATTCCTGTGTCTACATACACTTCTCATCAGAGACTTTCAGCGCAGCTGGTTTTGTTGCGCTTTAATGTTAGCGTTGATCTTTGGTTTCCGGAGTTTTAGGCAAGAGAAGGCTAGCATCAGTGTATTCATTTTTCCGATTGTTGTGCTTGGCTGTCGTATACTTTTTCTTTTAGTGAAAGCTGGAGCTGTGCATGGTGACGCTGTTGGTCAATGGAGAGGCGCAACAAATTGACGTTGAGCCCGAGATGCCCTTGTTATGGGCTCTGCGCGAAGAACTTGCTTTGCGTGGGACCAAATTTGGCTGCGGTATTGCGCAGTGTGGCGCTTGCACCGTGCATGTGGACGGTCAGGCTGTGCGATCTTGCGTTTTTCCGGTGGTGGCGGCAGAGGGTAAAGATATTCGCACCATTGAGTCACTCAATAGCAAAGACGCCAGCAAAGACGCCTTGCACCCCTTGCAAGCGGCATGGATAAAACACCAAGTGCCACAGTGCGGTTATTGCCAGTCGGGTATGCAGATGGCTGCGCTGGCGCTGTTGCAGCAAAACAGCTCCCCAACGGATGCCGATATTGATGTAGCCATGACGAATATCTGTCGTTGTGGTTCTTACGACGCCGTGCGCGCCGCCATCAAAGACGCGGCGGGGAGTCTCTGATATGGGCATCACCAGAAGAGGCTTGTTATTCAGCGGTGCTGCCGTTGGCGGTGGCTTGTTATTGGGTGTTGCGGGTATTGCTGCGCACCTCGCCACGCATGACCGCGTCGCCCATCAACGCAAAAGCCAATCAGGTACGGCGGGTCAGCAGCTAAATCTCTGGATACGTATTACGCCAGAAAATAACGTGGTGCTATTGGTGCCGCACACGGAGATGGGGCAGGGCAGCCAAACGGGCCTGGGTCAAATCGTGGCTGAAGAGCTCGACATAGATTGGCAGCAGCTACAAATTGAGTTGGCCCCTGCAGAAGTTGCTTTTGCGAATGGGGTTGCGTTTGAGCCCTTTGTGCGTGAAATGGTCAACCCGCCGCAGTGGGCAACAACGATGTTCCAAAATGGCTTGCACCGAGTGTCCGATCTGATGGGCATGCAAATGACTGGGGGTTCCACCGCTGTGCGCGGCACAGGTTGGCTGTCGATGCGTTCTGCTGCCGCTGCTGGTCGCGCGATGTTATTACAAGCCGCCGCCAACACTTGGGCGGTAGATACGGCTTCTTTACGTACGCAAAACGGTCAAGTAATACACGATGCCAGCGGCAAGGTGGCGAGCTACGGCGAGTTGGTCGCTGTCGCGTCCGCTCTAGATGCTCCCTCACAGGTGCAGTTCAAAGACCCAGAAAATTACCGCATTATTGGCCAGAGCGTGATGCGTATAGACGTTGAGGCGAAAGTGAAAGCCGAAGCTGTCTATGGCATTGACGCTGAAGTCGAGGGCATGAAGTACGCTGCGGTTGCGCCAGTTGGTGCCTTTGGCGCTGAGCTGGGTTCGCTTGAAAACAGCGATGAAGTCATGCAGCGCCGAGGCGTCAGCGGCGTCTACTCGGTGGACAAAGGAGTGGCGGTAGTAGCCGACAACCCTTGGCGCGCAGAGCAAGCGGTTAGAGCATTAAAATTTACGGCCAAAGCACATGAAAACGAGAGCATGAGCTCCGAGAGTTTGTTGGCCGAGCAACGACAAGCGCTATCGGGCAACCTCGACAGTAATTTCGAACAAGGCGATGTGTCGCTTGCGATGGCCGACGCCGGACACCAAGTAAACGCGGAATATGTGGTGCCGTATCTCGCCCATGCCACCATGGAACCCATGAACGCCACAGTCTGGCAGCAAGACAGTAAAATGCACGTACAGTGCGGTGTGCAAAACCCGCTGTTGGCGCGAAAAAAAGCTGCAAGTGTGGCAGGTCTCGACATAGAAGATGTGGTGTTACACCCTTGTACAATGGGTGGCGGCTTTGGTCGGCGAGTAGGATTGGGTTTGACTAATGACCCGCTCGACTGGTTGCAACAAGCTGTACAGTTGCACAAAGAATCTGGCGAAGCAATTAAAATGACTTGGTCGCGAGAAATGGATATACGCACAGATGTTTATCGGCCGATGGTTTTAGGGCAGTTTCATGCGGGTCTAGAAGATGATGGCAAGCCGCGTTTCTGGGCGTCGCGCACCTATCTGAAAGACAATGATATCGCCGCTCCTCGGCCGCCGTACAATATCCCCAATATTGCCGTGCAATACGCGGGGAAAGCGCAAGCCGTACCCACGGGCTTTTGGCGCAGTGTTGAGTTTTCTCAGCATGGTTATTTTGTAGAGAGCTTTATTGACGAGTTGGCCCATGCTGCACAGCAAGACCCGCTTCAATATCGCTTGAGTCTCTTGCCTGAAAACTCAGCCCACGCGCGCACCCTGCGTGCAGTGGCGGAGATGGCCGGTTGGCAACCAGAAGCGGATGCGCAGGGCCGAGCGATGGGTGTCTCGGTTGTGCACAGCTTTGGCACAACCGTGGCGCAGATTGCCGAGGTATCTCGTGACTCAGCAGGCAACGCCAGAGTCCATCGGGTGTGGGCCGCTGTCGATTGTGGCCTGCCCATCAACCCCGCTAGCATTCAGTCGCAGGTGGCGGGTGGCATACACTTTGGGCTCAGCGCAGCGCTGTATGGCAAGTGTGACATTGAAAACGGCGCTGTTGTGCAGAGCAATTACCATGACTACCGTATGGTCAAGATGGCCGACGCTCCTAAAGTAGAAGTGAAAGTCATGAGCAGCGACGAGTCCATTGGCGGTATAGGCGAGGTGGGTGTGCCGCCTATTGCGCCGGCGGTTAGTAATGCTTTTGCGTTGCTGGGCGAGCGCCAGCGTCGGTTGCCGTTGATAAGTTAAGTTCTGCTGAAAGCTGATCCCTGTACACGCTGTACAGGGAAACATAGGCATTGTGGGGGTTTTGCTCCACGCCACAGCCGGATAATCCGCTGTCAACTACTGCTAATCAGCCATCTAAAAGCCTTGGCCTGAATAAACGCTCGTTTATCGTAGGGGCTACGAAACTATCGACCGTCGGGCAGCCGTCTACGCGCCTTGTCTCTACAATCTTATGTGCCCATCGAAGTGACTAGAGTTAGCTCTCTGTATCCTCTCATACCTATCAGATGATCAAGCAGTTGGGCGATAGCCTGTTGCTGCTTGAACGAGAGCCTTATGCAACTGATACTTGATCAGTTTTATTGCGACCGTGACTCTGCAAAAACTACAAACGAGGTACTGGCTTATGGCTACCTGTCGCACTTGTCAATTTGCGTAGACTGTTGGGAGGGGTTGGCATATCGTAAAAATTACAAGTATGGATGTTGCACTAAATCTTATCAAGGAGATGACGTTTGGCGTGATGATTCGCGTTTGTACATTTGTCGGCCTGCTCGGTATGGCTCCCTATAAAGTACCGCGCAAGTATACTCATTTCTTCCCAGTGTAATGTCTAGCATCTTAGGTGCAGTCATTGAGCGTATCGAGGTGCTCTGTGTTGGGGTTGATGAAAATTTGTTCGGGCTATTTGACTTAGATGGATTTGGCGTCGAAGGAGCGTGAGCTGTTGGTGTCTATACTGCTAAGCTGTGGCGGAAGCTCAACTGTTGAAGTGTACACACACATACTCATTTTGGGTGATGTGTCAGCGAACACACTTGGCTGTTTTGTAGTGACGAGAAACACTTTAAGCGGATCTGTTCATGTGCAACAAATCCACTAGTTTTATGTGGATATAATCTGATAGCGTACATATACTGTTTGCAGTCGCACATTGACGTGCGTAGTTAGCAGTACAGATAAAAACATAACATCAAGTGCATGGAGGCGCCTGTTATGCAAAGCCTAGAACATCCAATTGTTCGTCGCTACGATGATGCCCGTTTGTTCGGTGCGACCATCGAAGACCACACTCTATTCCTTAGAGGCCGGTATTTTAACCCTGTTGCTCATCCCAAGAAGTGGCTTGAATATCTCAATGCTGCCGAGAGTAGTTATGCCAAGTACGGTGTGAAAAGCGCGGTGCGAAGGGCCGAACTAGAAGTCACGCCGTGCCCGTCTTTCTGGATGGTCGAAGACACCCGCGACGGGACTCTGTTAGGTGGAATGCGCAACCACGGCCCATACCCTACCATTGAGTCAGTATGGTCTCTACAGGAAATGCGTACTCACGCTCAATATTCAGAACTTGAACAATTTGTTAAACCTCTCTTGCCTTTTGGGGTAATGGAGAGCAAGGGTGTTTTTGTGCAAAACCGTGTTGAGAGCAGTCGGGCCAAGCAAGTTGTTCATATGTTATTGCGGTTGCAAATCGTCAGTATTGACTTGATAGCAGCTTGTGCTTTGGTTGGCACCTCAGCAAAACACTCACTGCCCATGTGGAAGCGCGGAGGTTTTGAGGTTGTCTGCCCGCATATCAGCGTGCCTTATCCCAATAAAAACTATGACACAGTATTGGTCGCCCATATCTCGGCAAATAGAAAAAACACAATGCATGCGTCACATTTGCAAAAAGCTGCTGAAGACCTCGCTGCTGTGCATGAAAGTTTAATGGCGCTGGAGGCTGTTTGATGTCAGATACCATACAGCAAGCCTGGTATCCGGTTCATTTTGATGATGAAAAAATAGTCGCTAAGCACGGAGACTTTATCAGCATTGAAGAGGATACGCATGTTGAAGTCATTGATCGTTGTGCGGATCAAATGCAGGAGTTGGTGGAGCTTATCCACGATTGTCCGCAATCGCTAAAGGATGAAGCCACAAAGTGGATATATTATCCGTGGCGTCATTGCGTGGTGCGCGTGCTCGGGGCGAATGGCTTTAAACGGTTGCGAACTGATCGTAACCGAAACAAAATCACCGGTACTGAGCAGGAGGTGCTGGCATCAAAGACGATTGCCGTAGTCGGCCTCAGCGTTGGCCATGCAGTTGCCTATGCGCTTGCGCAGGAAGGTCTCTGTGGCACCTTGAGACTTGCAGATCACGACGAGTTGTCGCTGTCTAATTTGAATAGAATACCAGCAGACGTTTTTGATATCGGGCTACCTAAAACCGTAATTTTGGCGCGGCGCATAGCGGAACTCGACCCTTACCTGAAAGTAGAAATTATTCCACAAGGCTTGACCGAAGAGACTATCGACACGGTGTTTGACGGTGTGGATATGGTGGTTGATGAATGCGACTCTATAGATATTAAGTTCGCCATGCGCTTTAAAGCGAAAGAGCTGGGTATCCCGATCTTGATGCAAACCAGTGATGGTGGCGTGTTAGATATCGAGCGCTTTGACGTAGAGCCGGAGCGTCCAGTTTTTCACGGACTAACAACTGTAGGAGATTTAGAGCAGTTATCGGGTTTGAGTAACGCGGACAAGGTACCTATGGTGATGGGGATTCTAGAGTCAAACAAAGTCTCTGCTCGCCTGGCGGCGTCTTTGATTGAGATCGATGAGCGCGTTACCACTTGGCCTCAATTGGCGAGTGATATCTGTTTAGGGGCTGGCATGGTGGGCGCTGCAGTCCGGTGTTGGGGTTTGGGTTTGCCGCTAAATTCGGGGCGATTACGCATGGATCTCGATCAAGCAATACTTGGCATACAATCGCCGGTAGCACCCGAAAACGCAACAAATGTTGAGCCGAGTGATCCATGCCCAGAAACCTTTGAAGAAGAGATTGTGCACGCTGCCTCTCGTGCGCCCTCGGGCGGCAATGTACAACCTTGGCGATTCTCTGTCGATCAAGGTCGATTTTCTGCTTTTGTAGACCCAGAGCGTTCATCTCTGATGGATATAAAAATGCGGGGATCATTACTGGCGGTGGGTGCGGCTGTGTTTAATGCCGAAGTGAAAAGCGCGGCAGCGGGTCGTGGTGGGTCACTTGCATTATGTGAGCCTGCGTTAACGGCGGCCCAGCGGCAAGGGTTACAACCGGTTGCCGAGTTTGCTTTTGGTCAGCAGCGGGATCTGCAGCTCGGATCGCTTGCAGAATTTGTTGACAAGCGGGCAAGCACGCGCCTTCGCGGTCAATCCACGGCACTTAACAATGCATGGATGGCACAAACTCAAGTTCACGCGATTAATGACGGCGCGGAAGCAGTGTTTTTGCAAGGGCAAAAGTTGCAGCGAGCCGCTGAAATATGGGCTGAAGCTGACCGATTGCGCTTCCTTACGCCCAAGTTACATCAAGAAATGATGTCAGAGCTGAGTTTTCCTGGTGATGACCTACGCCGAGGCATAGATGTGCGCACGCTTGAGCTCACCGAGAAGGATCAAGTGGCGCTTAATATCGCAAAGCGCGGCGATGCCATGCAAGAGCTCGCACGTTGGGGAGGTGGTAAGCGCTTGGGTGAAGGCAGCCGGAACCTGATCCGCGATGCCGATGCGCTTTTGGTGCTTACAGCTGCGGGCTCTGCCGACCGAGATTACCTCAATGCAGGGCGGTTGTTAGAGCGAATTTGGCTTGAGGCGGCCCGTGATGAAGTGGGGTTGCATCCTATGAGTCCATTATTTTTGTATGCCACTTCGCCGAGTGATTTAGTTGGTCGCTTAGAGGCCGGTGACGTACAAAAAATGTGGAAATTGCGTGTAGAGCTAGCTGCGTTGTGTGGCTTTGAAGCGGAGCAGCCACTTGCGTTGACGATGCGAGCAACGTCTGTGACAGATGTGAGTGTGCGTAGCCAGCGGGAGTCCTTGGCAGATCGCCTGATAAAAACAAACACGTTGCGCACGGCCGAGTTTGCCGTTTGATACGGTGCGTTTGCATAGGCAGAAAAAATTGTTAGGAGGGGGGGGCAGGGAGGCCTGCTCCAACTCCTTGCAAATCAGAGCGCACACAGTTTATTTGGGTCTTAGTTAGTGCTCTAGAAAAGCGGGTGCTTTCATGGAGTCTGGCGCGGCTACGTCGAGTAGTTTGAGAATGGTTGGCGCGAGTTGTAGCTGACTTAGCGGTGTGTCTGTCGAAACGGGGTTAGCGTCACCAAAATAGTACAACGCAACATCGCGCATTAAGTCTGAATTGCCGCCGTGATGTCCTCGATCGGTTTGCCCATGATCGGCTGTGACGATGACCTGATAACCCAATTTGCGCCAGCGTCGGATAAAGGGAGCTAGTTGCTCGTCAATGGTGAAACAGGCGCTGTCCATCTCAGTGCAGTCGTGACCATAACGGTGGCCCATTGAGTCCAATGTGCAGGTGTGCAAAATACCGTAGTTCACATCAAAACGCTGACACAAGTTTGTCAGAGTCGCGAACAAGTCTTCATCGGATGGTGTCATCTGATTGCGACTGCCATAGCCCGCCATCGTGTGAAAGCGGCCATGGTGAATGGGGCCATCTTTTTCGTCGTATTCAATGTCTCGTACAGCGTCAAACGGCGAACGCTGAAAAAACTCTGACCAAAAACTGTGTGTCACAGCTGCGCTCTTGCCGCCGGCGGCAGAAACCGCGCTGAATATATCGGCTTGCTTTAGCTTAAAGACCGTGTTGTTGCCCGTCACACCGTGCACCTGAGGTGTGACACCTGTATGAATAGAGGCGTAACAACTGGCTGAGGTAGAGGGCAATACGGCACGCATACGCCAGACGTGTGCCTCGTTGCTTTCTACCCAGCCTTCTAGGTTGCCCATGAGTGTGCGGGCATTGCGCCATGGCAGGCCGTCAAGAATTATCAGAAGCAGCTTTTTTTGCATGGGTGCTCGCTCTCTAGGCCCTAGTTGCCGCCACTCGCCATTTTTCGGTGCGTGATCACTTCTTCCAGCCAGCCTAAGCGCATCTGCGGCACGGATGATAGTAATAGATCGGTGTAGTCGTCAAAAGGCGGTGCCAAGACTTGGCTTTTGGGTCCGTACCGCACCAGCTCACCCTGAAACATAACGGCAATGCTATCGGCTATGGCTTTGACCGTGGCCAAGTCGTGGGTGATGAACATATACGACACGCCTTCACGCGCTTGTAAGTCCAGCAGCAATTTAAGGATGCCGTCCGCTACAAGAGGGTCGAGCGCACTGGTGACTTCGTCACAGATGATCAGTTTTGGCTTGGCTGCCAGTGCTCGCGCTATACACACCCGTTGCTTTTGACCACCGGATAACTCAGCAGGATAACGATCGGCGAAACCCGTGCCCATTTCAATTTCATCAAGCAGCTCGTCAACACGTTTGTTGAGTTCAGCGCCTTTGAGACCAAAATAGAACTCCAGTGGTCGTCCAATGATTGTGCTGACGGTGTGACGCGGATTCATCGCGACGTCAGCCATCTGGTAGATCATCTGTACTTCGCGAAGGTCATCTCTCGACCGTTGCGGCAGTGCGTTGGACAACTCGCGTCCGTCGAACTCAATACTGCCTTGGCGTGGTGGCAATAGACCCGTGATGACACGCGCGAGAGTAGACTTACCCGAGCCTGATTCACCGACGACAGCGAGTGTTTGCCCTGCATGAATCTCGACGCTTACATCCTTGAGCACATCAATAGCGCCTCCATAGGCCGCCGTGATATTTTTCACTTCCATCACGGGGTTGTCTGTCGGGGTCTTTTCTTGATGTTCAATTGAGCGCACCGACACCAGCGCCTTTGTGTAGTCTTCGCGTGGTTCTTCGATGATCTGTTTAACCGTACCGTGCTCAACCAGTTCGCCGTGACGAAGCACCATGATTTCGTCTGATACCTGCGCGACAACCGCGAGATCGTGAGTGATGTACATGGCTGCGACGCCGGTATCGTGAATCGCTTCTTTGATCGCGGCGAGCACGTCGATTTGCGTGGTGACGTCTAGTGCGGTGGTGGGCTCATCAAATACAATAAGGTCTGGCTTTGAGCACAAGGCCATCGCAGTCATCACGCGCTGTAATTGCCCGCCCGACACTTGGTGAGGGTATCGATTGCCGATTGTTTCGGGCTTGGGTAAACCAAGTTTTTCAAACAGAGCAATGGCGCGGTTTTCAGCGGTTGCACGGTTACAGACGCCGTGCAATAACGACGATTCAACCACCTGATCCATCAAGGTGTGCGCGGGGTTAAATGCAGCGGCTGCTGACTGGGCGACGTAACAGACTTTGCGCCCACGAATATTGCGCAACGCTGCTTTGTTGATCGACAGTAAGTCTTGGCCATCGAGCCATACTTCGCCCGATGATAAGCGTACTCCACCCCGACCGTAAGCCATACCCGATAGTGCAGCAGTGGATTTGCCCGCACCTGATTCACCGATGATTCCCAGTACTTGGCCGCGCTTGAGCGACCAGCTGAGGTCTTTGACAATCACCAAGTTTTGCGGTTTTTCGCCCGGTGGGTAAATCGTGGCTTCAATGCGTAGATTGCAGACTTCTAATAAGGTATCGGAACTCATTATCCGCGTCCTCCTTTGAGATCGGTGGTGCGATTGAGTACCCAGTCAGCCACAAGGTTGACCGAAATGGCCAGAATGGCAATGGCTGCCGCTGGGATCAACGCTGCGGGAATACCAAAAATAATACCGTCTTTGTTTTCTTTTACCATGCCGCCCCAATCTGCTTCGGGGGGTTGCACGCCCAGCCCAAGAAAGGACAGCGCCGATAAAAACAACACGGCAAAAATAAAGCGCAAGCCCAGTTCAGCGACCAGAGGTGAAAGTGCGTTGGGTAGAATCTCTCGAAAAATGATCCACACACGGCCTTCGCCTCGCAGCCGAGCTGCCTCTACGAAGTCCATGACGTTGATATCGACAGCGACCGCACGTGAGAGTCTGAACACTCGAGTAGAGTCGAGCACGCCCATCACGAGGATAAGTGTGGTGATCGTAGTTGGCAGAACGGACAACACCACCAATGCAAATATCAGCGTTGGTATCGCCATCAGTAAATCTATAGCGCGGGACATAACTTGATCAACCCAGCCACCAAAGACTGCTGCGGTTAAACCGAGAATGGCGCCAAGACTAAAAGACAAGGCTGTGGCTAGTGCTGCAATGGTAAGCGTGGTTCGCGCGCCGAAGATCATGCGTGAGAGTAGATCTCGACCAAGATTGTCGGTGCCGAGTAAAAATTTTGCCGAAGCTGGCTCCCAAGTGCCGCCGACGATCTCCGCCATTGGGTAGGGTGCAATCCACGGCGCGAAGACGGCCATAAAGACAAAAACACCCGTGGAGAACAAGCCAATAAGGGCACTTAGTGGAATACGTTTAAACATTAGTCAGTGCTCCTTATTTGGGGTGTCGAAGGCGAGGGTTACTCATCAGGGCGACGATGTCTGCCACCATATTGAGCAAGATATACACACCCGCAAACACCAAACCACAGGCTTGCACTACAGGTACATCGCGCTTGGCGACGTGATCAACTAAATATTGCCCCATACCGGGGTAGACAAATATTACTTCTACGACGACAACGCCGACCACCAAAAAGGCTAGATTCAGCATCACGACGTTAACAATTGGCGCGATAACGTTGGGGAAGGCGTGTTTACGGATGACTTCAAAGGCCGATAAGCCTTTGAGCTCAGCCGTCTCCACATAGGCAGACTGCATCACGTTGAGTATGGCGGCGCGGGTCATGCGCATCATGTGTGCGAGTACCACTAGGGTTAGGGTGATCGCTGGAAGCGCAATGGCTTTCATGCGATCCGCGAAGGCCATACCTTCGTAGACGGTTGAAACACTTGGCAGCCATTGGGTTTTAACTGCGATGAAGTAGATCAGAAGATAACCGATAAAAAATTCGGGCAGAGAAATAGACGTGAGCGTGATGCCGGAAATGAGTTTGTCGGGCCAGCGTCCACGGTAGCGAACTGCAAGTAGGCCTAGCAAAATGGCCAGTGGGACCGACATCAGAGCGGCCCAAAAAGCGAGGAACAAGGTATTGCCAAGGCGCTTGCCAAGCGATGTCGATATGTCTTGGCCGTTGGATAGCGCTGTACCTAGGTCACCTTGAACTAGACCGCCAAGCCAGCCGAAGTAGCGTTGCCATGCGGGTTTGTCGAGACCTAAGTCTGCGCGTAAGTTCGCTAGCGCTTCAGGTGTGGCCGATTGGCCGAGTATTGATTGTGCCACGTCGCCGGGCAAGATTTGAGTGCCGGCGAATATCAGAACCGAGACTGCTAAAAGCAAGCCTAGGCCCATCAAGAGGCGCTGAAAGATGAGTGTCCACAAGCCAGAACCCATTGCATAGCTCCAAAGTTTTAGCGATTGTCACAGAACATAGAGTGAACATTCTGCGTCTGGGAGGAGGTTTGTTGTCCTTATTTTTAAGCCTAACGATAGGACAATACTGATCGCCGAACTTCACAGCCTAGAGTGGCTGAGAAGCTCAGTTATTGGTGCTGATTAAGCTTTAACCCAGCACTTGCTGACTGCGTAGGCATTCATCAATTGACCGCCTGGGTCGCCTTCAAAGCCTCCAACTTTGTTGTTTGTCGCGTCGACAAACTCGTTGAACATGGGGCAAATAAGACCGCCTTCGTCCCGTACCATCATGCCTGCTTCTTTGTAGATCTCTTTGCGCTTGCCTTCGTCAAGCTCGTTGCGAGCCGACTTGACTAAAGCGTCAAAATCTTCGCGTTTGAAACGTGTGTCGTTCCAGTCCGCAGTTGATAGATAGGCTGTGGTGTACATCTGGTCTTGAACAGGGCGTCCGCCCCAATAGGAAGCGCAGAATGGTTGTTTGTTCCACACTTCTGACCAGTATCCGTCGTTGGGCTCACGCTTGATTTGCAAGTCAATACCGCATTTCTTGGCGGAAGCTTGGAACAGCTGCGCAGCATCTACAGCCCCAGGGAAGGCACCGTCGGCAACACGTAGAACGACAGGGCCGGTATGACCGGATTTTTTGTAGTGTTCAGCGGCTTTTTCAGGATCAAAGGTGCGCTGTGGTATGTCGTCTGAGAACAGCGGATACGCCGAGTTGATAGGCATGTCATTACCAACGCTGCCCAATCCTTTAAGGACTTTTTCAACCATTTCTTCGCGGTCGATGGCGTATTTGAGTGCCATGCGCAAATCGTTGTTATCAAAGGGGGCTGTGTCGCAATGCATGATGAACACGTAGTGTCCACGACCGGCAACATTTTGGATGTTGACGTTAGGTAGGCGCTTGACCAAGTCGATGACTTTGGGTTCAACACGAGAGATGATATGGGCCTGGCCACTTTGCAGAGCAGCAAGACGAGCCGTACCATCGTTGATCACTAAGATTTCTACGCGGTCCGCATAACCTCGGTTTGCACCGTCCCAATCGTCTTCGAAGCGTTCCCATACGTGGCGAACACCTGGCTCGTCCGAGACTAGTTTGTAGGGACCTGTACCTATGCCCGCCGCTGGGTTGTCTTTGCCGCCATTTGGCTGAATAACCAAGTGGTAGTCCGACAACAAGAACGGTAAATCAGCGTTGGCTTCAGAGAGGGTGAAAACAACATTTTCGCCATCAGCGGTCACCGTCTTGAGGCCTTTCATGATGCCGAGCGCGCCAGATTTACTGTCTTCGCCTGAGTGGCGCTCCATGGTGGCAACGACGTCTGCGGCGGTCAACGGATTGCCGTCGTGGAATTTTACGCCTTGACGAATTTTTGCTGTCCAGATGGTGGCTGTTTCGTCGGCTGTCATTTCGGTAGCCAATCGGTATTGCAGCTCGCCATTGGGTGCGACTTCAAAGAGAGTGTCGCCAAAGGCGCGGTCGTTGAGCTGTGGCACTAGAGATGCGGTGAGTGCAGGATCTAGGGTGTTAGTGGACTCGCCACCTTCGGCAGCGATACGCAGTACTCCACCACGCACGGGCTCGTCTGCTTGGGCTGTTTGGGACAGCATAGCTGTAGCAAATGGAGCTGCGACACCAAGAGCGGCGGCACGGCCGAGAAAGTCTCGACGGCTTAGTTTTCCAGCGGCGACCAAACGGCCCAGTGACTGTAATTCTTTCGACATGCTTATCCCCTGTACAAAGTATCAGCTCTTTGTTTGACCCAAGCGGGCGTTATGCAAAGAGCATCTTAAATAAATCAGTTATGCATTCTATAAGGGTGATCGCCAACGTGTTTGAGCCCTATTGCATAGGTTGTCAAGGCTTTGGCACGGGCAGCCACTTAAAAAGTCGCTACCAGCAATCACTTACAGAGTATCCGTAGCTTACAACGATTCGAGAGTTGATGCTTGTGGATAGTATTATAGTGCGCTGTTATTGCGTAAACACTCAAGTGGTCGTCGCGTTTCGGCAGTTTGTCTCGCGCAGTAACAGTGCGCATACCACCGCTAGCGCGTTCGCTAGAACTAATGTCGTAAAGGCCCAATCGTAGTCGGCGATGGCATGCACAAGACTATTGCTCGGCTCACGCGATGTTGCACCCATATCTAGCAAGGCGCCGATCAAAGGTTGAAGTAGGGCGCCACTGCCAACCACAAACATATTGACCAGCCCTAGCGCGGTGCCAGACACCTTGCTTGTGTTGAGTTCCCGTGCGGCAGCAAACGCGGTGGGGATAACCGCCGGTGCGAATCCGGTACAAAAAAACAAAACCGCAAGCGAGTAGGTAGACCAGTGATCAATGTAGATGATGAGGGTGGTAGCTATCAGTGTGCAGCTCGCGCCAATCAACAGCACCGGCTTTCGCCGACCCATGCGATCTGACCACCAGGCAAATAGTGGCGCAGTCAAGGCGTTACCCAAAAAGTTGAGTGACGCGAGTGAAGCGGCTGTTTTGGTGTCTAGGTTGTAGCTTAATTGCAACCAAGGCACCGCCCAGAGCGCTGCAAAGGCGAGCATGGTTGACGCTAATCCAAAGCCTAACCCTGCGCATATCCAGTTTTGTCCTTTCAGCAAAACCAGCTTAACCGAGCTTTGTTTTGCCTCTTTGTCCGTGCTTGCTTGCGCGGTTTGGTGGCTGGGTAAAAATAACCACAAGACTATCGCGAGTGCCAGCGCGAACGCGGCTAAAGCCGAGAGAGTGCCGCGCCAGCCGAGCTGCTCCACGAGCAAGCGTAAAGGGGCTTGCCCTAGTATGGCGCCCATCATGCCGGCGGACTGTAAAACGCCTGCTAAAAGTGCAAATCGAGCTGATGGGAAAAATCGTGCGATGATCGACAGAGTGCCAACAAAGCCAAATGCAACAGCTGCACCTATCAATGCTCGAGCAAAAGCAGCACTGGTCAAGCTCTCGCTAGCAGCCATCCAAGCGCTGCCCGCAACGCAAACCAGCATGGCAGCGCTAAGTAGTTTTCGTGGGCCGTGGCGGTCAATCAGTAGGCCCACGGGCACTTGCATAGCAGCGTAGGCGTAAAAGTAAGCTCCAGACAGTACGCCTAGCGCTGCGCCACTAATGGCCAAGTCTGCCGCAAATCCATCGATCATCACACTGGGCAGTACGCGCTGCACAAAGGCATAGCAAAAAAAGCACAGCCCCAAAAAATAGGCGAGTGCTGCTCGGCGCGAAGAAACTGTTTCCAACATGAGAGAGCTGAGCATGGCGACGGGGGTTGAAGTGTATCACCCGTTTCGTTTTAGCTGAATCGTGTATTTTGAGCGGAACGGAGCCACGGCTGAAAGACTGTTGGTTTGAGGTGGTTTTGGCTGCGATATGCTCGAAACGAGAGTTGTCTGTGGTGATTGTAGTTTCGTCTCTTGACTGAATAGATCGGAAAAAGCGCTAATAAATTGGCTGAATCATGATGGTTTGTTGGCAAAGTGTCGGAAAACTCTATGATAAAATTCTCTAAAACACATGATGATTGGGTGCAGTTATGGAGAATGATGAAGGACGCAAGAGACGTATTGTTTCGTCTCGACACCTCGCTGATTCTGAGGGTTGGCAGCTGTCTGAGTTGGAGTTTGGTTTAATTTTGTCTTTTAACGGTTTGAATCGTTGGATGAACAAGTGCATGTCAGCGGCAGGCAACCCAGATTTAAGTTCGCTAGAAATATTAGTTCTACACAACATCAACCACCGCGAAAAAGAGAAAACCCTGTCCGATGTTGCCTTCTTGTTGAATGTAGAAGACTCCCACACTGTGAACTATGCACTAAAAAAACTGCAGAAATTCGAATTGGTAAGCGGCCTAAAAAGAGGCAAAGAGATTTTCTACAGCACTACGGACGCGGGTAAAGATTTGTGCAGTGCTTATCGTGATATTCGCGAGCAGTGTTTGTTGGACAGTCTAAAGCACATGGATTTGAGTCCTGACGAAATCCGGAAAATGGCGGCATCTCTGCGCGTGTTATCAGGGCTCTATGATCAAGCGTCGCGAGCAGCTAGCTCTCTATAAGTTTGCCGCATGAAAAAGGCCGTGACAGCAAATAGGTGTCACGGCCTAATTAGCCCTAATCGGCTTGTGGTGCTGGAGACTAATTCTGCGTCATAAGGTCGGGCAGATACGTCACTATCGATGGCATAACAGTGATAACCGCGACAGCCAACAAAAGCAGCAGGAAGAACGGCAGGGCGGCTTTTGCAATGCGTAAAATATCTATTTTTGTCAGACCTTGAATCACAAACAGGTTAAAACCAACCGGTGGTGTGATCTGAGACATTTCTACGACTATCACCAGATAGATACCAAACCAAAGTGGGTCGATACCGCTTTGCTCGATCAGTGGCATTATGATGGATGTTGTCAAAACCACCACCGATATGCCATCTAAAAAGCAGCCGAGTAAGATGAAGAATAGGGTCAGCGCGGCCAGCAGCGCGTAACTCGAAAGCTCAAACGAACCAATCCACGCTGCAAGATTGCGTGGGATACCTGTAAAGCCCATTGATACGGATAAAAAAGCAGCGCCGGCCAGTATGAGTGCGATCATGCAGGAAGTGACGGTTGCTCCCATCAAGCTCTCTTTAAGCATTTGTATGGACAGAGAACCATTGCTCCAAGACAAAACTACCGCGAGCATCACGCCTACAGCTGCGGCGTCAGTGGGTGACGCAATACCTAGATAGATTGACCCGATGACGCTGACGATTAAACAGAAAACGGGAATCAAGCGTTTTGAAGCGGACAGCTTTTCTCTTAGGGTGTATCGCGTTGTTTCTTGTGGGATCAGGCTGGGGTTAAGTAACGAAACGACGGCCACATAAGCAGCAAAAAAGCAGATCAGCATCAGGCCAGGAATAACGCCTGCCATAAATAATCGAGCGATAGACTGTTCTGTCGCCACGCCGTACACAATTAAAATAATTGACGGCGGTATCAGCAGCCCCAAAGTGGCCGAACCGGCGAGGGTGCCCAATATTAGGCTTTCTGGGTAGCCGCGCTGTGTAAGCTCGGGTACTGACATTTTGCCAATAGTGGCAGCTGTTGCGGCTGATGAGCCTGACACAGCTGCAAATATTGCACAGCCAAAAACATTCACGTGCAACAGCTTGCCGGGAAGCCTGCCCACCCACGGAGCGAGCCCGCTGAACATATCGTCAGATAGTTTTGATCTCAACAGGATTTCACCCATCAAGATAAACATTGGCAGAGCCGCAAGCGCCCAGGAGTGGCTGTGGCCCCAAATCGTAGTTGCCAATATTGGCCCTATGGGCGCATTGGATAACAGTGCCATGCCCAGCATGCCAGTCGCTGCTAGTGCAAATGCAACAAAGACCCCGCTAGACAGTAGCAACAGGAGAAAAGCCAAGAGCAGGCCTGTGATAAATATTTCAGTCATGTCGGCTCAGCCTCTACTCGTAGTTTTGATTTTCAAAGACAGGCGTGCGCTGAACGATAGTGCGAATAAGTATGTCAAACAGCGCTATCGTGAGCATCGCCAAGCCGAGAACAACAATGGATTGTGGTATCCAAATAGGCACCGGAACAATACCGGGTGACAAGTCTCCAAACTCGTGGCTCTCAAGGCATAACAGAGCCATGTAATAGGTTGCAATTGCGGAGACTGCAGCACTGATCGAGAAGGAGAAAATTTCTGCAGCTAAAGTACTTGGCTTGTTTAGCCGAGCGAGTAGCAGGTTGACGCGGATGTGCCCGCCTTGGTTTAGCGTGTACGCCAGTGCTAAAAAAGACGCTGCCGATAACAAATAGCCGGCAAAATCTGCATACGAAGGTATGGTTAAGTTGAAAGAGAGCAGGCCAAGCTTTGTGATTAAGTTAAACAAAACTTGTGTGCAAACCAGTACACATATGAGTGCAATGAGCAGCGACGCGATTGCGCCGCCACCCACATATAATCGATCCAAACATTTTCTCAACATCACGGTATATCCTTAGTTAAATCTCGATCAACCGCTCTGTGTTATCGAGAAAATACATGACAATCGATATCTCGTTTTTACTGCTTGAAGGCGTCTGTAATAGCCTTTGCTTCAGGTGTTGCTGATGCCTGCCATTCGGTTTGCATTTCTTCACCAATCGCTTTGAGGCCGGTCAGCAATTCTTCGCTGGGCTCGATGTATACCATGCCGTTTTCTTTTAACTCAGCGATCTTGGTGTCGGTTTCTAGCTGGCTCATTTCCCAGCCGCGTGTTTCTGCTTTTTCGGCGGCGGCTAATAGTGCTGCTTTTGTCTCTTCGTCCAACGCATCAAATACACGCTTGTTTACAACAACAATATTTTTAGGAACCCAGGCATTGATAGGTGAGTAGTGAGAGACAAAATCCCATGCTTTGGTATTTGCACCGGTGGAAGGCGAGGTGATCATCGCTTCGACTTGGCCAGTAGTAAACGCTTGTGGAATATCGACGTTCTCAACTTGCGTAGGAGCTGCGCCTGCGAGCTGTGCAAATTTTTCTAGCGAGGCATTGTAGGCGCGAAATTTCAGACCTTTTAAATCATCGGCCGATTTGATTTCGTTTTTTGTATACAGACCTTGTGGTGGCCATGGCACTGAAAATAGCGGTACGAGGCGCTGCTTGGCGAGTAGTTTTGTGATTTCAGGTTTTTGTGCTTCCCATAATTTGGCAGCATCTTCGTAGCTGGTGGCCAAAAATGGCTGCGAGTCGACACCGTAGGCTGGGTTTTCGTTCGATAGCTGAGAGAGGAAAAATTCGCCGATTTGCACTTGTTGACTGCGTACTGCGTTTTTGATTTCAGGGTGTTTAATCAAAGAGCCAGCGGAGTGCACTTGAATGTTGAGCTTGCCATCAGTTGCACTGCTGACTTCTTTAGCAAATTCCGCGATGTTAGCGGTGTGGAAGGTCGCGTCCGAATAAGGTGTTGGCATGTCCCATGTTTCGGCGAGTGCTGCTGTGCTCGAAACAACGGCCATACAGGCAAAAGTAACTAACTTGTTCATAGGGTGATCTCCAGGCTTAAGCCTTCTACAGCGCTACAAAAAGAAATATTTGTATAACGCAAGCAATATGTTGACATAACGTTTATAAATTGTAAAGATGATCTCACTTAGATTTTATTGATCAACCATACAAGAGGTGTGCGTGATGAGTCAGTGGCAATTTTGGGTAGACCGTGGCGGCACGTTTACCGACATCGTGGGCCGTGCACCTGACGGCAAACTGCACAGCCATAAGTTACTCTCTGAGAACCCCGAGCGCTATAAGGATGCGGCGGTACAAGGCATTCGGGAGTTGCTTGGCCTAAAGGAAGGCGAGGCGATTCCGCCGGGCGCTATTGATGCTGTCAAAATGGGCACCACCGTAGCGACCAATGCTCTACTGGAGCGCAAGGGTGAACGCACACTGTTGTTGATCAGCGAAGGCTTTGGCGATTTATTGCGCATCGGCTATCAAGCACGGCCCAAATTGTTTGATCTAAACATCGAACTGCCCGAGCTACTGTACGAAAACGCCATAGAGATTGACGAGCGCTTAGACTCTAATGGCAAAGTACTGCGCGCTTTGGATACAGACGCGGCGCGAGAGGCGCTGGAGCTGGCGCGCTTGGACGGCTTTGATAGTGTGGCGATTGCACTACTACACAGCTACAAAAACCCCGAACACGAACAACAGCTCGCCACTTTGGCGGCCGATGCTGGCTTTTCGCAGGTTTCGGTTTCACACGTCTGCTCACCGCTGATGAAGCTGGTCAGTCGTGGTGACACCACAGTTGTCGACGCGTATTTGTCGCCTATCTTGCGGCGTTATGTGCAGCAGGTGCGTGATGCACTTGGTGGTAGTGAGAGCGGCAGCGAAGGCGAAGCGCTTGGCTGCGAGCGATTGATGTTTATGCAATCCAACGGCGGTCTTACCGACGCCAGTTTGTTTCAAGGCAAAGACGCCATATTATCCGGCCCAGCAGGTGGTGTTGTGGGCATGGTTAAAACCGCTGCTCTGGCTGATCAGCACAAGTTAATCGGCTTTGACATGGGAGGCACCAGTACGGATGTCTGCCATTACGCTGGCCAGTACGAGAGAAGCTTTGAGACAGAAGTGGCTGGTGTGCGTATGCGTGCGCCGATGATGAATATTCACACCGTGGCGGCGGGCGGTGGCAGTGTGCTCAGTTACGCCGACGGGCGGTATCAAGTGGGGCCTGAGAGCGCAGGTGCCAACCCCGGCCCCGCGTGTTACAGGCGTGGTGGTCCGCTCACGGTTACCGATTGCAACGTCATGCTGGGCAAGTTGCAAGCAGCGCACTTTCCGCCTGTGTTTGGTCCAGGTGGTGATCAGCCACTTGATGTCGACGTGGTGCGGCAGAAGTTTGAAGCTCTGGCGAGACAAATCGCCGCAGACACCGGCCAAGAAGCGCGTCCACCCGAGCAAGTTGCCGCTGGTTTTTTGCGTATCGCCGTTGAAAATATGGCCAATGCAATCAAAAAAATCTCGGTACAACGCGGTTATGACGTAGGCCAATATACACTTAATTGCTTTGGCGGAGCGGGCGGGCAGCACGCATGCCTAGTGGCTGATTCACTCGGCATGAGCCGGGTGTTTTTGCACCCATTTGCGGGGGTCTTGTCTGCTTACGGCATGGGCTTGGCAGAAATTCGTGCCATGCGTGAGCAGCAGTTTGAGCGCCCTCTGGAGGATGTTCAGGCTGCTAGTGAAGCGCTCGATGCACTAGCCGACGTCGCCGGTGCTGAGGTGTTGAGCCAAGGTGTATCGGCTGATGAGCTCAGTATTGAGCGGCGAGTGCAGTTGCGTTATCCCGGCTCTCTGACACCACTAGAAGTACCTTTTGGCTCCATAGCCGAGATGCGTCGCGACTTTGATGCAGCGCATAGTCAGCGCTTTGGTTTTAGCGCCGGTGACCGTGAGCTGTTGGTTGAGTCACTGTCGGTAGAGGCGATTGGCCAAGCGCAGTCTCCCGCAGAGGATGAATTTGACTCGGTGAGCACCGAAGCGATGCCAATAGATCAGGTGCAGATATTCTCTGATGGAGAATGGCGTGAAGCGGGCATCTACAAGCGTGAGCTACTGCAAACGGGCCAAAGTGTCGACGGTCCGGCGGTGATCTCGGAGGCGACGGGCACCAATGTACTAGAGCCCGGTTGGCGCGCCAGTGTCAATCGATTTGGACACCTTGAGTTGCAACGCACGGTACCAGTGACTCGCGTTGAAGCCTTGGGCACAGATGCGGACCCAGTGATGCTGGAGGTGTTTAATAACCTCTTTATGAATATCGCCGAGCAAATGGGGGCCACACTTGCTAACACCGCGTATTCGGTCAACATCAAAGAGCGTTTAGATTTTAGCTGTGCGTTGTTTGACCACGGCGGCGCGTTGGTAGCCAACGCGCCACATGTGCCTGTGCACTTGGGCAGTAT
>ENA-ORXM01000525-ORXM01000525.1-marine-metagenome-genome-assembly--contig:-NODE-525-length-66796-cov-6.832641_pt1 | contig 66796 bp, 64 predicted proteins | sample MGYA00237867_ERZ511480 | MGnify/ENA primary metagenome ERZ511480 (study PRJEB26309, sample SAMN06266103) | marine metagenome | isolation source: Algal blade | place: United Kingdom:Sidmouth, United...
TTTCGGCGTGACATCCGCCTGACATGTTGCCTGCCTGATGATGAGTTTTCTGCCGTTGTTCGTAATCATGGCTGGCCCTTGAAATTTTCGCTTTTCACACCATATATCGCGAGTGAATAGTGATGTGTTGTAGCCAGTGATGGCTTTGCGACGCAAGAGACAAATAACGGAGAACCCAATGACGACAACCGCCAAAGTGGAAACCCACGAATTTCAAACCGAAGTGCAGCAGCTGTTGCACTTGATGATTCACTCGCTCTACTCGAACAAAGAAATCTTTTTGCGTGAGCTGATTTCTAACGCTTCTGATGCCTGCGATAAGCTGCGTTTCGAAGCAGTTTCTAATGGTGAGTTGTTGACCGGTGACGCGGATTTGCGCGTCGATATTGATTTTGACGAAGCGGCCGGCACGGTGACGATTCGTGACAATGGCATCGGCATGGATCGCGACGAAATAATCGCGAATATCGGCACCATTGCCAAATCGGGTACGAAGCAGTTCCTCGATTCGATGACGGGCGACGAGAAATCGGACAGCCAGCTCATTGGTCAGTTTGGTGTTGGTTTTTACTCTGCTTTTGTTGTTGCGGACCGTGTAACCTTGACCTCTCGCCGCGCTGGTGCTCCTGTAGACAGCGCCGTGCGTTGGGAGTCTGATGGTTCGGGTAGCTTTACGCTAGAAGACGTGGGTGAATATCCCCGCGGCACCGAGGTTGTTTTACACTTGCGTGAGGACGACAAAGAGTTTTCCAGCGGGCATCGTCTGCGCAATATCATCAAGAAATACTCCGATCACATTACCTTTCCTGTGCGCATGCTAGAGCAGCAGTTCGGTGAGCCGGAAGAAGGCGAAGAAAAGAAAGACCCTGAATGGGAAGTGGTGAACTCCGCTTCTGCACTATGGGCGCGCTCTAAGAATGAGATCGAAGAGCAAGAGTACAAAGATTTTTATAAGTCTGTCTGCCATGACTTTGAAGACCCGCTGGCTTGGTCGCACAACCGTGTGGAAGGCAAATACGAGTACACCAGTTTGCTGTACCTGCCAAAGCGCGCACCGTTTGATCTCTACGAGCGTGACCAGTCGAATGGTCTTCGCTTATACGTGCAGCGCGTTTTCATTATGGACGAAGCCGATAAGTTGATGCCTCGCTACCTGCGTTTTGTACGTGGTGTGGTGGACTCTGCTGACTTGCCGTTGAACGTCTCGCGTGAAATTTTGCAAAGCAACAAAGTGCTTGACGCAATTCGAAGTGGATCGGTCAAGAAGGTGCTGGGCCTGTTGCAGACCATGGCTGATGAAGAGCCAGAAAAGTACGCGGATTTCTGGGAGCAGTTTGGTCAGGTACTAAAAGAAGGCCCTGGAGAGGACTTTGCCAACCGGGAGCAAATTGCCAAATTGCTGCGTTTTGCATCTACCCACGGTGATACCAACCAGCAAAATGTCTCGCTGGACGAGTATGTAGCTCGCATGCAGGAAGGCCAAGACAAGATCTACTACATCACTGCCGATAACTTTGCTGCAGCTAAAGGTAGTCCGCATATCGAGCTATTGCGCAAGAAAGGCATCGAAGTGCTGCTGATGTTCGATCGTGTTGATGAGTGGTCGATGTCGCACATGCAAGAGTTTGACGGTAAGAGCTTTGTCTCTGCTGCCAAAGGTGACCTTGGCCTAGAAGATTCTGAAGAAGATAAAAAAGCGCTAGAAGAAAGTGCAAAGGAATCTGAAGGGTTGGTTGAGCGGATTAAAACCGTGCTCGACGTTAAAGTATCTGAAGTTAAAGTTTCCAATCGCCTCACCAGTTCGCCCGCTTGTTTAGTGTTGGGTGAGCAGGACATGGCTTTGCATATGCAGCAGTTGTTAAAACAAGCGGGTCATGAGCTGCCTGATAGCAAGCCTGTATTGGAGATCAACGCCGAGCATGCGATGTTGCAGCGCATGGATAAAGAGCCGGATGAAGACCGCTTCGCCGATTGGGTGAGCTTGCTCTATGATCAGGCGATGTTGGCAGAAGGTGGCACGTTGGAAGACGGTGCTGGTTTTGTTCGTCGCTTAAATGACATGCTGCTCAGCGCGTCTTAAGAGTGCGCGCCAGCGGGGCGCCGTTCGTGCGTCCCGCTTTCTGGTTGCCCGCGCTTGGCTTATCTTTCTAGGCGCCACTGCTTGGTGACTGGCCACAAGATTACATTGTTGTCGTTCTCCTGTGTACTCTGGCGTGCCTCGCTTGGCATATCAAAATGTGTATCAAACAACGTTTCTATCTGACCAGCCGGCATAGCTCTCGATAAAAAATACCCTTGTGCGTAGTCGCAACCTAATTCGATAGCTGTGCGCAACTGTGCTCGGGTTTCAATGCCTTCAACTGCGGTGCGGGTGCCTAGTGCGTGAGCAACCGTGTTTATCGCTCGAATGATTGTCAGGCCGCTTTCGTTTGATGCGGTTCCGCCGACAAACGTCCGATCAATTTTAACGGTGTCGAACGAGACGTCTCTCAAGACAGTCAGAGACGAGTTGCCTGTACCAAAGTCATCCAACGCTATTTTATGACCGGCTTTCGACAGCTCTCGTAAGTTGGTTGAAGTGACGTTATCGCGCCCAACTAACGTAGGTTCTGTGACCTCAAGACTAAGCACCCTTGGCGATAGGCCCTTAATTTTCATCAATTGTGCGATGTTGCTCGCGAAGCGAGGGTCTAGTAATTGTTTGGCGCTTACGTTGATCGCAACATTGAGTTGCTCGGCGTAATTTGTATCGAGATGCTTCTGCCAGTATGCAATGTCGCTGAGGCTACGCTCCAATACATAGCGTCCAATGTCGTTGATATAGCCCGATTCCTCAGCGAAGCTAATAAACGATTCCGGCTGTAACAGCTGGCCATTGCTCTGCCAACGTATCAAAGCTTCCAGTTGCTCAATGTAGCCAGTGCGCACGTCTACGATGGGTTGGTAGTGAATGACCAGTTCTTCGTTACTGACCGCTGTTGCCAGTGCACGCATGGTGTGCCGCCGAACTTCATCATCTAGTGCTAGCTGCTCGTTGTATAAGCAGCAGCCATTCGTCGAATGGTTTTTTGCGTGGTACATGGCCGTATCGGCAAAGTGCAGCGCGTCGTCAACGCTGGTGTTGCCATCCACAACCGCGCCGCCAATGCTGACGCGTAGTTGCAGTATGAGCCCGTTGGTTGGTAGCGGTGAGTTTTTGAGTGTGGTTTGCAAGCGCTGGATAAAACGGTCGGTGTCTTTTTCGGGAACACCGTTAGAAATCACCACAAACTCGTCACCGCCTAGGCGCCCGACAATATCCTCGGGGCGAAGCGTGCTTTTGAGTACATCGGCCATGTGGCATAGCAACATGTCGCCTGTTTCGTGACCGTATGTGTCATTGACAGCCTTAAAGCCGTCGAGATCCATATACAGCACCAGTAGCGTGCTGTTGCGACGTTTTGCTATCTCAATTTCAAGTCGCAATTGGTCATTGACCATATTGCGGTTGGCTAGCTTGGTCAGAGGGTCTTCCACGGCGACTCGCATCGCTTGTTCCGCCAGCTCTTCGGCTTCTATACGCGATAGTCGCTCACGCAGAACCCGTCGATTGAGAATTTCAATCTCGAGCAATGCCTGCTGAAGCGTTTCAGGCGCTCTGCGATCGCCAAGTGGGGAGTGGGGCATCGCTTACTCCCAATCAATCACGATGTCGCATTGCTCATCACCGCGGTGCATGCATTGGGTTTGATTGATGCTGATTGTTTCACGCAGAAGGTTCGCTGATCCCAATATAAACCCTTCCGCCAAGTGGCAGAGCCCGCGCTCAGATCGGTACGTGAGCGTTGTGCTGTTGCCTTCTTCCAGTTCAAAGACGGGAGGGTTTGCTCCAGGGTAAAGCTTGCGCACTTCAGGGTGAATGGCGTGATTTAGCGTGGGTAATATGCTGCGCAGGTTGTGCCCTTCAAAAAAGTGCGGAAAGCTCTGTTGTAGCGCGGGAATTGCTTTTTGGCCAAACCAGCGTAAGCGTTCGCTTTGATCTTGGCCAGCGGTTGGGGGAAGGGCATTGATAATGGAAAGAAGCTCGGCGTCTTCGTAGTTACCAATAGAAGTGTAAACACCTGGAACAGCTGCCTCACCCAGTATTTGATCCCAAGTGTGCTCTCCAAACTGTTCCAGTACTGTAGATTCCAGTACTTTAAAAATAATACCCTTCATAGCACTTTCCCTGTTGATCACTCTGGCATCGGCGGTTGGCTGCTGATAATGAGTGTGGAAAAAGGGAGTTGGGTAGGGTGCTGGCAAAAGTCTTTCTAAAAGGCCAAATAGGCTTTTCCATCGTTCAGATCGCTGAACGATGCGCTAGATACGGAGCGGGATATGGGTTTTTGGGGCTTCTTGAGTATCAGCTTTGCTGTACGGCGCCCATGAGTTCTATCAGTGGGCGGGCGCGGCCTAGGTGCCAGCCCTGGGCGTAGTCAACTCCTAGGCTCTTTAGCAACTGTAGCGTTTCTTCGGTCTCTACAAACTCAGCGATAGTCGGAAGGCCTATTTTATCGCCTACTGTCACCACTCCTTCAACAATGCTGCGATCGATGCTGTTGCGGGTGATGTCTTTCACAAAGCTACCGTCGATCTTGAGGTAATCGACCGAGAGTTCTTTGAGGTAGGTGAACGAGGACAAGCCGCTGCCAAAGTCGTCTAAAGCGAAGGTGCAGCCCTCGTTACGCATTTCGGAGATAAAGTGTTGCGCTACTTTGATGTCAGTGATTTCTTCGGTTTCTGTGATCTCAAAACAGATACGGTTACCTTGCAACCCGTGGCGTGAAAACTCGTGTTGCACAAAGCCTAGTAGCTCGGGATCGCTCATGGAAGCGCCGGATAGGTTGATGCCGAGTTCGTAGCAAGCGCTGGTGTTGTGGTGAAGCTCTGCGCAGGCTTCGAGCGCGTAGAGAATAACCCAGCGGTCTAGGGTGGGCATCATGCCATAGCGCTCCGCGGCGGGCATGAAAGCGCCAGGCGATAGAATTTCGTCGTTTTCACCGAGCATGCGTAGCAGCAGTTCATAGCGCTGAACGCCGTGCGCCTTGGCTCGGTCAGAAATAGCCACGATAGGTTGTGCAAACAATCGAAATCGGTTGTTGTCGAGCGCGTCTCGCACCAAGGAGACAGCGCGCATCTCTTTGCGGCGCAAGGCGGGCATAGAGCTGCTGCTGCCGTAGACAAGAAAGTTCCAGTGGCCAGAGTCTTTAGCTGTCTGGCAGGCGACGACGGCGCGTTGCAGCAGCTCGAGTGCGGTGTTGACTTCGGTGGTGACCGTTGCAATACCAATGCTGGCGCGTACATCGTAACTGCGGCCCTGCCAGTTAAAACGAAATTCGCTAAGGTCGTCGACCAATTGCTTGGCCAGTAAGGGTGCGCGTTTAGTGGCGTTTTGTGTCACCAGCACCCCAAACTCATCGCCGCCCAATCGACCCAGTTTGTCACCGTCACGCAACCGTGTGCTGATCAAGGTGGCCAATTGCTGCAGCAGAGCGTCTCCGGCTATATGTCCGGCGCTGTCGTTGACCAGCTTAAATTTGTCCAGGTCTATGTACAGCAGCACTTGTGCAACGTCGTTGCGGCGTACTTCGCGCAGCGCTTTCTCAAGGTGCTGGGTGAATCTCTGGCGGTTTTCAAGCCCAGTGAGCTGGTCTGTGTTGGCTTGTCGCAGCAGTGTTTCGGCCATGCGGCGCTGTTGAGTGACATCTTGCAGCAAAAAGGTGGAGCCCTGACGGATGCCGTCGCTGTTGCGTACCGGTGAGCAGCTGATGTGCAGCGCAATTTCGCGGCCATCGCTGGACAGTAGTAAGGAGTTATCCAGATCGATTGGACCGATGCTGAAATCTTCGCTGACTAGGTTGTTGAGGTCGATTTCTTCGCGGCTGTCAGCTTGTAACAAGCGGCAGATGTCGCCCAAGCGCAAGCCGGCTGCTTGAGACAGCTCTAGGCTCAACAGCGATTGTGCTGCTGGGTTCAGGTAGCGAATCAGGCCGCGATTGTCGACGCTGATGAGCGCGTCTTCGAGGCACTGAACCGTCGCAAGCGCACGCTGCTCAAGGCTGCGTGGCAAGGCTAGTGCGTCACTGGCCTCAGTGGGGTCGAGTATCATGTTGAAGTAGCCCTGCAGGCGGTTATTTTCCACCAGCGGAATACCCACATAACACAGCGAACGGGGCTGTCCTTCACCTGAAAACACAAATTCGCGTACAACGCAGGCCTTGCGGCGCAGTAATTCTGACTCCGCTTTAAACAGGTTTTCAATAGCGTCAGGGCGCTCTAGGTCAGTCAGGGTGCAGTCGAGCGTATGTGTTTCGTCGCCTTCAAGGTCGCCCTCGCCAAACATCGCTAGATAGCGATCATTCATGCGCAAAGCGGTGCCATCAGCAGAGTGAATGCTGATCGCCGCTGGCACCTTGTCGATAGCGGTGGCGTCCCAAGCGCTTTGCTCAAGATCAAGTGGTGAGATGTTTTGCATGCTGTGCAAACTGGCGAGTAAGCTCGCCGTTTGTTCCATTGCTACGGGGGGCGTAGAGGCGGTCAACGGTGTGTCAAAAAAAGCGCTGAATATACCTACGATACGACCGTTATCACCTAGCATCGGGATGCTGACACCAGAAATGATAGCGCTGTCTGCGAGGGAAGGCTCATGCGGTAATTTGGTGCCGCCAAGGCCGTAGAAGCGAGCTTCTGTGCCCCGTAGTGCCTCAATAGCGGGTAGATTGGCGACTTCGCAGCTGCTTTGGTTCCATTGTTCTCGCAGCGGCCAGGCTTTCTGCGCTCCATCAGCAGGTTGGTGGATTGCTACTACGAGGGCGCCTGTCTCCTGCGCTGTGTAGTGGCATAAGCCGCGCCAAAGCGAGCCAGTTGGGCGAGAGCGCTTGAGTGATTTTTGCAGTTTTTCTGGGTCGACTTTGCGTCGAGGGCGGCGAAGCAGGGCATAGGCGGCGGCACCGAGTAGGGCCGATGCAATGGTCGCAGGGATTTGCAGCGTCAGCCAGTTTTCAGGGGTTAGCATGTGCTGCAGCTGCTGTAGATCCGGCAGATCAACGGCGTTTGCTTCAGCGCTCAAAAGTGATCCGCTCACCAGAGAGGCAACGAGTGAAATCTTGCGTTTCTGGCGTTGAACACCGCTACAGTTGTCAGTCAAAAGTCATCCCGCCCGCAGTTAGCCACTACGGTGTCTGCTGTGTAAGTTCGTCGTACGCAGATTACATGATCCAGTTTATGCTCTTGTAAACATGGGCTACAATGCCGTTTTAGCTAGAGATTGCTGGCGATCATCTGCTCTGTCGGATTTTGTGCGATAGCGGTTTCTGGGCGTTGAAAAAACACTTAGCTTTTCGTTTCAAGCGTTTTGTCTATAATGGGCTCTAGGAAGGGCGCTAACTCCGGTTGCCAGAATATCCCATTCTTGGGGTTCTGGTCACCTGATTGTTACTTATTACAACAAACTTAATGTAGCCCTTACTGAAGTCTTTTTGATCAATTGGAAGGAACACGATGACTAGAACCATGCTTGCGCTTGGAGTGGCCTTCTGCGCCCTCATGTCGAGTGCATCTCAGGCGGCTGATCCCGCTGCTGGCCGCAAGGCATTCGAAACATGTTTGGGCTGCCATGGCAGTGCGCATTACGTGAATGTTTATCCTTCATACCACGTGCCATTGTTGGCAGGTCAGCATGAAGAGTATCTGGTGGGAGCCCTTAAAGCCTACCGTGACGGTGACCGTAGCCATCCCACAATGCAAGCCAATGCAGCGGCGCTCAGCGATGACGACATCGCCGATATCGCGGCTTTTTTGGCCAGTTTGAAACCATAAGGTGGGAGTCACCATGAAATATTTGATGAATGCCACTGTGGCTTTGACGTTGCTGATTGCAGGTCCAGTAATGGCGGGTGATCCCGCTGCCGGTGAGGAAAAGTCGCAGGTCTGCGCTGCTTGTCACGGCGTGGGTGGTAAAAGCACTATTCCCATAAACCCTAGCTTGGCCGGCCAATACGCCAGTTATTTAGAGTTTGCAATGATGAGCTATCGTGACGGTACTCGTAAGAACCCCATCATGGGTGCGCAAGCCGCCAGCCTGAGTGACGAAGATATAGCCGATTTAGCGGCGTACTTTGCTGAACAGCCTGCGCTGTTGGCAGTTGTGCCTCGTTCGCCATAATTTGAATCGTTTAGGGGGCGGGCAATTCGCCCCCTAATTGTGATGCCTCTGCCTAGTTTTTCTACCCAGGTGGTTTAGCGTTGGGTAGCTGGTTCAGCAGCGAATACTGTTGTTGTGGCATTTGCAAGTGATAGCCTTGGCTCTCAAGGTTTTTGTACACCACAGCTGGATCTGCTTGCGCAAGTTTTCTGTCTGGATGCAGCTCGAAGCTTAGTGCCAACTGCAGTTGGCCCATGCTTTTTAATAGCTGCTCAGGTACATCGTTAAAGTCATCTTCACTTCGCAAATACAAGTACGCGCCTTCTTTGCGCGATCCTTTGTAGACAAAACACTGCATGGTCATTCGATGCCCTTAAGATGGCTGGTAGAGAAAACTTCCGCTTTCACTGAAGTGGCTCTGAAATCGTTCGGCGAAGTCTTCAATCACGGAATCGGACACGTAAGACTGCGCTAAAAGCGCATTTCGCCACTGACGGCATTTGGGGTACTTTTGCAGACTTTCACGTTCATGCCGGTCATTGCACAATGCTTGACGTGTGAAATAAGGCGCAAAAGCAGCATCCACCAGCGCAAACACTGTTCCGTTAAAGTAGGGGCCTCCACGCAGCTGGGCTTCTAGCGTTTCTAGCAGCTTGTCGCGTTGATTGGCGGACTCGAGGTAGCTCGCTTCATCTTTAGACATTAAGCACCGGTACTGAGCACCGATCAAATTTGAAGCAAACTCAATCCAAGCACGATTATGTGCACGGCGCAGCGGCTCTTCGGGGTGTAATGGCTCGCCGGTGGTCTCGTCGATATATTCCATGATCGCCGCAGACTCAAACAGCACTTCGCCATCCACTTTAAGTAGCGGTACTTTGCCTAAAGGCGAAATGTCGATAAACCATTCGGGTGGGTTGGCTAGGTCGATATACGTGACTTTGTGCGCCACACCTTTACACTTAAGGATGATGACTGAGCGCTGCACAAAGGGGCACAGGTCAAAGCTGACTAGTTCCATATCGATCTCCAGGGAAACAATGGCAAAACAATCTAAAAATACACCGACAAGCGAAGTCGTTCGACTTGATCGCTGGCTTTGGGCTGCGCGTTTCTTTAAAACACGCGCTGTTGCGACCGAAGCAATTCGCGGCGGACATGTTCAGCTGGCAGGCCAGAGGGTAAAGCCCGCCAAAGGCGTCACTATTGGTGATCGGCTGGAGATTCGCAAGGGAGAATTGCACTTTGTCGTTGATGTGTTGGCATTATCGGCCAAGCGAGCGGCTGCACCTATTGCGCAAACACTCTATCAGGAAACCGAAGAGAGTCTCGCTGCACGGGAGGCGAAACAGGAGGAGCTTCGTTTGCAACGCGCGATGGGCCTGCAGTTGGGCACCGAAAGGAGGCCGGATAAAAAGCAACGCAGATTATTGCACCGCTTTGTGCGGTCGCACGATGATGGTGCATAAATTCATAGCGAAGCTAGAGTTTTGCGCCTTGTTTGGAGTGTTTACGGTAAGAAGTTGGCGATTTCGGGTTGTGTATTATTATCATTAAAAACAAATGATTGCGGTGGTTTTTCTCGGGGAAAGTGCGTCACATATTTAAGTGTTTTTGCTGGTGTCTACTGGTTGGCACGTTTCTGGCGCATTAAGTGGTTATCTGTGCGCTGTTTTAACGCAGAACATATAAAATCAACAGTTTACCAAAACGTTGACGGAATAACGCACCAATAAGGTGCGACTCACGACCGGAGAGAGTGCAATATGTCTCAGCTAGACGCTTCAGCGGTTGATTCGCTGTTTCTTTTGATAGGTGCTTGTATGGTGTTGGCTATGCACGCTGGTTTTGCCTTCTTAGAGGTGGGCACCGTTCGCGAAAAAAACCAAGTCAACGCCTTGTCGAAGATATTCAGTGACTTTGGAGTCAGTACGCTGGCGTACTTTTTCATCGGCTATACCGTGGCTTATGGCGGGACGTTCCTGGTGCCTGCCGAGACGTTGGCTATGGCGAATGGTTATGAGCTGATGAAGTTCTTCTTTTTGGCTACTTTTGCCGCAGCGATACCTGCGATTGTCTCTGGTGGCATTGCAGAGCGAGCGCGCTTTGTTCCGCAATTAGTTGCTTCTGGGCTCATTGTTAGTTTTTTCTACCCATTGTTCGAAGGCATGGTCTGGGGTGATCGTCTAGGTTTTCAATCAATGATTGAATCCCTGACCGGTTATACGTTTCATGACTTTGCGGGCTCAGTGGTTGTGCACGCGGTAGGTGGCTGGATTGCCTTGGCGGCGGTTATTTTGTTGGGCGCGCGTCGCGGACGTTACACTACCGATGGCCGTGTTTTGTTGGCTCATCCGCCTTCTAGCATTCCCTTTCTAGCGTTGGGATCGTGGGTTCTGACGGTTGGTTGGTTTGGTTTTAACGTGATGTCAGCGCAGAGCACAGAAGCTGTCAACGGGTTGGTGGCGCTCAATTCCCTTTTAGCGATGGTGGGTGGGTTGTTGGCTGCTCTAGTCGCTGGACGCAATGACCCTGGTTTTTTACACAACGGTCCATTGGCAGGTTTGGTGGCAGTGTGTGCCGGTTCTGACATCATGCACCCTGTGGCTTCATTGTTTGTGGGTGGCGCGGCAGGTGCTTTGTTCGTCGTAGCTTTCACGGCGACTCAAAATCGCTTCAAAATAGACGATGTATTAGGTGTGTGGCCGCTACACGGACTATGTGGTGCCTGGGGCGGTATTGCTGCTGGTATTTTTGGCACCGAAGCTTTAGGTGGTCTGGGCGGCGTCAGTTTCACGGCTCAGTTGATCGGTACGGTTGTCGGTGCGCTGTATGCGCTGGGTTCCGGTTTCTTGGTCTATGGTTTTATCAAGGCAGTACTCGGGCTGCGGCTCAGTGATGAAGAAGAATACGAGGGTGCTGACCTGAGCATCCACAAGATAAACGCTACGCCCAGATGACGGGCCGCTTAGGAGCTTAAAATGCAACGCATTACCGCGATTATAAAACCTTTCAAACTCGAGGACGTCCGCGAGGAACTGTCCAAGGTGGGCGTCAAGGGCATGACTGTCATTGAGGTCAAAGGTTTTGGTCGACAAAAAGGGCACACTGAGCTCTACCGTGGTGCTGAATACGTGGTCGATTTCTTGCCAAAAGTGAAGCTGGAGATCGCCGTGTCCGACGACTTGGTTGACGTCTGCATAGAGGCGATAGTGAAGGCTGCGCAAACAGGAAAGATTGGTGACGGTAAAATCTTCGTTGAATCTCTTGAGCGCGTGATTCGTATTAGGACTGGTGAAGAAGGGCCTGAAGCGCTCTAACCTAGTGTTGCGTGTGATTTATCAGTGTGGCCGCGAGCAGCGGTCACACTTTTAGCGCCGCGTGAAAGTAGCCTTATATAGCTTCATATTGCTGTGAATTCTATGTCACACAATACAATTGCGGAAATCTGTTAGACTCAGGGGATATCTTCCCCCGTCGTCCTAAGCGGCACGGGCCTTTTCATTTATGCCCGAAGAAAAATCACCTTGTGCTGAACCGAATAATCCAGAGATTCTTTGGCGGTTCCGACGCTAATTCTAAAGACGTCGTTGAGCCTGTCGTGATCCCTCGCCCGGATCATCCTATTTCCCGTCAAGCCGTGAGTAAAAACGCGCTGAAGGTCTTGTATCGCCTGCGCGATGAAGGCTATGACGCTTACCTTGTTGGCGGCTGTATCCGCGATATCGTGTTGGGGCATTCCCCCAAGGACTTTGATGTCGCGACCAACGCTAGCCCAGACGAAATAAAAAAAGCCTTCCGCAACTGCCGTTTGATTGGCCGTCGATTTCGACTTGCGCACATCGTTTTTGGTCGTGACATCATCGAAGTTGCCACCTTCCGAAGTGGCCACGAAGAAGCACGCAAAGGCGAGGCCCACACTGATGATCAAGGGCGCATCCTGCGCGACAATGTATACGGTACATTGGAAGAGGACGTTCTGCGTCGTGACTTCACGATCAATGCGCTGTACTACAACATCGAAGATTTTTCAGTTATCGACTTTGTCGGAGGCATGCGCGATCTAGACGATGGCGTCATCCGCTTATTGGGCGACCCGGAAACACGTTACCGCGAAGACGCTGTGCGCGCATTGCGAGCTGTTCGCTTTGCCGCTAAGTTGGATTTCAAGCTCGACCCAAAAACTTCAGAGCCTCTGGCTCGTGTCGGAGAGTGGTTAGAGCAAATACCGGCTGCACGGCTCTTCGAAGAAGTGCTGAAGCTTTTCCAAAGTGGTCATGCAGTTCGCAGCATGGAAGAGCTGCGCCGCTTTGATTTGTTGCGTTACTTATTTGCATCACTCGACGCCCGACTAAAAGCAGATGACCCTTTGGCGACAGAGCTGACAGCGCTGGCACTTAAAAACACCGATTTGAGAGTCTCGCAAGAGAAGCCCATAACGCCGGCGTTTTTGTACGCTGCATTGTTGTGGCCTGACATACAGCAGCGTGCTGCTGAAATAGGTGTACAAGAAAACTTGCCACCTGTGCCTGCTATCCATGCGGCGGCTGATGAAATCTTGTCAGAGCAAGTGCGCCAAACGGCTTTGCCCAAGCGTTTCTCAGTGCCTGCCCGCGAGATCTGGACTATGCAGCCTCGGTTGGAGCAATACACAGGCAAACGTGCCCTCAAAAACCTCGAGCATCCTCGTTTTAGAGCTGGCTACGATTTACTCGTACTCAGAGCCAATGCTGGCGAGCCTCTGAAAGATAAAGCCGACTGGTGGACTGAGATACAGGAGTCCCCTGAAGTGGCAGAGCAGATGGCAATGGCGCGTCAGCAGAACTCGGAAGCCGCGCGCTCTCCGAGACGCCGTCGTGGCCCACGCAGACGTGGTCCTCGAAGAGATCGCCCGCAAGAGTAATATGCAACAGCTGGCTGAGCAGGACGTTATTGTTGCACTGGGCGCTAATCTTGACGAACCAGTGCAGCAACTGCTGCAAGCGTTTGATGAAATTTCTCAGCTCGAGCATTGTCAGCTGATACGGCGATCTTCACTCTACGGAAGCACTCCTGTTGGCCCGGTGCAGCCTGACTATGTCAATGCGGTTGCCCATGTTCAAACCTCACTTGATCCCCATGCCTTGCTTGATTGCCTGCAGGCTATTGAGCTCGAGCACCACCGTGTGAGAGAGCAGCGCTGGGGGGCAAGAACGCTGGATCTCGACATCGCACTGTTTGCACAACAAGTGATACAGGATGAGCGGCTGACTGTGCCACACTTGTCTATGCATGAACGTGTGTTTGTACTGGCACCCTTGGCTGAGCTTTATCCAGAGTTACAGCTACCTCAGCTTAACGTCAGTGTCAGCGAACAACTAGCCAAATTGCCTGGTGGCGGAATCTGGCCCTTGCCGGATACAAGTTGATAAACCAAGCTTGCATAATTTGCACAGCGCGATGCTGAATATATGAACTTTGTGGAAGGTGGCTGTGGAGTGTGAACTAGCGCACATTTCTCGATGACTGTTCGATAGCATGCTTTGAGCCTCATTCAATACGAGGTTTAAAAAATGTTGAAAGCAACAATACAAGCAGTCTTCCTGGGTTTTTGTGTATTCATCGCTCCGGTGTCGCAAGCGGCAGTCGTTAATATCAACAAGGCCAATGCGGCAGCACTAACTGAAAATCTCAGTGGTATTGGTCCCAAAAAGGCAGCAGCGATAATCTCCTATCGTAAATCAAACGGTGCATATAAGTCAGTTGATGACTTGCTTAATGTCAAAGGCATTGGCGAAAAACTGTTGCAAAAGAACCGTAATGATTTGTCGATAAACAGCGGCGCAACAGCGGTTGAAGAAAAGGCCCAAAAAACGACTAAAAAGCTTGATAGCTCGAGCGCAGAATCAGCGGATAAGCCAACTGCTGATAGCAAAAAGAAAGCTTCAGTCACTGAAGGTTAAACGCCGTTGTTTAAGTGAAGTGTTTTGCCGCAACAACTTCTGTTTGTTGCGGCATTGGCTCTAGCGATAGCTGTTTAATAGGGGCTCTGAAAAGCGGTGTATATTTTACTGCAATTCGATATTCCTTGATCTGGTGCTAAAATCTCTAACGCGCAGGCTGGCAATTTGAGAGAGAGCTTCCATTGATCGCAAAACTTCCACGCTGGATAGAGATAGGCGGCTTTTCATTGGCTGGCTTGGCAGGCTATGTCAATGCCGTTGGGCTGCTGGGTTTTAGCCATCAGTCAGTATCGCATCTCACCGGCGCATCTTCTCTGCTAGGCGTCTCCTTGGCAAATCTGCGCGGATTTGAAGTTTTGCATCTGTGCATCATTATTTTAAGTTTTTTGCTTGGGGCAATATTCAGTGGTTTTTTCATTGATAGCTCCGCGCTAAAAGTAGGTCGCCGCTATGGCTTTGCTTTAATGGCAGAAGGTGTTTTTCTGATTGTGTCCATGCTGTGCCTAAACAAGGGTTGGGCTGCGGGGCACTACTTCGCTTCGATGGCTTGTGGCTTACAGAATGCGATGGTAACTACGTTCAGCGGAGCAATTGTACGTACCACTCACGTGTCAGGTTTGTTCACCGATATCGGTATTATGCTCGGAGCAAAATTACGCGGCGACACTTTGGATTCCAGACGGTTGCTCATTCCAGTAGTGCTGATTTTGGGCTTTATATGTGGTGGGGTCATAGGTGCGTTAATGTTCAAATCCTATGAGTTTAATGCGTTAGCGGCTCCCGCTTGTTTGGCGATGCTGCTGGCGAGTATTTACTGGTTCTTCCTGTCAAAGTCATAACCATCAAAAACCGATCAATCTCACTATCGGTTCACTGTGTGTTGCTGTGTGTTTATCTGGGCTATAGTCTCGCACATGGTGGCACTAAGAAAAGAAAGTTCAGTCGATGGTGGTTGGACCAGCGAACGGGTGGAATGTATTCCAACAGAATATTATCGGCTGTTAGTTGAGGATATTGCCCGCGCTGATAAAAGCATCGAGTTAGTGTCATATATTTTTCGCTACGATGAAGTGGGGCGTGCAGTTGTCGACGCCTTGGCTGCTGCGGCGAAGCGCGGTGTGAAGATACGGGTCATTGTCGATGGGGTTGGTTCGGATGTTGATGCAGGTAAAATCGCTGCTTTCTTGTCTTATGCTGGCGTCGCAGTGCGCATCTATCATCCTTTGCCATGGGTCTGGACACACTATCGTTGGTCCATGTTCTCGGGTGGTATTTTTACCAAGCTCTTCCATTTTCTGATCCGATTGAATAATCGTGATCATCGGAAGCTGTGTATTGTGGATCGTCGTTGGGCGTGGTGCGGTAGCTTCAACTTGTGCGCTGATCACCTGGGGCTCAAAGTGCCGTGGCGTGACTATGCGGCTCAGGTAAGTGGCCAGGGAGTGGCAGATTTAGTCGCTAGCTTTGACGGTGATTGGTTAAAGCAGGAGCAAAAAAAACGTAAGCTCAGTCTGCGTTATGTGCGTGTCAACAATTCACTACAATTGCGTAGGGTCCGCAATCAGTTAATGCTAAAGCGAATACGACAAGCCAAGCGAAGGGTGTGGATTAGCAGTGCCTACTTTGCACCTTCGGCTGGAGTGCTGCGGTCGATCAAAGAAGCTCGGTCACGCGGGGTTGATGTCAAAGTAACTGTAGCGGGTCGATCGGATATTTTCTTTTTCCCTATTTTGAGTGCCACCTATTACGCGGATTTGATTTCTTGGGGTGTAGAGGTATATGCATACCAGCGGGGAATTTTGCATGCTAAAGTGCTGCTGGTTGACGAACATTGCATACTGGGCAGTAGCAACTTAAACCACCGTAGCTTTTACCATGATCTCGAATCAGACGTGGTGTTGACGTCTCCAGCAACCATTGCGGCAATGGAAGGCTACTTGGAGCAAGATATGGCTGATTCCAAACGAGAAACGCTAGCTGAGCACGGGCGCTTTTATACGACGTTTATATTTGGTTATTTGTTGCGTGTCGTTAGGTATTGGGTGTGAGTGAGAAGGTGTCGGTGAGCGCTAAAAAGACTATCAGCATTTGCTCTTACAATATTCACAAAGGCATGTGCGCTACCAACAATACACCTGTGTTATTACCTCTCCGAGAAATCATCCGCGCGGATAACGCCGATATTGTTTGTCTGCAAGAAGTGGCAGGGGAGAGTCCACGTAGCCACTTTGATTTGCCGCAGTTTGAGTATCTTGCGGATCAAGTTTGGCCGCATTATGCGTATGGCCGCAATGCGATATACCAGAGCGGTGATCACGGCAACGCGATCCTCAGCAAACATCCCTTTGAAGAGTGGAGCAATGTGGATGTTAGCCGATGGTGGTTCTCGCAGCGCGGTATTTTGTTAGGGCGATTAACCACTGGACTTTACATAGCATGCGCCCACTTTGGACTGTTTGCTGTAGAGCGCAATCGGCAGCTGCAGCAATTGTTAGCGCTTATCGAGAAGCAGGTGCCTAAATCAGCTGGGCTGATTGTAGCGGGCGATTTTAACGACTGGACTGGGGCACTGCACAAGAATATCAGTGCCAACACGGATTTTAGAGAGGCGCACTTTGAGCTCCACGGTCGTTTAGCTAAAACGTTTCCAGCGCGCCGGCCAGTTTTTCCTATGGATAGGATTTATTACCGGAATTTGGAATTAACAGACGCACGGGTGCTAGGGGATCAGCACCGTAAAATGCTGTCGGACCATCGTGCGATATTTGCTTCATTTGAGCTGGGCTAGCACTTTATCTACCCTGCCTTTGCGGGCTTCTAGCATCAAAAAATATTTTTTTCCTTTGTGATGAGTGGTTCCCATCTTGCAGGATGGCCAGCTAACTTTTCATTGGACAAGCTGTCCAAGCGGCATCAGTAGAATACGTTGAGATGTAAATACCGTTGTTCTGAGCTCAATCGCTGAGTTTGATGGTATGAGGTGCGGTACTCTTGTTCTTCTTTTGAGAGTTTGCCGAGCATTTTTTATGGCTTATCTGATGATTGAGCGAACTGAGAGAAGGCTTTCTGAGCAGTGCAGTATTTACCTCGTGTCTCGCTGTCAGTGAGCACACAAAAGGCCTCAATCTTGCTGTTGTAAAGCACTCGGCAGAGGTTTGGGTGTTTATCCGGCTTCTCTACAAATCAAGGCAAGGCCCTTATGCGTAAGACAATTGTGCGATCCGCGCTGTTTTTATCCCTAATTTTGTCAGCATCAGCTGCCATTGCGGAGCAGTGTGGCACGGTTCCTAAGCCCGCTTATCATAACCTCTGCCAAGGGCTTAGCGGTTCAACTGCGTATGAGCAAATGAATCGCATGAACAAGCCATCGCAAGGTAAACCGGTGCGTGATCGCAGTTTTGGCAGCAAAATAACGCGTATCACTGACGCTGGTTCTGGCGGTGTGGTGAAGCCGCTGTACAGTACGATTCAGGCTTGGAACGCGGATGAGTCGTTGCTTCTGCTGTATGCAAACATCAATGGTACCTCCAGTCATGAGCTTTACGACGGGCGCGATTACAAGTGGCATGGCACGCTAGACATTAGCCCTGGCGATATTGAAGAAGTGTTTTGGCATGCCACTGACCCAGATGTGTTGTTTTATGTCGATGGTAATAACAGTCAGCTGCTCAGTTATTCCATTAAACGCCGACGCCAGAGTGTGCTCTACGATTTTAATAAAGAATGTAAAGGCGAGCGTTTAAGCGTTGGTGGTGATCCGCAGATGCCCAGTTGGGACTCACGTTACATTGGCCTGAGCTGTGGTGGCGGTGACAATTCCCGTGCTCTAGTGATGATTTTTGACATCGAGAAAAAAGAAATACTTTCCAAAGGCCTGACCGGTGCAGGAGACGGTGAAGGCGAGCGTTACGATGCTTGGACGGCGCCGGCAATTGCTCCAAGTGGCGAGCGGTTGTTTTTTCAGGGCGATGTGAGCAAGCTCGACTTTAAGCGCCAGCGTGAGCTGGCAATCTACAGTGCAGGTGAGCACGCCTCTTTGGGCAAATTGCCCAATGGGCACGATGCCCTGTTTGCCGTCGGCTTTGATCCGGCTTCAGATGCAAAGCGCTGTGACGAGAGCATTGGCGCCTTGGTGGCGCATGACTTAAACACGGGTGAGTGCAACGTGGTTATTGGGCCAAGTACTGGTTATGGTTACCCTGCGTCTGGTACGCATTTATCTGCGCTAGCCTATCGCAACCCTGGCTGGGTTGCGCTGTCGTCAGTCGGAGAGGCTGAAAAGGGTGTTGCTGGTAAAGTGCAAAAGCTCTTCCACCAAGAGATATACTTGGCGTATACCGATCCCGAGAAGCCTCAAGTTTGCCGAGTGGCACATCATCGCTCACGCGGTCGAGATAATGATGTGTTGGCAACGCCTTACTACGCAGAGCCTCATGTGAGCATTAGCCCCACAGGCACGCGGGTAATCTTTGGTAGCGATTGGCACGGCGGTGATTCGGTAGATACTTATGTTGTTGAGCTTCCCAGCTACAGACCTTGCACTCCAGAGTAATAGAGAAAAGGGCCGTGCTTGGTTTTTTGTGCTTTTACTGGATGCTGAGGTGCTTTGACATCAATACAAAGCCAGTGTTCGATTCCCAGTCGTAGATCCTTTGTTTGATGGCAGAGCGCCGTGCGTAGTGAAAGAGAGGCAGTACGATATTGTCTTTTAGTATTTTCGCTTCGGCGTCTTGTAATAGTTGATAACGCTCTTTTGTGTTTCGCTCCAGCGACGCTCGGCGTAGCAGTTCGGCATAGTCAGGGTTCTTATAACCCATGTAGTTGATCGGCGAGTCAGGCAACCAGACAGCCAAAAAGGCCAATGGATCCATATAGTCTCCGCTCCAGCCGTAACGGTTGATCATTCCCACGCGCATTTCTGCTCGACCAACTTTGTAGTCTTTCCAGATAAAATCTCGCAGTTCTACTTCGATAGGTAAATACGTTTGCCAAATGGCGACAATTGCTTCGGCAATGCGCTGATGGTCGTCACTCGTATTAAATGCCAAACTCACTTTTAGTGGTGTTAGCGCTTTATATCCAGCATCTTCCATCAGTGTTTGTGCTTCGTGGATGCGTTGTTCGTAAGACTGCGTCACCCAGGCGGGGCGCGCCGGCTCATAGTGGCTTAGGTGTGGAGGTACGATTGACTCTGTCGGTAGATGCCCAGGCTGCACGGCGGAGTCAGCGAGACTCTCGCGGTTAATGACTAAATTCAGTGCTTTTCTCACTCGTGGGTCTTGCAGTTGCGGGTAGCGCAAATCCAACTCGTAAAAGTAAGTCGCAAATTGAGGCGCGATTAAAATCTCGGAAGGAATGTTTTCCTTGGCCCATTCATACTCTTTGGAAGGTATGATCTGTATATAATCTAACTTTCCTGACTTGTAGTTTTCCCATTGCTCTTCATGGGTGCCTAACAAATACCTCACCTTTGGTATGGCAACTTGTTGCTGATTCCAATAGGTAGGGTTCTTTTCCAGGTCGATTGTTTTTTTGTCTTTGTGGGAGCTGAGTATGTAGGGGCCGTTGTAAGGCAACGAGCGCAAATTCTCTGAGTCGACATTGCTGTAGTCGTACTGACCGTCCAGAAAAGGTGTGAGGTAGCGGTAAGCAAGCACGGATAGAAAGTGCGATGTTGCGGTGTGAAGCTGGAGTCTGAGCGTATAGTCGTCTAAAGCCTGAATGCCTACCAGATCGGTGTCTGTGACTTCTCCCTTGTGGAAAGCCTCCGCGTTGACGATGGGGTATAGCATGGACAGCTGTGCGGCTTCGCTCTCTGGCGCGAGTGCACGAAGTAATGCGGCAACAAATTGGGATGCTACGATCGCTTCGCCATTGCTCCAGTGAGTTTGGCGTAAGCTAAAAGTGTAGGTTTTAGCGTCAGCACTGATAGTCCAGCTTTTTGCAATCGCTGGGGCGATTTTCCCCTCCGGCGATATCTCTAATAAACCTTCAAACAAATCGAGAAAGACAGAGGCGTGTAATTCGTCCATGCCGTACAACGGATCGAGTGACTGTAACTGCTCAAGTCCACCTCGTATGAATGTATCTGATGGTCGTTGTGCCTGCTCTGCGCGCACACACGCGCTACTAAACAAGAATACGGCGACGGATAGCCACAGTAAAATTCTGCGGGAATAATGTCTTTGCATGCTGTGTTCCTCAAGCGCATTTCTTCCAGTGAAACTTAAGCTGGTATCAAAATGGCCCGTAGGCGAATGCGATGCTCATTGTTTTGAAAGTGGGCACATGCCCTAGCCGCGCGCGTGTATGGCATGTGGTGAGCCTTTGCACTTAGCTTGTATGAGGTCATATCGACAGGCGCAGGAGATAATGAATTGAAGGTACAAGTATGTATTCGATTCGCGCTCTTTAATGGTTTGTGTGCTGTCTCTGGATACAAAAAAGCCGCGCAATGTGCATTGCGCGGCTTTAGTTCTAGCTCTTTCTGCGATTCAGGAAGAGTTAGTACATGTGCTGGCCACCGTTAATAGACAGCGTTGAGCCGGTCACGAAGCCCGCTTCGTCTGCAACCAAAAACAGCACGCTGCGTGCGATGTCTTCGGGCTGACCTAGGCGGCCTACCGGAATTGTGCGGACGATTTTTTCGAGTACGTTTTCGGGAACTGCACGAACCATGTCAGTTTCGACGTAGCCGGGTGCAATCGCGTTGACGGTGATGCCTTTGGCGGCACCTTCTTGTGCCAGTGCTTTGGTGAAACCGTGAATGCCCGATTTGGCAGCGGCGTAGTTAACTTGACCGTATTGACCAGCTTGTCCATTGACAGAACCAATGTTGACGATGCGGCCAAAGCTGCGACCACGCATGCCGTCGATAACTGCTTTAGATGTGTTAAAGCATGAAGACAGGTTAGTCTGGATGACTTGATTCCACTGCTCAAAGTCCATGCGGTGCATCGTGCCGTCGCGAGTGATGCCAGCGTTGTTGACCAAAATATCGACAGGGCCGTGTTCGGCTTCGATACCAGTGATTGCCATTTTGCATGCTTCGAAGTCAGAGACGTCAAATTTTACAGCGGGGATGCCTGTGCGTGCAGTGAAGGCCTGCGCAGCTTCATCGTTGCCGCCATAGTTGGCAATTGCCTGGTATCCTGCGTCTTTCAACGCAACACAAATTGCTTCACCAATTCCACGTGTACCACCGGTAACAAGCGCTACTCTTCCCATTTTAAAGTTCCTTTTGGATAATTGAAATATACTTCGCAGCGCCTAAAGGCGATGCAGGCCGGCGAGCTTATTGTCGCTTGAGCCACCCCTGTCTTACGCTAAAAGTCTCCTTGCGCATCGGGGAAATGCCGTTTTTTATATTTTTATGTTCCAGGCCAACTGGAGACGGCATTGCGATGATCCTTCATCACAAATTAGCTGTCTGACTAAAAACTACACCGACTGAACAGCGTTGGCTATGTTTTTATACAGATAGATCGAGCAGACTGTTTGTCTGCTCAGTTTTTCAGTGACTAAATGCGCTCGAAAGCTGCAGCGATACCTTGACCGCCACCAATACACATGGTGACGAGCGCGCGCTTGCCGCCAGTGCGTTGCAGTTCGTGTATGGCTTTAGTGGAGATGACCGCGCCAGTTGCACCGATAGGGTGCCCTAGCGAAATGCCGCTGCCGTTGGGGTTGGTCTTGTCATCTGGCAAACCAAGGTCACGGCAAACAGCGATTGCCTGTGCGGCAAATGCTTCGTTGACTTCAAAGGTGTCGAAGTCAGCGATGGTGAGGCCGGTTTGGGCCAGCAGTTTTTTGACAGCAGGCACTGGGCCTATACCCATATACTCAGGTTCACAGCCAGCGTGTGAGTATCCGATCAAACGTGCGATTGGCTTGAGGCCGCGTGCTTCAGCGGCTTCAGCCGTTGCCAATACCAATGCTGAAGCAGCATCGTTTAGTCCTGAAGCGTTGCCAGCGGTAACGCTGCCATCTTTTTTGAATACGGGGCGTAGCTTGGCCATGCCTTCGCTGTCTAGGTCTCCACGGAAATGCTCGTCGCGATCAAATACTTTGACGCCTTTGCGCGTTTTCATTTCAACGGGCACGATTTGTCCTTCGAAATGATTGCCTTCCCAAGCTGCGGCTGCGCGCTGATGGCTCTGTACAGCCAGTGCGTCTTGCTCTTCGCGGCTTATGCCCCACTTTTCAGCGATGTTTTCAGCGGTCACACCCATGTGGATGTTTTCGAAGGGGTCATGCAGTGCACCGACCATGGCATCGACCATAGCGGCGTCACCCATGCGGGCACCCCAGCGAGCGGCGGGCGCCCAGTAGGCAGCGCGGCTCATGTTCTCGGCGCCACCGGCAATTGCCATGTCGCTGTTGCCTGTTTCGAGCTGTTGGGCGGCGGAGATAATAGCTTGCAGGCCACTGCCGCACAGACGGTTCAAGGTGAAGGCGGGGGTCTCGATGGGCAGGCCGCCTTTGACCGCAGCGTATCGAGATATATACATATCGCGTGGGTCGCCATGCACGACGTTACCAAATACCACGTGCTCGATATCTTCAGGTTTTGCTCCTGAACGAGCCAGTGACTCTTTGACCACTAGGGCTGCCATATCAACAGTTGGCATGTCTTTAAGGCTGCCACCGTAGGTGCCAATCGCCGTGCGCACTGCGCTGAGAACAACAATATCTTTTTGCATCTCTTCTCTCTCCATTCCATATTGGTGTAGGACTATTTGCAGAGAAACAAGGCAGATCGAGAAGCCTAGTTTTTTTGCTAGTCTCTGTTATTGAGTGACATTATGGCAAGTGTTGTTGCAGCGCACAATCTTTGTTCTACGCGCTATGGAAATTTGGTCAATATTCTGCTTAAGAGATAAGAAAAGTGCGTAGTTTGGCAGTTTATCTCGTGATAACGTAAAGAAATCGGGACACTCTTAAAATCAAGCGAAGTATAGGGCGGCATCCATTGAGGGTTTTAGCAACACTGATGTTGTATAGCTCGAAAACCAAAAGGATCAGAAGTGTCGAAGTTGCATAGTTCCTCCAAGCCAAGCATTGCAACAGACAAGGAAGTCACGCCTCAAAAACGGCCTCAACCGAACTTGCGATTATTTGCGGTAGCCTTCGTGATGGGAGTGGTTGTCGGCTTAACTACTCTCATGTTGATCGAAGCGATTGCGATGGTGCAGCGCGTGTTACTTGGTTACGCGACGGAACGACAGTTGGCGACCATGTTAAACAATACCCCCATGTGGCGTGTGTTGATGGCGCCGGTGTTAGGCGGCTTGTTAGTGGGTCTTCTCACTATTTATTTGCCCGGTAAGCGCTATCACGGGGTTGCGGATGTCATGGAGGCGTGTGCGCTGCGCGGAGGGCGCATGGATGCTCGGTCAAGCTTGGGTGCAGCGGCAGCCGCTGCCGTGTCTATCGGTTCAGGAGCTTCGGTGGGACGAGAAGGGCCGGCCGTGCACATTGGTGCCTCAGTATGCGCTTGGGTTGCCGAGCGATTGGGTTTAAATCGGCGCCACTCTTTAGTGCTTCTCGGTTGTGGTGCGGCGGCGGCGGTGACAGCCTCTTTTAACGCGCCCATCGCGGGTGTTTTATTTGCGTTGGAAGTTGTGGTTGGCTATTACACGCTGCGCGTTTTTGCGCCGATAGTATTGTCCGCGATGGGCGCTGTGATGGTGGCACGTGTCATCCACGGTGAAGAGTCAGCCTTTTCACTGCCAGTGCACAATATCGAATCCCTCTGGGAGCTGCCGCTGTTTGTGCTATTGGGGGCGGTGGCTTCGCTGGTGGTTGTGGCAACAATCCAATGCGTTCGCGTGGTGCAAGACGTTCATCTGACACTAAAAGTTCCTGTGTGGCTTCGTCCCGCTTTGGGAGGGCTTGTAATCGGCTTGATCGCGTTGATAACGCCTTTTGCACTAGGGGTGGGCTATCAAACTATTAATCACTCGTTGCACGATTCATTTCCGCTGCTGGCCGTGCTGGGAATTTTGCTGGCAAAAATCATAGCGACAGGCTTGTCATTGGGCAGTGGGTTTTGTGGCGGTGTTTTTGGCCCGTCGCTCGTTTTGGGCTCTTTAACCGGTGCGGCACTGGGCCAGCTGGCAGCACTGTTATTGCCCGCCGATATCTCATCGCCCGCAGTTTATGCCATGGCAGGCATGGCAGCGTCTGCCTCAGCAATGCTAGGAGCTCCCATATCAACGGTGCTGATCGTTTTCGAATTGACCTCAGACTACGATGTCATTATCGCGGTGATGTTGGCATCCGCCATCGCTAGTACGGCCATGATGTATCAGCCTTATAGCTCTTACTTCCGGTGGCAGTTGGCCAAACGCGGAGTCAATATCGTGGCTGGGCGCGATCAAAGCTTGATGCGTACCGAGCCCGTGGACTCATTAGTGAGCAAGCAATACACAACTGTGTCACCAAATGATCATGTTTCAGAAGCGCTAGCGCAAAGTGCGCGTGAGCGCCAAGAAGTGATGGTGGCAGTTGACGATCAAGGCGCTCTAGTGGGTAGCATGACAGTTTTAGAGTTGGTGGCTGAGGTCGACGACGAGCAGGAGGCAGGGCAGTTTACGGCATACGCACACGATACGAGCCTGTCGCTGCTTAAAGGCAGTAGTCTCAGTGGTGCCCTGGATGCGATGGCCTCTCACAAAACCTACTATCTGCCAGTAGTTACTGTTGATGCAGATGAGCGTTTACATGTGGTTGGGGTGTTGTTTCAAACCGATGTTCTCAAAAAATACAATACTCTGTTGGAGCAGGCTCGCGCTGACGAATTCGGAGTGAATTAGCGTCGTTTTGACAGATCATAAGTGCAATGGGCACTCTGCGTGCTTGAGCAAATGTTGGCAAGGATGCCGGTGAGCGAGTGTGCTTCAAATAGCCAGCACGGCAGTGTTGAAACGCTGTAAAAAGCAACTCGGTGCAAGTGAAAGAAAGAGTGTAGCCAGGGAGTTAGGCGTAATGAATGCACCGTCGATTAAAGAAAGGTTTTTAGAAAGCCTGCATCGCTGTGAGCGTAGTGAGGGCTTTATTCCCAGCTTCTACGCGCGATTGAATTCGTCTTCAGACTTGGTTAAATCCCATTTTCGACACACTAATTTTGAGCAGCAGAATAAAATGTTGGTCAAGAGTTTGAAGCTGGTGGCGGGTGTGAGTTGTAATGAGCCAGAGGCATTGCGGGAGTTGCGCGAACGGGCGGAAAGCCACGATCGCCAGCACATGAATATAAAACCTGAGCTATACGAGTTTTGGCAGGCTGCGCTGTTGGCCAGTGCCGCAGATGTGGATCCAGAGTGGGACGAAGATGTTGAGCGGGCGTGGAATGTTATTCTCGACAGCGTCGTCAATCATATGGTGAAGCTGTATTGATGTTGTCCTAAAAACGGCAGCACAGAAGGCTGCCGCTTTTGTTAACTAGCGATCGCTAGTTATTCCGAAGGTACTGTTTGATAGCTACCATCGACTGCAAAAAACTCTTTGCCGTCGTTTTTGTAAAAGTGGCTGTTGCCACTTTCTAATAGCTTATTTAGCAAGCTTGGTAATGCTTTCCCTTCGGCTTGTAGCTTGTCAGCGAATTTCTGTGGGCCAATGGCATCGAGCATTTCAAACGGGCCTTGTGCCCAGTTGAAGCCCCATCGCATAGCTCGGTCAACGTTGACAATATCGTCGGCGATATCAGGCACCAGATCTGCTGCATAGGCAAGTGTTCCGCCCATGAGTTCCCAGGCAAATGTACCCGCTAAGCTGTCGACAAACATCGCTGTGCTGAAATCTTGTTCTTCGCTTGCTAGCTCTACCGTCGTTGCTGGACGCCAGTTACCGGAGTCTAAGTCATAGGTTTCACGGTTTTTGCTGCCGTCTTCGTTTTTACTCACGCGGTAAAAGCCGCCGCCTGTTTTGCGACCAAGTTGGCCCGCTTCAAAGAGCTTTTGCTCTATGGCGGGTAGCTTGGCAAAGCCTTCGCCCGCATCGCCTTTTGGTAGATTGGCCGCTAGGTTTTTAGCAACCGAGTCCATAATGTCGAGGCCAACTAGGTCGATCAAGCCATACAGGCCGGTGGGTGGTAGGCCCATAGGTTTGGACATAATGGCATCTGCCAGTTCAGGGCTAAGGCCCTGCGCACGCAAATCGGTACCGATATGCAAACCTGCGAGCATCCAGTAACAGCCAATGCGATTACCGATGAAGTTGACGGTGTCTTTGGCGTAGACCACACCCTTACCAAGGGTTTTGCCGCAGAATTGCGCCAGCTGTTCAATGACTTCCGGCTTGGTGTCTTCGCCAGGCACGAGTTCTAGTAGACGCATGATGTGCACAGGATTGAAAAAATGCGTGACGGCGATTTCTTCGCGTAGTCGCTGTGGCATACCCTCACTGATATCACGCAGCGGAATGCCTGAAGTGTTGGAAGTGACCAGTGAGCCTTCTTTGCGTGCGGCTTCAACTCGAGTGAATAAGTCACGCTTGGGCTGCAGCATCTCAATAATAACTTCGCAGATCCAGTCTGCGTCACTGATGGCGGCTTCGAGGTTGTCGAGGGCTTCGGGTGTGATTCTCGCTGCGTGCTCTGCGGTGATTGCCGGGTGCTTGCCTGCTTGCAGGCGTTCTATGGCCGCTTCAGCGATATCAAGTTTCATGTCGATCAGCTTCACATCACAGCCAGCCGCAGCGCACACACCTGCGATTCCTGCGCCCATGGTTCCTGCACCGACAATGGCTACTTTTTTGATGCTTGATTGCATGTTTAAGGTCCGATAAAAATGAGTGAATGGGTTTACTGTAGCGCTCGTTTCGATGCGATTCAAACGACCGGACTACCAGCCGATGCTTGCACTCGACGCCGCGCACAGGGGTTTAATCTTTTTGGCGGTAACGCTCTAAGAATTCGGGATCAAGATTACCGTCGTCGTCCATATCTGGATAGGGGATTTCGTGGCGCTCACAGTAGTCGGCGACACGTGCATGTGCCCAACAGAACAATGTGCGGGTGTAGTTTTTGTCATCCAGACGACAGCTGTCGTAAAGACCTGCTTTTTCTCGTTGGTGTTGCGCTTCGCTGAGTATGATGGCCGCGGCTACAGATACATTAAATGACTGCACCATACCCATCATCGGGATAATAATTGGCTGATCGACTAACTCAGCGATGTCATCGCTAACGCCATGCTTTTCGGCCCCGAGCAATAAGGCCGTGGGTTTTGTGTAGTCGACTTCACGGTAGTGAACTGCACGCGGTGAAAGATGTGCAGCGACTACTTGCATGCCATTTCCTTGCAGTGTTTTAACGCTGTCGCCTATATCATCGTGCAAGCTGACATCGACCCAGCGGTCACTGCCGAGTGCCGTACCAGACTTGGTTCTGAACCTGTGCTGATCTCGCTCTCTCATGGCCAATTGCACTTCGCCGATACCCACGGCGTCACAGGTGCGGATTATCGCAGCAATGTTGTGAGGTTTGTGCACGTAGTCTGCGAGTACGGTCAGGTCTGGTTGACGCCGATCGAGTGTAGCGCGTAGTTTGGCGAGTCTTTCGGGAGTCACTGATGGGCTCTTGTATGGCTGCAAAAGAGCCATTCTACCTTTTATGTCTGGTTTTGTGCTGCTCACATGCTGTAAAGCACGATTCGTTACCTCAGAAACCCACTTAAACGGCCTACTGGAATTCTCTGAGCAGTGGCGAGCGGGTTCGTCGAGGATGTGGCGAGGCTAGTACGGGAATCGCTTGGGGTCATGCATGGTGGCGTATTCTGTCTCGATATAGTTTTTGGCGTCCTCGAGAATATTACTGGCCGAGCGAGATTGAGTTTCGATGGCCGGGCCGATGCGATACGTGACAGTGCCAGGCCATTTGAGCAGGCTGTGGCGTGGCCAGAACTCACCTGAATTGTGGACCACCGGCACGACTTTTCTTCCGGTTTTGGCGGCCATCAGTGCACCGCCGGCTTTGTAGTCGGGAGCTTCGCCTGGTGCTTTGCGTGTGCCTTCAGGGAATATCGTCACCCACAGGCCGCTGGCAAATCGGTCCTGCGCTTGTTCAATAATTTGCGTGATGACTTTTCGGCCTGCCTTGCGGTCGATTGTGATGTATCGCAACGCCGACATGCCCCAGCCAAAAAAGGGCACCCACAGCAGCTCGCGTTTGGCGACAAACGCCGAGTGGGGCAGTTCGTACAGCAGCACAAAGGTCTCGTAGGTGCTCTGGTGTTTGCTGAAAATAATAGAAGGCTCGTCAGGCAGGTTTTCCATGCCTTCCATGCGGTAAGTCAATCCGCAAATCCAGCGCAGGCCTTGTATTTGTAGCCACGCATAACCTTGCACGACCCAGTAGCGCTGGGTCAGCGGCAGCACAAACGTCAGTAACATCACCAGGCAATACACCACAGTAGTGACGGTGAGGTAGACCATGTAGAGCGACGAGCGGACTAAGGTCATGTTGCGTGAAGCGGGTGAGGCGTCTGTCACGAGGGATTAGTCTCCAAACTCAAATAGTTTTCTACAAACTGCGCCAAGTCGTCGACGATCTGAACTTGCTGCGCCAAAGCAGGGTTTTCTTCAAGGGTTTCAGTGCCTTTGCCGGTGCGTACCAGCACGGGCTGAGCACCGACCGCCATGGCCGCCTGCAAGTCTCTCAGCGAGTCACCAACCACGGGCACGTTGACTAGATCAACGCCGAGTCGTTTGGTGATGTCATGCAGCATACCGGGCTTGGGTTTGCGACAACTGCACTCATCGGAATTGCTGTGAGGGCAATAAAGCACCGCGTCGATATGACCACCAAGCTTGCTCAGCGCGTCGTGCATTTTTTGGTGAATTGCATGCAGGTCATCAACCGTAAACAGCCCCAGAGCAATACCAGATTGGTTGGAAATAACCACCACTCGGTAGCCGTTCTGGTTCAGCTTAGTGATCGCTTCCAAGCTGCCATCAATAGGTAACCAGGCTTCCGGGTTGCGAATTTGGTCGGGGTTGTTTTGGTTGATCACGCCGTCGCGATCGAGCAGCACTAATTTCATGTGCTTCGCCTGTCAGAGTCAATGCGGGCATTGTACCTCAAGGCTGGCAACTGCAATACACTGAGCTGACTTGCTCGTATTAACGACGCGACTTGCGCCGACCCTGCGCCTGCTTTTGGCGGTTACCACTGCTGACTCTACTGGACTCTTTTCCGCGCCTAGCCTGTGTCTTGGCTTTGGCTTGGCCTTTGTTACTGGGTTTTGCCTTGTTGTCAGGTCGTTTTTTGCGTTGTTGCGGTGGAGCCTCGGACGATGAGTGCTCGATAGCTTTGGCCATCGCCTTCAGCTCGCGCTCGTCGAGGTCGCGCCACTCGCCAGTAGGTAAGCCCTTGAGCGAAATACCCATAATTTCTACGCGTTCAAGTCGCTGAACTTCGTGGCCAAAGTGCTCAACCATGCGGCGTATCTGGCGGTTGAGGCCCTGTACCAGCGTGATGCTGAAGCTTCTGGGCCCCAGTCGCTCAACCTTACATTTTTTAGTCACAGTGCCGAGGATCGGTACTCCGCTCGCCATGCCGTTGACAAAATCATCGGCAAAGGGCCGCGCAACAGTCACCTCGTAGCGCTTTTCGTGGTTGTTGCCGGCACGCAGAATTTTGTTGACCAAATCACCGTTGTTGGTCAAAAAAATCAGCCCCTGTGAATCTTTGTCGAGTCGGCCAATCGGGAAGATGCGTTTGCTGTGATTAACAAAATCGACGATGTTGTCGCGTTCGCTGTGTTCTGTGGTGCTGACAATGCCCACGGGCTTGTTGAGGGCGATAAAGATCAGTGCTTCTTCGTCCCATGGCTCGATTTCTTGCCCATTCACCATCACGCGGTCGCCAGGGTAGACCTGATCACCGATGCTTGCGCGCTTACCATTGATGCGAACGTTTCCCTGCTCGACATAGCGGTCGGCATCTCGTCGGGAGCATATACCGCTCTCGCTGATAAATTTGTTCAGGCGGATTGAGGTTTTTAGGGACATAACCGTGGGCTGCACACGCCGACATAAGTAGGGCGCTAATTGTCTCAGAAGTTGGCTCTTGGCGCAGCGCGTTGCTTGAAAAGAGACTCGGCAGGCTTATATTAATTGGTCTTAGATATCTAGAAGAGTGAAGGAGAAGACGGTGAGTGATGTGAGCCAAGTTGTTTGCCCGCAGTGCATAGCGGTGAATCGGGTGCCGGTAACGCGATTGAGCGACGCACCTAAATGCGGAAAGTGCCACGAGCAGCTGTTTCTAGCAAAGAGCTTTGCGGTAAACACAGCGGCCTTTGATAAGCATATACAGCGTAACGACTTGCCTGTGTTGGTGGACTTCTGGGCGACTTGGTGCGGGCCTTGTAAAACAATGGCGCCCATCTTTGAGCAGGTGGCCGCTCAGATAGAGCCTCGTGTTCGGCTGCTCAAGGTGGATACTGAACAAAACCAAACGCTTGCTGCCCGTTTTGCGATTCGCAGTATTCCCACGCTGGCATTGTTTAGTGGTGGTAAAGAGATTGCGCGCCAAGCGGGAGCGATGGATGCCGGTTCACTCAAACGCTGGATTACACCCTACTTGTGAGTGAAAACTACCCGTCTCGGTTATTTGTTTTGCCGCGGTGCTTGGGCGGATTTCGGTGCAGGTGGCAATGAATGCTAGGGTCTCTGTTAGCGTTTGAAGCACATCACTACTTCGCTTCATTACGGGCTATCGGTTTTCACGCATAGCGCGCGACATACTCTCGCTCTATCATAGCGTGCGGGCTATTGTGTTTGGCCGAACCTTGAACCAGGAGTGAAGTTTATGAAGAAGTATTTGAGTGCATTTGTACTGTGTTGTTTTTCTTTTGTGGCACATGCCAGTGATGGCGTTGTAAAAGTCGAGAGCGCGCAGGGTGTTACTGCTACGGCCGATAAGCTGGAAAAAGTCCTGACCAGTAAAGGCATGACGATAATGGCACGCGTGCCTCACAGTCAGTCCGCAGCGGGTGTGGGCATTGAGTTGCGTGAAACTGAGTTGCTGATTTTTGGTAACCCGAAAGCAGGTAGCCCATTGATGAAGTGCGAGCAGATGATCGCACTGGACTTGCCACAAAAAGCCTTGGTTTACGCTGACGAAGCTGGCAAAACTTGGATTGCTTACAATGACCCTATGTACCTAAAAGCACGCCACAAAGTAGAAGGCTGTGACGATGCTCTGGCTAAGATATCAGGTGCACTCGGCAAGTTGACTGCCGCTGCAGCTATGGCGAACTAGTCCGGCCTGCAAGGCACTGATCGCAGCATGTGGCGTGGCACTTCGCCGGTACCAAGTTTATCTTGCTGTGATCAGGCTCTTGATGGCGAATAACGCCGTCGAATATTTGTATGCAAGCCCTCACCCTTGGGTGTGGGCTTTTTTTTCGTCGATTATTTGGACAGTAAATCTATGTACTGGCCTTCAGTTTTTAAGGAGATGGTTACGGTTTGTGAGCCGTTGTTAACCCAATACCAACCGTGGTGACCACCGTAAACAGCCGTGATGTTACCGCTGTCCTCGACCGCTGAATCCGCTTTGCTGTAGCTAATGAAGATGCTCTCATTAGCATAAGGGTCGCCGTGAGTGTCATGGGATACGGGGCCTCCTTCCGTCGACCAGCTGTACGAGGCTTTGTAGCCCTTTTTCATTTCCATCTTTATTTCTTGGCCTTGCCCAGATTCTAAGCTCAGCGTGATTTGATCTTGGTTTTTAGGGCGGCCGTCGAGTGGCGCCTCTGTTTCAGCCATGGCTACTTTGATCTGCCCCATACGCGTAAGGTGCAAGCGCTCTCCGATTCCTGTCACGTCTATGCCGCGCTCGGCCGGCAGCACAACAGTGGTGATGAGTAGAGCAGCGGCCAGCACGGCAACGGCTAGCGACAGTAACAGCTTTTGTTTGCTTGGCAGTTCTTCAGGTAGCGGTTTTCTGATATGCATGAGCTGGCTCCTAAGCTGACTGAATCAGGCCGTTGATTTGGTAGGCCATCAAGGCAAAACCAGCTGCCATGAGAAGGTAATTCAACTGGCGAGCCTGACGCCAGAAAGCGTCGCTGTGGCGCCAGAATCCCATCAGAATCAGCACGGCGGCGAGAGCGAGTAACTGGCCTATCTCTACGCCCACATTGAAAGCTAACAAGTTGGCGAGCAGGCCATCTTCTGGGATACCGAACTCTTGTATTTTAGTGGCTAGACCAAAACCATGCAGTAGGCCAAAGAGCAGGGTTGCGGTTCGTGTATCGGGTGCGTAACCGAATGTGGATTTCCATAAGCCAAGGTTGTCAGCTGCTTTATAAACAACGGAAAAGCCAATGACGGTATCAATAATGTACGCGTTGATGTGTAAATCTAAGAGCACGCCCGCAATCATTGTTATCGAGTGGCCAACTGCAAATAGTGTGACGTACAGGGCGATATCACGCATTTTGTAGAGATAGAAGATTACCGCCACTAAGAATAATAGGTGGTCGTAACCGGTGACCATATGCTTGGCGCCAAGGTATAAGTACACAAATACCATGCGCCCCGATCCTGTGCTGATAAAGCCTTGGTCGGATTCGGCGACCCCATGAGCAAACAATGCTGAAGGCAATAAAAGAATCATGAGCGTCAGCAAGCCGATAAACAACAGCGAGCTAACGGTGAATCGAGTGGTTGGCATCAATTGTTACCTGTGTATTTTACGGGCTATGCGGAGCGTGAGATTCTCGGGCCTATTCTGTTGAATATCGTCTGTTTAAAGCGGCTCTTGAACTGCCAAAACCTGCCTACATCAAGCTGCTATTTGAGTGACCGGTTGCGTGTTCAGTGAATTGCCACACTTCACGCACCACATGTTGTCACAACGTTGTTTTGTTTTGCTGGTGCGGCTCTTCAACGGCAAATCGAGGCATCAGGTAGCCTGGTACTATTGCTTGTAACTCTGTTTTTATCTCTAGTGCTCGTTGTCGCGGCAGGGCGAAATGGGCCGCGCCTTGCACTGGGTCAAGCATATGCAGATAGTATGGTAGTACGCCGCTCTCAAACAATCGTTCGTTTAGTTGCGCCAAGGTTTTTGCGTCGTCGTTGATGCCGCGAAGCAGCACGCTTTGGTTTAACACCGTAATGCCGGCACTGCGTAGGCGTTCGAAGGCCGCGGCTACGTGATGGTCGATCTCTTGGGCGTGATTGCTGTGCACTACCATCACCACTTGAAAACGTGTTTTTTTCATCCAATCGATACAGCTCTGGTCAATTCGCTGGGGAATCATCACGGGTTGCCGCGTATGGATTCTAAGGCGCTTGAGGTGCGTTATGGATTCTAGTTCATTGCACTGTCTTGCTAACAAAGTGTCAGTGCTGTTGAGCGGGTCACCACCGCTAAAAATGACTTCCTCGATGGTGTTGTCGTTGCGAATATATTCAATAATATTACGCCACTGAGTTTTGCCAATTTGAGCGTCTTGGTAGGGAAAGTGACGACGGAAACAATACCGGCAGTGGATCGAACAGCTGCCGCTGAGCACGAGCAACACGCGGCCGTGGTATTTGTGCAGTAGTCCCGGGACGGGGCTGAACTGCTGTTCTTGCAGAGGGTCTGCTAAAAAGCCCTCTACGGTTGTTAGCTCATCGCCACTGGGTAGGACTTGCAGTAGCAGCGGGTCATTCAAGTTAGAAAGTTCTATACGCGCCAGATAAGGCCGAGGTACTCGCAGTGGGAACCCAAGACAGCTGTCATGCAGTTGCTGCGATTGTTGTTGATTAAGCTTTAGCAGCTCGCAGAGCTCTTGCGGGTCAGTTAAGAGGTTGGCGAGTTCTTGTTTCCAGTGCGTGGTTTCTGGCTCGATGCTCTGTCTGTTTTTAGCTGGCATTCTGGCGGCATTTGTTCGCGACGTATTTGCGGCCAGAGTTTAACGACTCTGGTCAGAGTGCCGCAAGAACAACCTGCCCACTTTTGGGTTGCTGGTGTTAACTCTGTTAGCAGGGTTGATCTGCAGTGTTAGGGCAGTGAAACGAGAACTAGAGGTGTGATGCTGTGCTGCAGAAGCTTATCTGACTGCGATTTTTGCTCGAAAATCTGTTTGGATGAGATGCTTACGCAATAAATCGATATGAATGCACAGAACGCTAAAATAGCCAATACGACAATGTTGTCGTACTTCGAGCGTAAAACCAAAGCTAACAGCGCGAGTGCCATCAAAGCGAGAGCTGCGATTTGATATGTTCGGTAACTGTCTTGGCTGCTGAACAGAAAAATACTAATCGTGATTACCAGCGCACACACGCTCAAAATTTGCCATTTGCTCAGTGCTTTTTTAGGTTGCTCATTTTCAAGCACGGTAAAAGCAGGCCTGTTGTGCGAGGTCAGGGCTTTCTGCATGGTTTACACTTCTTTGATTAGATTCTATGAACTCCACCACCAGCCTAGGCTTGGGCGTTCGTTTACTGCTTCGCCGTATGAATCCGGCTGTCAGTAACACCAGAAGCATGGCTTCGAGAGCTGGCACTGAATGTTCTGTGGTCAATTCGCCTGCAAGCTGGGGAGCTGCTGCAGCTGGCAGGTCGTTAATGGAGGTATTGGCAATTGAGGGGCTGGAGCAGCAGAGGATAAGAGCCAGAGAAAATCCTTTTAAATGCGCCACAAGTAAAATGTCCTTCTTGTTTTTATGTAATAGCTTTGAATAACTATTCAATTACAGATATCAATTCCGTTATAGATACCGATCCCGCAGATTGTAATTAATTTATTCGGTGCAAAGGGGCAGAAATCTTCACCCTATGGCATACTTATAATGTACTTAATACAGGCAGTCAGTGATGGCCGAAACGGCAAGCTTATTTGCAACTTTGAAGAGCGTGCTAAAAGCAGAGGATAAAACCTATGCTGACGTTGCTGAAGCGCTGCATCTGTCTGAGGCCAGCGTCAAGCAAATGTTCCGCAATCAACGCATGACGATTGAACGCCTCGATATTATTTGTACTGATCTACTCGGCATGGAGATTTCTGATCTTGTTGAGCTAATGCAAGAGCGCAGTGAGCGACTGAACTCGCTTGATGAGGCGATGGAGCAGAAACTGGTCAGCGACGTCAGGTTGTTGTTAGTCGCCGTTCATATTATGAATGGCTGGACACCAGCTGAAATCGTCCGTGTGTACGCCATCGAAGAAGCGGAGTGTCAGCGCCACTTAGGCGTTCTTGAGCAGCTGCAGCTTATCCACCAACGCTATAATGGCAGTATCAAACTACTGGTTGATCGAAACTTTCAGTGGTTGCCAACTGGGCCTATACAGCGTTACTTCCAAGGGTATATTCAAGACGATTTTCTAGCGGCAGATTTTAATGCGCATCGTGAGCGATTGTTGTTTTTAACTGGCGCAATGTCGGATAAATCAGCCGAAGAGATGATGCTACGTATCGAAAAACTAGCTGCTGAGTTCATCGACTTAAATGAACGTGATACCAAGCTGCCGCTGAAAGATCGATTGGGTAATAGCATGATTATCGCTATGCGACCTTGGCTGCTGAGCTCTTTTGCTGACCTTAAGCGCGACGATATAGCTTAATTCATCAGGTTTTTTTGAAGCGCGACGCTAGTTTTTTAAGTAGCTGCGCCGGGCCATACTTCCAGCTTGTATTTCCGCGTTTCTTTTGACTCATCAACTCCCTCGATACGCGAGGGAGTTTTTTAGCCGGGCTTAAGAGAGCTGAGAAAGGTCAGCTGCCTCTACGCATAAATCACCCAGTCGTTGCAGAAGAGCGAGGCGATTGAGTTTCAGCTTCTGGTCTTCAACATTTACCATGACATCGTCAAAGTAAGTATCCACAGGCGCTCGCAGCGCTGCTAAGGCCTTCAAGCCCTCGCTGTAGTTGCCAGCTTTATACAAGGGCTGTACCTGCGCTTCTGTTTTTTTCAATGTGGCAAACAAATCACTTTCTGCGCCTTCCTCCAGTAGGCTTTCGTCAACACAGTCGCCCACCGCTTCTGCTTTTTTCAGAATATTCTGAATTCGCTTATTGGCTGCCGCCAGTGCTTCCGCTTCTGGTAGTTGCAAAAAGGCACTGACTGCGTGTACTCGATTGTCGAAGTCAAGCGGGCGAGTAGGCTTTTTCGCCATGACCGCATCAACTACGCGCCGGTCTATGCCTTGGTCCGCGTAGTAACCTTGCAGTCGTTCTAGGGCATAGTCTAGGGCGTCAAAGACTTGCTCGGGTTTTTCGAGTTTGTCGCCGAGTGCTTGTTGTGCAGTGCTCAGCAGGTCGTGGAGATCTAGATCGAGTTTTCGCTCGATAATAATGCGTAATATGCCAAGTGAGGCGCGACGCAAGGCAAAAGGGTCTTTGGTTCCCGTTGGCTTTTGGCCAATTCCAAAAATCCCCGCCAGCGTGTCTAGCTTTTCACTGATTGCGAGAATCTGACCGATAATGCCTTCGGGCGTTGGATCGCCCGCTTGCTTAGGCAGGTATTGCTCTTCGAGCGCGCTGGCTACAGCCATCGACTCGCCTTCTTTGTAAATGTAATACTTGCCCGCGATGCCTTGCATCTCGGGGAATTCATACACCATGTTGGTCATTAAATCGCACTTGGATAGCCGTGCCGCACGTTCCACCAACACGGCATCGGCGTCGAGCTCCTGAGCGATATGGCGGGTGAGCCTAACTAAGCGTTCTGTCTTGTCGTGTAGGGTGCCAAGCTTTTCTTGAAAGACAACGGTCTTGAGTGACGGCAGGTGACTAGCCAAAGATTGCTTGAGATCTTGCTGCCAGAAAAACATAGCGTCAGCGAGGCGAGGGCGAATCACACGTTCGTTGCCTTCGCGCACTTTGTCTTCGTCGGTGCTGACAATGTTTGAGATGGTGATAAACGTTGGCAGTAACTTTCCCTTGTCGTCGAGTAATGGAAAGTAGCGCTGGTCGTCTTTCATGGTTTGAATCAGTGCTTCTTTGGGTACTTCGAGAAAGACTTCATCGAAGTGGCCCGAAATTGCCACTGGCCACTCGACGAGTGCGGCGCATTCGTCCACGAGGTCTTCGTCGACAACTGCTTGCCCGCCTTCTTTGGCTGCAGAGGCTAGCACCTGCTGGCGAATGCTTTCCATGCGCTTGACGTAATCAGGTTCAACATGACCTTTGTCGCGCAGCGCTGCGGCATAGTCATCGGCGTTAGCCAGTGAAATAGCTTCAGGTGCATGAAAACGGTGCCCGCGTGTGAGGCGGTCGCTGCTTAAGCCAAGTACGGTTGCCGGTACCACTTCCGTGCCGTGCAGTGCCACCAGCCATAACACCGGGCGCAAAAAACTCTCGCTGCTATTGCCCCAGCGCATGCGTTTGGGCATGGGCAGATTGTTGATAATGTTCTCTAGCAGAGGACCGAGCAGGGCGTTGAGTGCTTCGCCTTTTTGCGTGAAGTTGTAAGCGAGCCATTCGCCTTTGTCAGTTTTTAGTCGACCAACTTGATCAAACTCAACGCCGCACGACTTGGCAAAGCCTTGAGCGGCTTTACTAGGGTTGCCTTCTTTGTCAAAGGCGGCTTGCACTGCAGGGCCGCGTTTTTCTACTTCGCGATCAGCTTGTTGGCTTTCGACATCTGCTATCAATACAGCCAGTCGACGCGGGGTGGCATAAACTTGGGTAGCGCCAGGGCTGAAGCCTGCTTCGCTGAGTTGTGTATGGAGTTTGTCAGCGAGGGCTTTTGCCATTGGCTGAATAGAAGCGGCCGGTAACTCTTCGCAGCCGAGTTCGATCAATAGTGCGGCGCGATCAGACATTGTCAGCCTCCGGTTGGGTGTTGCGCAGTAATGGGTGGCCGAGACGCTCTCGGCTTTCGGCATAGGCCACAGCCACCGCTCGGGCGAGTGTGCGTACGCGCAAAATAAAGCGTTGGCGCTCCGTTACCGAGATGGCACGTCGTGCATCAAGGAGATTAAAGCTGTGTGAGGCGCGCAGTACTTGCTCGTAGGCGGGTAGTGGAAGTTGCGCTTCGCATAGTTTTTGGCATTCGGCTTCGCATACATCAAAAGTATGGAAAAGCTCTTCGGTGTTAGCGTGCTCGAAGTTGTAGGCGGATTGCTCCACTTCATTTTGGTGGAAAACATCACCATAGGTCACAGGACCTGCTGGGGTGTGGGCCCAGATTAAATCGTAGATGCTCTCGACGCCTTGAATGTACATGGCCAAGCGTTCAATTCCGTAAGCCAGCTCTCCGAGCACAGGTTTACATTCCAAACCTCCGCATTGCTGGAAATAGGTGTATTGGGTGACTTCCATGCCGTTTAGCCAAACTTCCCATCCTAAGCCCCATGCACCAAGTGTGGGTGACTCCCAGTTATCTTCAACAAAACGGATGTCATGCACCAATGGATCAAAACCTAATGTTTCGAGCGAGCCTAAGTAGAGCTCCTGCATATTGGCGGGGGAAGGCTTCATCGCCACTTGAAACTGATAGTAGTGCTGGAGTCGGTTGGGGTTCTCGCCATAGCGCCCATCGGTGGGGCGGCGCGATGCCTGGGTGTGGCAGGAATACCACGGCTCTGGACCAATAGCGTGCAAGAACGTAGAGCTGTGAAAAGTACCCGCGCCTACCTCCATGTCATAGGGCTGCTGTACGATGCAGCCTTGTGCACTCCAATAGGCTTGCAGGGCGGCGATCATGCCCTGAAAAGTTTTGATGTCATAAGGTGTTGTTGAAGCTGCCACGGCCGATAGGCTCCACGAATGCTGAAAAGTCCTTTGGGACTTTTGACGAAAAACTGGGCATTATACGCGTGATCGCTTTAATCGACCGCTAAGTTTGTGGTGTCGATGAAGCACCAAGCTAATGCCGCAGGCTGAAAAACGTCAGTTTACTTGCATTTGTTTGCACTTAATTGGTGCGTGGTGCAGTGTTGTTGCATTGTTTTGGGGCGATCGATTGGGTGCTAGAAATGTTAAGTTATTGAATACCAAAGAATAAAATTAGTTTTTTACACTGGCACACAAGCTGCAGTTTAGCTAGTAAGTGTGCAATTCATGTCGAATCACATCGAACATCATTTTTTCGGAGGCTTTAAATAGACATGGCAGAGAATGCAAAAGAGGTCCTAGACCTCATTAAAGAAAACGACGTGCAGTTTATTGATCTGCGCTTTACAGATACACGCGGTAAAGAGCAACACGTCAGCGTGCCTGCGGGCATGGTCGATGAAGACCTGTTTGAAGATGGCCAAATGTTTGATGGCTCTTCAGTAGCTGGTTGGAAAGGCATTGCCGCTTCTGACATGATCATGAAGCCTGACCCTGCAACTGCTGTGATGGACCCCTTCACTGAAGAGTCCACCATGAACATCCGTTGTGACATCATCGAGCCAGACACCATGTTGGGCTACGATCGTGATCCACGTTCAGTTGCTAAGCGTGCTGAAGCGTATCTGCAGTCTACGGGCATCGCCGATACTGCTTTTTTTGGTCCGGAGCCAGAGTTCTTCGTCTTCGATGACGTTCGTTGGGGCACTGAGATCGGTAGCACTTTCGCACAGCTCGATTCTGTTGAGCTTTGCAGCAACAGCGCAAAAGCCTACGACGCCGGCAACATGGGTCACCGCCCAGGTCTGAAAGGTGGTTATTTTCCTGTAGCACCTGTTGATTCACTTAACGACATGCGCGCTACCATGTGCTTGGTTATGGAGCAGATGGGCGTTTCGGTTGAAGTGCATCACCACGAAGTTGCTACCGGCGGCCAGTGTGAAATCGGTACTCGCTTTGACACCATGATCAAACGTGCTGACCAAAACCAAATCATGAAGTACGTGATCCACAATGTGGCACACCAGTACGGCAAAACCGCTACTTTCATGCCTAAGCCTCTCGTTGGCGACAACGGCAGCGGCATGCACGTTCACCAGTCACTAGCTAAAGATGGCAAGAACATCTTCGCTGGCGATCTGTACGGTGGTCTGTCTCAGGAAGCTCTGTGGTACATCGGTGGCATCATCAAGCACGCTAAAGCGATCAACGCTTTCGCCAATGCTTCTGTCAACAGCTACAAGCGTCTGGTACCAGGCTTCGAAGCTCCTGTTATGTTGGCTTACTCAGCACGTAACCGTTCTGCTTCTATCCGTATTCCTTACGTTGCGAACCCACGCGGTCGTCGTATCGAAGTACGTTTCCCTGATCCAACTGCAAACCCATACCTGTGCTTCACTGCGCTGATGATGGCTGGCCTCGACGGCATCCAGAACCAGATCAACCCAGGTGATGCGATGGACAAAGACTTGTACGATCTGCCAGCTGAAGAAGCTAACGCGATCCCACAGGTTTGTCGTAACCTGCAAGAAGCTCTGGAAGCACTCGATGCTGACCGCGCATTCTTGACCGCGGGTGGTGTCATGAGCGATGACAGCATCGACGGTTACATTGCGCTGAAGATGGAAGAAGTCACGGACATGAGCCTTCAGGTTCACCCGAAAGAGTACGAGTACTACTACAGCTGTTAAATGCTGCTAAATATCTCGCCAAACTGGCGAGATATTTTAAATAGTTCAGAGCGCCCGCACTAGCGGGCGTTTTTTTTGCATTGTATTTACGCATACTTCCGTCGATTGTATCCGCAGGCTTGGTTCTGCAGCGGATAGTCGTAAAACAAGGTTTGAACGCATGGTTAAGTACGCAGCATTGGCATGGTTGGTTTTTGTTACTGGTGTAACACAAGCTGATATCTATAGTTATCGGGCGCCTGACGGCAGCATCGTTTTTACTGATCAGCCCACCAAAGGTGCGGAGTCGGTGAAGATTTTAGAGCCGATGACCGTGCCTGCGATAAGAACAAAATCTGAGTCTCGATACAGACCCGAAAACGAATCTACGCCGATGTGGCCAGAACCTCAGTCCACAGCTTTACCTGCTCGCTCTGATTCTGAATCCGTGCCTGCTTATGATGATTCAATCAATTCGAGCTCGAGTACGAGTTGGAGCAGTGAGACACAAGGGATTAGTACTGGCTCGCCTGACGTGAAGAAAAAATCACCGGTTAAGAGCGAGGAAAAGGCTTATAAAAAGCTGAGAATTGTCTCGCCAACCGAAGGCAGTGCGCGCTGGGTTGGTGGTGAGTTGACTGTAGAGGTTTCTCTGAAGCCTGGCTTGCAACCAGAGCATGTATTGTCTTTACGCGTGGACGGACGTGAGGTTGCCGTTGGACCTGAGATGCAGGTAGTGATACCCGATATCGAGCGCGGTGGGCATACAGTGCGTGCAGCGGTGCTCGATGTGAACACGGGCAAGCAGCTGATCGTCAGCGACAGTGTGAAATTCCAAATACACCGACCCAATAAAAACCAACCTTCGCGCATGTTGCATCCGAGCGTACGCAAGAAAAACAGCAACTGAATGCTTGTCTAGCGTTGATTTTTCGAAAAAGCCGCCTTGTGCGGCTTTTTTTGTACCCGCTTTTTGTGCTCCTGACGTGTGTTTTTTGCGCTGTATTTTGGTCCGTGTGCTCAAAAACAGGGCGGTCAAATGCACCATATTGGTGCTATATTAGACTGTGCACCGTGCTGAGCCTTTGCTGCTGCGGTTTCTGTCTCTCTGTAACCTGATGATTATAAAGAGATAAACAGAGTGTTTGCTTCGTTGTGATGCAGCTTCCGGTTTAGGCTTGGAGATTGCAATTAGCCTCAGATGAAAGAAAAAAACACATCCGATTGGAATGGTGATGCGGTACTTGATGCCATCAGTACGGCCGTAGTTCTGTTGGACACTAACAAATGCGTACGAGGCATGAACGCAGCCGCGCAAGAGCTGTTCTCTGTCAGTGCGCGCGCCAGCCTGAGCCGGCCTTTGGAGGCTATCTTCCGGGTGCCTGAGCCTATGCAGCAGCATTTGGATACATCGCTCGCGGAAGGGCGCCGACGTGTCATGCGCTCGATTCACTTACAAGCTCGCAATGGCGAAGTGTTGACTGTAGATGCCAGCGTAATGCCTTACGGGGAGGCTGGTGTGTTGTTGCAATTCAATGGCTTGGACAGGCCCATGCGAGCTGCAAGAGATGACGCGCTAATTGCGCAATCTGAGTCTAGTCGGCTGTTGCTACGAGGGCTTGCCCACGAAGTGAAGAACCCTTTAGGCGGGTTGCGAGGTGCTGCTCAGTTGCTTGAAGCTGAATTGCCCGACCCGCTTTTGCATGAATACACGCGCATCATCATCACTGAAGCGGATCGCTTGCATCGTTTGATTGATCGCATGTCTGGGCCGCAGTCGGCGCCTAATATGGAAAAGCTCAATATCCACCGAGTGACCGAGCATGTGCGTCAGCTATTAGAGGCTGACCTGTCGAGCGGGGTTGAGTTAAAGGTTGCCTATGACCCGAGCTTGCCGCGTGTGTATGGCGACTTTGAATGGTTAGTGCAAGCTTTGCTTAACTTGGGGCTAAACGCAGTGCAGGCGGTCAAGCAAGGCGGAACCGTGCACTTTGTCACGCGAGCCCATAATAACTTTTCTATCGGGCCGGAGCGCCATCGTTTGGTCGCCGAAATACAAGTGCGAGACAACGGTGCTGGCATCGATAAAGATATGTTGGAGCGTATGTTTTTACCCATGGTGACTGGACGAAGTGAAGGCACGGGCTTAGGTCTGCCTATTGCTCAAAGCCTAGTCGGGCACCATGGAGGCTTAATAGAGTGTGTCTCCCAACCCGGTGAGACCGTGTTTAGTGTTTACTTGCCTTTGGAGCGAGACGATGAGTGAAGTGCGCGTCTGGGTTGTCGATGATGATCCTTCGATTCGATGGGTGTTAGAGAGAGCACTGAGCAAACATGAGATGGAAGTGCGTTGTTTCGAGAGCGCCGAAAGCGTGACCGATCTACTGGAGGGAGGGCACCGCTGGCCACACGTCATACTCAGTGATATTCGTATGCCTGGCATCGACGGGTTGATGTTTCTTCAAAGCTTGCAACGGGATTTTGCCAGTATTCCCGTGATTATCATGACCGCCCACTCTGACCTCGAGAGCACTGTGAGCGCTTACGAGAGCGGGGCCTTTGATTACCTGCCCAAACCCTTTGATATCAACCAAGCTGTTGAGACAGTACAGCGTGCGCACGCCGTAGCTGTGGAGCGCGCGGAGTCACGAGGTCGCAATAAGCCCAGAGTTCAAGCACCTGCCGAGATCATCGGTGGAGCGCCAGCAATGCAAGAGGTGTTCAGAGCGATAGGCCGACTGTCCCGTTCCGCTATCACTGTTCTGATTAACGGTGAGTCGGGCACCGGCAAAGAGTTGATAGCCAAGGCGCTGCACCGGCACAGTCCACGCAGTGCCGCACCCTTTATCGCTCTGAATATGTCAGCAATACCTCGAGACTTAATGGAATCAGAGCTATTTGGCCATGAGAAAGGTTCGTTCACGGGCGCGCAAGCCCAGCGGCTTGGTCGCTTTGAGCAGGCTGATGGTGGCACGTTGTTTCTAGATGAGATCGGTGACATGCCACCGGACTTGCAAACACGTCTCTTGCGCGTACTGGCAGATGGTGAATTTTTTCGAGTGGGTGGCGCGCGACCTATAAAAGTTGATGTGCGTATTATCGCGGCCACGCACCAAGATCTAGAAAGCCGTGTGATGCAGGGCGAGTTTCGTGAGGATTTGTTTCACCGTTTGAATGTCATCCGTGTGCGAGTGCCACCTTTACGTGATCGCCGTGAGGATATTCCTGCGCTGATGCAGCACTTTTTGCAGACGGCTGCCAACGAGCTGGGCGTACAGGCCAAGATGTTAACCAGTGATGTGGAGGCCCGTCTATGTGCCTGTGACTGGCCTGGCAATGTACGCGAGTTGCAAAACATGGCGCACTGGCTGACTGTGATGGCGGGAGGGCGAGAGGTGCAACTGGCCGATTTGCCAGATGATTTACAGCAGTCCTCAATGGGGACTCGCGGTGACAGCAGCTGGCAAGACCGTCTGGCGGACTGGAGTAGTTCTGCATTGAACTCCGAAGATGTCGCAGTGTTGCACCATGTGGTGGAAGATGCCGAACGGACATTAATTAAGGTGACCTTGGCGCATACGCAAGGTCATCGCCAAGCAGCGGCTAAGCTGCTTGGCTGGGGTCGCAATACTCTGACGCGTAAGATCAAAGAGCTTCAGTTAGACCTTTAACATTCTACAAGCCAAGCCAGACTCCGCTACAGCTAGAACCGGTTTCGTCGACAACCCAGTCGGCACCATTGGCGCAGCTGTTGGCGGTATCGGCAAACACTCTAAACCGTCCTGAGTCGGCGTTGCCGTCGTCTAGTTTTAGGTCCAGTTGCATTAAAACTCGCGACGGTACATTCTCCCCGGTGATCAGTTGCAGTGGCCCGTTACCGCCGTCTGAGCTAGATATTTTCATAAATCCACCGTAGGGGTTCTGCGGGCAAGTGCTATTTGCACAAGCGGTGTCACCTAGCTCGCCAGCTGCACCATCACCGTCAAAGTTTCCGGCGACAAAACCTGAGGCCGACAGGTGCTGCCAGACTTGTGCAGCTTCTGTGGCTGTGTTGATTCTCCCGTTTCCATCCCCTGTGCCCATCGCGGCTTCAATTCTTGTGTCTGCTGTTTCGAAATCTCCGGGCAGTGCACGGTAGCGATCAATGAAACCGTACCAAGCAGCACTGATATTATCTATTTGAGTTGCCATAGAGCGCGCTCTTGCGTTATCAATCAGTGCTTGGCCTTTGAGTAGCCCGCCGAGAATAAGTCCGATCACCACCAATACAAGCGCGATCTCGACTAACGTAAATCCTTGTTGTTGCTTTTTCACTGTTGTCCCTCTCTCAATGTTTATGGGTGAACCATCATGCTATTGAGATCAGCCAAATTTTAAAAATATGAAAAAGTCTTAATGCAAGTTGCTGCGAGATGAGGGGCAGGTGTAGGAATATAAATACAACGCATTTGTCCGTGGTGACCCTTGTCGAACAGCAGCTGCGTTTTTTTAGTAGCGATCTTTAGTTGCTTAACGGCGTCAATCCAAGCTGTTGTTTTTGCGTGCACTAGCGCTAGTTAGTTTCTGGCAGGGTTCGGTGCTAAAAAGTAACAGCGGATTCTGAGTGTGTTCAGTCAGAGCTTGCTACTACTCAGCGCTCCTTTTAAAGCCGTGATATTCCCGCAGCGCTCCAACTGTATGTTGGCAGTCTTTTTGCGGGTACTTTGCGGATACGTCTCATAGAAGGGGCGCTGGCGTGCTTTTTTGCACAAGTTAAAGGGTGCTCGGGTAAACTGCGCTTATGATCAATTTAGTACTCCAATTATTCAGTCGCAGTCATTTTCTTGGGTGTGGTTTACTGCTATCCCTGTGTAGTGCTCAGGTTGCGGCCAGTTGTAGTAATACTGTGCCGATGTTAGTGCGAGAGACGGTATTGGTGGTCTCCAGCGAGGATGGCACCACGGGGTCTGGAGTGGTTGTCGCGCCCAATCGCGTGCTCACTGCCGCGCATGCGGTGCGTAGTGGCGGCAGCCTAAAAGCTAAAGTGGGCGGTCAGTTGGTCGCAGCCCATGCCGTATCGTTTGATATCCGACACGATCTGGCGTTGCTTGCTTTAAACACAGCAGAGCTACCTGTGCTTGACCTTATGGCTCGTGATCTTGAGCCAGGCGAAAACATTTGGGTGGCGGGTCATCCGCGTGGCGGCGCGCGTCAATTTGCTTTTGGCCAGGTAGTTGGGCCGTGGCAAAACGCTTTGCGTGTGACAGCGCTGGTTGAGCAAGGGCAGTCAGGTGGTGCGTTATTGGCCTGTGAAGACGGACAGGTGCTGTTAGGCGGCACATTGAGTGGATACGGTGCGGTAGAGCGCAATGGAGAGACTTTGCGTTTGCCAGATTTTTCTCTCGCAGTGCCTGTTGCGCAACTTCGCCGGTTTTTGCTGTCGGCTGGGGTGCAGGTGGCGGCACTATCTAGTGAGGCTCGGCAAGAATAAGCGCTGCAGCTTGCTGTGCTGTTTTTCCACTAAGCGTGGCGTTGCTCGCTCAACGTGCTAAGGCTTCGTATCCATCTGGCAGTTTATGCCTGCTACATTTCAGTTTATAGGAATTTTATGGCTCACATTGAACCCAGCGCTTGGTTGATCCCCGAGCAGAAAAATTTGCAGCTTGCTGATTTCCCCACGAGAGTTAGCGATGAAGACAAAAATGCGGATGACCTGAAAAAAGCACTGCGTCGCGTGGTAAAAAAAATCTCTGAACTGCAGCGAAAGCTATACGCCGATGATCGTATGTCACTGTTGTTTGTATTTCAGGCGATGGATGCAGCAGGGAAAGACAGCACCATTCGCACAGTGTTTAGTGGGGTCAATCCAGCAGGGTTCCAGGTGCACGCATTTAAAAAGCCAAGCGATAAAGAGCTGGATCACGATTTTTTGTGGCGTAGTGCCACGGCCTTACCGCAACGTGGGCGCATCGGTGTTTTCAACCGAAGTTACTATGAAGAGGTGTTGGTCGTAAGAGTGCACGAATCCATTCTTGGTGGGCAGCGCTTACCGCCGGATCGCTCTACCGATGAGGTGTTATGGCGGGAGCGTTTGCAGTCTATCGCCGAGCATGAAAAACATTTAGCGCGCAACGGCACGCGGGTTGTGAAGTTTTTTCTCAACGTCTCTAGGGAAGAGCAAGCTAAGCGATTTATTGCACGCATAGACGAAAGCAAAAAGAACTGGAAGTTTAACCCTGGCGACGTCCGCGAGCGCGCATTTTGGGCTGACTATCAACATGCGTACGAACAAGCGCTAATGCACACGTCGACTGCCGAATGTCCGTGGTATGCGATACCCGCCGATGACAAGCCGCGTATGCGATTAGAGGTGGCCAAGCTTGTGTTGCAGCATCTTGAGGGTTTGCCACTGGAGTGGCCAGAACTGGACCGCGACAGCCAGCAAAAGCTGCAGGACTACAAACGCGGCTTAGAGAGCGGTGAGCTTTAAACGAAAAGCAACGGCCTATGATGCAGTACCCGCCTTGTCTTTATTACTGATTGCCGCGCATTGGGGTTTTACCTAATAGCCCGCAGTTAAATGGACGTTAGCCAACCATCTCGTTCAGTTCAAAAATCGGCAGCAGAATGCCAAGCACGATGGCCAGTATGGCGGCTCCCATGACCAAAACAATGGTTGGTTGCAGTATGCCTAGAGCGCTGGAGACCGCCGAATCTTGCTCTCGCTCTAGGTGGGTAGAGGCTTTTTCTAGCATGTAGCCAAGACGGCCTGAGCCTTCACCGCTGGCGATTAAATGCAGCAACATAGGCGGGAACTGTTTACTGTTCTCCAGTGCGCGAGCCAGTGAAGTACCCTCTCGTACCTTAGCCGAGGCCTCGAGCACGGCCTTGCGCATAGGGCGGTTGCTGATTACTTGGCTGGCAATGTCCAGTGCTTCAAGCACGGGTACACCGCTGGCCGCCAGAATGCTCAACGTACGCGCGAACGACGCTGCGTTTGCGCTGCGTACCAGTTTACCGGCCACTGGTAGCTTGAGTACAAAACTGTGCACTCTAAATTTAAAATCATCAGATTGCATGGCACGGTTGAACGCAAAAATACCGACGACAACGGCGATAACAATGGCCAAGCCCCAGTTTTGCACAAAGTCCGAAGCCGCGATAAGCGCTAGGGTGATCCCGGGTAATTCTTGTCCCAAATCATCAAAAGTCTCAACCACTTTTGGTACCACCACGGCCAGCATCAAACCAACAATCGCGATGGAAACGATCACTAAAAAAATCGGGTAAACCAGTGCTTTTTTAACGGTTGATTGTGTTGATTGGCGATCTTCAGAAAAATCCGCTAGGCGCTCTAGTACTCCGTCTAAGTGCCCTGATTGCTCACCTGCTGATACCGTGGCTCTGAACATTTCGGGGAATACTTTGGGGTACTGACCTAAGGCTTCGGCGAATGTGTGGCCCTCCATCAGTTTGCTGCGCACAGTGAGCAGCAAGCTTTTGACCTTGTCTTTTTCAGAGTGCTTGGCAGTTGCCGCCAGAGATTCTTCTAGCGGTGTGCCTGCGCTGGTCAAGGTTGCAATTTGCCGGATGATCAGTGATAGATCGGATGTTTTAAGGCTGCCGCGGAACGTTGCGGGTTCTTTGCCGCCACCCGATTTGTTTTTGCCTTTCTGGTTGCTCTCGTCCACTTTGAGAGGTGATAAGCCCTGATCGCGCAACTGGGAGCGAATCTGCCTCGCACTGTCGCCTTCAAGAATGCCTTTCTTTTCGCGTCCCTTGGCATCGAGTGCAATATACTCAAAAGCAGGCATCTAGCGCTCCACCATTGCTGCTAACAGCCATAGGCGAGTGGGTGTTGAATTGGGCTTAGTCAGCTTCATGAGAGTTGTTCTAGTGCTCGCGTGTGACGCGTAGAACTTCTTCTAGAGTAGTTAAGCCAGCCAGTACTTGGCGTTTGCCGTCATCGAACATGCTCGGCGACAGTGAGCGAGCGTAAAGCTCCATCTCGTGTTCACCGCTGCCGTCGTGGATTAAGTTGCGCATGGTGTTGTCTATTGGCACAACTTCGTACACACCGCCGCGACCTGAATACCCCGTGTTTTTGCAGCTACTGCACCCTTTGGGGCGATAGACTTTTAAGTCGGTGTCTGCCGGTAGATCGAGAATCTCACATTCGGCCGCTGTTGGCGTGTCTTCTTGTCGGCAGTTTTGACAGAGTTTTCGCACTAAGCGTTGGGCGACCACACCCGCCAACGATGACGATAATAAAAACCGCTCCACGCCCATATCTCGCATGCGCGTCACTGCGCCCACGGCAGTATTGGTGTGCAGTGTCGAAAGAACTAAGTGACCAGTTAAACTAGCCTGTACGGCGATTTCAGCCGTTTCAAGATCTCGAATTTCCCCGACCATGACCACGTCTGGATCTTGTCGAAGAATGGCGCGTAAGCCGCGCGCAAAGTCGAGCTCAACCTTGTGGTTAACTTGGGTTTGACCCACACCGTCGAGGTAATACTCGACTGGGTCCTCTACGGTGAGGATAGTGTTTTTGCCGTTATTCAATTGAGTGAGAGCGGCGTAGAGCGTGGTTGTTTTACCGGAGCCTGTTGGGCCTGTCACCAGCACAATGCCGTGCGGCAGGGTCAAGATATCGGTCAGTACCTTGAGGCTTCTGTCGTCCATGCCTAAGTTGCTTAGGTTCAGGCGGCCCGCTTGCTTGTCGAGTAGGCGCATAACCACGCGCTCGCCATGGCCAGAGGGAAGGGTAGAGACTCGAACATCGACCGCACGTCCAGCGACCCTGACCGAAATCCGGCCATCTTGAGGTAGGCGCTTCTCAGCGATGTCGAGCTTCGACATAACCTTAATACGTGAAATAATCAGGTTGGCAACGGCGCGTGGTGGTTCAAACAGGTGCATCATGATGCCGTCGACACGATAGCGAATGCGCAGGCTCTTTTCGAATGGCTCGATGTGAACGTCAGATGCGCCATCACGAATCGCTTGGGTGAGCATCGCGTTAATCAAGCGAATAACAGGTGCTTCATCCGACGCTTCCATCAGGTCTTCGGGCTCGGGTAGTTCATCACCGAGCTCGCTCAGGTCATAACCCTCGCCTAAGTCGTCAATAATATCCGTGCTGGCCCCGTTGCCACCTTCGTAGTATTCGGCTAACTCGGCTTGAAAGTCCTCAACGGGGATTTCAAAAAGGGTTGTTGCCACGCGTAGTTTACGCTGTGCTTCAATAATGGCTGAAGTGGCAGTTTCGGGGCTATAACAAAGCACCGTCTGCCCGTCGTCGTAATGCTTGGCAAACACGCTGTGCCGCTTGGCGAAGCCGTAAGGGAGTCTCAAGCCGGCGACTTCGCTGGCGGGTGTTTCGTCTTCTATGCTGTCATCGACAAAGTCTTCCGCGCCAATGAGTTCATCGGCACCAAATAGCTCGTCCTCTAAGCCACCCGGCTTCAGCTGCGGGGTCACTGGCTGTCGCTCGTTGCGCCGTAGTTGGCAGCGGGTAGTGCATCCAGTGCTGCAGTAGATGGCAAAGCTTTGCTATTTTTCACTTCACGAATGCGCTTGCCATTGAAGTAAACCTCCAATTCGGGCAAGGCAGGGCTTGTTGATCTTTCGCCCATCTCGTTGCTTTGTGAAATCATTTGCAGTGACCGCAAGTAGTTGTATTTTTCGCTGGAGTAGTACTGTGCAGTACGACTGTCACGCAAAATAGTGGGGTGGATAAACACCATCAAATTGCGTTTATTGCGACGTTTACTTTTGTATTGGAAAAGCCTGCCAAGAATAGGGATATCCCCTAATAAAGGTACTTTTTCTACAGAGTTTGCCGAGTTTTCATCTATCAAACCGCCCAATACCAAGGTTTGTCCGTCGTCGATCAGGACGCTGGTATTGATGGTGCGTTTGCTGGTGACAATGTCCGACGCGCCGCTGGAGGCATTGTCCTCAACTTGGGATACTTCCTGTTCAATCACAAGCTTGATCGTATCGCCTTCGTTGATCTGAGGCTTGATCTTGAGCTTGATACCCACATCTTGTCGCTCGATGGTCTGGAACGGGTTGTTACCGTCGGAGATTTCGGAGCTGGTGATGATCGGTACATTACTGCCCACCACGATCGAGGCTTCTTCGTTGTCCAGTGTCACCAATGACGGTGTAGACAAGATATTGTTCTCGGAATCTGACGCGATGGCCCGAATGACAAAAGCGATATCTGCGTTAGAGCCTTCGTTGCCTAGCAGCATGCTAAGGCCGCCACCCAGTGCGGAAGGGTCAGCGTAGGTGGCTGCTGCGCCAGCTAATGCACCGCCCAAATTGCTGGCAATGACGGGGTCACCCGTTTCACCGCCGACCAAGGCACCGGCGCCTAATTCGCGAGCGGTGCTCTCGGATACTTCCGCGATAATAGCTTCAACCAGCACCTGTGCGCGTCGTATATCGAGCTGTCGAACAACTGCCAATATGTTTTTCATCTCGCCAGGAGGGGCGGTGATGATCAATGAGTTAGTTTGCGGGTCGGCCTGGATGTCGATGTTGCTTTCAGTGCCTACTTGCACATTGCCTTGGGTGGTGTTTGCCACCTGTGGGCGCAGCTGCTGCTGAGGCTCGCCACCGTCTGGGCTTGGTGCAGGGGCTACAGGAGCGGCAGCACCGCCGACAACTGGGTCAATTGAAACGCCGACTTTTGATTGGCCTTGTGAAACGCCGGTCAAAATATTGACAAGCTCTTCGGCCTTGGCATATTTCAGGTAAACAACTTTTGTATTGCCGCCCGTCTCAAGAGGGGTATCCAAATTGGCAATTAAACTGCGCACGCGCATGCGGCTTGTTTTGTCGCCGTTGAGGATCAAGCTGTTGGTGCGCTCATCAGACGCCATATTGAGCGTGCTGCTACCGTCGGCGCGATTTTGACCTTCGAGTGAATTCACTATGCGGATTATTTCCGCAGCTGAAGCATGCTTGAGCTTGATGATCTCAACTTTGCCGCTGTCACCAACGTCAATACGTTCTATGATCTGTAGTAGGCGGTTAATGTTCGCCGCACGATCGGTGATGATAAGTGAATTGGTGGCGGTGTACGCCGCCAAGTGGCCTTGCTGCGGTACCAGCGGGCGCAAAATAGGTACTAATTGCGCAGCGGGCACGTTGTCCACTTTGATGACATGCGTCACCAGTTGATCACTTTGGCTGCGCGCGGGCATGTCGTTGAGCAAGTCCGGTACGGGTCCGGTACGGGCTGTCACTTCAGGCAAGATTTTAATTAAATCTCCCTGTGGCACTGCTGCAAAACCGTGTACTTGTAGTACTGAGAGAAATACTTCGTAAAGCTCACTGGCGTTGGTTGGCGTTGACGAGATAACCGTCACTTTCGCCTTAACGCGAGGATCAACGATGAAGTTTTTGCCTGTGCGCTTTGATACGAGGCTGATTAAGGCACTGATATCCGCGTTTGGCATATTCAACGTGAAGTCGCCCTGATCATTGATCGGAGCAGGGTTGTCTTCAGCATAGCCAGTATGTGCTACTAATAAACTGATCAGTAGCGTCGCAGCAAGGCTTTTCTTGTGGTTATTAATGTTTCTCAACTACTTGAATCCGCTGTGAATTTAGCTGCGCAACAGCATAAAGGGGAACCGATTATACAATGAGAGATCGGTTATTACCTAGTGATCGTATCAGTTATGTTACACGCTATTGCAGCGAGATACTGACAGGAATCTCTGCACCGTTACGCAATAAAGTCATATCGACTTGCTGTGCCGTCACTAATTGGCGCAGTGCTTTCAGGCCACGACGTTGGTTGTCGAGCTTGACGCCGTTTAGAGCGACGACAACGTCACCTGGTTCAATACCAAAATTACGCATTAACGAAGCATCTTGCTTTGGATTCAGCTTGTAGCCCACCACACGGCCGTTTTGGCGGAAAGGGCGGACGTCCATTAGTTGCTGCATAGTAGAAGGGTTGCGGACCATGTAGTCACGCAGTGCTCCAGGCGTTTGTGGGAGCTGGCTAACATCAATAGAGCTGTCGTCACCAGGAGGCGCGTCACTCGGTCCGGATGAGGAAGTCGGCGGTGCGTTTCTTTGGACTGACGGGGTTGAGCCCGAATTCGCTAGCTCAACAACGGGCAGTTCAATGCGTTCGCGTTTGCCGCTGTTATCGATCACGATATAGAAGGGGTAGACCTCTTCCAGCGTCGCACGTTCGATTTTCTCTCCAACAGCCACGACTTTGTCTTCACGCCCGCCACCAATTAGTGCGTGCCCTATTTTGGGGTCATTGCTTGCCAGTATGCCTGTCAGTTTGACGTTTAACTTAGATTTAGGCGCTTCTTCAGCAGGCTTGCTAGTCTCAGTGATCGGTGTTGCGCGGGCTTCTTCGTCGCCAAACAAATGCGCGTCGACAATTTGTTGTGCCAGTGATGTGGTGTTGTTGCTCGATGCAGTTTTGGCTGTCAGCGGGCGTGCAACCGCGGCGCTTTGGCTGTTGGTCGGTAGCAACTGGATGGCGAGTAGAGCAGTGGCATAGCCCAGCGCACCAATGAGCACCCAGGTGCTAACCGTCGCGAGCGTTGATGATAATTGTTCGCCCTGAAGCGATTTGATCGTAGCCAGTGATGCCATGCGTTTGTCCGAGTGCCTTGCGTAATGCCGGTTTTTTGCGTTGTGTCTTACCCACTAACAATGCGTACATAAAATTTTGCGGCACTGTTACTAGATATAGATTGTATGGCCTCGGTGGCCTTTTCGCCGAAGTATGTTGCGAAAAAAGAGCGTGTATCGCCAAACTATATATAGTCTTGCGCGACCACAGAGGGTGGCCACAACAAGTGTGTCGACCGAAGTCTACACCATATCTTTCAAGCCTTTCAGCGGCAAAACTTTGACGGCTTTGCGTGCAGGTTTAGCGGCAATCATGATTTCTTCGCCAGTAAAAGGGTTAACACCTTTACGCTTTTTAGTAGCTGGGCGCTTGACGACTTTGATTTTCATCAGGCCTGGCACTGTGAAGAAACCTGGGCCACGTGGCTTGAGGTTTTTAGAGATCAAACCATTGAGTGAATCCATAACAGCCTGTACGTCTTTGCGAGTAAGTTCTGTCTCGCCAGCGATGTGGTTGAGGATTTCAGTTTTTGTGGGGGCTTTTTTTACGGCAGTTGTAGTTGCCGCTGCTGTTTTCTTGCTTGTAGCTTTTTTCTTTGCAGCCATGTTGGGACTCCTGATCATTGTTCAATATCGGTATGGATTCAGCAACTTTTTATCTGTGCTGTCGATCACTAAATCGCGTCCGGAAGATAGCACAGAAGACGTTACTTCGTTGGCTGAATTTGCCAATAATGGCCTTTTTGTAGGGGTTTTAGCGATTAATGCAAGTGCGGAAGGCTAAAAAGTGGCATTCAGGGCAGTGTTTGGCTAAACGAAAAGGCTTGCGGTGGTTGCCCTAAAGCGCTGACGGACAGCTCAAAATCGATCTTTTCACCAGCAGCGTATTGGAATTCTGCAGCGTAAAAAAGCGACTCTTCTTCGCTTTCGATCATGCGTAGTTTGAGCGCGCGCATTAGTCCAGATGCACGTTTGATGACGACGTGCACACGGCCACTTAGAGTTTTCCCAGAAGCTTTGTTGAGCAGCATGATGTTGATGATGCCAACACTAGGAGAGACTTCGACGCCTAACAAATTTGCCGACGCTGGGCTGAGGTTGGTGCTTGCCAACACACGGTGTCGCAGCACGTATGGACCGCAATCATGGGTAGAGGCTGCCCATATACTTCCGCTAAAAAGCAGCAGTAGTAAGGTTGCAAGTAGGTTGCGTTTGGTCACCGCGTGGAGCTCCACTGTATAAAAATCGCTGGTCTAACTCTCACTTATGAAAGATAGACCTTGCTGAAGTTCCCTAGGATTAATTAAGCGCCAAGTTCATCAGGTTACCAATGACGATGATTTTCAGGACTTGTAGCAAAACTAGGGCAACGAGCAAAGATAAATCTAAGCCACCCATAGGTTTTATCCAGCGCCTAACCGGTTCTGTAACAGGGCGAGTGATATCTGATAGAACTTCCGCGGCAGGGTTTTCGCCCATGGGGCTTATCCAGCTGATGATCGCCAAAACGATCATGGAGAAGATAAAAACATTGATAAATAGATTGAGCAAGTCGATGGGCGCCAATATAGCCATCAATGGTACCGACAATGCAGAAGCCGGTAAGCCGTATCCGGCGATGTCTACCTGGCCAAGCGACAGCAGCTTGAACACCATCATCTTGACGACAATTAGTATCAGGCAGAGTACTAGCGCGGCGATGTCTTGGCCTTTAAAGCCTGGGATGATCCTGCGCAGTGGTATCAGTGCCGGATTTGTCAGCTTGACCACAGCCTGAGCCAGCGGGTTGTAGTAATTGGCGCGTGTCACCTGCATAAGAAAACGCACAGCGACCACCATGATGTAGAGGTCAAATACGATAGTGACAAGTAAATTGAGTGCTTGTAACGTTGGCCCCATTAGGCGTCTCCCGTCTCGTTGGCGAGTTCGTCAGCTCGGGTACACGCCGCTTTCATCGCCTCGGCGACTAGCTCACGGAACCCAGCTTGTTCAAAGACGTTCAACGCTGCAGCAGTTGTGCCACCCTTGGACGTGACCGCTTCGCGCAGTGTGCCAGCGTCGCGCTCATCGTCGCGAGCCATAACCGCGGCACCCAATATTGTCTGCGTTGCCAACCGTCTTGCAGTGGATTCTGCAAGGCCTAGAGACACACCGGCAGATTGCATGGCTTCAAGAAGTAAAAAGCCATAAGCAGGCCCGCTACCAGAGAGGGCTGTGACGGCGTCTATGAGGTGCTCTTGCTCGACCCATTCTGACATACCGACGGCATTGGCGATGTAGCTGCTGAGTTCACGCTGCGCTTCACTGACGCCTGCTGTCGCGTACAGACCTGCCGCGCCGTGGCTATAGAGGGCCGGAGTATTGGGCATGCAGCGCACAATGGCTTGCTCGCCACCAAGCCAACGATCCAAATCCGCACAGCGCACACCAGCGGCAACAGAAATCACCACTGGTTTGTGGGATACCAAAGCACTTGCCAGTGGCTCACACACCAGTCGCATGATTTGTGGTTTCACGGCTAAAACTACCGCGTCTGCTTGTGCGATCACAGTGGCAGCTTCAGCGCTGGTGGCAATGGCAAATTTTTCTTGGAGAGTTTGGCGCTGTTGCTCATTGGGGTCGCAGGCGGTTATTGCGTCTGCGCTGTGGCCGTTAGCGATTAGGCCGCCAATCAAGCTGGAGGCCATATTGCCGCCGCCAATAAAACAAATGTGCTGACTCATGTTTTAAGTGCTCTTTTTCAAGGAAGCGCGCTTTTTATCGATCACCTGCAATAGGTTCTCAAATGAAGCGATAAAAGAATCAACACCGTCTTTTTCAAGTTTTGCGGTGATGCTGTCTAGGTTAATGCCCATCGAAGCAATAGATTCGACATGCTCGTGTGCTTGCGCGAGGTTGTCAGCCAGTGTCGCTTGCGGTTTGCCGTTCTCTCGGTAGGCTGCCAATGTCGCAGGTGGCAAGGTATTAACGGTATGCGGGCCAATCAGTGCCTCGACATAATAAGTAGCGGCGAGCTTTGGGTCTTTAGGGCTAGTGCTGGCCCACAACAAACGTTGCGGTTTGGCGCCAGCCGCGGCCAACTTGGCCCATGCCTCACTGTTGAACAGGTTTTGATAGTGACCGTAAGCCAGCTTGGCGTTGGCGATCGCAGTCTGTCCTTGCAGTGTTTCCACCATCAGCCCGCCAAGTTGTGCTAACTCCGCATCAACGGCTGCATCAACACGCGAGATGAAAAAACTGGCAACCGATGAAATCTCACTGATCGATTTGCCTGCGGCAAGGCGTCTTTCAAGACCTTTTATCCAGGCTGCAGCAATGGCTTGGTAGCGAGCCACAGAGAACAACAGCGTGACGTTGACACTGATGCCTTCGGCGGTGAGCTCTTCAAAGGCTTTGACACCCGCTTCGGTGCCGGGCACTTTGATCATGGCGTTGGGCTTGCCAAGCGCCGCGTGCAGAGCGCGTGCTTCAGCGAGCGTGCCTTCGGTGTCGTGCGCAAGTGCAGGGGATACCTCAAGGCTGACCATGCCGTCGTCGTTGTCGCTGGCGTGTACAGCCGCAAATAAATCGGCTGCCTCGCGGATATCGGCCAGCGCTAGTTCGGTGAACACTTGGGTGGCCGTGCGTTCCGGTTTGTCCGCGTCCAATTCGCGGATGTGCGCGTCGTATTCTTCGCTGCTGGCAATGGCTTTTTCGAAGATCGCTGGGTTCGATGTCAGACCACGCAGGTCGTCTTCGTCGATCAGCTTCTTTAAGCTGCCATCAGCCACAAAGCTCTTTTGGATAAAATCCAACCACGGGCTCTGGCCCAGTGTGCGAAGTTTTTGTAGTGGATTCAATTCGCTCATGGTGTGTGTTCGCTTCTTAAAAATGGTAATTGTTATTAGTTATAGTTGGCGCTTACAAAACGGGATTACGGTGTTAAAGGTTTGCTAGCCCGCTGCCCAAAAATAGCGGTGCCAATGCGCACCATAGTTGAGCCCTCTGCAACCGCCGCTTCTAGATCCCCACTCATGCCAATCGATAGGGTATCCATATCCGTCAGTTCTTGCTGAATACTTTCAAATAGCTCGCGCAGCCTGCGGCAGCTGTCGCTTTGTTCTTCAAAGCTGTCACTGGCTCGAGGGATGGCCATTAGTCCGCGCAATTTTAGCCGTGGTAAGGCAGAAACTTGGCGGCACAGTTCCCTCGCATCCGCCGGACTAACACCGGCTTTGCTGTCCTCTTGGTCAATGTTGACCTGAACGCAGATGTTTAACACTTCGTCATTTTCGCCACGCTGTTCACTCAGTCGTTGGGCTATTTTCAGGCGATCCACTGTATGTACCCAGTCAAAACTCTGTGCAATGGCCTTGGTTTTGTTGGATTGAATGGCGCCAATAAAGTGCCAACAACATCCTTGGCCTGCCAGTTGCTCTATTTTTTGCAGCGCTTCGTTGAGGTAATTCTCTCCGAAGTCTCGCTGCCCCGCTGCTAAAACGGCTTGGATGTCGTCGACAGGTTTGGTTTTGCTGACTGCCAGCAAGCGCACAGCATGGGGCTTGCGATTGAATTTTACTTCAGCTTCAGCCAAGCGTTGCCGAACTACTGAAAGTGAACGACTGGCGTCCTTTGCGTGATCCATGGGCGTATTGACGTAGTTTGCACGCATTTAAGCGTCACATATTGAAGATGTTTTTTGGCGGTCGCCTTATCAAGTACAGGATAACATGATGGATATAGCTCAGCTTCTAGCGTTTTGTGTAAAACAAGGCGCATCTGATTTGCACTTATCGGCCGGTCTGCCCCCGATGATCCGTGTTGACGGCGATATGCGTCGAGTCAACTCGCCCGAGTTGGGCCACAAAGAAGTCCACGCCATGATTTATGACATCATGGACGACCAGCAGCGCAAGTTTTACGAGGAAGAGCTCGAGACGGATTTCTCGTTTGAGTTACCCGATATCGCTCGCTTTCGTGTTAATGCTTTTGTTCAGGCGCGTGGTGCCGGTGCGGTTTTTCGTACCATCCCCAGCGAAGTTCTCACACTAGAGAAGCTTGGCGCACCAGAAATTTTTAAAGATATCTCGAGCTACCCTCGCGGTATTGTGTTGGTCACTGGGCCTACAGGTTCAGGTAAATCAACCACGCTCGCTGGCATGGTTGACTACAAAAACGAATCTGAGCTGGGCCACATACTCACCATCGAAGATCCAATCGAATTTGTTCACTCCAGCAAAAAGTGTTTGGTCAATCAGCGTGAAGTAGGGCGCGATACCAAAGGCTTCAGCAACGCTTTGCGATCAGCACTGCGTGAAGATCCAGATACCATTCTGGTGGGTGAGATGCGTGACCTTGAAACCATTCGTCTAGCGCTGACAGCTGCAGAAACGGGTCACTTAGTCTTTGGCACCTTGCACACCAGCTCTGCTGCTAAGACCATTGACCGTATCGTCGATGTGTTCCCAGCGGAAGAAAAATCGATGGTTCGTGCCATGTTGTCCGAATCGTTAAAAGCGGTTATCTCGCAGACACTGCTGAAAAAGAACGGCGGTGGTCGTGTGGCTGCACACGAAATCATGATTGGCACGCCCGCCATTCGTAACTTGATCCGCGAAGACAAAATTCCGCAGATGTATTCAGCGATTCAAACCGGTCAATCATCCGGCATGATCACCTTGGATCAGACGCTCAAGAATTTGGTCGCCTCTGGGCAAGTGGATCCGCGTGAAGCGCGTCGTAAAGCCGCCAATCCCGATACCGTCGCAGCAGCATAAGTCAAATTAAGGCAAAACTCATGGCAGAAGAAAATTCAACAGACAAAGCAAGAGCCTATGTTTTTGAGCTGATGCACTGTCTTTCTCGACAAGGTGGTTCTGATCTCTACGTGACGGCTGGCTCTCCTCCGGTGGTGCGTATAGGTGATGAACTCAAGCGTGTCGGCGAAGAGAAGTTGATGCCTCCTCAAACGATGGCCCTGGCGACTTCGCTGATGGACCAACGTTTGCGTGATGAGTTTATGGAAAGCAGTGAATGCAACTTCGCTGTCAGCGTGCCGAACGTGTCTCGCTTTCGTGTGAATGCGTACATTCAGCGCGGCAGTGCCTCAATGGTGATTCGTCAGATCTCTACTAATATTCCGTCGCTCGAAGAGTTGCGCATGCCGCCAGTGCTAAAAGATTTAGTACTGGCCAAGCGTGGTTTAGTGATGTTGGTGGGTGCGACTGGTCAAGGTAAATCGACAACCTTGGCGGCACTGGTTGATCACCGCAACGAGACAACCGAAGGTCACATCATCACGATTGAGGACCCTGTTGAGTTTATCCATACCCACAAACGTGGCTTGGTTAGCCAGCGCGAAGTGGGCACCGATACAGAGTCGTTTTCGGTGGCGTTGCGCAACGCCTTGCGTCAGGCTCCGGACGTCATCTTGATTGGGGAGATCCGCGATCGTGAAACCATGGAGCGTGCGCTAGAAATTTCCGAGACAGGCCACTTGTGTCTTTGTACCTTGCACGCCAACAATACCAATCAAGCGATGGAGCGGGTAGCGAGTTTCTTCCCCACAGAAGACCGCAACAAGCTGATGTACGAGCTGTCGCTGAACCTGCGTGCAGTAGTGTCTCAGCGATTGATTCGCAAGCAAGACGGTACCGGTCGTGTGCCAGCGGTCGAAGTATTGATGAACACGCCGTTGATGACCGAGCTTATAGCTAAGGGTGATTTGATCGCTGTAAAAGGTTTAGTGACCAAGTCTCGCGAACTGGGCATGCAGACATTTGATCAGTCGTTGTTTGAGCTGTTTGAAGCAGGTCTTATTGAGCAAGAAGAAGCGGTTCGCAACGCAGATTCGCCAAACGATGTTCGTTTGCGCCTCAAGCTAGACAAGGCCGACGGAGACAGCTTTAAAAATGACAACATTCACTTGCAGCATGTTGAAGATGCGCCAACAGGCAAGTACGACAGTGTCGGTCAGGTAATTCGCCGTTAAGACAAGGCTGTGTTAGTTGCTTAAAAAAAAACCGCTTTCATGAAAGCGGTTTTTTTGTTTGGATTTTGTAGTGGCAGGTTGGGCTGGTGCGTTCCACTACACGATGTAACAGGCAAGCTCGGCAGTGTCTTAACGCGCAGGTGCCGCTATCCACTGACCACGCAATACAACTCCTTCACAGGCGCCCCGCATTGTTTGCCCCAGCCACGCCGAATTTTTACCGCTGCTGTGCATGCTGTCTCTTTCCAGTTTCCAGTTGGTGTTGGTATTGAGCACGCACAAGTCCGCAGGTGAGCCGATGGCCAAAGTGCCATAAGGCAGGCCTAGTGCCTTGGCTGGCTTGTGGCTCACCCATCCTACGCAATCAACCAGTGGTGCATCGAGCTGTGCAGCCAGATGAAGTACTTGGGCTGCAAAGCTATCAAAACTTGAAGCGCCGTAGTTCGCGGAGTCAAAAGGCACGGCTTTGTTATCGACGCTCACCGGCCGATGATCTGAGCAGATACCATCGAGTGTGCCGTCGAGTAGGGCGGCTTGAAGCCCTTCACGATCTGCCGCGCTGCGCAGCGGTGGCGTTAATTTGCAGTTGTTGTTGTAGCCTGTGAGCGCTGTATCAGCGAGCAGCAAATTGTTGATGCTGGCGTCGGCTGTGACGGTTAGGTCGTCCATCTTGGCCTGCCGGATAAGGGCTGCGCCACGTGCAGTACTCAGGCGAGAGAAATGCACGCGTGCACCTGTGTGTATCACCAGCTCGATGATTTGTGCGATAGCAACCGTCTCTGCTGAAGCGGGTATACCGTTTAAACCCAGTCGTTGGGCGACGGGCCCTTCGTGTACACAGCCGTCGGCGCGCAGCCACTCGTCACAAGGTTGTAATATCAGCGGAATGTCGAAATTTGCTGAGTATTCCATCGCTCGGCGTAAAACACGTGTATCGCTAATTGGCGCTTCCGCTTGGCTAGCGCCAATGCAACCTGCTTCCATCAAGGTTTGTAGCTCGCTTAATTGCGTGCCTTCGAGCTTGTGGGTCAGCGCGGCATAGGCGCGCACGCGTGATGTGCCAGCCTGTCGGCTTAAGCCTCTGATGAGCTCCACCGTGGCGGCTTGATCAAGCGTGGGTGAGGTGTCTGGCGGAATGCAGACGGTGGTGATTCCGCCATACGCCGCGGCAGTTGTCTCGCTGACGATATTGCCGCAATGGCCAATACTGGGGCTGCCGGGTCTGGCCCATAAGTCCACAAAACCTGGGCAGACGATTTTGCCCTCTAAATCTATTTCTTGATCAAAACTCTGCACACTGTCGGGTGCGACAAATAGCGCGTCTTTCACAGCAATGTCGGTTTGTTCATCGCGACCGCTAGCTGGGTCGATGACGCGGCCGTTTCGCAAAAGGATACTGCTCATCAGGTTTGCTCTCCCGCTGCTGTGTTGCCCATTGCAATTGACATCACTGCCATGCGCACGGCGATACCGTAGGTCACTTGTTTGAGGATGACGCTCTGCGCGCCATCGGCCACTGCTCCGTCAATCTCTACGCCACGATTGGTGGGTCCGGGGTGCATGACGATAGCGTCTGGCTTGGCATATTCCAGTCGGCGATGGTCTAAGCCGTAGTGGCGAAAGTACTCGCCGGTGCTTGGCAGCAGAGCACCGCTCATGCGCTCGTTTTGCAGTCGCAGCATGATCGCCACATCCACTCCCGCCAAGCCGCTGGCCATGTCGCGGTAAATGCTGACGCCTAACTCACGCAGTTCGTCGGGCAGCAAAGTAGTTGGGCCTACAGCGCGGATATCAGGTACACCGAGAGTTTTGAGCGCGTGTATCTGTGAACGCGCGACTCGCGAATGCAAGATGTCACCGACAATTGCGACGCTCAGTTGCGTGAAGTCGCCTTTAAACCGTCGGATTGTGAACATATCCAGCATTGCTTGTGTGGGGTGGGCGTGTCGGCCGTCGCCAGCATTGATAACGCTCACATGTGGCTCAACATGCTGCGCGATAAAATGCGCAGCGCCAGATTCAGCGTGCCGCACCACAAACATATCGCAGAGCATGGCTTGCAGGTTATTCAGTGTGTCGAGCAGCGATTCGCCCTTAGCGGTGGCGGAGCGTTGGATATCGATATTGAGCACATCGGCAGAGAGCCGTTTGGCAGCTAGTTCGAACGTGGAGCGTGTGCGGGTGCTGTTTTCGAAAAACAAATTGGCGACTGTGCGGCCGCGCAGTAAAGGGACCTTTTTCAGGCCTTGGTCGCTGGCACCCATAAAGCTCTCAGCTGTGTCGAGAATATGTGTCAGGGTGGCGCGATCAAGACCTTCGGTTGTCAGAAAGTGCCGTAGCTTGCCAGCTCGATTGAGCTGTATTTGATCAAATGCCTGTTGAGCCTCTGCTTGATCTATTGGAGTCACAGTGCTTCCCCTTTTAGTTCCAGCTGCAACGGCGAGGTCTGTAGTTTAATGTGCTGGCCGCGTTTGAGGTCGAGCGAAACACCGGCGACATCTGCACGTATTGGCAGTTCGTGCCCGCTGCGCTCAACAAGGCAAGCAAGCACAACGCGCGCAGGGCGTCCGTAGTCGAATATTTCATTCAGCGCTGCACGCACAGTGCGGCCGCTATACAACACATCGTCCACTAAGATCACCGTGCGATTCTCCAGCTGCTGCGGTAAGTCGGTGGCACCTACCGTAGGGTGCAGACCAATGCGGCTAAAATCATCGCGGTAGAAGCTGATCGACAACATGCCTAGGGACTCGCTTAAGCCTAAGCGCTGATGCAGAGCTTTAGCGACGTCTACGCCACCTGTGTGTATGCCGATCATGGCGCAGTTGCTTAACTGATCACCGAGGCTCTGACGCAGGCGTTCTGCCATGTCATCGAGCATTTCTTCGGTGCGAGTTGTATCAGCATAAATCATGCGGAGCCTCCGGCTTCCAACCAATGTTGCAATATGAGTGTGGCAGCGATTTTGTCGGTGTCGCCTTTGCTACTGCGACGCCGGCCTTTGCTGCGGTTGTCGCGCATTATGTCTTCCGCTTGGCGCGAGGTAGTGCGCTCGTCGGCTTCGTGCACTGGCAGCGCAAAGCGGCCGTTTAGCTGCCGGCCAAAGCGACTCGCTCGCGCGGTCATGTCACTGTCGCTGCCATCCATGTGGCGTGGTACACCCACCACCAAAGCGGCTGGCTGCCATTCTTCCAGTAGTTTGCCAATAGCCTGCCAGTCGATGCCGCCATCTTTACTGTGCAGGGTGCTTAGCGGCGAGCACAATCCTGTTTCTTGATCGCCCACGGCGAAGCCAATGCGGCGTTCACCGTAGTCAAAAGCAATCAGCGTGTTTTTGCCCATAGCTTAGGCGTGGCCCGCTTGTGAGGAGAGCTGTGCAGGGTCAATGCCCAGCAATTCGACGGCTGCGTGCCAGCGCTTATCGTGTGGCAGGTCAAACACAATGCCCAAGTCCACCGGTGCGGTCAGCCAGCTGTTGTCGAGGATTTCTTGCTCCAATTGGCCGCCGCCCCAGCCAGCGCGGCCAAGTGCTAACAGCATTTTCTCGGGGCCCTTTCCGACTGAGACTTCCTCAAGCAAATCGCGCGAGGTGGTCAAGGCTATTTCGTCACTGATCGCGGCGCTGGCATCGTAGTGGGCGGTGCCTTGGTGCAGCACAAAGCCGCGCTCGGCCTCAACTGGTCCACCGCGCATCACGGGCCATTGCTCTGTGTGGGGCGGGATAGGTAGTGATAATTGTTCTAACACTTGATCGAGCGACATATCAATGCGGTCGCTGAGCACAATGCCGCTGGCCCCTTCATCGGTGTGCTCGAAGATATAGGTGACACTCTGAGCGAACCAAGGGTCGTCCAGTGAAGGCATAGCAATGAGAAGTTGATTTCGTAGATCCATGTTGCCAATTCTACGCGTGGGCGTGAGCCCTTGCACAGATACTCGCGTCGGTCATAGCTGCCGAGCGTGGCTACTCGCTGGTGAGGCCCGCTTCACTGTCAAATTCCCACGTGCGGGTGATATAGAGAATGTCGGTGCGGGCGCGCAATTCGCCTTTGAGAGGGTCAAAGGGAGCTGCCAATTTGACGATATTCTGCGCAGCCGCATCCAGTGCTGGTTCGCCTGAGGGGTGACGCAAATCTATGTTGGCAATACTGCCGTTTTTGTTGATGCCAACTGTCAGCAGTAAGCGGCCAGACAGTCCTTTGGTTCGCGCAATCTCTGGGTAGTTGAGGTTGCCAATGCGTTCAACACGCTCGACCCAGTTGAACATATAAGCCGCAGCGCTGGCCTCTTTGGTGCGAGCAGAGATGAACTCCTTTCGTGGACGTTCAGCGTACTGGTTGAGCACTTCATCCAGCTCCGCACTCAAGCGCGCGATCTCCAAGTTGGCGTCGACGTCAAATTGGCTGATTTTGAGTTTGGGCTTGGCTTCGGGCTTCGACACTTCCTGTGTGGCGACACTGTATTCAGAGAACAGCTGCGTCAGGATGGTCTCGTCTTCCTGCTCTTGCGGTGTGGGTGCAGAGGCCTCCAGCGGCACCGGTGCGACACCGTTGGTGTCAATGCGCTCAGTGCCTTGAAACGGCGTTGTTGGGCGGTCACGATCGTCGGTGTTTCCACCGCCTTCCTGTGATACTTGGGCCAAATAACTGGCGTCCTCAGGGGTCTCATCGCCAGGGGACTGCACCAGTATCACCTCAAGCGTGGGCGGAACCTGAACCACATTTTTGATCGCCACAAAACCTAAGCCGAGAATAAGCGCCGCATGCAAGGCGGCCGCCATCATCATCGACAGGGTCATAGGTTCTGGTTGGGTCAGTGCGCGCATAAGTCCAAACGGTAGGCAGTTTAATCGCAACTTAGAAGTGTAGTTCGCCAGTGGCGATTGTGGTGCCAAATGCCAGTGGAGTCGCAGTGCTTCAACAGGGTTTAGGCTATTTGCGTCAAATGACAGGCATCAGCTAAGCGTGCTTTTGATCGGCGAAGCTATCCGAAAGTTTCATTGCTGCTGTGTTTGCTTGCCGCTGGAGTGGCAACGCTGCTGGTTTCGTGTTGTGCCAGGCCTTGATTTACACGGCGTTTAGTTTTCCTATAACGCTGTTTCATGGTCCATGGGTATTTGCCTAAGGTTGGTGAATTCACCCGTAGCCTATGTCGTTTAAGCACAGTTATTGCGTATGACACAGTTACATTAGAACACCGCCAAGTTACAGCTACCATGAAACTTATTTTTCAGATTGCGGCAGGCATTATTATTGCGATTTTGGCCAGTAATATCTTGCTCAACCGATCGATGCACAATCAAATGGCCCAATACGAAGAAAGCGCTAGGCATTCTGTCAAGTTGCTTAATGGCGCAAATATTACGTCGTCGATGGCCAATCGCTACGTGAAATCCCATAACAAACTGCCGCGCTACGCGAGCGACTTGGATTGCAGTCACCGAGGTTTTGTGTGCCCTGTTGTCGCTGAGGATGGCGCGTTTTATGTGGTAGAAGGCGAGCAATGGGTGCGTCAGGCATTGTATCTCCAAGGTGGGAAGGTCAAAGCAAAGTGCAGCTCGACTGATAAAACTTTGCTCACCGAGATGAATAGGTACTGGGGAGATTGCAAATGGGAAGAAAACCCTAAGCAACCCGTTTTTCTAAGTGCAAGGTACAGCTGCGATGCCAGCAATCGCAGTTTCGAAAAGCGTATTTGCCAGTCTGATCGGCTTGTTGCAGCAGATTGGGCTGTCGAAAACACCTATCGAGAAGTGCTGAGTCGAGCGGACGAGGATCTCAAAGTCCGTTTGATTTCTGATCAAAAGCAAAAGCTCAAATTTGACTTGGTTGACTGCAAAAAAGACGACGCCTGTATTGAATCAGTGCTTTGGCAAAGATTTGCCGAGCTGCAGGTTTATTAATCACAGCATCGCGCGGCTCCGCCGTATTCGCTTGTTCGTCGATATGCCGGCACGACAATCAAACCGCACGAGCCCGTGATCGGGTTTTAAGAGCAGCTGTGGGTAGGCCTTTAGGCTTACAATGTCTTCGTAGGATCGCACGGCTATCAGGCCGCGCGAGCAATGCCGCTCCTTGTTATCTTTTCTTACCGTGAGTGTGCATGACTTGAAGCTTGCAGCGCTGCGCTTCCCGCATTCCGCTTCGCTGCATGACAGGCTACGGGTTAACGCGAGTGTTGTGGCCTGTATGAAGTCGAAGGCGGAAAGCTGGATGGCGAAGTCATGGCGGCCTTGCAAAGGCGGGCCAGCTTCTCTGCCCATGCGCGCGCGGCTCCGCCGTCCGCGCCTACCGGTGTGCGTTTGCAGAGTTCAGTGCGCTTATGTAGCTGCACATAATTGTGGGTAGGCCTTTAGGCTTACAATGTCTTCCGTAGGATCGCACGGCTATCAGGCCGCGCGAGCAATGCTGCTCCTTGTTATCTTTTCTTACCGTGAGTGTGCATGACTTGAAGCTTGCAGCGCTGCGCTTCCCGCATTCCGCTGCGCTGCATGACAGGCTACGGGTTAACGCGAGTGTTGTGGCCTGTATGAAGCCGGAGGCGGAAAGCTGGATGGCGAAGTCATGTCGGCCTTGCAAAGGTGGGCCAGCTTCGCTGACCATGCGCGCGCGGCTCCGCCGTCCGCGCCTACCGGTGTGCGTTTGCAGAGTTAAGTGCGCTTATGTAGCTGCG
>ENA-ORXM01000527-ORXM01000527.1-marine-metagenome-genome-assembly--contig:-NODE-527-length-66520-cov-6.969839_pt1 | contig 66520 bp, 64 predicted proteins | sample MGYA00237867_ERZ511480 | MGnify/ENA primary metagenome ERZ511480 (study PRJEB26309, sample SAMN06266103) | marine metagenome | isolation source: Algal blade | place: United Kingdom:Sidmouth, United...
ATCGGCGGTTGTGATGATCGACCAGGTCTGGTCATAACCCTCGAACTTGAGGTTGACGTTCTGGGTAAAGTTTGTGACATCGACTTTCCACTCCCTAGCGATACGAAGATTAAAACCGGTTGAAGCATCGAGTTCAGTTATTTGTGTATTTGTTGTTGCACCGTTATTGGCGACTATCAAAAATTGTCTGTTGTTTGAATGTGTAGTAGTTCTGCTCGCATTGGTATTGGCCGAGGTAAAATCATTGTCGAGTGCAATGGTCAATATCACGTTTTCATTGATCGATTTTGAGATTTTTTGGTCAAGGCCACTGGCGTCATCTCGACCGATACCGAATATGTCCGCAGTATAACCTGTGTTGTCCGAGGCATTCCAAATGACTGTAGCATTGGAAGCCTCATAATTGGTCTCCGGAGTTTGGTCCAGACTAAATCCGTATTTAAGGGCTAAATATGATTCTACCCTTCGACGTTCTGCCAACGACAATTCGCGATCATAGACTAAAAGTTCGGGCATTGTCCCTTGTAATATAGCGTTGTTATGTGAAGCTCCCACATAATATCTTACGCTTGAATTCCAAGGTGTATTGTTGGTAAAATGAGTGTTCGATGCTCCGTTCACATATGAGGAACCAAGTCCACCGGAACTGCGGGAAACACCAAAAATGTTCGGACGATTCTTGCTTATTGGTAGGTTAACTACACCGGATGTGCCGTACAGATTTAAACGAAGCTCATCGTTCGTATCCAACATGGTATATTCCAGGCCGTTTAAAGAAGGGTCAACGACACCGTTTGGAGCAAAAAAACCATGTTGATCAGAAATACCGCCGTTTCCAGTAAATTTTCCAATTACCGTGTATGCATGGGCCGCTATACCATCAAGGCCATAATTGCTATTATCGTTGCTATAAAAGTCGTCACCATCGAAATCGATTACCGGATTAAAATTAAGTGTATTTGTCGAATCATCACGATAGGTGGGGTCGTGTATTCCTATAGCAAAGTCACCATTGCTAGCAATACCTTTGTTGAACCAAGTGGTTACCGTTGCCCCATCTGCTGTGGTTGTTCCGTTATCATCTGCAGAAAGCCAAAGTTGAAGATTGGCGATTAACATTTAAATAACTCAAACCAACATTTTTAAGAAAAGTTAGCCTTCTTTTTATTTCTTTAATAACTCGATCAGCAATTTTATTGTGAGTTTTTGATAAGACTTTTGGTAGATCTTCAAACCATTTAACAGCATCTTCCACTGGCATTTGAGCAACTTGGCCAATCACTGGGCAACGGAGCAAGCCTTCCACCCTACCCTCAGTTTTCGGGAGCCTGGAGCGCCAACACCACCGACGGCGAGATCGATTTTCACAGTTGGAAGGAGGGTGCATGGGCGGTCTTCTTCAGCCACCCAGCGGACTTCACGCCGGTGTGCACGACCGAACTTGGGCGTACCTCGGCGCTAAAGGTCGAGTTCGAGAAGCGCAACACCAAGGCCATGGCACTCTCGGTTGATCCCATCGAGGACCACAATAGGTGGGCACCTGATATTGGCGAGGTTGGGGGTAGCGCATTGAACTTCCCGATCGTGGCCGACTCTGATCGGGAAGTTGCCGAGCTGTACGACATGATTCACCCCGGCGAAGGAGACACCTCGACCGTGCGGTCGGTTTTCATCGTGGACCCAAACAACAAGGTCCGACTGACACTGACATATCCCAAGTCGGTGGGCCGGAACTTCGACGAAATTGTCCGAGTGCTCGACGCTCTGCAGGCGACTGATCGCGATGCAATTGCGACTCCAGCGGACTGGCATCCGGGGGAGCGGGTAATCGTATCGCCGGCCATGTCGACCGAAGAGGCGATGGAGACGTTCCAGAACGTCGTCGAAGTTAAGCCCTACCTGCGATACGCCGACGCTCCCGGCGGCCGATAGAGCAACGGCCCTTTTGTCGACCATCCACCTTGCAAATCCGTCTCGCCCGTGCGGCGGATTGGTTGGCAGGATCCGCAAGCTAAAGACCAACGGGAAGGCACAGATATGACAAGCAATGATGCGCTTGGTTCCTGCTTCAGGTTTCAAAAATCCCGGTGCTTGTTGTAACCATTCGCACTCAACAGGAGGAGAAGCAATGCGAGTAGCTGAGCTAATGGAAACCGACCTCATCGTGACGACCCCAGACACAACCTTGCACGAGCTCGATGAGCTTCTTTCCATGCACGGCATCTCTGGCGCGCCCGTCGTCGACGAGGGTCACCTCGTTGGGATCATTTCGCAGTCTGATGTCGTTCGGGTGCTGTACGAACAACAAGAGCGGGCGGTCGAGGTGTCTCAGTACTTGATGAATCCGTTTCCGATTCCTATGCCGTCGATACAGGCCATCTCCATTGACCGAGCCAAGGTCCTTGATCATCTATTGAGGTGCAGCGTGCGCGAGGTGATGACGGACGTGCCCGTCGTCGTGAGCCCCGACGATCACGTGCGAGACGCTGCCCAGAAGATGATCGATGCACTGGTACATCGTGTGCTTGTGACCAAGGATGAAGAGCTCGTTGGCTTGCTGAGTGCACTCGATCTCGCCCAACTGGTCGCAACCGACCTGTGAGCTGCGTGACCACTCGGATTGTCGATACGGAACGAACGTACCTTCCTGACGGACCAGAAATGGATGTGACCTTCGCCCCTGGGCTCGGGGCGCTGGCCGATGGACAGTGAAACACAGGCTGAGGAGGTACACGATGGCGTCCGTCGAGAACCGCACAAGTTCACTTGCTGATACAGCACTTTCAAGGACGCCGGATCGCGCAGAAGATACGGACACGCTGTTAACACCGTTGCTCCGATGGAGCTCCAGTCACCCGCATTCGCCGGTGGTCGCGGTGCGCGATGGGCACAGGTTCGTCGACCGATCTGCGGCTGACGTCTGGTCCGATGTGCGATCCTGTGCAAAGGCGCTCCTCGACAAGGGAATCCACCGGGGCGACCGCGTAGCGATCATGGCTGCTTCGAGCCTCGAGTGGTTCGAAGTGGACCATGCCATCATGGCGGTAGGCGGTGTCACGGTGCCTATCTACGAAACCTCATCGACAGATCAGGTCCGATGGATACTCGAGAACAGCGGTGCTGGACTCGTCTTCGTTGGAAGCGATCAGTTCGCCGAAGTAGTTGGCAAAACAGGCATCAGTGCCGAGAACATTGTGGTTTTGGAATCGGTGGCGTTCGAGCGCTTTATCGCGACGGGCGACGCAATTGCTGACCGCGATCTCGACGAACGGGTCGAGCAAGTTTCTGCCGAAGATGTGGCCACGATCATTTACACATCGGGTACAACCGGACGCCCCAAAGGCTGCGTGCTCACCCACCAGAATCTGCGGGCCAATGTTCGACAGATCGAAGACGCACTTGGTGGCACGATCGACGAGAACGACACCGCTTTGTTGTTCTTGCCTCTAGCACACGTTTTGAGCAAGATGACGGCGCTGTACTGCATCGATCGCCGAATCAAGATCGCCTTTGGAACCGGTGTTGGGGCACTGCGCAAAGAACTTGTAATGGTGCAGCCAACGATTATCTCGGCTGTGCCTCGGATCTTTGAGAAGGTGTATGCCAAGGCGCAGCGGCAAGCGGTGGTGGCGCAGCGAGCCCGCATCTTTGAGCGAGCAGTGCGAGTTGCCATCCGATTCTCGCGAGAACGGCGTGATGGCTCGGTGCGTCGCGGGCTACGTATAGAACATGCGCTCTTCGATCGGCTCGTGTACCGGAAGGTGGCAGCGGTCTTCGGTGGAAAGCTCCGGATGGCGTTCTGCGGCGGCGCCCCACTTGGCGAGCACTTGACGTCCTTCTTCGATGGCACTGGCCTGCGGATCTATGAGGGATACGGCCTTACCGAGACGAGCCCGATTCTGACCATCAGTCACAGCGACTCATGGACACCAGGATCAGTGGGATCGGCCGTGGCTGATACGGCGATCAAGGTGGCGGAGGACGGCGAGCTCATGGTCAAAGGTCCCCAAGTCTTCGGGGGCTACTGGCAGAACGACGAGGCGACGGCCGACTCATTCGATGCCGACGGCTGGTTCCATACCGGTGACGTGGGCACGATCGACGAGGACGGAATGGTGCGAATTACCGGGCGCAGCAAGGATCTGATCGTCACCGCCGCTGGCAAGAACGTCGCGCCGGCTCCGCTCGAGGATCTCTTGCGTCCCCATCCGCTCATTAGTCAGGCGATGGTGATTGGAGACGGCAAGCCCTTTATCGCAGCGCTCATCACTCTTGATGAAGACGGGGTGCAGGATTGGGCGAATCAACACGAATATGAACAGCAGACGCCTGTTGAGCTGGCGACGTCGATCGAACTGCGCAACGAGATCCAGCGAGCTGTCGATCGAGCGAACGACTCTGTGTCGCGGGCCGAGTCGATTCGAAAGTTTGTCGTTCTGCCCAGCGACTTCTCGGCCGAGGCCGGCGAGGTCACGCCAACGCTCAAGGTCAAGAGAGAGGTTGTACTGCGAGAGCACGCTGGCCTTGTTGCCTCGCTCTACTGCGAGAGCTGAACAGTCAGGTTGGTGCGTGAGCCTTGAGCCGTGCCCGGATGTACTTGGCGGAGGATCGGTAGTGGCTTGGCCCTGCTGCTTCAGCCCAGCGCCCGCCGGACCGGAGGATGAGCAAGAACCACCTCAAGGTGCGGACGGGTTACTCCGAGTCGGACGGCGTTGAGCGGTTGCAATTCTGATTGATGCAGCCCCGCTGTCTCTACTAAATGGGCCGCCCCGACTTCCATGGCAGGAGGGTATGACGACGACGGTCGTCTTCACGCGGTGATGGGTGACACGAATCCGGGCGGTTTCACGGCGACAACCGAACAGTCGGTTCCTGCCAAGTCGGTCAGAATTGTCTCTGCAGTATTGCCGACGACGACCCCGCTCAATCCGCTGCGACCGACAGTGCCGAGGACGAGGAGGTTGATTCGGCGCCGAGCGACTAGATCGGTGATTGCTCCGGCAGGCTGGCCATTCACCACGTGCAGGTTTATTTCATCGTCATGGCCAAGCATCGTTTCGACGAGACCGACAAGGTCCTTGCGGGCCGCCCTTTCTTCTTCGTGGCGTAGGACGCCAATCTCGGCATCGCTATATCCGCCGTAGAGCGGCGACTTCATCATCTGTTCCGCGAAGAGTTCGTAGGCATGAGCGATGTGCAGCTCCCCACCGAAGTAGTCGGCGGTGGCGCGGGCAAGCTCGAGGATCGACCGATTCAACTCTGCTTCGTCGGGGTCAGGGTTAACTGCCGCCAGCACCCGAACTGTGCGGGCCCGAGTCTGGCGAATTACCCACACCGGGCACGGAGACTTGCGAAGTAGCCGGTCATCGTCGGTTGTAACGACGACCAGATCGTGATCGGCTTTGAGCACGCGTCTGATAAGTGCGATGGCGGGGTTTCCCTCTTCGATCACCACGTCGACGTCGTTGGCAGAGTCGGCATCTACCGATGACATCAGATGGTTGAGTCGATTCTGGTGTAGCTCTCTCTCTGCGGATGCAAGCGTCGCAATCTGCTCACTCGACCGAGTCAAGCGCAGCCGTCTGGGAAGGGGTGTTGATGCCTCGAAAAGCGTGAGCGTGGCATCGTTGCGTTGCACGAGGTCGAGTATTCGGCGCAATGCCGCATTGTTTTGGTTGCGAGCAAGAGGGCTGAAGACGACAGACCTGAATCGTTTCATGATCCATCTTCCGGCACGACTTGCAGATTCAGCAGAGCCCAAAGTCCCACCCTGACCCCCTCGACATGATGTCAGGACCAATGGCCCTGTGGCCGATCGTCCCCTCTGCGTAGCGTTCTCGTATACGGGAAGCGAATTCTCGGAAGGGAAAATACGTCCAATGTTCACCAAGTCTGGCTCTGTAAAGGCGGCAGAGGCGCCATCGAAGCTCCCGCCGCCGTGGATCAAGCACGGGTTTTGGCGGGTTCACCGCATTCTGCACCGCCTTAGCGGTGGGCGCTTTCTCTGGACGCCTGCCTCCAGGCTCGGCTGGGGAGCGATGAGCCTAACCACGACCGGCCGTCGCTCTGGACAGCCCCGAACAGTAATCGTCGGATATATCGAGGACGGCACCAACTTAGTCACGATGGCCATGAACGGCTGGGACGAAGGACACCCTGCGTGGTGGCGTAATCTCGAGGCGAATCCTGAGGCCACCGTTCGCCTTGCTGGCCGACGCCCCCAGACGGTCCATGCACGCGCTGCTAGTGGCGACGAGCGCGATCGCCTTTGGAAGCAGTGGTCCGAGATCGACACCGGCCTCGACACCCTCGCTGCCAACCGCGTGGTCGTCACCCCCATCGTGGTGCTCACACCGTTCGATTGAAGGTCAGTGACGGAAGATTCGAACGTCGGTTCGCTACGGGGCGAACAAATCGAAGGGAACTCGGGTGGCGACGGGAGGAGTGGTGGTGGATATCGGCGGAGTAGTGGGTGGCGTCGCGGTGGGAGTCGCAGTCGCTGCGGCGACTTCGTCACCATCGCTGCCATCTGAGCAACTTGTGGCCACGAGTGCAAAAACGAGCAGGGCGAGTCCGATTCTGAACCAGATCCTCTTCATGCTGATTGCCTCGGCCTCTTTGGGCACAAAGTCCCGGCCTTCGAACCTCGAACCCTGCGCTCAGGAAGTCTCTGCCGACACCAGCGGCTTGCTGGCGGCGCTTTCGTCGATCCACGGGCCGACGCCACTGATCCGGTCGATCTCGATTCGGGCGACCACGGCGGTCGGCGAGTCACGAAGCGCCAGGGGATGGCGCCGCAGCCCGAGGTACTTCATGGCGAGATCATCCATCAGCTCGGGCGCAGGACCGGGCTCAATGGTGGCCCGGCCGCGGATGATGAGATGGCGCTGAAAGCCTCGCTCGTTGCGCACCGTGTCCTCGATCGACAGGATGACCTGAGGATTAGCTCGCAGGTTCCGGACCTTTACGCTCGCGCCAGCTGCACCAAACAAGACCTAGTCGCCCTGGGCAATAACCCAGACGACTGACACCTGAGGGGAACCATCAGGGTTCATTGTCCAGCAATGGGCGACTGCGTCAGAACCGAGAAGCGCCTGGCATGGAGCCGAAATCGTAGTCACGGTGCCCCCCTTCAAGGGATCGACAGCAGGCTTGAGAACTCGCCTTGCAACCATGATCAATGACCAGCGCCACGCTGACAAGGGACCAAAGCCCCTAGAGCTCGATCGGACACGGCACTGGATCCTTGTGACCTTGACCGATGTGTTCGTCGATGCCGCACTCGCCGTTGCGGCATTGGCGATACCTATTGCGTCCAACGGGTTGCGCTGTCAATCCGCGGCGTTCACGGCGGCAACCCAGAGATGATCGAGATTTGCTAGTTCTTCGCCGGGTGTGAAGGGCGGCTTGGGATTGCCCGGCATCGAAATCGAGCGGGTCAACAGGTCATAGGCCGAAACCCCGGCCGCCGCCACCTTGATCCTCACGTCGTTGGGGCCTGGTTTGGGGCGAGGTTCTTCGATGAGTTCAAGAACTTCCGGGCCACCGCGGGCAGTGATGATGATCCGATGGTTTCGGGGCTCTCTCATAGTCCAAAGGGGGCCTTGTCGCCTGGGCTCGAGGTACGGCCCGAGGTCCATCCCGCTCCTGTCCGGTAGGTGACTTTCGTCCCTATTGTCGGGTCGAGCAGGCAGACAACGTCAACTCTGTAGACCGCTAGTCGGAGGCAACGCCATGTCCATCTCGAATCGGATGAAGGGAGTCACCTCGCAGCCTCAACGCTCGGTGACGCCCACTTCACAGAATCCAGAGCAAGAATTGAGTCGATGGGGCGGCTTTGCTGGCGTCGGCGGTGCACTTCTGCTTGTGGCGTCAGCGGTGGTGGTCACCGCACTGGAGCTACCCGATGCGTCCGATGTAGAGACGCTTACCGACTTCGCTGATATCGAGGCTGGCCGCATCGCCGAGCACTTCTTGTATCTCGGTGCGCTGGTGCTCTTTGCCTTGCACGTCCTTGTCCTGCACCGACTGCTGAGATCGGCCCACCCTGGGGCGTCGTTGTTCGGGACAGCGGTGGCCGAGATCGGCCTGGTGATCATGGCAGCCTCGTCGTTGTTGCATGTCTCAACGTCGCCGTTGGCCGAGCTGTACACCGACCCGGACACACCCGTTGGAGATCTCGACGCCATCGAATACGTCTGGCATGGCGCTCAGAGCGTATTCGACACGATGCTCGCGACCGGTGTGCTCCTCGTGCCGATCGGCATCGTTCTCCTAGGAGTCGCAATGTCGAGAGTCGCAGCGTTCGGTTCTCGCCTGAGCATGTTCGCGATTGCGCTTGGTGTCGTGGGTGCCGTCGGTGCGGTCATTGCCGTGATCGACCCGGGATCGATGTTCTCAGCTGCCAGTGTTCTGGCCATCGCAGTGTTCCATCTCGTCGTAGGCTGGCGGGTGCTCACGGTGAGCAAAAACGTCACCATCGATCTGTCGCCCTCTAGCTCGCTCGGTTGAGTTGGGCCAAGGCCCGCACCGCGACGGACACCTGCGCCAGGTCGCGGTCTGTGCTGGCGGCGATATCGGCGAAGGTGCGTCGGAAGCGACCCGCTGCAACCGGGTTCTCGTCGAGCCAGCTCTCGAGGAGATCGGTAGCAGCGTCGGACGGCGATCTCGGTTCAAGCACGGCTGCAGTTAGCTCTGCATGCTCGGCGAAGTACTGGTCACGGAGCGCTCCGCGCGCCATCGTCTGCCAGTGGTCGGTGCGCGGGAGTGCCACGACCCATTCACGTACCTGGGCCAGATCAAACTCGGCTTCGACCAGCGCGTGCACGGCCGCCACCTCGTCGAGTGGCCTGCCAGCGCCCAGGGCGATTGTCGCCAAGTCAAGAAAGCCGTAAGCCCGTCCGAGCCAGGAGATCTTTGCCGCCAGATCACGGACCACGCCTGCAGCAACCAGGGTCTCAATGCGATGCTGGATCCGCGTCGGATGGTGGCCGCCTATTGCGACGTCCAACAAGCTTCGAATCGCCGGCTGATATCTCTCGACCACAGCATCGACAGCAAGCGGCTGCGCCTCATTGCGCAGCAGCCATCGTGTCGCTCGTTCGCCGAGTTTCATGAGTTCAAGTTCTGCGAACGTGTGGGCCGAAGCATCGATGTCGCATTCGAGGCCGCGGAGCCCCGCCAACAGATGATCAAGTTCGAAGATCTTCCACGCAGCCAGGTGGGCGAGGGCGATGTCAGTCATGGTGGCCGAGGTTTCTTCAGCCAAGCGATAGGCCATGGATATGCCGCCGCGGTTGACGACCTGGTTCGACAGGAGCGTTGCCATGAGTTCACCGCGCAGCGGGTGGTCGCGAACCAGATCGGGGTGTTGCTCGCGAACAGCCGAAGGGAAGTAGTCGAAGAGCAATTCCTCGAGGCCTCCGTTGCCCGAGAGCGGGCTGGCGACGAGGTCTTCAGTGATCGAGTTCTTTGTGTAGGCAAGAAGCACTGCGAGCTCCGGACGCGTGAGCCCCTGACCAGTCGAGCGCCGCTCTTCGAGTTCGAGTGTGCTGGGCAAGAACTCGACGCTGCGGTCCAATCCCGTCGTCTCACTCAACCAGTTCATGACTCGCTCGTGCACCTGCACCATGCCGGGAGCATCGGCAACCGCGGCCGCAAGCGTGCGGTTCTGCGCATAGTTGTTGGCGAGTACTAGGTCACATACCTCGGCAGCCATTGACTCGAGCAGCAGGTTTCGCTGTTTGCGAGTGAGGTCGCCGTTTCGTTCAGCGACGGCCAGCAGGATCTTGAGGTTGACCTCATGGTCCGAGCAGTCAACGCCTCCGGAATTGTCGATGGCGTCGGTGTTGATCAGCCCGCCTGCGATGGTGTATTCAATTCGCCCTAGTTGGCTCGCCCCCAGGTTTCCGCCCTCGGCGACGACCCGGCAGCGCAGCGCCGCGCCATCGACCCGGACGCCGTCGTTCCCACGGTCGCTAACGGCGGAATCGCTCTCTTCGCTCGATTTGATGTACGTACCGATGCCGCCATTCCAAAGGAGGTCGACCGGTGCGAGCAGCACTGCCTTGATCAGCTCATCGGGCGTAAGCGTGTCCTGCTCGGAATCGAGTGAGAGCGCGGCTCGGATCTCGGGGGAGACGGGTATCGACTTCGCGGTACGAGGGAAAACCCCACCGCCAGCCGAGATCAGGTCACGGTTGTAGTCGTGCCAGGTAGATCGAGGCAGCTCAAACAATCGTTGGCGCTCCGCATAACTCGTCGCTGGGTCGGGGTCAGGATCAATGAAGACATGGCGATGGTCGAACGCACCAATCAGTTTGGCCTGGTCGCTCTGCAGCAGTCCATTGCCAAACACGTCGCCAGACATGTCGCCGATACCCACGACAGTGAAGGGTCGAGTTGCCGGATCAAGCCCGAGCGAAGCGAAGTGTTGTTCGACCGAAACCCACGCGCCCCGAGCGGTAATAGCGAGAGCCTTGTGGTCGTATCCAGCAGATCCGCCCGATGCGAATGCGTCATCGAGCCAGAAGGAGCGCTCGGTCGCAATCTCGTTCGCGATGTCCGAAAAGGTCGCGGTGCCTTTGTCGGCCGCCACGACGAGGTACGGATCGTCGCCGTCCTGACGGATGGTTTCGGGTGGCGATGTGATGTGGCCGTCGACGTTGTTGTCGGTTACGTCGAGCATCGATCCGACGAAGATCTTGTAGCACGCAACCACCTCGGCCATGACCTCGTCCCGCGACCCACCAGCGGGTAGGTGGCGGACGATGAAGCCTCCTTTTGCTCCAACTGGCACAATTACCGAGTTCTTGACCGTCTGGGCCTTCATCAGACCGAGAATTTCCGTTCGGTAGTCCTCGAGCCGCTCCGACCACCGAAGACCACCTCTGGCCACCATGCCCGAGCGCAGATGTACGCCCTCGGTGCGCGGGCTGTAGACGAAGATCTCGGCAGCAGGGACTGGCATAGGCATATCGAGAATCGCCGCAGGGTCGATCTTGAGTGCAAGTGCATCGCGGGGGCGCCCGTCGGCGTTCGTCTGCCAGTGATTGGTGCGCAGGGTGGCTTCGATGGCATTCCACAAGGAGCGCAAGATGTGATCGGCATCGAGGCTGGAGATTGCGTCGATCGACTCCGAGAGCTGGGTGGTGAGCACGTGGACGGCGTCGACCGATGATGTTGCCGGATCGAGCCGGGCGTGGAACAGCTCAACGAGCAGCGAGGCCGTTGCTGGGTGGGCGTTGAGGGTGTCGACGAGATAGCCGAAGCTGAACCGGCTGCCGATCTGCAGCAGGTAGCGGCTGTACGCCCGTAGTACTGACACGTCTTGCCACGTCAGGTCGGCGCTGATGACCAATCGAGCAAGGCCGTCACTTTTTGCCTCGCCGTCCCATGCAGCAAGGACCGACTCGCGCACCCGCAAACGATCATCGCGGCCGAGCTCGATATCCATCTCAAGACCGATGTCGTAGATGTACTTCGGTTCCGAGCCCGGAGGTGTGATTTCGTAGGGCCGTTCATCGATAACGATCGCGCCGAGATCGTGCAGCAGAGGGACAAGCTGTGACAAAGCAATCGGATCGCCCGCTCTGTACACCTTGCACCGCAGCTCAAAGCGGCCTGCTTCGAGCGGGCGATGAAAGAAGACGTCGATGGTGTCCGGTCCCAGCCCTTGGAGTCTGTCGATGTCATGGACCGCAGATTCGGCAAGCACTTGCGAGCGATAGCTCTCGGAGAATGCGCTGCCGTAGAGAGCAGTCATGTCGATGCCGTGTTCTTCGCCGTGTGCCTCGATGAGCGAGGAGCGAAGGAAGTCGTCCCATGTGCGGGTCACCTGCACAAGGCGAGCCTCGACCGCTTGGGTGGCGGGTAATTCGTCGGCCGGGACCGGATCGGTGTAGATCACGAGATGCAATCGGGCCAGCGGTGCATCGCTGATCTCGGTTGAATACCGCACCGACTTTCCCTGATACATCTCCATCAGGGTGTTCTGGATCTTGAGCCGAACCTCGGTGCTGTGGCGGTCACGGGGCACATAGACCAGGCATGACAAAAAGCGCCCGTACAAGTCGCGTCGCATCAACAGGCTGACCTGACGTCGGTCTCGTAGATCGAGGATCTGAAGTGCCATAGCTTCGAGCTGAGCGACGTCGATCTGAAACAGCTCGTCGCGGGGATAGGTCTGCAGTGTGTTCAGCAGCCGGTTGTGGTCGTGGCTTGTACTCGTGAAGGCCACGCTGTCGGTAACAGCTTTGACTTTGACTCGGACCGATGGAATGTGTTCGACCCGTCCGGAATACACCGCGGACGTGAACATGCCAAGAAAGCGTCTTTCGCCGGTCACTCGGCCGGTTTCGTCGACCTTCTTGATACCGACATAGTCGAGGGGCGTCGCTCGGTGCACCGTAGAAACTGCGTTTGCCTTGGTCAGATTGAGTACGTTGGGACGCCGGGCCTGAGCGGCAGTTTCGGGTGGCAGTAGCCCGAGGTCTCGGGTGGTTGCTTCACGCTGGCGAAGTGTGCCGAGACCGGTGGTCGGGCGTGACACAATCGTCGGATTTTCCGGATCGTCGTGTAGGTCGTACTCGCGATACCCCACGAAGACGAACGAGCCATCCTCCATCCACCGGAGTAGCTCAGCGACCTCGCGTGGTTCGCCTCCGACATCGGGCTGAAACCGTGGGCTGCCCGCTTCGGCTTCGTCTGCCATGCGGTCAAGCTCGTCGGCGATCGCGATGGCCTGGTCTCGCATCCGCATCCAGTCCTCGACAGCAGCACGTACATCGTCCAGAACCAGGTGCAGGCGTTCCCTGAGGTCGGCGAGCTCAGCAGGATCGGTGAGTCGGTCGATCTCGATATGGAGAGCGGACTCGATGTCGGCCTCGGTCTCGGCAGTCGGAACTTGGATCGTTTCGATGGCGCCCGTGGAGGAGCGTTCGATGATGAACATGGGGTGCACGAGCACGTGTACCTGGTAGCCAAGCACCTCGAATAAGGCAAGTGTTGAGTCGACGATGAAGGGCATATCGTCGGTAACAATGTCGATGACCGTGTGGCTACTCGACCATCCATCTTCGTCGCTGTTCGGGTTGTAGATGCGAATGAGCGCTTGGCTGGGATCGCGTCGTTCGGCGAGTTGGAGGTGACGGATTGTTGCGCCGTAGAGGTCGATCGGGTCCTTGTCGACGAAGTCCTGAGGCGGCGTTCGTCTGAAGTAGTGGCGCAATAGTTCGCCCGCAACTGCGGCACCTGCGCCCGGTTGTCGTTGCTCGGCCAAATCGACGACTGCGTCGAGCAATGCTGCCTTGACGTGTTCAGCTGAATCTGCCACCGACACAAAGGTAGCCTGGACGCGAACGGCCGCGCTGGCCAAGCTGGTTGGGGACAATCCGCGCGGTCTCCCGACACGGTGCACGCCGCCGCCAGCGATGAAGGGACGTGGTGCCCTAGTCAGCAGGACATGGTGTGCCTGAGACTGGCTCAATGCACCCAGCACAAGTGGGAAGACATGCCGTCTCACAGCGAGTTCGAGGGCGACTACGGCAGCTACGACAGCCTCAATCATCTCTTCCGCCAGATCGGCTACGACGAGGTCATCCACCGAGACGAAAGCGCCATCATGATGACCCAACCTCGGTACCGCTGAGTGGATGACCAGTGCAGAACCACGGCAACTCCGCAGATCTGACTTTTGATCCGAACATCAAAAGTCATGCGACGATCAAGCTAGTCGGCGAGATCGATGCAGCGATCGCGGATGAGATTCGCCAGCTCGCGGCTCGAAGTAGTGAATGGGCCACTTCTACTCGTGAGGGACCCTGAACCCGCGGTCCGGTGCATCCAGCCGATGCTGTAATGGGGTGCGCAAAGTGCCCTGTAGTTCTTGCTGCGGTACTCGCTACAGGAGGCTGGCGTCGCGAGCGGCTTGGACTGCGGCTTTGCGGTCGCCGACGCCGAGCTTGCGGTAGATCGCCCGGCAGTGACTCTTCACGGTGTTAACTGAGACGTAGAGCTCTGATGCAATGTCTCGCTGCGACATTGGCGAGGGCAGGTAGCGCAGCACAGCAACCTCGCGGTCGGTGAGGTCTTCGACTACTCCCGGTGCCTCGGTGCTGGGCTGGCTAATGCGGTGACGGGCCTCGACGCGGGCGAGGTACCGGCCAACGATGCCCGGATCGGAACACTGGTCGACGACGGAGCGGGCCTCGACGATGAGGCAAGGTCCGTCTGAGTGGCCGTGGTGGCACAAGACGTCACCTCCGCTGGCCAGCGCGTAGGCGAACGTGATCCGTTCGGGAGAACGGCGGGCGAGTATAACGCCTCGCTCAGCAGCGGCGACGGCCGCAACAGCGTCTTCGATGGTGCGGGCAACGACACTGTGGGCCAATGCGGCTTGGGCAAGGTCCGCCAGTCCATACTCCCCGGCCAACGTGAGGGAGCGGTTTGCGTCGGATTGTGCTGCTTTGTTTGCGCCAGTCTCGATGTTGGCGATGGCGGAGAAGACCGGGTTGACAACCTCGACAAAGGTGTGACCCTCTTGGGGGGCCATGCGTTGGGCTTGCTCAAGGAACGGTCGTGCATCGTCGAATGCACCGGCCCACACGCGGGCAGCACCGAGTGTCATCGCCAGGGTCGATTCGAACGGATCGTCGGCGGCCCGAGCCTCTTCGAGCGCGCTGGCGACATCGCCCAACGACAAATGGACCATGATGGCCAACGCAACGATCAGTCCAGCCTCATCATCACCAGGCGCGAGTGTTCGCGCTCGCTCCAAACATCGGTGCGCTTCGCTGAAACGCCCCGTGAGCAGGTCGATCCAACCCTGGACGATCATCGCCCCAGCGTGGTGTTGGGCTACCGGGCCGAGGCGCTTGATCTGGTCGGCCACGGTGCGCAACTGGCCCCGATTCACCAGCTCGGTCGCCTCGTCATAGATGAGATCAGCGGCGCTTTCCGTGTCGCCAGCGGCGAGATAGTGCTCAACCGCTTCATGGGGGTTGCCGACCCGGTGGTGCCACCGTGCCGCGCTTCGGTGACAGTCGGTCAGATCGATGAAGTTCTGCTTGGCTTCGAGTCGCAATACGTCTTCGAAAAGATGGTGGTAGCGGTACCAGGTGCCGGTGGTGTCGAGACCAATCAGGAGCTGGTTGGATGCTGCGGTCTCGCGAAGCCATCTCGAACCATCGGTAGTTCCGCACACTGCGTCAACCAGCGGTCCAGACATCCGGTCGAGAATCGCGGTCGTGAGTAGGCGCTCGCGCTCGGCCTGGTCGATCCCGGCCAGAAACTCGTCGGTGAGATAGTCGACCACGAGACGATCATCGCCTTGGAAGGCCTCGACAAACGCCTCGAGATCGGCACTCCCGCTGAGTGAAAGCCCAGCGAGCACGAGCCCTGCAGCCCATCCCTCGGTGCGCTCACATAACGCGGTGGCCTGGGCATTGGTAAGCCGTTCGTCAAGAAGTAGCCGAGCTTCACCTTGGTCGAACTTCAACGAGTCGGCCCGTATCTCGACGAGTTGTGAACGAACCCGAAGTCGCGACAGCCGCAGTGACGGATCGACCCGGCTGCTAAGCACAAACAGAAGAGACGGTGGCGCAAGCTCAATCAAGCGGTCGAGTCCTTCGTCGACCTTCGCACTCCCAATCAGGTGGTAGTCATCGATCACCAACACCACTCGAGCTGACGCGGCTAGCTCGTTGGTGAGTCGTTCCAGCAGCGGTTCGACGTTGGCGCCCGACGTTGTCACCGCGGGCTCCGTCGCGGCTGCGAGGTCGGGAACGACGCTTGCCAATGCCGCCACAACGTGAGCCCAAAAGCGCGCCGGATCACGATCGGTCTTATCGGCTTGCATCCAAGCACAGGCATCTTGTTGCTCCTGCCACCCAGCGATCAAGGTGGACTTACCGGACCCTGCGGGCGCGCTGACGAGTACAACTCGAACCGCAGAATCGTCTACGGCAGCGTCAAGGAGTGCGTTGAGGCGGGATCGGACGACGAGATGGCCAGGCAGCGTTGGGGGATTGAGCCTCGTGCTCACTAGAGCTATCGCTGTCGTCACCGCCTCCACGTACGAACTCTAGAACAAGTCGGATTCGGGCCGCCCGGGACCAAAGTCCCTATCTCCCTGTCCTATCTCACCCGGGTGAGATTGCCCGCTGAATGAAGACAACTCACACCGCGTGAGTGGACGGTAGTGGCATGAACACCACGGCCACCTACGAAATCGTGATCCGAGGGCACGCTACCGAACGCATTCTCGGCGTGCTTGTGGACGACTTTTCCGTCGACACCACCACCAGCGGAGTCACTCGCCTAACCGGCGAGGTACGCGATTCATCACATCTACATGGCGTGATGCACCACCTCACTTCATTGGCAATCGAGATCGTCAGCGTTACCCCAGTGGGTGACGGAAATTCCAAGAAATCCAGACCCTGAAAGGCAATCATGGCTACTCAAACAGTCACCACCAACACCCAGGCGAGGGGCTCGCGAAGTGGAGCGATCGGCGCTCTCGTCGCTGCGGCGGCGTTCGTATTCGGCATTGCATTAAACGTCACTCGTCTCAGTGACTACACAGCCGAGGACGCAACGACTGCCGAATCGGTCGACTTCCTGATCGCCAACCAGTCGACCCTGTTTGCCTGGCACCTGGTCATCTACCTCGTCTTCGGTGTAGCCATCATCCCGCTGGCCCGAGCACTGCACCACCGACTGGCAGGCGTCAACCGTCAACTCGCCGACATCGGGGCGGTCTTCGCCTACATCTGGGCTGGGCTCATGTTCGCCACCGGCATGCTTTCCAATATTGGCATCACCGCCGTCGCCGATCTCGAAGAAACAAACCGTGGCGCCGCCGAATCGCTCTGGTTGAGCGTCATCACCGTCGAGGACGGCCTTGGCGGTGGCAACGAACTCGTCGGGGGCACGTGGATCCTTCTCGTCAGTCTCGCCGCCTGGGGCACCAGTCACCTGCCACGGGGCCTGAACCTCCTTGGGATCGTCAGCGCTGCATCGGCCCTCATCACCCTTGTTCCTGGACTGTCCGATGTCGGCATAGTGTTCGGACTCGGCTCGATCGCCTGGTTCGCCTGGACCGGTATCGAGCTACTTCGCAACCCAACCGTCGAACTCGTTGTTGAGCCAGCCCGATGATCACCATCGAAGCCCTCACCAAGACCTATGGCGACCGCCTCGCTGTCGACAATCTGTCCTTCACCGTGCAGCCCGGTCTGGTCACCGGATTCGTCGGCCCCAACGGTTCGGGCAAGTCCACGACCATGCGCATGATGGTCGGCCTCACCCGACCCGATAGCGGCAACGTCCACTACAACGGCACGCCTTACCACCACCTCGAGCGGCCGATCTCCACCATCGGAGCTGCCCTCGACGCATCAGCACACCCAGGGCGAACCGCACGCAACCATCTCCGCATCATGTGCGCCGCGAGCGCGCTACCGCGGTCAAGGGCAGACGAAGTTCTAGCCGAAGTCGGAATCGCCTCGGTCGCGGACCAGCGGGTCGGCGGATTTTCACTTGGTATGCGGCAACGGCTGGCCCTCGCGGGCGCTCTGCTCGGCAACCCCGAGACCCTGCTCCTTGACGAGCCGGCCAATGGTCTCGACCCTGACGGAATCCGCTGGCTCCGCGGCTACCTGCGGGACTACGCCGACCGTGGGGGAGCAGTACTCGTCTCAAGCCACTTGATCGCCGAGCTTTCCCTGTTCGCCGACGAGCTCGTTGTCATCGGCGCCGGCCGACTGCTCGCCGCAGCATCAGTCGACGAGATCACAAACCGCGCCCAGACCTCGGTCCGAGTCGACACACCCCAACGAGATGAGCTGGCCGGTCTGCTCCGAAACCAGGGCATCAACGTCGTCAAGGACAGTGGAGCCAACCCACTGACCATCACCGGCACGCACCGCGCCGCAATTGCCCAACTCGCACTCGACCACCACATCCGCCTCGACGAACTCGTGGACCAACGAGCCTCGCTCGAAGACCTTCTCGTCGACCTCACCCACGACGCAGTCGAGTTCACATCGGCATGACAGGAGCACCAATGACCACCACACTCGACAGCCCGGCTACCCACACCGCCGCCAGAACAACCCCACCAACCCAGTCAGCCATAGCGCCCTTACCTAGAGCGTCCGGACGATTCGTGGCCGCATGGCGAAGCGAACTCGTCAAACTGGCCACAATCCGCTCCTCACGAGCCATCTTGGCCCTTGCCATCGTGGTTGGCGGAACTGCGTCATTCATGGTCGCCCGCTTCGTCACCGACGAAGTAATCACCGTCGCCAACGTCTTTGGATTCTCCGCCGTATTCACCGCCGTATTCGCCGCAGTCAGCGGCATCCTCACCTACACCGCAGAAGCCGAACACAACACCGCTCAACACACGTTTGCAGCCGAGCCGCGCCGAAGCATCGTCATAGGCGCCAAAACCGCAGTATCAGTCACCTACACCGCGGCTCTCGCCCTAGCGGGCCTCGCCGCCGGTGCCGCCGGTGCGGCGTTGGCGGGAGTCGAAACCGGCGACACCTCGAGCATCCCAACCACTATTGCGTGGGCCACAGGCTTCGCCGTACTCGCCGGAGTTCTTGGGCTTGGCATCGGGCTCATCACCCGCCACAGCGCCGCCGCCATCTCCGGCGTCCTCATATGGTGGCTCGTCGTCGAAAACCTCGTCGCTGTCTTCGCCCCCGAACGCATCGTGCGACTGATGCCCTTCGTCGCCGGTAACGGAATGCTCGAGATCGTCGACGAAGGCGAGCAGATCGCTTACGAGCGCCCGGTCACCACGCTCATATTCGCCGGGTACGTACTCGCCGCTCTCATCATCGGCACCATCATCACCGCCCGGACCGACCCATGATCGAAACACCCACTACGAACCTCGTATCCAAGGGGTTCTTGCAACAGCCCCCGACCATCGTCCACTACCGAAACCTGATACGCCAACTGGATCTCCGCAGTGCCAACGCCATCAATCTGCCAGCAAATCGAGACAGGATCATCATGACGAGATTCGCCAACCCCAGCCACTTCAATGAGCGGCAAAGCGACCCACGAAAGCACAGCATGAACACGGCGACGACGTCGCGCCACCGCGCCACCGTCATCGCTGCCCTGGTGCTCCTCGCCATGATGGTCCTCGGTGCCTGTGGCGACGACGATGACACCGCCGAGCCCACGGTCGAACCGACCGCAGTGCCAACAAGCACCGCCGAGCCCACGGTCGAACCGACCGCAGTGCCAACAAGCACCGCCGAGCCCACAGTCTCGGTGACCGGCTTCGTGGTGGACGACGGTGATCGCGTCCGGCTGTGCGAAGCCCTGGCCGAGTCGTTCCCTCCGCAGTGCGGCGGGACTAGCTACGACCTGATCGACCTCGACCTCGGCTCACTTACCACGACCACTGCCGAGGGCGTCACTTGGACCGGCCAGCCGGTCACGATCACCGGGACCATCGACAGCACGACGCTCACCGTCATCGACGTCGATGAGTAGGGATGGGCGAGCGACGCACTCTGCATGTCACCTCGGCACACCGTCGTGTTGCTCCTGCCCCGGGCGATCAACGGTGACCTACCTGATCCAGCCCGGTGCGCTGACGAGTGCAACTCAAGTTCGAATATGAGGAATTGAAAGAGGAAACATGAGCTCCTTAGCTGCCACCGCCGCCGTGAACGCTGCGTGCATCGCCGCTGCGGCATCCGAACACACTGCAACCGAAGCGGCACAATCGTCGATGTTGGCGATCACCCAGACCGAGTACGGCACCTCTGACGTGTTGTCGCTGAGCTCGATCGACAAACCGTCGATCGGCGCTGATGAGGTGCTGATAAAGGTCGTCGCCGCCGGAGTTGACCGTGGTGTCGTGCACCTGATGACCGGTATGCCATACCTGCTGCGGCTGGCCGGGTTTGGGCTACGACGCCCCAAGAACCTCGTGCTCGGTCTCGATGTAGCCGGACAGGTGATCGCCGTTGGCACAGATGTGACCCGTTTCGCCACCGGCGACCAGGTGATGGGAATCGCCAAAGGATCGTTTGCCGAGTACGCCGCAGCGAGCCAAGACAAGCTCACCCACAAGCCCGGCAACGTTTCTTTCGAACACGCAGCAGCGTCAACCATCTCCGGAATCACTGCGCTCCAAGCCCTGACAACCCAAGGCAACATGTCGGCAGGCGAGCAGGTCCTGGTAATAGGAGCTTCCGGTGGTGTTGGCACGTTCGCAGTGCAGATTGCAACCGCACTAGGCGCCACCGTCACCGCAGTAGCCAGCGGCGCCAAAGCAGAATTCGTCCGTTCACTTGGAGCCGCCGAGGTCATCGACTACACCACCACCGATCTCGGCGACGTGGACGCCGAATTCGACCTCATCATTGATATCGGCGGCCGCAACTCCATCCCAAAGCTCCGGCAACTACTGACGTCAACGGGACGGCTCGTGATTGTTGGGGGAGAAGGCGGTGGCCGCCTAACCGGCGGTATTGGACGCCAACTTCGCGCCGCACTCCTGTCACCGTTCATCAAACAACAACTCGGGTTTTTTCTGAGCAGCGAAACCCTCGAATACATCGAACCGGTTGCCGAGATGGTCGCCAGGGGAGAGATCACCCCAGCTATTGGCGAGCGACGCCCGCTAGCCGAGACTCCTGAAGTAATCGCCGCTCTCGAAGCCGGCCACGCTGCAGGCAAGATCGTCATCGAGGTCGCCAGATGACGACCGGTTCAACTACGGCATTCGAGGTCCTCGGGCTCACCAAAATCTACGGTGACCTCGTCGCGGTAGACGGCGTTTCCTTCTCCGTGCAGGAGGGGGAAATCTTCGCCATCCTTGGCCCGAACGGCGCGGGGAAATCGACGACGGTTGAGGCGATGGCGGGACTGCGTACGCCCGAGGACGGTTCGATCCAAGTGTTTGGGTTCGATCCATTTCGCGATCGATCTGAAGTTCACAAAATTCTCGGGGTGCAACTACAAGAGAGTCGCTTTCAGGATCGGGCCAACGTGCGCGAGGTCGTGGAGACCTTTGCTTCGTTCTATACAGATCCGGTTGATATACCCGAGCTGCTCGAACGATTGGGGCTCACCGCCAAAGCCGACACCTGGTACGGCAAGCTCTCGGGCGGCCAACAACAGCGCTTGTCAATCGCGGTAGCACTTGTCGGCCGGCCCCGGGCCGTGATTCTCGATGAGCTAACAACCGGCCTTGATCCCCAAGCCAGGCGGGAGACCTGGGCGCTGGTCGAAGACCTGAGACAGAGCGGCGTGACCGTGATCCTGGTAACCCACTTCATGGACGAAGCCGAGCACCTCGCGGACCGACTTGCACTCATAGACCGAGGCAGGCTTGTTGCTCTCGATACACCCCAGGGCCTGATCCAGAGCGTTGGTGCAGAGCAACGAGTGCACCTGTCAGGCCGGGACCTAGACGAACAGTGGCTGCGGAATCTGCCTGAGGTAACCAGCATCTCGATCGAGCAGGGCGAGATTGTCGTGACTGGCAGCAGCCAGCTGCAGTTCTCGCTCGCTGGATCGCTAGCCGACAGGGGCATCGTTCCCGACCGATTCGAGGCTGATCAAACCACACTCGATGACGCCTTTGTCGCCTTGACCGGTCGGCGCCTCACCGCCACCACCAGGGAGTGGTGATGTCAGCGTTGTCCGCACTCACCAAGAGCCAGTTCAGAGTCTTCCTTCGCGAACCCCTCGCGGTGTTCTTTGGATTGATCTTCCCGTCGGTGCTCATCGTGGTCATCGGCGCCGCCTATCCCGACGCCACCAATTCCAACACCGCGTTCGACGGTAGAAGCCTCGTTGAGGTGTACGCGCCAACAGCAATCATCCTTGGAGTCACTACTTTGGCGGTGTTCCTGCTTCCGGTCGCCCTAGGCGGCGACCGCGAGAAAGGGATTCTTCGCCGACTGTCGACAACACCGGCACACCCCGGCACCCTCGTTGCCGCCCATCTCAACGTTCAGATGGCGGTCACCACCGCCGCCACAGTGGCCGCAGTTGTTGTAGGGACACTCGCGTTCCCGATCTCTCTGCCCGCTAGCGCTATCTGGTTCATCGCCTCCTTCATCCTTGGTGCGGCATCGCTGTTCGCGATTGGGCTTCTTATTGGAGCACTCGCTCCGACGGCAAACACCGGCCAGGGCGTCGGCATGCTGCTGTACTTCCCGCTGCTGTTCTTCGCCGGCGTCTACGTCCCGCTCGAAGTGATGTCCAACAAGATTCAAACGATCAGCAGCTACACACCGGCGGGCGCCGCCGTAGAGGCACTCGCGAGCAGCTGGAGCGGCAACTCACCCCAGACAACAAGCCTGTTCGTCATGGCCGCCTACGCGATCGCCTGCAGCTCTATTGCCATCCGATTATTCCGCTGGCACTGAAACAACAGCTCTCAGGTCCGGTCGACGGCCACAAGTCACAACCCTCACCCAAGATAGGTAGCGCAATGTTCAATCCAACCGACTTTCCGGATCCGACCCTCATTGATGCCAACGGAGTGAAGCTCGAGGTGTTCGAAGCAGGCCGGGCAAACACAAAGCCGATCGTTCTGTGCCACGGCTGGCCCGAGCATGCGTTCTCATGGCGCCACCAGTTACCCGGTCTGGCCGAAGCGGGCTACCACGTGATCGCCCCCAACCAACGGGGCTACGGCAACTCCTCGCGTCCCATCGAGGTCACTGAGTTTGACATCGCCAACTTGACGGGCGATCTTGTCGCGCTGCTCGATCATTTCGGATACGACAAAGCGACGTTCGTTGGTCATGACTGGGGGGCAAACGTCGTCTGGGGAATGGCGCTGTTGCACCCTGACCGGGTGCAACAAGTGGTCAACCTGGCTCTGCCATACCAGGAGCGTGGAGAAAGACCCTGGATAGAGATGATGGAACAGCTCTTTGGCGGCGACTTCTACTTCGTCCACTTCAACCAGCAGCCGGGAATCGCCGACGCCGTACTCGATGACAACACCCACCAATTCCTGCGCAACTTGTACCGCAAGAACCAGCCGCTCGTTTCTCCAGAACCGGGAAACATGATGATCAACATCGCTCAAGCCCAAGCGCCAACAGGGGAGCCGATCATGAGTGAAAGCGAGCTGGCTGTCTTCGTCTCGGCATTTGAAACCTCTGGGTTCACCGGCAGCATCAACTGGTACAGAAACCTCGACCGCAACTGGCACCTGCTGGCAGACGTAGACCCAATCATCCATCAACCCGCACTCATGATCTACGGCGAAAAAGACATGATCCCGAAGTTCGAACGACTCGCGAAGTTCGTGCCAAACGTGCAAGAAGTGAGCCTTGATTGCGGTCACTGGATCCAGCAAGAACAGCCACAAGAAACCACCAAAGCAATCCTCAACTGGCTCCACCAGCGCAGCAACGACTAGGCGATCTTGCCATGACACCTTCTTTACACGCCCCACTTCGCCCGGTCGACACCGACGCCGCCGATGACTATTGGCGATCTTTCGAACGCACTCGTGGTCTGAGCGAATCGCTCTGGGCCGTTGGCGCAGTCCAGTTTGGCGACAGCTACGAACTCGCGAACGAGCTAGCAGATCTGGTCGGCAGCGGACCTGGAGGCGAGCAGTGCGAGCGTGGAACGATGCATTCTATCCGCGGAGCTTCTCACGGACAGAGAGAAAGTTGATGACCATGGGTGTACATGGAGGACGGTTTACCGCCGAGGTCGAGGGCGACTTCGTCGTGTTTCTGATCGGGATGCGCTTCAACAAACCGTGGAAGGTTCGAAAGTGGTGGCCGGTGGCAACGGCGATGCCCAGGATGTTGCGGGTGATCGACGAACACCCAGAGCTCGGCTGCCTCGGGTACCAGCAGTGGATCGGGCGGACGACGATCCTGGTTCAGTACTGGCGGAGCTTCGAGGACCTCGACCACTTCGCGCGCGATTCCGACTTGCCCCACTTGGAGCCGTGGCGGCAGTTCAACAAAGTGGTCCGTGACTCGGGCGATGTCGGGATCTGGCACGAGACTTTCAAAGTGCGAGCGGGGGAGTACGAAGCTGTGTACGGCAACATGCCCGCGTTCGGACTCGCAGCTGCGGCCGGCCATGTGCCGGTCGGGCACCTCAAGAACTCCGCGGCAGCCCGTATCGGTGCGAGCGACGCAGATGAGCCAGTCGTCGATCCCTACTGAGCAATCCTGTTCATCTCCATCAACCCCCACTACGCGATCACGAACCCACCAACAACCGGCAACAAGGAAGCATCATGACGGTCCTAACCAGCCCCCGAACCACCAACGCCACGACCGCCGGCCAGGAATGTGCAGCGCAGACCCGTAGCGCTGTCCGTTCATGACTGCCTCGGGCACGACGCCGCTACAACTGGTCGATGTTGCTGCAGCTCAGGCATTCTGGCAGGCACACAAGCAATCGCACGGGCTCGGCGATTCGCTAACCAACGTAGGAGCATTCCAGTTTGGCGACAGCCACGAGCTTGCTGATGAGCTTGCCGATCTGGTCGTCAACGGGCCAAAGCGGGCTACGTGTGGACCGATCGCCGAGATCGAAACAGCCGGAGACCCACTGCCCGCAGTCGGTGACTACTGGATTGTCTGCGATGGAGGCGGTCGGCCTGTAGCGGTGGTCCGAACGACTGGCGTCAGAGTCGGACCGTTGTCCTCGGTTGACGACCAGTTCGCTTGGGACGAAGGCGAGGGTGACCGTAGCCGAGCGTTCTGGCTCGACGCGCACACGAGGGCTTTCACCCGAATCTTCACTGCCATGGACCGCGCAGACGAGATGCACCCTGATGTCGAGGTGGTCTTCGAGCGCTTCGAGTTGCTCTAGCTCCAGACCACGCTGTTCGCCATTGGGCTCGCTATTGGGGCAGTCGCTCCGACGGCGAACACCGGCAGGGTGTACCTGCGGCCGCCGCCGCGGAGGCACTCGCGGCTAGCACCGTCGTGCGGTCAATCACACGCCATGACGCTGACGTGCACATCGTGTGCAGCTGGCGAGGCGTTGGCCGATGACGAACACTGTTGTTCGTGCCATCTCGTCGAGCGGTGCGTATGAGACGCCCGCCGAGGTTGCGATGCCGGCGAACATGGGCGCAGATCTGGTTGGCATGTCAACGGTCCTCGAGACGATTGCCGCTCGACACCTTGGCCTAGAGGTGCTCGGCATCTCGCTTGCGCACAGCGAGGTCCTTTCGGTCGCTTCCGATGCCAACGACACGATGGCTTCACGACTGAGGCTAGAGCTGCCGCATGGTCGATGCGATCGAGATGATGCAAGCGGGTCGAGCCACGACCTGAAGCGGAATTCTCAGGCGTGGGGAGCGGACCTTCGACTCTGGTGGGCTACAGGGAGCCAGCGCACAATCACTCTATGGAAGCCGAAGCAGTTCGTGGGCAGAACCGCGTCGACGATCCATTGATACTTCGAGGATTGAGCGATTCGATGAAGAATGGAAGATCGATCAAGTGGGCTCATCGCATATCTTCCAACGCCGCAGCGGGAAGGAAACCTGATGGGCGCGCTGCTTAGTTCACTACTGCCGCTTGTCGTCCTCGGAGGGCTGATCTTTCTGGTTCTACGGGGCTTTAGCGCACTGGCTGAAGGCGACTCCGATGAGCCACTCGACGTGACCGAGGTAGCGAAGTCGGCTGCCATGCATGTCGGATTGTTTCTTGCTCTTCTTGCTTGCGCAGTTGCGGCGATCAATGTATTGCAGGCCTTCGTCCAAGAGTCGTCGCCTTTGGCGGGTTCGAACTCCGATCTTGCCCGAGGGCTCGCCCTTTCGATCGTCGGTGTCCCGGCCTACCTGCTGCTCTATCGCGGTGTTGCTCGTAGGTACCGCGAGCGAGCGGCACAGGGTGACCGACGCCCGCACCGAGGATGGTCGGCCTATCTCATTAGTGCGCTCACAACTACCTTGCTAGCGACACTCATCTCGGTTGTTCAGATCACCAGACGGATAACCGACGACGGGCGCGACTTCGAGCCGAGTGAACTCATGCAGCTGATCGTTTGGGCGGGGCTGTGGGTTGCGCATTGGTTTGTGTTTCGCCCCCGGTTTGGCGTGCGCTACGAAGGACACCTTGCGATCGGAACGATCGTCGGGTTCTCGTGGTTGTTCTCTGGCATTGCGGCCCTTGTGTACCGCGTGCTTGCGATCGCTTACGACTCAGCGTTCAACGCATCGCTCGCCAACACCTTCGATGTCGCCGTATGGATCGTAGTGGCGCTTGCGGGTGCCGGTGTGTGGGGCTGGCATTGGTTCGCGCACTTCAACCTCGAGCATGCCCAGTCTGACGACGAGGGTGAAGGCGTTACGTCACGCTCTCCCCTTTGGTTCTTCACCGTGGTCGTCGCGGGTGCGCTGCCGGGTCTGATCGCAGTGCTCGTTGCATCCACCGCGATGGCAAGTGGCCTGTTGATCTGGTTTCTGGGATCGACGGATAAGGAAGCAGCTGTCTACTTCGAACCGGCGCCGGTTCTTTTAGCGGTTCTCTTCGTCGGGGTCCTCGGCTGGGTCTATCACCGTTGGCAGATCGTCAAACTTGAGCTGACTGAGCGCAACGAGTCACTGCGGTTCTATGACTATGCCGTCGTTACCGTTGGCCTCGTCGGCGTCGTTGGAGCGATGTCGACGCTTGTCAGTTTGCTCATTGACACCGCGGCTTCCGGTGAGTACCTAGTTGACAGAGCTGATCGCGGCAACGCCCTGATGATTGTGCTGGTTGTTCTCGCCGCGTCGGGGGCCATCTGGTGGCGGCACTGGGGACATGTCGCACGGCATCGCTCGCTTCAGCCACGTGAAGAGAGCGACTCGATTTGGCGCAAGCTCTACCTGGTCTCTGGCTTTGGTGTCGGCGGCCTTGTCCTGAGCATCTCGACCGTCTCGGGGTTGTTCGTCTTTCTTCGGGATCTGCTCGACAATCAACTCGGGCGATCCACGATCCATGATCTCACCGCACCAGCCGGCTGGGCAATCGGTGTCGCTGGCGCGGTTTGGTATCACCTGCGCATCTGGCAGGACGACCGAGCCGTGCTCGCCGAACATTCGCCACCGACCCCCTCTCCGTTTGCGTCGCCCGCCTCGTTCTCACCTCCTTCGCACCTGCCGGGCGTGGCAGTCGCGAAGCCACAAGGTCACGAGGAGTCCTCCGTTGACGCCAACTCGCTTATCGAGTACATCCGCACATCGGTCATTGGTGCAGATGTGACGGTCGCTGGTCCCTTTGGGACCAAGCCTATGGTGTACGCCGATTACACCGCATCAGGGCGTGCGCTCTCCTTTATCGAGGACTTCATGTCATCAGCGGTTCTGCCGCTCTATGCGAACACTCACACCGAGTCCTCAGGTACCGGATTGCAGACATCTCGGTTTCGAGAAGACGCCCGCGAGATCATCGCGGACTGCGTGGGCGCGGACCGAGACCATGCCGTTCTGTTTACTGGCAGCGGAGCGACCGCGGCGATCGACAAACTGATCCGAGCGCTAGGAATTCGAATTCCATCGACGCTCGAGGACCACTACCAGTTGAGCCAACATGTGACCGAGCGGCCGGTCGTGTTCATTGGCCCCTATGAGCACCACTCGAACGAACTGCCGTGGCGCGAGTCACTAGCCGAGGTAGTCACCATCGGAGAAGACGCCAACGGACACGTAGACCTGGTGCAGCTTGAGCACGAGCTGGAGCGTTACGACGATCGATCGATGCTCATCGGGTCGTTCTCGGCTGCGTCGAACGTCACCGGAATCATTACCGATACGCAGGCGGTGTCATCGCTGCTCCATCAGTACGGCGCGAAAGCATTCTGGGACTTCGCTGCTGCGGCCCCGTACCTGCCGATCCATATGGGCTCGCCAGCCGAAGGAGACGGCTACCTCGATGCCATATTTGTGTCGCCCCACAAGTTCATTGGAGGCCCAGGTACTCCGGGACTGCTGGTAGCTCGTCGGGATCTGTTCAGCAATCGGGTACCAACCGTCCCCGGTGGCGGGACCGTCGCCTACGTCAGCGCAGAACACCATGAGTTCCTCGAAGACATCGAGCATCGAGAAGAAGGCGGAACGCCTGACATCCTGGGATCCATTCGGGCAGGCCTGGTCTTTCAGCTGAAACAGTCAGTAGGCGCCAAGACCATCCAGCAGCATGAACGCCGACTGTTTCGCCGAGCCATAACCGCTTGGAGTGGCGAGCCCACTATCGAGATCTTGGGCAACACCGATGCCGACCGACTGTCCGTCTTGTCCTTTGTTATCCGTTCCAAGGACGGCGCCGACGGCTCTCCCCGCTATCTCCATCACAACTTCGTAGTCGCCATTCTGAATGATCTCTTTGGGATCCAATCACGCGGAGGGTGCTCGTGCGCAGGCCCCTACGGCCATCGCCTACTGGGGATCGATCTCGACCACTCGCTCGAATTCGAAGGCGAAATCAACCGGGGTTGCGAAGGGATCAAGCCCGGATGGGTGAGAGTCAACCTCAACTACTTCATCGATGACGAACAGTTGGACTACATCATCGAAGCGGTTCGGCTGGTGGCGCGCTCTGGCCACCTGCTTCTACCCCTATACCGCTTCGAGCCCGATTCGGGGCTGTGGATCCACCGCCAGCCCGTGTCTGATCCACCGATGTCGTTGCACGAGATCAGCTACCTCACCTCGGGGATGAGTTACCGGCCGCCATCACGGGTAAAGGACCGGACTCTCGCCGAACATCTCTCCTGGGCGCAAGACCTACTCGCCGAGCTTGAAAGAAGTCCGCAGCGTGGGTTGCCAGATCCAGCGACCAATGACGACTTCGAACACCTCCGCTGGTTCCCATACCCGAGTGAGTCCGGAGTCAGGTAGCAGCGTTGGACAGAGCGATGCATGGGGTTCCGAGGTGAGCTGAGGACGTCTGGCCCTACTGACAATCGATCGCGGCTGAGAATGTGAATGTATGGTGACGAGTCATCGCTCATGGGGCCCACGGCGCGCTGTGCGTTTCGCGTGGACCGTTGCGTCGATCTTCGTCGTGGAAAGCTTCATTGTCGGGATCGCTGCCCTGCCCGCAGTCACTTTCTTCGACTGGCATGCTTCTCTCGAGTTCTCCAACCGGCCGATAAAGATCCTCATAATCGCTATGGCCTTGATCCCCGCGTACGTTATCTTCTCGCTCGTGCTAATGGCGACGTCGGCCGGAGCCATGAGATTGTTGCGTTGGCGGCCCCCACCACAAGCCGAACTGGCCATCGCCGATCTTGAACCAGCACTGTGCGATTGGGCGCGCTACATGATCTCGACCTATCTCGTGCGAACTCTGGTCGGCCCGTTCACTCAGGCCACGTTGGTGTGGACCTGGTACATGCGACTCAATGGTGCGACGATCGGGCGTCGGGTGTGGGTCAATAGTTTGGGCGTCACGGATCACTGCAATGTGACGCTTGGAGACGATGTCGTGATCGGAGCAGGGGTGCACATGTCCGCCCATACCGTGGAGGCAGGTGTCGTCAAGATCGCTCCAGTTTCGATCGGCGTAGGAAGCACGATCGGGATCGGTACCCATGTGCAGATCGGGGTAGAGATCGGCGATCGTTGCCAAATCGGATCGATGTCGCTCGTGCCCAAGTACACCAAGATCGACGGCCCCTGCACCTACGCCGGTATCCCCATCAGGGCTCTGCGGTGAGTCGCCATCTCACAGACCCTGCCGAAGTCGACACGATCATTCTCGTCCCAGGGATCGACGGCACCGCCGAGCTCTTTTACCGCCAGATCCCGCTGCTGAAAGAGTCATTCAACGTCACTGCGTTTCCCCTGCGAGACGATGCTGGCACCACCATGGCGATACTTGTTGATGATCTGCAGTCGCTGATCTCGCAGGTCGCCCCCGACGGTGCGGTACTGCTCGGCGAGTCGTTCGGGGGCGCGCTTTCGATGAGCGTCGCCCTGGCCCACCCCGAGCTGGTCAAAGGTCTCGTCATCATCAACTCGTTCCCCTGGCTTCGGAACCGGCTGCAGCTTCACGTTGGAAAGATCCTCATGCGACTTATCCCTTCGTTTGCGATGCCGCACATCCGGCGAGGTACTGCGGCGCGGCTCCACAGCAAACACACGAATGCGGAAGATCTCGCTGAGTTCTGGAGACACACCGACCACATCGATCAGGTCGGATATCAGAGCCGGCTCGGCATCTTGGGCCGCTACGACATCAGGCGTCGGCTTGGTGAGATCAAGGCACCGACTCTGCTGCTGGCTGCCAAAGAGGACAAACTCATACCTTCGGTGCGATGGGCCAAATACATGCACGAGCGCATTCCGAACAGTGTTATGACCGTCCTCGACGGGTACGGCCATATTTGTCTCATCACCCACGACCTCGATCTGCGAAGCTATGTCGTCCCGTGGTGGTCAGCTCGCAATTGACTCCGACGTGAAGACACGACAGGACCAATCGATCCCGAAACCGATGAGAAAAGGAGGTTCAGATCGGGTTTCGATTCCGCCGTGGGCGCGCAAATCGCCGTCGGTGTCGGCGATGTTGCCGTTGCTGTATCTACACGGCATGTCGTCGGGCGATTTCTTGCCGGCGCGCACTGAGTTCTTCGGTCACGACGCTGGCTGGTCGAGGTCCGCGACGCCGAGGTACGAGTGAGGAGAGTGCTCGCCTCAGTGTCGAGGTTTTCTACACCTCGAGAAGGGTCATGCAGCCGTACTACTGGTTTTGCACGGTGCGGGCTTTGCGGTCCGGAACAATGACTACTGGGCATTGTGAGTATCGGACCATGTAGTCCGAAACGGATCCGACGACCATTGCCGCAGCGGCGGTTCGCCCGCGTTCCCCGAGAATTATCAGATCGGGGGTGCGTTCTGCGTTGGTCAGCGCATGCTGGGGCGTCGCGATGACGGCGGCGACGGTTGGAGCGTTATCGAGGTTTGTTGCCGGCCTCTGGAACGATTGGTCAACCCAGGTTTGGGTCTCGGCTTCAATATGACGTTGCAGTTCGTCGTGGCCGATCAGGTCTTGAGGTACCAGTCCGTCTCCAACCCAGGGTTCGAATGCGCGTACGACGTGCACGGTGCTGGTTCGCGGCAACTCTGAGAGTGCCCAGTCAAGGGCTGCGAGGGAGCCAGTTGAACCATCGACGCCGAGAACGACATGGGGCGATGGTGCCCATTTCGCGCCTGCCGGGATTGTTGCGATTGGTATCGGGGATTCGTGGATGCAGTGGCGGGCAGTTGATCCGAGTACAACTTCCGCAATGCGGGAGAGGCCATGGCGCTTTCCGTAGCCAGTTCGGCCAACAACGAGTAGGTCTGATTCGTTGGCAAGTGCAACGAGTGTCGGTCCGGGTTTGCCTTCTGCGGTGGTCTGTTCGACCGCGACAGCGGAGCCAATACGATTCGTGATCTCGTTGACGATGCTGTCGAGTGTCTTTGCGGTCTCTTGTGCCATGTAGTGAGGTGTCGGCAGTCCTTTGATTGGTCCGGGGAGTTGGCAGATGAGCGGCATTCGCCATGTGGCGATGACTTCTACGGATGCGTTCGTGTCAGCCGCGAGGTTGAGTGTCCAGGCCAAGGCATTTTCTGCGAGGTCAGAGCGATCGACGCCGATGGAGATCTTCTTAATGCTCATAGGTCGACCCGTCAGTCTTCGATGGCAGGAACGATGAGCAGGGGGCAGGAGAGGTGATGAGCAAGGTAGGTAGTTGTTGACCCGAGTAGGACGCTCTTGAGGCCACCGAATCCTCGAGACCCAGCGACGATCATCGTCGCGCCTTCGTCTGCTTCGGCGGCGCGGGTGAGTTCGGAACCAATGTGGCCGGACCTTACTTCGCTCGAGACTGCAACTGGCAGGTCCCCGTTGTACTGATTGCTGAGTCGTTCAATGGCCGCATCGAGCGTGTTGGCTGCTGCGTCTTTGAGCCCTTGGAGGTCGATGGGACCGAATTCGTAGCCGCTAACGGCTGGAAGAACGACGACGTTGACCGCTCGCACTTCGGCGCTTGCGTTTGCAGCTTGTTCGACAGCGGTGACGAGTGCCTGGTGGGCGGTCTCGGAACCATCCACTCCTACGACGATGAACGACATCGGGTTCTCCTTGCGGTGGGGTATGGAACAAGCATAAGTTTGATCGGGCATTTGCGCATAGGGCCGAAGGTCAGATGCTGGCGTTGCTGGCGGACCAGGACCGGGCCGGTTGCGTGGCGAATCAGCCCGATGGCCACAGCGCTCAGCTGCGAGCCCGACTGGCGATGTCTTCGACGATCTCGCGTGTGTGGGTTGTGAGATCAGTCTCGGCCGGGTCGTGGACCTCGACAACCTCAGCTGTTGTATGTGGGACTGCTTCGAACTGCTCTTTGAGCTCGCGGGCCTTCTCAAGGTCCTCCGCTTCTTGCATATGCACCACGATGTTGTTTCGTTGGGCTTTCACGATGTAGCGCACCGGATGAAGATCACTCATAACAACTCCCATTGTTTTGCTTCCCGCTGAGCATGCGCAATGAACACATGTGGCAACCAGAGCCCAACGTCCCAACACGGACGTTCGACTCTGGTCCAACAATGATGTCCAGACAATCATGAGGTCGTGCTTCTCACCGCCGTTGGACATCGACTGCAACGGGCAATTACGCCACAGCGACTTCCAGAGTCTGCGAGCCCGTTGACGCACCTGTTGTGGTTCTGCGATGGGCTGATGCTGTTCTTCTTGGTGTCTTGGGGATGCACCCAGTACGTGCAAATTGACAACGATCTCTACTATGCGGTGTTCATCTGGACTGGCCTGACGTTCCTGTACTACTACCGGCGGGCGACTAACAGCCATGTACTGCTATGGATCGCGCAACGATGGCGACTGAGTCTCGTGATCGGGGCCCTAACCGCCGTCTATATGGCGGTGAATGTCTGGAACTCGAATCCGACCGAACGGCCCGGCGGACTGCTACTGAGCTTCGAGCTTGTATGGCGAGGGTTGGCCTACGGCGTTGTCAGCTCGCTCATCCTCACCGGGTTTCCATTTGCAGTTGCGATCGGGATCCTGGCCCGTCACGACGCCGTCGGTCAGGCCCGCCGCGTAGCACTGTCGTCGCTCACGGTCGTGCTGGTGTGGGTGATGTCCACGTCCTACCACCAAGGATTCAGCCAGTACGACGGGAATCGGGTTGCTCCGCAGCTGCAAACCGCCGCGCTATCGGTACCGGTCATTGTTACTGCCAATCCGGTGGGCTCAGTCCTAGCGCACACCACCCTTCACGTGACCGCGACGCTGCGCACGTTCGAATCCGACGTTTTTGTGCCACCAAGTGTCAATTTCGATCCGGCCTATGAACCCCCGGGCGTGTTCCGACCCGAACCTGACGCCAACGGTTCGCGGCCCCGTTAGGCCCGCACACTCCGGCGCAGCCCTTGTGTGTAGCCAAGCGCGCATGCAGTATCGAGGCGGCCCGCATGGAGTTCTCAGGACTTTCTGCTCTACTTCAGCACGACCGACTGCAAGACACTGTGCGCAGTGAAAGGGGGCGGGTTCATGCTCAGGACCGAACAAATGCAGACCGTGCTGATCAGCACAGAGCCCACGGCGACCGGCACCGAGAGGATCGTTGTTGCCTTCCGTGAGGGAGACGATCTGTACATACCGCTAGACAAGGAACGGCCAGCAAACCGGGACCTGCTTGACTGTGAACAGATCTACATCCGAGAGATTGATTCGCAGGACGAGTACGCGATTTATGTCGTTGAAGACCACCGAGCAATCAGCACCGCTGATCGCCAGCGAATCGAAGCGCACGTCGGTAGGCCGATCAGTGTCACCACCGAGGTACTGCACGTTTCTGGCAGCCATGTGTCTGTCGGAATGGGGCCTGCCGGTTGAAGCGAAGAACGTGCAGGGTCGAGCGGCGGCCGACGCGATTGCAACGATCTCGTCAACCTTGAACGCACAGCTCGCCATCGTGACCAGTTGGCATCGCCCTCATCCTGGCGGCCCCAGGGCGTCAGCCAAGGCCGATCATGCTGCGCAGCTCCCAGATCGCCAACGCCAGGGTGATGATCATGCCAAACAGCGCAACATAGGTCCAAGCGCCGAGGCCACTTCGATCCCGTCGGCCGATGACGAAGAGCGCCAGGTTCACCAGCGAGAATACCCCTAACGTGACCAAGCTCGTGATCCGTGCCAATTGCCCTAGCGGAACAAGACAGACAAGCACTGCAACCGCGCCACACACGACGACGGTGGCGCGTACTGGTGTCTGGCGTGTTGGATGCACCTTGCCCAGCGGCACTAGCGGAGCGGCTAGTAGACCTTCGCCGGCCATGCCGTAAAGCACCCTTGATGCCATCACGATCTGAACCAAGATGCCGTTGGTCATCGCCAGCGAAGCAACGGTAGCAACCATGTCGGCGCCTCGTCCGCTCACCGCTTCAAACAGCGTGGCCATTGGTGCATCAGATGCAACGATGTCGGCACGTTCAGGCAACACGATCGCGATGCAAGCGAGCAGCACGTATACAACGATGCTGATGCCGAGGGTCCAGGCAATTGCCCGGGGAGCGGTGCGTTTCGGGTCGACGGTTTCTTCAGCCATGTTGGCGATGTCTTCGAAACCAATGAACGCGAAGAACGCTACGACGGCGCCAGCCAGGATGGGGCTTGCGAACCCTTCGTTGCCCGCGGTGAAAACGGTTGACAGTACTGGTGCATCGACCAGTTTCGGTAGCCCAAAAATCGCCACAACAACTAGCGTGCCGACCTCGATGAGGGTGACGCCGGCTGCGAGCAGAACGCTTTCCCGAACACCAAACGAAGCAACGAGCGCAACGACACAAATGATGATTAGCGCGCCGATGATTGTTGGTAGGCCAGTAAGTGATCCGACGTAGCCGCCGAAGGCAAGTGAGACGACCGCGCTTGAAATCGTGCCAGTCACGACGACACCAAACCCGGCGACACGGCCAAGGCGGCCGCCTAACGCATTGGTGACGTACACCGCTTCGCCGCCGGCACGTGGGAATCGCTTGACGAGCTGCATGTAGGACAGGCCGGTCACGCCGGCAATGAGTCCGGCAACGAGAAACGCGAGGGGCGCTTGGTCACCGGAGACAGCAAGGATCTCGCCGATCAAGGCGAAGATGCCGGCGCCGATTGTTACACCGACTCCGTAGAACACGAGTAATGGCAGCGTGAGTGTTCGTTTGAGTTTCGCTGGCTGCTGTGCAGTTGCTGCGGCTGCTCTTTCACTGTGATCGGTGTTGGTCGTCTTCGACATGGTGTCCTGCTGGTGGGTGAAGAAAAGGGGGTTAGCGGCAGATGACGACGGAACCGGGAGCGTGCTGCACTGCGTAGTCGGCGAGGGATCCAAGAGCCCATCGCGAGATTCCTGAGTGCCCCTGCGCCCCGAAAACCAGCATTGCTGTGGCGTCGGCTTGATCTATCAGGGTTGTGCTGGGGTCGCCTTGCATGATCTGGCAAACCACCCGCTGCGCATTCGCGCCAGCTGTTTCAATAGCGGCTGGCGTGGCCTCTGTGAGCATTTGCTCGGCGCGTACGTCAAGGTCCTTGCGGGCTTGGCCATCTAGGTCAAGGTCATGAAGTTGCCACTCGTGGTGAGAGTACGCCGCCACGATCTGGGCGTTGTCGCAGACAAGAGCGTCGATCGACGCCGGCGATCCATCGACCGCGACAGTGTTGATGTTTTCGGAGCAACCGCATCTCGAACCACCACAACTGGGCAGTCAGCATGACGTACGCAGTAGGCGGCAGTGTCTGTTGCACTCATGGGGGCACTTTCTGTAGCGCGTGGTTTAGATCGATGGGCCGATGAGCACCGGCAAATCGGCGGTGCGAGCGAGGCGTGCCGCAGTACTTCCACGAAGTGCACCGCGTATGTCATGGCGACGGTGGGCTATGACGACCAAGTCGAACTCGTTGGCCGTTGCATGTTCCACCAGCGCCCTGTCAGGTCTTCCCGAGACCAGCGAGATCTCTGCACTGTCGTAGCCGAGGGTGCCGGCAGCGCTCTCGAGGAACCGGATTCGTTCGTCGTCTATTTCGTACATTTCCGCGGCGTTCGCTACCTCGTGATCGATTACCGAAGTCAGCCGCAGTCGACCTATGGCCGGACCGAGCGTGTGCAAGACGCTGCGGGCGCTCTCGACCGATCGATCCGATCCGTCTAGGCCGACCAACACGTCGATCCAGCCAGCATCCGCCTTGATCGGGTCGTCCTTCACGACGGTGACTTGGCTTGGAAGCTGGTACAGAGCCTTGCTCCAAATCAGCAGAACGAACGGACCGAACCCGAGTGAGATCAATCCAAGTAGCCAGAAGTTGTGACCGTGCCGGGCTAGCAGCCCAGCAATAATGAGTCCGCTGCAAGCCCATACGGCGAGCCCGGTCAGGAAGATAGCCATGACCCAACAATACAGATTTGGGCTGGGTTTTGGTAGGGCCCAAGGTCCCCGAAAGACAGTGATTATTAGGTTGGCGAATGAGTTGTAGCTAGCGAGCCAAGCAGGGTCATGCTGGCGATCCGGATGTCGTCGGAACTACCACGACTGGGCAGTTGGCTCGCCGCACGACGTGATCTGAGGTTGATCCAAGCAGGGGAGTGCGTGCAACGATTCGGCTACCTTGTGCGCCAACCACGATCAAGTCCGCGTTGCTCTCAATTCGGGTCAGCGCATACCTAGCATTCTCGACCACAACATTTGTCGACACTGTGCGATCTGGCTGACCGGCTGCGGCGAGCGCAGCAGTGACAGTCTCGCCGAGTTGTAGTTGGGTTGTTTCGGTGATGCGGTCCATTGCGTGGCGATCAAACGCAAGTAGGCCCTCGCGATAGGGAGGGATTGCTTGAATGACATTGATCTTGGCTGTTGGCAACGAGTCGAGAGCCCACGAGAGAGCTGTGTTCGATGCGGGTGACCCGTCGACGCCGACCACGACCGTTGGGTCCGCTACCCAATGCGACTCCGCAGGCACGGTCGCGACCGGTCCGCTGGCGTGGTGGAGGCAATAGCGTGCTGTAGATCCGAGCATCAATTCGCTCAACAAACGCGCTGGGCCTCGCTGGCCGCTGCCAGTTCTACCGAGCACGACAAGGTCCGCAATAGCTGTTTCGGCTGCCAACGCTGCGCCAGCATCGCCCTCAATGATCTGAACCGGAATGTCGGCGACTGCGGCCTCAGCGAGCGCCTTGTCAATCTGTTCGCCGCGCTTGGCAGCCATGTACGCCGACGACGGCATAGCCATAACTGCGGCCGGGATGGCCGCCGATGCTGGCATGTGCCATGTGCTCAAAATCCGGATCTGTGTGGTTGTTTCCTGTGCAAGCTCCGACGCCCACCGCAGTGCATCGACTGCGCTTGGTGAACTATCGAGCCCTACAACAATGTCGCGAAGAGCCATAACACGACACTGCAGTAGAGACCATTCGCTGACCAGGGCCCAAGGTCACAGGCTTCGGTTGGCGGGAACGATCTACACGGTGAGGTCGCGTTGGTTGAACGCCCAGGTCCCCGCCGCTAGCAGTAAGCCAGTAATGACTGTCATGGTGATCAGGCCACTGATTTGGGCGCCGTTGTGCAGCGGTTGACCGCCCACGAGCCAGTTGAAAGGGGATAGCTCATTCACAGACTCCAGGCCGTCAACCATCGGCAGCAGGCCGTTGGCCAGATAGCCCAGCACCGCGACGATGGCGCCTGCGGCCAGCGCGAGGCCTCGGCTCCCGGTTGCGGCGCCAGCAGCGTAGGCGATCGCTCCAAACATAAGAGCGAACAGTGTGAGGTGCAGGTGCATTGCCGCAAAATCAGTGACTGAGATTTCAGTCAATTGCGCTGGCGATCGGAGTGCAATCATGACGGTGAAGAAGAAAACGCTCGTGAGAATGGTGTTAAGGGCAGCTGCGCCGAACCGTTGCAACCCGAGTTGGGTGCGGGTGATGGGGTGGGCGGCAATGAGGTCGAGAGTGCCAGCTTGTTCGTCACCAGCAATGCAGCGGGCCCCAGCCGAGCTTGCGTAGATGAGCATGAGTACAGCAGCGATTAGTCCATAGACGCTGGAGGTGAGGTAGCCAGCAGGTGTTGCGATGTCTTGGTAGTTCAGCGCTTCCAGAAGGCCCTCCGGGTAGCTATCAATCGCTTGTTGAAACCCGGGACCATCGATTGTTGGCCACAGTGCGGAGTAAAGACCTCCGACCGCTGAGATGGCGGCAGTCCAAACCATGGTCGAGCGTCGGTTGTCTCTGAGACCCTTGGTGATGGTGTTGCTCGACATGGTGCTTGTTTCAGTCGTGGGAATCGGAGGGTTCGTAGTACTGAAACAAGAGTTCTTCGAGGTCTGGCTCATCAATGGTGAGAGAGGCCACTTCGTAGGATGCGAGTGCCTTGATGAGTTGGTCGGGCGGGCCCGTTAGTCGACAGGTCAGTTGCCCGTCGACGATTCGCAGGTTGGTAACGCCCGGAAGATCTGCAAAATCCTCGCGTTGGCCGGGGCCGTTGAGTTGGGCGGTGACGGTTCGGGTTGATTGTCGTCGGAGTTCTTTGACGTGTCCCACGGTCGCGATGCGGCCATCTCGTATGATTGCGACATTGTCGGCGATCTGTTGGACTTCGCCCATGACGTGAGAAGATACGAACGCCGTACGGCCTTCTGATGCGACTTGGCGCATCATTGCTGCGAACTCGTGTTGGAGCAGTGGATCGAGTCCCGAGGTTGGTTCATCGAGGATCAGTAGTTCGGGCTCGTGCATAACGGCTTGGATGAGTCCGACCTTTTGCCGATTACCCCTGGACAGATTGCGGATTGGTCGGTGAAGGTCGAGGCTCAGCTGGTCAGCCAGAACGTTGATGCGGCGGGCCTGAATTCCGCCTCGTAGATCTGCGAGGTAGGTGAGTAACTCAAGACTGGTTTGGCGGCCGTCGACGGTGAAGTCGCCTGGCAGGTAGCCAAGGCGGCGGCGGAGCGCCACCGGATTGTTGCGGGGGTTGAGGCCCAGGACGGTTGCGGTGCCGCTGGTTGGTCGAATCAGGTCCAGCATGATCCGGATGGCGGTCGATTTTCCGGAACCATTTGGGCCGAGGAACCCGTATACCAGTCCTTGAGGGACTTCGAGATCAAGGCCGTCGACTGCGACAGTGTCGCCGTAGGTTTTGGTTAGTGCTTGGGTGTGGATTGCCAGCTCAGCCCCCACGTGATCGCCCCTTCCGGAGAAGAACGGTGACCTAGAGGCCTTCTGCGGCGTCACGGATCAGGGCCAGGTCACCGAGCATGCTGATATCGAGGACGAACCTGGCGCTGTGATCGCGAGGAGAGGCGGCGGGCTCGGTCACGGGTGAGACCGTTTGGCAGGCGGTTGCGATGTTGGTGGCAATATCGCCTGATGTGTCGACACAGGTCGCTTCTGGCCAGTCATCGAAGTGTTTCGCGATGTAGTCAACTAGCTCTGGTGAGGCGTCCGACGGGTTATAAATCGACGCCATACGTCGCGCAATGCGTTCTTTCGCTACTGCTGCGGGAATCACGCAGCGCAGCTCAGCGGTCGTAGCGGCCGCTTCTGAAGCGATCTGGCGAAGATCGTGACGCTTGTTATGGCTTTGCCATGTGGCGTCGAGGACGACGCTGGCGCCTGACTGCAACAGCATTCGCGTCTGTCGCTGCAGCTCGCAGTGGACGCGGTTGCTCATGTCGTCGCTGTAGATGCCCTCGCCAGGTTCAGCGAATGCGTGTTGGTCATGACCCATCCCGGCGAGGTCTTTGCGAATCTCATCGCTTCGCAACCAGATCGCCCCGGTGGCTCGAGCTACCCCCTCAGCAATGGTGCTCTTTCCCGTGCCGGGCCCGCCGCCGACCAGGACGAGTTTGATCTCTGAGAACTCAAGATGGCGCAATGCAAGGTCGTGGTAGTGCTGTGCCATTTGAGCGGCGCCTGGTTGACCTTGTTCATAGGCCAGGCAAGCAATCTTGCAGCGCACGTGAGCGCGGTAGGCCACGTAGAAGTGGGCGAGCGACGAGGGGTGTGACTCGTTGGTGAACTCAGCCCACGCCGTCATCAACTCGGTAGCGGCCTGGGGGCCAGCGAGCCGGTCGAGATCCATAGCCAGAAACGCAACATCGGTGAGTACGTCAGAGGTTCGCAATTGGTTATCGAAGGCGACACAGTCGATCAAGCGGGGACCATCGGGAGTGCAATAGACATGTTCTGCCCGAAGATCGCCGTGCCCTTGGCGAATCCAGCCCGCATCAATACGATCCTGAAACAGCTTGCCTCGACCAGCTATGTACGTTTCGGCCAGCGACTGCACCTGCTCGAACGGGCCGGCATCGATCACCGTGCCGACAAAGGGTTGTATTGCTGCGAAATTGTCTTGCCAGTTCTGTGCAATCGTCGTCGCGGAGGCGGGACTTGCTTGTTCACCCTGCAGAGGGGGCAGACCCGCGTGCATAGCGGCGATGTTGCGGGCCACCAGCGTTATCAGTTCGGCGTTGCGGCCGGTGTTGAGTAACCGGACGAGTGCGTCCTCTTCAGCTAGGCGCCGCATGACAATCATCCGGTCGACCATTTTGCCGTCCTCGTACACATCAGCCAGGCCTAGGTACACGTCAGGCGAGATTCCCTGGTTCTGTTCGAACTCATCGGTTGCGGCGGCACATCGCACGTCGGTGTCGCTGAAGTCCACGAACGGCAACTTCACAGCCTTGAGCTGTTTGTACACCCGATCTCCGCTGAAGAAGAGCCGAGAGAGATGAGTTTCGCAGGCCGTGGTCGGCGAATCATTTGTCATAACTCCATCATGCGCAGCGGCGACGCGACCCGACCAGGGTCCAACGTCACAGGTTCATCAAAGTGCTTGTTCCCACCCGTGGCCCCGGTGCGTATGTGGGTTGCCTTCTCAGCCCAGGCTGATTCGCTCGTCGTAAGTTTGGACGACGGCGGTCCAGCCGTGCTCGTCTTCAAGTCGATCTCGCAACGCGTGAGCTGCAGCAGGTGCTCCGTGGGTGACAAAGCAGGTCAGCGGGGTATGTCTAGGTTGGTTGGAGGCAGCCGGAGGTTGCCGGTGGTAAGACTCGCCCCTCAACAGCAATCGGGGAGATGATGATGAACCTCTCCTTCGACCCCTTCGCCCATGGCGAAATCTCCAGGTCCAGCGACCGCAGATAGTCCTCTACGTACTTCGGTTCCGCAGCCGTGCCTCGTATGACGACACTCCAACCGGTTTGCCTCGCCGCGTCGAGTTCGTCTACCTCGAATGCGACGGACTTCCCGCTGAGTGCAGCTGCAAACTTCATGCCTTCAGCAGTCCGAATAACGATGTGGTGGTCATCGACAGCGTAGTTGACCGGAAAGATGTCTGGCTGACCGTTCACTGCCACAGCTAGTCTGCCAACGGTACGTTTCGCGAGAAGCTCCCAGCTGCGCTCGTCTGACAGCTGTCGAAGCTCTGTTTGTTTCATGTTCATAGCGTCATCGTGCAATCAAGCGGCCAGCGATGCTAGAGACCAAGGTCCCCAGCAAAGAATCGTTCACCAGCAAGGATGGTTCATCGGTACGACCATTTCGGCCGAATCACACAGAGCAGCCACGACAGCTGACAGCACAAGAATGACAGCACCTGAGGAAAGATCCGGTCCAAGAAGAAGCGTCGGCGATAACCCTAGTTGTCGAGAACTCTTCCATGATTAGAAGGTGCCAGAACTCGTTATCTTGCCCGTCGCGCGCGACTACCACTCGGTCCTGAATCTTGCGGCCGAGGACATGGTTTCGGTGGGTCTGAGTCTGAGCGACATGGTGTGCTCACGCGGTGGCCACGGCCTCGAGTCGCTCGAGGGTCTTCTGCATGGATGGAAGATGTTTCTTGGGATAGCCGGCGAGTTCGATGAACTTGGGCACCAGTGCGGTGGACCAGTCGAACGTTTCGGTGACCATGGTGCCGCCGTCGACCTCTTCGAGTTCGTAGCGCCAGCGGTGTTTGCCGAAGTGAGCCCACGCCAGCAGCTTGTTCTCTTCGTACTCGACAACGGTGCTACGCATGTCGTAGGGGACGAAGATCTTCATCTTCATGCCGAACTTGGATCCCAACTGAAGCCTCTTGGGAGTCTCGTCCTGTGCGCCTCGGACGGTGCCGGATCCGTCGATCTCGGCGTGTCGTGATGGGTCGGCGAGGATGGAGAAGATGACGTGTGCGGGGGCATCGATGAGTCGTGATGCCGAAACGCTCTGTTCTTTTGCCATGGTTCCTACTTTTTTAGAATGCGGCGCAGTGCCGGTTCGAGTTCGGGGTCTTCGAATATAAAGCCAGCGCTGGTGAGAATAGCGGGCATGCCTTTCTGGCTGGCCAGAATCAGTTCCTCGACGAGCTCGCTGCCAAAGAGCAGTTTCGGTCCGACCAACGGAACCGGAATCAACGTGGGACGATTCAGCACGCTACCGAGCGCCTTGGTGAACTGGAGGTTCGTGACCGGATTGGGAGCGCACAGGTTGACCGGTCCGCTGATGTCGCTGTTGTTGATCAGGAACTCGATGGCGCGAACTTCGTCGTTCAGCGAGATCCAGCTGAGCCACTGTGTGCCGGGGCCGAAGCGGCCGCCGAGACCGAGCTTGAAGAGTAAGAGTTGCTTCTTGAGCGCTCCGCCCTTGTTGGTCTGAACAGAGCTGGTTCGGATGAACGCAGTGCGGATGCCGGCACTGGAAGCTGCAGAGGCAGCTGCTTCCCATTTGACGACCACCTCTGCCAGGAATCCTGATCCGGCTGGAGCCGTTTCGGTGAGCACGGTGTCGCCTTGGCTGCCGTAGTAACCGATGCCGCTGCCGCTCACCAGCACCGACGGCTTTTTTGTGAGACCAGTGAGCGCTCCGGCGAGCAAGGCCGTGCCCTTCGTGCGGCTCTCGAGAATCACGCGTTTGCGTTCGTCGTTCCACCGCTTGTCGGCGATGCCCGCCCCGGCCAGGTGCACGACGGCGTCGCTGCCTTCGAGGCTGGCGGCATCGATGGTGCCGCCGGCGGGGTCCCAGGTGATCTCGTCGGCTCCTGGCTTGACGGCGCGACGCACGAGGGCGATCGGGCGATGCCCTTGCGACTTCAGCGATTTGGTGAGCGCGGTGCCGATCAGGCCCGACGCTCCGGAAATGACTATGTCCATTTCCACATGCTTTCAGATGGTGCGCACGCATGAGGTGTTGATCCGCAATCCCTCTACCCAAAGAGCAGCAAAGGCACCAAAGCAGTGTTCAAGTTCGGCGCGGATGCGAACTGGGCCTGCGTGGCCTTGAACGCCTCGCCTGGAAGGCAATTACCGCGGGGCCTGCGTGGCCTTGAACGCCTCGCCTGGAAGGCAATCACCGGGCAATCACAGGCCGAGTCGTTGGCTGAGGTCGCTGCGGAAGTGTTGGTCGGGGTCGATCTTTGCTCGGATGGCTTTGAATTCGTTCAGGCGGGGGTACATCTGCTCGAAGTGGTGGCGGTGCAGGCGGGCGTCTTTGGCGAGGTAGATGCGTCCGCCGGCGTCGGCGACCGTCTGGTCGAGCGGTGTGAGTCCGGCGAGGGTCTTCGGGGATGCGGGTAGGTCGACTGCCAGCGTCCATCCGGGAGCGGGGAAGGACAGCGGTGACGGATTGCCGGGTCCGAATCGTTTGAGCACGGTGAAGTACGAGGGGAGTTGGCCGAGCCGTTCGACGAGTTCGTAGAGCTGGTTGGTAGCGGTGTCGGGGATGAGGCATTGCCATTGCACGAAGCCGGTGCGTCCGTAGACCCGGTTCCAGTCGGTGATGGCGTCGAGTGGGTGAAAAAACGCCGTGATCGATTCGCCGGTAACGGTGAGTTCGGCTGGCGCTTTTCGCCACCACAGTTCGTTGAAGGCTTTCACGCCGGGTGTGACTGCAATCCGTGGCAGCGGGATCGGGGGTAGGCCGACGCTTGGTGTGGGCGGTCGCGGGTGGGACCCTGCAGCCGTGCGACGTCCGAATTCGGCGAGTTGCGATGGTGTGGCGAAAGAGCCTTGCGTCAGGACCGAGCGGGCGTTGCGGAGCAGGTCGACCCAGGCCACCGAGAAGTCATGCTGGTCATCACTACGCCGCATCTCTTCGAGCAGATGGTCGAGCTCGGACAACCGCTGTGTCTCGACAGCGACGATCGACGTGGGAATGCTGGCGAGTTCGATGTCGGCGTCGATGATGATGCCGGTCAGGCCCATGCCACCGACGGTCGCCCAGAACAGTTCGGCGTTGTCGGTGGGGGACAGGGTGACGATCACGTTGCTGGCCAGGCGCATGCGCATGCGCAGAACGTGCTGCCCGAAGCTGCCGTCGACATGGTGGTTCTTGCCGTGGATGTCGCCTGCGATGGCGCCACCTACGGTCACGCGCCGGGTGCCGGGTGTGACCGGAACGAACCATCCTTTCGGCGTGAACTGATCGATCAGCTGGCCGATGCTGACCCCGGCGTCGGCTCGCACGGTCCCTGCGTGGGGGTCGATCCAGCGAACCCGATCGCACTCGGTCGTGACGATGGCGGTGCCGCCGTCTCGTTGGGCGGCGTCGCCATAACTACGCCCCAGACCCCGGGCGATGAGATCGCTGCTCGGGAGGTCGGCCTCGGCCAGCTCGTCAGCGGAAGCGGGTCGCACCACCTGCGAGGTGGTGCCGCGATAGCGACCCCAGCCTTCGAGGCGCTCGTGGTGGCCGTGACTGGTCATAGGTAGAGGCCCATCGAGTACAGGATGATCCAGGAAGCGCCGGCAAACAGCATCAGCGGGTCGCGCACAATCAGCGATTCGGGTGTTTCACCGGCGCCTCGCCATGACAGAATCAGGTACCGGCCGATGGCGAGCGCGAACGGCACGACGGTCAGGCGCAGCACGAGCGAGCCGCTGGAGTCTGGTGCCTGGTTGTTGGCTCCGGCCGCAGCCCACGTTGCGTAACCGCCCACGGCCAACCCGGCGGCGACGGTGGCTACCAGCTGTAGTTGCTTGCGTTGGTAGCCGGCGAGGACTTTGCGGCTGGGTGAACGTCCACCCAGGGCAAGCAGCTCGCCCAGGCGCTTGCCGGTGATGACGAGCAGCGCGCCAGCCGACACCACCAGCAGGAACCAGCCGCTGATCGGAGTGCCGGTTGCCGCACCGCCGGCGACTGCTCGCATCAAGAATCCGCCGCTGATGGCCACCAGTTCGATCCATGGGGTTCGTTTGAGGAAGGTGCTGTAGGTCAGGCTGATTGCGGCGTAGGCGGCAAGGGTGAGTACGAAGTTCCAGCCCAGCACGAGGCTGAGCAGCGCCGCTGGCACGCCCAGCATGGCCAAGACCTGTACGGCGCGCTGGATACTGACTTCGCCGCTGGCGATCGGTCGATGCTTCTTGGTCGGGTGAGCCCGGTCGGCGTCTACATCCAACATGTCGTTCACGACATAGCCAAGCGATGACACTGCGCTGAAGAGCACAAATGCCAGCACGGTCTTGGCCACGATGTCGGGTTCGTCCAACCGCCCCGCTGCGCCGGGAGCGGCAAACACCAACAGATTCTTGGCGTACTGCTGAGGGCGCAGGAGGCGCAGGAGTGACGGCACAGCAGTGAGAATTCAGCGTTTGGAGATCCGGCGCCACACGGCGCCCGGCAGGTTCTTGAGCACCAGGCCAACCGGCGCCAGCGCCGCAGGACTGTGAATGATGGCTCGACCTTTTCTGAGTCCCTCGATCATGTCGGTGGCGACCTCGTCGGGGGTGGTGGCGAACGGGGCCGGATCCAGTCCTGTGGTCATGCGACTGTGCACGAATCCGGGACGCACGACCACGACCTCGACGCCTACCTGCTTGGCTGGTGCGGCCAGCTCGCGGGCGAAGGCATCGATACCGGACTTGGCACTGCCGTACACGATGTTGCCGATGCGGGGTCGCACCGCAGCTATCGAGGAGAACACGATCAGTCGAGCGTGGGGTTCGCCCCGCAAGATCGACAGCGATGCCAGGCAACTCGACACTGCGCCACCGAAGTTCACCTGTGCGAGTTCGGCCATGGCTGCCGGGTCGGCGTCGATCGTGAACTCGTCGCCGAGCTGGCCGAATGCAACCACCACGGCGTCGAATGGCCCGTGCTCGCGGTTGATCTCGGCGAGGCGGGGGCCGTGGCTGACACTGTCTGCTCCGTCGAAGTCGGTGACCGCTACCGCGAGGCCCGCGTGGCCCGTGGCCAGCTCGGTGGCCGCTTCGTCGCGAGAACCACCGGCGCGGCCAGCCAGTACAACGAGTTCCAGCTCTCGGGACGCATCCTGAGCGAGCTTGGAAACAAATGCGGCAGCGATGTCGCTTCCACCGCCCAGGATTAGGAGTCGTTTGATCATGTGTCTTGGCATCGAGGCTCTAGGCTGACGCCTATGAGTACCCGTATGCTCATCTTTCTCTCATTGCTGTGTGGCATCGCCATTCTGGTTGCGTTCGCAGTTCAGGTCACCCTGAGCTGACGTACTTTTCAGCTGGCTAGGCTGTTGCGTATATGGCTCATCATGATCTCATTGTCATTGGCGGTGGACCGGCAGGATACGCCGCTGCACTCTACGGAGCAGGGGCAGGCCTCGATGTTGGCCTGATCGAACGGCACAAGCTCGGTGGTACTTGCTTGAACGTCGGCTGCATTCCTGCCAAAGAATTGCTCGAAACTGCGGCCGTGTTCCGAACGATCGGCCATGCCGAGCAATTCGGTATCACCACTTCGGCGCCGGTCATCGACTTCGCGAAGAGTCAGGTGCGTAAGCAGTCGATCATCGACACGCTCGTCGGCGGCCTCGGTTCGCTGCTGAAGGGTCGCAAAGTCACGGTGTACGACGGCAACGGTGCACTGCAATCGGATCGGTCCGTGCAGGTGCGCGGCGGTTCTTCCGGCGACGTCGACCTGACCGCAGACCATGTGTTGCTCGCCACCGGCAGCGCACCGCGGACTCTGCCCGGTTTCGAAATCGACGGCACACGCGTCATGACAAGCGATGAATTCTTGTCGCTCGATCGTGTGCCCGAGTCGGCCGCCATCATCGGCGGGGGCGCTATCGGCTGCGAGTTCGCATCGATGCTGAGTGACCTGGGTAGCCAGGTCACGGTTATCGAATACATGGATCGCCTGATCGCCGGCGCCGACGCCGATCTGAGCAAGGTCGTCGAACGGTCGTTCAAGAAGCGTGGCATGAAGGTGCAGGCCGGTGTAGGCGTGACCGGTCATGAACCGCTGCCGGGCGGCGGTACTCGTGTCATGTTCGGCGAAGGCGAAACCGTCGATGTCGAGATCGTGGTGATGAGCGTGGGTCGCGGCCCGGTCACCCATGGGCTCGGTCTGGCCGCCACCAATGTGCAGGTCGACGAACGAGGTTTCATCGTGGTCGACGAGAACCTGCGAACCGGCGAAGCCAACGTCTTCGCCGCCGGCGACGTGATCGACACCGCGCAACTTGCGCACATCGGTTTCGCCGAAGGGATGCAGGTCATCAAGCAGATCCTGGGTGAACCAGCAGCTCCGATCGACTACACCACCGTGCCTTGGTGCATCTACTCACATCCCGAGGTCGCTTTTGCCGGCATGACCGAAGCACAGGCCATCGACGCCGGTTACGAGATCGTGGTCGACAAGCACCGATTCGCCGGCAATGGCCGAGCCATGATCGTGGGCGAGACCGATGGTTTGGTGAAAATCATCGCCGAAAAGAACGCAGCTGGTCATGGTGGCCGCATTCTTGGTGTACACATGGTCGGCCCGTGGGTCACCGAGCAGCTGGGTCAGGGCTATCTGGCCGTCAACTGGGAAGCCACCGTCGACGAGATCGCCGCCTTCATCCAGCCGCACCCCACGATCAGCGAAACATTCGGTGAGACCATCATGGCCCTCACCGGCCGCAGCCTTCACTAACACGCTCGTACCCCCACAGACACACCCCTTTTACACACAGAGAGATCGAAATCATGGCAGATGTAACGATGCCCCAACTCGGTGAAACCGTCACCGAAGGCACCATCACCCGCTGGTTCAAGCAGCCTGGTGAAACGGTGGAGATCGACGAAGTCTTGTTCGAGGTGTCGACCGACAAGGTCGACAGCGAGGTGCCTTCTCCGGTGGCGGGCACGCTGACCGAGATCATCGTTCCCGAAGGTGACACGGTCGACGTCGGCGTCGTGCTGGCCGTCATCGGCGACGGCGACGGCGATGCTGCACCCGCAGGCGCCCCGGCCGCACCTGCAGCCGAGGCAGCACCTGAACCAGCGCCCGCGCCAGCCGCACCTGCAGCCGAGCCGGCCGCTGAACCAGCGCCCGCGCCAGCCGCACCTGCAGCCGAAGAACCTGAACCAGCGCCCGCGCCGGCAGCACCTGCAGCCGAAGAACCTGAACCAGCGCCCGCGCCAGCCGCTGAGCCCGCGCCCGCTGCGCAGCCTGCTTCGACTACCGCTGGTGTGTTGTTGTCGCCGGTGGTGCGCCGCCTGATCTCCGAGAACAATCTCGACGTCGGCGCCATCAGTGGTACCGGCGTCGGTGGACGCATCACTCGAGCCGACGTCGAAGCGGCCATGGCCAGCGGCGGCGCTGCAGCCGCACCAGCCCCTGCACCTGCGCCGGCCCCAGCTCCTGCTTCGGCTGCTCCTGCCGCCGCGCCTGCTCCTGCATCGTCTGAGCAACTCACCGCTGTGGTTGCACCCCTCCCGGTGCATGCTCGCGACACCATCGTGCCGCTCAACCGCATTCGCAAGACCACCGCCGAGTACATGGTGCAGTCCAAACAGGTCTCGCCCCACGTGCTCACCGCAATCGAAGTCGACTTCGAGAACGTCGAACGAGTGCGCCAGGCCAACAAGGCCGAGTTCAAGTCACACGAAGGCTTCAGCCTGACCTACCTGCCGTTCATCAGCCGGGCCCTCGTCGATGCACTGGTGGACTTCCCGCACATGAACGCGTCGATGGGCGACGGCGAACTCATCGTGCATGGCGCCGTCAACTTGGCCATCGCGGTAGACCTGAACTTCGAGGGACTATTGGCTCCGGTCATTCGCAACGCCGATGGCATGCGCATGCGAGCCATTGCTCGCAACGTTGTCGACCTGGCAACACGAGCTCGGGCCAAGAAGCTCACGGCCGATGAGATCACCGGCGGCACATTCACGATCACCAACCCTGGTCAATACGGCACGATGATGCAGTTTCCGATCATCAACCAGCCTCAGGTGGCGATCCTCTCGACCGACGGCATCAGCCGCAAGCCTGTCGTGGTCCAAGACGAATTCGGCAACGAAACCGTCGGTATCCACTCGGTGGGTGTGCTGGCCCTGGCATGGGACCATCGAGCATTCGACGGCGCCTACGCAGCCGCATTCCTCGACCGGCTCCGCACGATCATCGAGACCAAGGACTGGGAAGCAGAACTGCAGTAGTGCCCGATCACCGCCAACCTCTTCACGTCCGCTGGCTTGGACGAGTCGCGTACGACGAGGCATACGCATTGCAACAGCAGTTGCAGCGTGGTGATCGAAATCATTTGCTCCTGCTCGAACACCCGGCGGTGTTCACCCTGGGCCGCAGCGCAAACCCGGCGAACATCCTGGTGGATCCCAACGACGTCGGCGCCATCGTGCGCGACGTCGATCGTGGTGGCGACGTGACCGTGCACGCCCCCGGCCAGCTCGTGGGGTATCCGGTGCTCACGGTGCCGGGTCGAAGTGGCTTGGCCGACACGGCCAAGTTCGTCGAGTCCCTCGAAGAGCTTCTGATCGGTGCGCTCGGCGACCTGGGCATTGCCGGCGCATCTCGGTATCCCGGGTACACCGGCGTGTGGCTCGATGCCGACGGCCCGAACCCACGCAAGATCGCCGCTATCGGCGTTCGCATCAAACGCAACCGCTCGCTACACGGCTTCGCGCTGAACGTCGACATCGACCACGCTTGGTTCGATCGGCTGGTGCCGTGCGGTATCGCCGACAAGGCAGTCACATCGCTGCGAGCCGAGGGCAGCTCCGCCACGATGCGTGAGGTCGTCGATGCCATCACCAACCGTGCTCGTGGTCGTTGGGACACCCAGGGGATCGACCGCGCCGACGTGGCCTGGCGTCATGTTCCTGAAGATCTCAGCGCGTTCTCTCGTGGCGAAGGTCCCGGCGAGACACCGCGCCTCGAGCAGCCATCACCAGCAGAGCCCACGGGCACGCCGGTCCGCTTGCTGGGCAGACTCGCAGCGGCAGGCGTCGATGAGAGCCTCGAAGTCACCGCACCCAAACCCGAATGGATGCGGGTCAAAGCAAATATGGGACCCGAGTACACCCGACTCAAGAGCATCATGCGTGATCTCGAGCTGGTCACGGTGTGCGAAGAAGCAGGATGCCCCAACATCTTCGAATGCTGGAACGATGGCACTGCCACGTTCATGATCAATGGCGAACGCTGTACCCGAGCCTGCGGGTTCTGCCTGGTCGACACCCGAAAGCCAGAACCACTCGACGACGACGAACCACGTCGGGTGGCCGAGGCGGTCGAAAAGCTCGGCCTCGAATACGCCGTGATCACCACGGTGGCCCGAGATGATCTGGCCGACGACGGAGCCAGTGGCTTCACCCACACCGTTGCCGCGATTCGCGACCGGGTGCCCCACTGCAAGGTCGAGTTGCTGATCAGCGACTGCAAGGGACACCAAACTTCGCTCGACGAGATTTTTGCCACCCGCCCCGAAGTCCTCAACCACAACATCGAGTCGGTCGCGCGACTGCAGCGGGCCGTTCGCCCATCAGCTGGTTATGCCCGGTCGCTTGCGGTGCTGGCCCAGGCCTCTGCCGCCGGGCTGACAACAAAGTCGTCGATCATCGTTGGAATGGGGGAGACCTTCGACGAGGTGGTGGGCACACTCGCCGACCTTGCAGGCATCGGCGTCAACATCGTGACCATTGGTCAGTACCTTCGCCCGACCACGAACCATCTGCCGATTCACCGGTGGTGGACGCCCGAAGAATTCGCCGAACTCAAGCGTGTTGGCGAGGCCATGGGTATCGACCATGTCGAGTCGTCGCCGCTCACCCGCAGCAGCTATCACGCACGCCAGGCCGAGGCCGCTGCCACCTGATCGGAGCCGCCCGATGTCCCCACATATCAGCTACCACCCGCTCGGGACCGCCACGATTCGCCGATACGTGAGCTATATGTCCTCGCAGGATCCTGCGGGTCTGGCCGGCGTGCACTACGACGGTGCCGGAGCCCACGACCGTTTTCGTTCCGCCTTCGTGGAAATGGCAGGTGCGGCCCCCACTCTGTCGGGGGTGTTCGACACCTGTCACGGCCTGAACCTGGCTATCATGCAGGGCTTCTTCGGCCGATTCCACTATGTGCACCAGGCGCGCCTTTCGGCAATGAGCGCGCTGCTTCAGCCATACAGTCACTCTTGGCAAGGACTGCTGCCGACTTGGCCGGCAACCGACTCTGCCGTCGACCAACTGGGCGACGTGCCTTCGAGTGGAGTGTTCATCGCGGCCGAACAGCTCGCGCAATTCATGAATGACGCCCACCACGAGCCGCAGCTGAGGGCGGCGCTGGCTCAGGAGTTCCCGGGTGAGAAGTTGCAGGTGCTGTGGCTGGCGCTCACCGACGCCCATGAGTGCGGGTTCGGGCTGCTCGAGGCCAGTGGCGTGTTCGAACCCGACCCCAACGACATCGCAAGATCTCGATGCCGCACCAACCAGACGAACTGTGATCCGGCTGGCTTGCGGCTGTTCCTGGCGCCACCACCAGCGCCCTCTGCTGCCGAGCCTGCGCCACCGGCGGATGCTTCAGCCGAGTTTCTGCCCCCTCCACCGCGCCCGTCGAATGCTGTTGCTCAATTACCACCGCCTCCGCCTCCGCCTCCGCCTCCGCCGGATGCTGCTGCTGAGCTTCCACCGCCGCCAGCGCCGACCGAGCCTGCGGGGTCAATGCCAGATCCTGCTCCCGCTGCTGGCACTGCTGAGGTCCAACGCAAGATGCCAGGTGCCCCGAGCCTGGCTCAGCGAATGCGGGAACGAGCGAACGATCTCGATCCGCCCTCTGACACCTAGAAGACGGTCAGCGCAGGCGGTCGAAAGCGTCGAGGATCTCGGCGGTCGAACGGCGAGCCCCGGTCTGCAGGTACTCCATGGCGTTCAATGATGCCGTGTGTGCATCAAGGCTGGAACCAGCGACACAGTCCTCGACCACACGACAGAAGTAGTCGTGCTGATGGGCATCGACGAAGGTGTAGTGCACACAGACGTCGGTATGACCGCCGATCAAGATGAGCGTGTCGGCCTTCAGTCCCTTGAGCAGAATCTCGAACTCGGTGCCAAAGAAACACGAGTAACGGCGTTTGCGAATGAAGTAATCGTCGTCGCGCATGCCGACCGCAGGCGACACCGCCGTGCCCGGGTCGCCCTCGAGCAGATGGATGCCCTCGGCCCCGTCGAGCTCGCGACCGAAGTCGATCAGATCTCGCCGGTGGGCCTCCTGGAAGAACACCACCGGCACTCCACAGGATCGGGCCTTGTCGATCAATCCGGGAGCGTTCGTCATCGCCGCGTCGTAGCCCGGCATCAACGGGATGCCCGATTCGTCGCCGCTCGTGGTCTCGCCGCCCTGGATATCGATCACGACCAGAACAGGATTGCCTTCGATGAGCTCACGTTCCATGGTCGAAGTGTGCCTCAGCCCGAGGCAAGCGGTGCAACAACTGCTTCGAGAGCTGTGATGAGGTCGGCGGGGGACAGGCCGATGTCGAGTCCTCTTTGGCCGCCGCTCACATAAATCGTCTCACAGATCTCCGCCGTTTCGTCGATGAAGGTCGGCAACGGACGTTTCTGGCCGAAGGGGCTTATTCCACCCGCCACATAGCCACTCGATCGTTCGGCGTCGACCACCGCGGCCATCTTGGCTCGCTTGGCTCCGGCGGCACGGGCCAGCGCCTTGAGGTCGAGTTGGTGAGTGACGGGCACGATTGCCACCACCAGTGGGCCTCGGTCATCGTCGAGACGGGCCATCAGGGTTTTGAACACCAGATCCGGCTCGAGGCCGAGTTTCTCGGCCGCCTCGAGCCCGAACGAATCGGCTGCACGATCATGCTCGTAGGGGTGGGCCCGGTAGCCGATTCCGTGTGCTTCCAGGAACACTGTGGCCGGAGTCTGCACGGGGCCAAAACTATCGCGTTTCTGTGATTTGCCGCTCGCCTTGGGGCGACGTTGGTCGAGCAACTTGCGGGAACCGCAGACGCATCGAGCTCAGACAGTCGCAGAGCAGTTGCGAAGCCTTACCGGGTCGGGCACAGCCCGGCGACTGGGCAGGGTCGCTACCATCATCGTAGTGATTGCACGTCAACCCGGTCGCAGGCCAGTGTGATTGAAGTACATGGCGCCACGGTGCTGCTCATGTGGGCAACCGGTGGTTTCTTCTTTCTCTGGGTGACAACTCGAGAACGCCTGGTCGGGATCGGCTACGGCTGGACCATGCGCATCACCTTTATCGGTATCGCCGGGCTGGCAGTGACCACCGGCTTTGCATCGGGGGTGTACTGGCCGCGAGAGATTTTCGGTCTGGCGGCGATAGGGGGCTCGCTGTTCGCACTCGGTGAGTCCTGGTTCCGGCGGGGCGCAGGTGTGGCCGGCCAACGAGATGTGGTGGAACGCCGCAGTCAGCGTGTCGCCGCTATGACGGGCATCGACAAGGACGAGCAACGCTTCGACGCTGACGCGCCAGAGTTTCGGCCTGCGCTCGATCTGCTCGCCCCCGCCTTTGGTGTCATCGCAATCGTGTTCGGCGCCATCCACGCCGACGGTCCCGCGTGGCTTTCCGTTCTGCGCGTGCTCGCCGGAGCTGCTTTCCTCGGTGCCGTCAGCGACGCCATGCTTCTCGGGCACTGGTATCTGGTGCAGCCGGGGCTGGCCCGGTCACCCATTCTCGACCTGGTCCGGTACACCATGTATGCCTGGGTTCCGCATGTGATCGTTTTCATGTTGCCAATCGGCATGTGGTCGGTACTGAACGGGTCGATCGACGATGGCTACGGCGGCATGCTGGGCTGGTTCTGGGTTGCAAGCACAATTGCCACCATCGTGCTCGTGTTCGTCACCCGCGCCGCCCTGAAAGAGCGTCAGTACGCCGCAGTGATGGCGGCAACGGGGCTGATGTATCTAGCGATTCTGACGGCCTTCGGCCAAGACGTCGTGGCCCGAATCTTGTTGGATCGTTGATTCCCCGCCATACTGCAATCAGCGCTTGACAGCAGCAACACCAGAAACAGACCGAACCCAAGGACTGCGATCCTTACGAGATGAGGGACCAACATGCCTCGAGCAATATGGAGCGGTGCGATCAGCTTCGGGCTGATCACCGTGCCCGTGCGGCTATACAGCGCCGTGTCTCGCAAGTCGGTGCGGTTCAATCAGCTCGACCAGCGCACCGGTAGCCGTATCAAACGCAAATGGGTTTCTGCGCTCGACGGCGAAGAAGTTCCCAACGACGAGCTCGTGCGCGGCTACGAGATCACGAGCGGTAACTATGTGACCGTCAGCGATGAAGAACTCCGGTCGCTCGATCCCGAAGCATCACGCAGTATCGACATCGTCGAGTTCGTCGATCTCGCCGACGTCGACCCGTTGGCCTACGACAATGCCTATTATCTCGAGCCCGACGAACTTGCCGTCAAGGCATACAAGGTGCTGCTGATGGCCTTAGAGCAGGCGAGAAAGGTCGCCGTTGCTCGCATCGTCATGCGCCAGAAGGAATACCTGGCGGTCATCCGCCCGACCGAAAACGCATTGGTTCTGTCCACATTGGTGTACGCCGACGAGATAAATCCGGTCGAAGGCATCGAGGGGTTGGAGAAGGTTGCCACCATCGAGGTGACCGACGCCGAGATCTCGATGGCCGAGACGCTTATTGGTGCCCTCGAAGCCGACTATGAGCCCGAGAAGTACACCGACGGATATCGAGAGCGTGTGCTCGAACTCATCCAGAAAAAGTCCGATGGCGAAGAGATCCTGATCTCCGAAGACACTCCGGCAGCATCGTCGTCTGAGGTCGTCGACCTGATGGCTGCGCTCGAAGCCAGTGTGGCGGCCGCAAAGGAAGCTCGGGGCCGCCATCCCTCGGCGACCGACAAGAAGAAGTCGGCGGCCAAGAAAAAGGCCACCAAGAAGTCGGCGGCCAAGAAGAAGGCCAGCTGACCCGCCAATCGGTCTGGTCTCTCCCCCATGGCGCCCAGTGAAGTGATGGTCGAGGTGGGCTCTCGCACGCTCAAGCTCACCAACCTGGAAAAGGTGCTGTATCCCCAGACGGGATTCACCAAAGCAAGCGTGATCGACTACTACGTGCGCATCGCCCCGATCATGCTCGACCATATTGGCGACCGTGGTATCACCATGCGGCGCTTTCCCGATGGGGTCGATGCCGAGTCGTTCTTCAACAAACGTTGTCCGGACTGGCGACCGCACTGGCTCACTGCGGCGCGGGGCCCGGGCGAGCGCGACGGCCCGATCGATTACTGCCAGCTCGACGAGGTGGCATCGATTGCGTGGGCGGCCAACCTCGCCGCATTGGAGATCCATGGGCCCATGGCACGAGCTGGCGACATGGAGACACCGACCATGCTCGTATACGACCTGGACCCGGGCGAGGGGACCGGCATGACCGAATGTTGTCAGGTCGCGCAGCTGCTGGCAGAAGTGCTCGACGCCGTTGGTTTGCAGGCGTGGCCCAAGACATCGGGCTCCAAAGGCCTGCAGTTGTACGTGCCGCTGAACACGCCCCATACCCACCAGCACACGAGCGCCTTCGCCAAGGCCACAGGGCAGCTGCTCGAGCGTGACCGACCCGATCAGATCACCACGACCATGGGCGCAAGCAGACGGGTCGGCAAGGTGTTGATCGACTGGAGTCAGAACAGCCGCCACAAGACCACCATCGCGCCCTACTCGTTGCGCGCCCGGCCCACACCGACCGCCTCGACGCCGGTCACGTGGTCCGAGGTCGACGAAGGCGCCACTGGTACTCCTCTGGTATTCGAAGCAGACCATGTGCTCGAGCGAGTCGAGACACACGGTGATCTCTTCGCTCCAACGGTGAGCACGCAGCAAACCCTGCCAGGAGGTTTCGCAGATAGCTGAGGACCGCCGACTCGAGAGCAAGATGCACCGTGGCCCGGCGACCTGTGAGTGTCAACCCTGCGGGTTGCTTACGTACAAGAGCGGGACGCGAGCCCGCAGGCTTCTGAGCCTGTCGCTATCTGTGCCTAGTCCTGGTGCCTACCGCAGGCCGCCATGCAGCCTGGGAAAAGTAGATGCAGGAGCGACTGGCAGAGCGTGGGTACAGCGCCTTGCGGTCAACTGGTGGCGATGGTTGCTGCGGCTGTCTGAGCTTTGTGCGTCTGCAGTCCCGGGTGAAACATCGGAGGCGCTAGCGTCTGAAGCATGTCAACAGCGCCCGTCATCAAGCTCGCTCGCAAGGTTCCGGCCTCGGCTGAAATCCACGGCCTTCCGCTCACCACCGACCAGGTCAAGAACGAAGACGGCTCTCTACCGTGGAAACAGATCACCGCCCAGGGTTTCACCGGTGGTCTCGGAGAAAGCGCAATGGTCACGGTGTCTGATTCGGTGCGTTGTCTGGTGGGCATGGGGCCCGGCGACGACGCCGACGAGGATACATGGCGACGCGTCGGCGTGGTGTTCGCTCGTGCGAGTAAGCGGTGCAAAGCCACCTCGATCGCCGTGACCGGCGTGACCGATATCGAGTCGCTCGCCGAAGGGATCGCGCTCGGAAGCTATGGCTATACCGAGTTCAAAAGCGATCCCGCCAAGGTGACGCTGAAAGCCGTGTCGCTCGTGGGCACTACGAGCAAGAAGTCCGAAGCGGCTGTCGAGAAGGGACTGGTGCTGGCCGAGGCAGTCAACCAGGCTCGCGACTGGGTGAACGAGCCGGGCGGGAGCTTGACCCCCGAACGATTCGCCAACGAGGCCAAGCGCATCGCCCGCCAACCCAAACTCACCATCAAGGTGCTCGGCCTGGCCGAGATCAAGAAGGCCAAGCTCGGTGGTCTGCTGGGCGTGAATCGCGGCAGTGATCTGCCTGCTCGATTGGTCGAGATGGAATACAAGAGCGGTGTCCGCGGCGCACCCACCATTGCACTGGTGGGCAAGGGCATCACCTTCGACGCCGGCGGCTTGTCGATCAAGCCGACCGCTGGCATGGCAACCATGAAATGCGACATGGGTGGTGCTGCTGCGGTGCTTGGCGCCATGTCGGCACTGCCATCGCTCGGCCCCGGAGCCAACGTCAAGGCATGGGTGCCCATGACCGACAACATGCTCGGTGGCGACGCCACTCGTATGGGCGACGTGCTGACGTTTCGAAACGGCAAGACCGCCGAGATCCTGAACACCGACGCCGAGGGCCGTTTGGTCCTGGCCGATGGGCTGTCTCTCGCCAGCGAGGCCAAGCCCGACGCCATCATCGACCTGGCAACACTCACCGGTGCTGCCATGGTCAGTTTGGGCAAGGACTACTCGGCGCTGATGTCGAACAACGATGATCTCGCTGCCCAGGTCGAGGCCGCGGCCGACGATGCCGGCGAGCTCACGTGGCGCCTGCCGCTGCCGTCGCGCTATCGCAAGTTGCTCGACTCGCCGATAGCCGACATGAAGAACGTGGGCGGTCCCTATGCCGGGTCGATCACCGCGGCGCTCTTCTTGCAAGAGTTCGTAGCCGATGGCATTCCCTGGGCTCACCTGGATATCGCCGGTCCGGCATTCACGGATTCGGTGCAAGAGACCGGGCCCAAGGGCGGCACGGGTTACGGCGTTCGAACACTCATCTCGCTGATCTCGAACTTCACCAAGCCCGAGTAGGGGGCCCGTGTTGCGGATTCGGCACGGGTTACGGCGTTCAGACTCTTATTTCGCTGTTCTCGAACTTCGCCGAGCCCGAGTAAGGGGCCTGCGCCGACGACGTTGGGCTTCCCGATCCTCGGCCGTCGACGCAGGCAAATCTTGAGCCGTCTCAGGGCATATAACTCGAATCGGTCAGCGCCCACTGCACCGCGTGCCATGCAATGCTCGGATGGAAATGCCACTGATGTAGTTGACGTTCGGCGTCGTGTTGGGCTTCACCCAAGGCCAACAAGGTGCGGGCCAGATGTGTGGCTCGCACCAGTTCGGTACGGCGCTCGGCTCCATCGTCGTCGGGGTCGATGGTCCAGCTGCCGTGCAGTATCTGCAACCGGCTTCCAAGGCGTTTTACCTGGCGATGGCTCAGCGGCGGGATGCGCCGGCGCACATACAACACATCGCCTCGCTGTTGCAGCATGTGAAACTTGGCGCAGCGTTGAAGCGTCTTTGCAAAGGCGCCCCGCCGATCTGTTCTTGCTCCCAGTCCGATCTCTCGACTGATCACCCCGGCTTCGATCTCGAACCCATCGGGTTCGGCATCGAACTCGTCGGCGAGTCGACGCAACAACAATGTGGTGCTGGGACCAACTACAGGCAGCCAGAAGGTCTCCACGTAGGCCGACCGCGGATCATGACCCTGCTCGTCGCGCTCGGGATCGAGCCAGGCAAGCACACCGAATCGCTGGGGCAAGTCGTGGACAGCTCCAGCGTCCGACACCCCGCTGTCCTGCACCCCGGTGTCCTGACGCCCGGTGTCCGAATCTTCTGTGTCCTGCACCCCGGTGTCGGGTTCGGCTGTGCCGTGCGCAGGGGGTTTGGCGTCGGGAGTCTGGGAGATGGGTGGAGTGTCGGTGAGTGACATGCGGCGTTCCGTTTCGTTGCGCTTGGTGTTGCTAGGTACGAGGCGGGAAGCCGTGGAACCATCTTTCATGTCTTTTCATTGCTTGTCAATACCCAATTTCCCAAAATGGGTGCCATCGCCTCGCAACCCCTAAGGTCACGGTGTGCAAGAGAGCGTGAACGAGGCAGCATTGCGAGCTCGTGCCCTGGTCGAGGCGGCGTCGTCGATTGCGGTGCTGACCGGTGCGGGCATATCGACCGATTCCGGTATTCCTGACTTTCGTGGGCCCCAAGGCGTGTGGACCAAAAACCCTGAGGCAGAGAAGAAGTCACATATCGACACCTACATACACGACCCCGAGCATCGCAAGGCGAATTGGCAGCGGTTGGCGAAACGACAGGTATGGGCCGAGGTCGACCCCAACGACGGCCACCGTGCGCTGTTGGCGCTCGAGCGACAAGCGAAATTGCACACGTTGGTCACGCAGAATGTCGACGGTCTGCATCAGGTAGCCGGATCAAATCCCGAACTCGTCGTCGAAGTGCATGGCACGACTCGTCGTGTCAAATGTCTCGACTGTGGCGACGGTGCACCCATGCAAAAGGCGCTCGATCGTGTGCTGGCCGGCGAAGACGATCCACCGTGTAAAACCTGCGGTGGCATTTTGAAGTCGGCCACGATCTCGTTCGGGCAATCGCTCGAAGTCGACTCGCTCGAACGAGCACAGATCGCGGCACAGGAATGCGACCTGTTGATCTGTATCGGCACCAGCCTGGGAGTCTTCCCGGTGGCGAACATGGTGCCGATAGCCAAGAACTTCGATGCAGAGATCATCATCGTAAATGCCGAACCCACCGGTTTCGATGAGTTGGCGTCGGTCCTGGTGGGCGGTTCGATCAGCCAGGTATTGCCGATAATGCTGCGCTCCAACGAATAGCGCTCACCCGGGCCCTTCGCTCCGTGCGAAGAACCACAAGCCGGGGAGGGCGCAGCGCAGTGTCCCGGCCCGCTGTCCGATGAACGTCGGGCCGAGCGGAGCGGTGGAATGCAGATAGCGTTTGGCCATGGCATCGTTTCGTGAGCTGTTGAAGCAAACCAAGGCGCAGATCACCGAGGTCGACACCGAACGGGGCAGCGAACTGGTCGCCGGCGGGGCTCGCTTGCTCGACGTGCGCGAGCCCGACGAATACAGCCAGGGGGCAGTTCCTGATTCGTTGCACATTGCGCGCGGTCAGCTCGAATCGAGCATCGAGAACCGAGTGCCCGACAAAGATGCTGCGCTGGTGGTGATGTGTGCGGGTGGCGCTCGATCGGCATTCGCTGCCAAGACGCTCGCCGAACTCGGCTACTCCAACGCCGTCTCGATGGACGGTGGCTTCAACAAATGGAAAGACGAAGGCCGCCCCTGGTCGGTGCCGACCACGTTGAGCGTTGCGCAACGAAATCGGTATCAACGCCACCTCTTGATTCCCGAGGTCGGCGAAGCCGGCCAGCTCGAACTACTCGATGCGCGGGTGCTCTGTCTGGGGGCGGGCGGACTGGGTTCTCCGGCGGCGCTCTATCTGACGGCGGTCGGCGTGGGCACGCTGGGCATCGTCGACATGGATGTTGTCGATGAATCGAATCTGCAACGCCAGATTCTGCACAACATGGATCGCATTGGTGATCGTAAGGTCGACTCGGCCAAGAAGACGTTGACGGCGCTGAATCCCGACGTGAACGTGGTGACCCACGACGTGCGCCTCGATGCCTCGAACATTGTCGACATCATCTCTGGCTATGACATCGTCGTCGACGGCACCGACAATTTTCCGGTGCGGTACATGCTCAACGATGCGTCCGTGAAGTTGGGGATCCCCGTCGTGCACGGTTCGATCTTTCGTTTCGAGGGTCAGGTCACGGTGTTCGACCCTCGTAATGGTCCGACCTACCGAGACATGCTGCCGGAACCGCCGCCGCCTGAACTGGCACCGAGCTGTGCCGAGGCCGGCGTGCTGGGGGTGTTGCCCGGAATCGTTGGTTCGATTCAGGCTCTCGAGGCCATCAAGCTGGTTCTCGGTCATGGCGACACCCTGGTGGGCAGGCTGTTGGCCTTCGACGCAGCGGCGATGGAGTTCAACGAGTTCAAATTGAACCCCGATCCCAAGAATGAGTTCACCTACGCCAACCGCGACCGCATAGAGGTGGTCGAGCTCGAAGGCCTCTGCACCGGCGTACTGCAGTAGTTGCTGCGCCAACGACGGAGCCCGCTAGCGAACGGCACTTAACGGTTGAAACCACCAATCTGAGGGTGAAGCGAACAGCGGTCACCCGCCATGAAACCATCAATCTGTGGGCGAAGCGGACAGCGGTCACCCGCCATGAAACCATCAATCTGTGAGCGAAGCGGACAGCGGTCACCCGCCATGAAACCATCAATCTGTGAGCGAAGCGAACAGCAGAACACTGTGACATTGGCAACATCAGCCACGGGGTGCACATAAATCACTTCAGCCCCTGCTAATCTGACTTCTGCGTGGCGGGTGGAGTAGGTGTTCTCGCGCGAGAACTCATGCACAAACGTCAGTTGAATAGCCCAGCAGCTCAGCCTCGAACCAGGCTCGTGATTGCGATGATTGCAGTGTTTTCCATGCTGGCAGGGGGTGGCTTGGTCGCTGCGCCTGCTGATGCTCAGGGTGCCTCGCAGTTCGTCTTTCAGGGCGCAGGATGGGGTCACGGCGTCGGCATGAGCCAGAACGGTGCTCGTAATGCGGCCAATCTTGGCGTGGACCATGTTGGCATCTTGAACTTCTACTACCCGAATACGATCGTCACCCCAGTGGCACCGCTGGAGAACATTCGGGTGCATATCGGCGATGCGTCTCGGGTCGAGATGAGTTCCGATGGTGCGATCTTGTTCGAACGCGGCGGCGTAGCCGTCAACGGGGTTGCCTCCGGAGCCATAACGGTGACGGCGCACGACGGTGGTCTGCAGATCGGAAATGCGTGGACGACCGCAACTGCGGCAGATCCGGTCTTCGTGTCGTTTCCCCAGCCGATGAAGATCTCGAACAACGGCCACCGCTATCTGTGGGGCAAGATTCAGCTGACGGTCAAGAATGGCGAAGTCCGCGTCGTCGAAGTACTTCCTCTGGAGCAGTACGTGCAGGGCATCGCCGAGATGCCGGCTGCCTGGCCGCTCGAAGCCTTGATGGCCCAGGCCATTGCTTCTCGCACCTATGCCCACGAAGTCACGCTGCACCGCCGTAATTCTTCGGAGTGGGCGCAGGAGTACGACATCAGCGGTTCGACGGTCGACCAGAATTACATCGGGTACGACGCGCAGGACAGCGCCTGGGATCAGAAGTGGCTGGCGGCGGTCAGTGCCACCGCCGGCGTCGAGATTGTTGACAGCAACGGTCCGGTGCGGGCGTATTACTCCGCATCGAATGGTGGCTACACCGAGACGGCTGCCTATGTGTTCAACAATGATGTTCCCTACACGATTGCTGGCCCGGACCCCTATGACGAGGGCGGCCATGACTGGACGACGTGGACGCGGACATACACCCAGGAGTCAATGAGCCGCTGGCTGAACAGCCACGACGACACCGCCGTGGGCACGCTGACCCAGATCAACGTGCTCGACGGCGCAGGGGCGTCGGCTCGCATCGACAAGTCGATCGTCGAGTTGGTGGGTACCTCGGGCACCAAACGTGTCACCGGCAAGCGCTTGATGCTGGTTATGAACTCGAACATCTTCGCCGAAGGCGGTGGATTGTCAACGCACCTCCCGGGCACGTTCACCACGATCGGCAATAGCGTCGGCGCGGGTGCACCCCAGCCGACGGGAGGCGCCACGGTCGCAGTGGCCACGCCCGATCCGGCCGCGCTGACGATCGATGAAAACGCTGAGTTCACACCACCTCCGGGCTGGGAGCCCGAACCAGGCACCGGCTTGCCACCGGGCGACGGGGTGGCCCCGAACGCTGTCGCCTCAGATGCATCCACAGCTGCATCTGAGGCGACAGATATCGCTGCACCGGCAGACTCCGGCGGCTTCACGCCACCTGCGGGCTGGCAGCCCGAACCCGGCACGGGAGTTCCACCCGGCCAAGGCGTCGCGCCGGCGAGCGAGACGAACCAGGCGACCCCGTCGGCTCCGGCCGAAGGTGCCGCCACGACGAACCCGAGCTTCACTCCACCCGAAGGATGGGTGCCAGAGCCCGGCACCGGCGTGCCACCAGGCGAAGCAGCGGCTCCGATACCCGTGGCCACCGCCGACACCAATGAAGCCGCACCGGTCGAAGCGGCGCCGACGGCCACGCAGAACACCACATCGGACACGAGTGCGGACGCGGACACCGTGCAGAGCGAGACGACCACCGATTCCGCAAACCTCTCGCCATCCGGTGGTTTCACGCCTCCCGAGGGCTGGCAACCAGACGCGGGAACCGGTGTTCCACCCAGCGCAGGTGTCGCTCCTGTGAGCGCAGACACGTCCACGGTTGGCGGTACCGGTGGTGGCAACGCATCAGCAGGCGGCTTGCTCCTGGTCACTCGCACCGCTGAGGGCACCGAGCTCTCGGAGACGAAGTTCGAAGTCATTGCGCCGACCTCGGATCTGGCAGACGAGGCCCGGGCTCGTCTTGAAGGCCTGCAGTCACAGGCAGCGCTTGGCCTGTTCGCCGACATCGACGTCGATGGATACGTTGCATCGGTTGCGCCGCAGCCGGTACACGCAGTGTGTACCGCCACCGCCGACGGTGTCACGTGCGTGCCGATCGAAGCATTGCAGGACTAGCGCCAACGAGGTTTCTTTGGTTGCGGTGCCACACTGTCGGGAGTGATGCAGACCCCGGTCCGAGACAACACTGTCGAACAACTGTTCGCGCCGATTCGCGTCCGCGCCTACTCATCGCTGGTCGAAGCTGCACACGTTCCTCTGCTGCAGCTCGATGAACTGACGGCCACTGATCGCATGGTCTCTTCTCGTCGGGCCGAGTTCGCTACCGGCCGAGCGTGCGCCCGCGCTGCGCTTGCGGACTTTGGGGTAGATGCCGCCATACCCAAACGCGACGGCGGGTCACCCGCTTGGCCTCAGGGCATGGCTGGCTCGATCAGTCACACCCGTGGATTCTGCCTGGCAGTCGGATCGAACGAAGGCCATCTTCTCGGCATCGACGTCGAAGAGATCACACGGATGAGCAGTGGTGTCGAGCGACGCATCCTGGTCGATGAAGAACGCGAGAAACTTACTGGCTTGCCTGCCGACGATCGTCAACGAAGAGTCGCCACGATCTTTGCGGCCAAGGAAGCGTTCTACAAAGCGCACTATGAGTTCGATGCTCGCTACCTGGGTTTCGACGTCGTGGCGGTGCGAGTATTCGATGGTGAGCTCGAGTTCAGCGTGTCCTCTGGAGCGGTCGATGCGTCGGTGGTCGAGCGAACGACCGGGCGGGTCCTCATATCGCGGGGGCGAGTTGTGGCTGGGGTGTCGATCAACCCGGTCGGGTTGGCTCCGGCGCTACCCTCGCATGCGTGACAAAGCTTGTAATCATCGGCGGCGGTCCCGCAGGTAACGCATGCGCGACCTACGCGGCTCGTTTCGGTGCCGAGGTCGTGGTGATCGAAGACCAGATTCTCGGTGGCGCAGCGCACCTGCTCGACTGCGTGCCGTCAAAGGCCATGATCGCCACCGGCGGCGCCATGGCATTTCTGCGTCGCAGCCAGGGAATGGGACTCGAGGGTGTCGAGCCCCATATCGACCCAGATGCGCTTCGGCTTCGACTCGCCGGCATCCAGGGCCGCCTTCGCGACTCTTCCACGAGCTTGCTTGGTTCACAGGGTGTTCGGATCGTCTACGGGCGAGGCGTGCTGCTCGACGAGCATCGGGTGCAAGCGACCCTGCCCGATGGCACTGAAGAGATCTTCGACGCCGACATGATCGTGCTCAGCACCGGAAGTCGGCCGCGCATTCCCGAGTGGGCAGATACTGGTCACCCTCGTGTTCTTTCGACCCGAGACGCCTATCCGCCGCCGGAGATTCCCGAGCATCTGGTGGTGATCGGCTCGGGCGTCACCGGTGTCGAGTTCGTGCATATGTTCGCCTCGTTCGGCTCCGACGTCACGTTGATCGTGAGCCGTCAGCACGTGCTTCCGGGCAAGGACCCCGAGGTAGCGGCCGTGCTCGAGGAGAATTTTGTGGAGCGGGGCGTGCGGCTGCTCAAAGGAGCTCGCGCCACGTCGATCGACACTACTGCCGACGGCGTGACCGTGAACTGCGACGACGGCCGCACCGTCGCCGGCAGTCATGCGCTGCTGGCGATTGGTTCGGTTCCGAACAGCGACGGTCTCGGTCTCGAAAACGTGGGTGTGGAGACGAAGTGGGGCTATGTCGAAATCGACGGCGACTGTCGATCTTCGGTACCGCACATCTTCGCCGCAGGTGATCTCAGCGGAAAGCTGCCGCTGTCTTCGGTCGCCTCGATGCAGGGCCGCAAGATCGCCGAGACCCTCATGGGCCGAGCCACACATGGCCACAATCGGGTCGATTACGACAAGGCAGCCTCGGCCATCTTCACCGAGCCCGAGATCGCGGACGTAGGCCTCGCCGAAGCCGATGCGTTTGCGATGGGCCGCAAGGTACGGGTCACGAAGGTGCCGTTCACGACCTCTGCCAAGGCACTGATCAACGATGACCCGCGTGGGTTCATCAAGATCATTTCCGATCCTGCTACCGGTGAGGTGCTGGGCGGGTCGATCGTGGGCCGTCACGCAGCCGAGCTCATCTCGGTGCTCTCGCTGGCGGTAACGGCCAGCCTTACCGTTCGCGATGTGTACGACAGCTTGTTGGTGCATCCAACATTGTCCGAGCTCATCATCGATGCGGCCGAATAACGCGTGACCGACGACATCGCCTCCGATGCCGACGAAGATCTCGGCGATCCGCTGGCGCCGATTGCCAAACGAATAGGCGCCCGCTTTCTGGACTGGGCGTTTTTGATGACCGTCTGGCTCTTGCTTGGTGCTGCGACCTCGGAGCGCCTCGAAGATGGAACGCTGGTGTTCCAGCGCTGGGCCGTCGTTGTCTGGATGGCGCTGGTCGTGGTCTATGAAGTTGCGTTTGTGGCGTGGCGGGGCCAGACACCCGGCAAGATCGCACTCAAGATCAAGCTCGTCGCGCTGAAGGACGGCCGCATCTTGTCGTTACCTGCGGCAATCACCAGAGTTCTGCCGGTGGCGTTCGCCGTCGCAGTACTCGGAGCGTTCTTCCCGATCGCCATGGTGTTCGTCTATTTCAGCGCCGCATTCATGAAGAACAGCCGAGGCATCCTCGACCTCATGGCCGGCTCGGTAGTGATCGAAACCCGTCGCTGAGCAGTAGACCTCCCAGTCACAACCCCGGGTCAGGCACAGATGATGATCAAAAAAGTTTGTGTATTGGGACACACACCCTCGCGGAGATCGAGCGCTGGAGCGGTGAGCGGCGGAGGGACGGAGCGCGGGTAGTACGCCTTGCACGCAACGCTTCGCGATTGCTGCTGCGGCTGTCTGAGCTGAGTGGGTCGACAGTCCCCTCAAGCTGTCCGGCGAACGCCGGCCCGAGCGGAGCGGTGCAATAAGCGATCGCGTAGGAGCGAGGGACGAGCGGTGAGCGGCGGAGGGACGGAGCCGCAGCAGCTGACCAGAAACCATGTCCGGCGAACGCCGGCCCGAGCGGAGCGGTGCAATACCGCTTATTCGATGATGACCACTACGTCGCCACCGCCGACGGTGTCGCCGACCGACACGCTGATCTCCTTGATCGTGCCGGCGATATCTGCAG
>ENA-ORXM01000529-ORXM01000529.1-marine-metagenome-genome-assembly--contig:-NODE-529-length-66354-cov-6.249906_pt1 | contig 66354 bp, 53 predicted proteins | sample MGYA00237867_ERZ511480 | MGnify/ENA primary metagenome ERZ511480 (study PRJEB26309, sample SAMN06266103) | marine metagenome | isolation source: Algal blade | place: United Kingdom:Sidmouth, United...
TCCGAAGGATATTGGGTTTTAGATATGTTTTTATTGTTGGTGTTGTACTTATTAAAGGCTTTTTTTAGAGAGGTATAATGTACAATTTCGAAACTAACAGTTCCAAAGTGGTAGAATCTTAGTCTCATTAGGTAAACCTTCCTCGAATTATTTGTTGCTCTTGAAAAGAGCACAGATTAGAGAATAGGGTGTTAAAGCTGGTATCGGTTTTCTGTCGTTCCACACAAAAAAGGCGGGGAAAGCATTTCAGGACTTTGGTTATTTATTTAAACGATTATCGATGGGTTCCACGTTGTTTCACCCATCGCTTTATTCTGTCGTATCTTCAGGACTAATGGCAATTATGTGATTACGATGGGTGCTAGTTAGCAGTAGTTCTCTTCCTATATTGATTCCGCGGTACCGCGGAATCAATATAGCTACGCATCGGAAGATCACATCCAAAATATTCCATTTTATGCAATTCGTCAGTTATCGGAGTGGACTCACCATTAAATTTTGATTATCTCCTTATCGTTGTACGTAATATCCTTTTTGTGAATATCCCTAAATTTAGAAATAAGTAAATTAACTTTAGTGCCCTATCATATCTGAGTAAGATATGAGTGGGGCTTTTTTTAGTTGTTAAGTGGTTTTAAATTTTCGCGTAACCGAAAGGTGAAGCTCGACAAGCGGTAGCGCGTAAGAGATCAGAGATAGCAGTGGCATCCCGAGCAGCGGAGCTTTGAAGGGGGAGCTTGGCCGAGGGATATAACGTATAGCTCGTCGCCGACGCAGTACGGTGGAGCCCCAAATAATGCAGGAACTACTTAAATACTTCGATCTCTTTATTCTTTACAACCAAGTCGGTAAACTTTCCTTTGAAGCGAGTCGCCTTGACAATGTGATTGTCTATCCAGTGGTAATTGCCACCTCTAGGTTTGCCAAAAAGGATACCGTGATATTTGAAATTGTGCTTCGCTAACCACATCTCTGTCACTTCACGATGCTCCTCTGTGCGTGATGTAAAAAAGGTAATTATATGGCCTTCTTCATACCACTTGTTGAGCATCTTGAGTGCGTCTGGGTAGGGTAGACAAGTGCCCATGCGCTCTGGTTCTTCATTGGGTATATCGTCACATATAGTACCGTCGATATCGATCATGAAGTTCTTAGTTTGCTCATCGAGAATAGGGCTGATCTTATCGCCTCTCTCATTTAACGTTTCCTTGAGTTCGTGTTTACCCTGATTTGACTTATTCATATAATGTATATTCTTGATTGAATAGGACTTAATGTGCATTATACAATAATTAGACGCAATTTGTTCGCAAAGAAAGTATTAAATGCGATAATATGCATATTGTGGTGGGCTTAAAATTCTACATAATCGGCTGGATCAATGGATTTTCCTTGGTGCCAAATCTCAAAATGTAGGTGAGGCCCATCTGTCAGTTCTCCGCTGTTACCGATGATTGCAATAGCCTCCCCAGCTTTGACTCGGTCGCCCACTTTTTTGAGTAAGGTACTGTTGTGTTTATAAAAGGTAAGGAGATTATTGTCATGCTGAATACCTATGGTATTCCCTGCATCCATGGTCCAATCCGCCTGTATCACGAAGCCATCAATAGTGGCTTTTATGGGTGTGTTTTTGGGCGCTAAAATATCTATACCATAGTGTTTCTTGCTCGGTTCATAAGTGGCACTGATAGGTCCAGTAAGCGGGGGTAAAAAATAAATTCGCTCCAGTGGTACATCTTGACTAGCGCTCGTACTCTTGGCTAAAAGCGCTTTTTGCTGAATCTTTTCCGTAAAAGCTATTTCTTGTCTGATCTCTTCATCCTCTTTTACTTTCTCTATCTTGCCTGCTGATACAACAGAGGTACTAAACTGCTCTGCCTTGATATCTTCTACAGTCTGTGTGCTGTCTAAGAGCATCTTCATAAAGTTAGTAGTATAAGTCTCGTTAGCTTGTATTCTGGTCTCCATCTCCTGCAAAGACATCGACAACTCTCTTATTTTTTTGGGGTGAGAGAGATCACCATAGCCAGGGATGAGCCCTTTCAGCGGCGTGAATATAATAAGGGCACTGATGATGGCGATCAAGGTAATGAGCCCAAAAAACAAGGTCAAGTAAAGCTGTAGCAGTGAAAACTTAACCGTGCCTTTCTCTTCAAAATTGGGATTCTTCTGCAGAATTATGCGATAAGACTGCGACATCTTATCTTTTAGGTTGACGGTCTTGGACTTATCTGTCTGCATTATGGATAATTTCCTGTAATAAATTAAAATATTCTGCCATTAATCAAGTTTAATAGACTGGTGTAACGGCGCAGCAAATGAGGTGCGATACACTGCAACATTACTGGGCTATAAAAGTATATTTAAATAGCTTAATTAGCCCAATTATGCAACGCTTTTGCTTAATTTTATTGATTTTTTCTCACAAATTTGAATTTTGAAAAAAATTAACCTTTTCCTAGCGATAGGATTGTTCGCCTTTATCTTTTCTTGTAAGACTACTAAAAGTAGAACGGAAGAGCTTTCGGGCTTCAAGAAGTTTTATCAAAATCTCACGGCAGAATTTAACGGATTTTTTAATGCGGATGTTCTTATGATGAACAGCGTGGCTACCTTAGAGCAGGCTCATCAGGATAATTACAACAAGATACTTCCGATGTATGAGTACACAGAGGTAGAGCCTATCCAGGCTGTCAATAAAGATCTAGACATTGCTATAGAAAAAGTATCCATCGTCGCGACATTGCACCGCCAGTCTGACTGGACGGATGATTGTTATCTGCTCCTCGGGAAAGCACAATACCTAAAGCAAGACTACGAGTCCGCAGAAGAAACGCTGGAGTTCACGATCAAGGAATTTAGTCCATCTGCTATGGCACAACGCGCCAGATCAGCTGCTAGAAAAAAAGGGGCTAAAGGGAAAAAGATTCAAGCCAAAAAATCACCTGCTCAGAAAGCGGCGGATGAAGAGAAGGAGGAATATAGAGAAGAGATAAAGCTCAGCAGGAAACAACAACTTAAGCAGCGTAAAAAAACCAATAAAGAGATAAAAAAGAAAAAGCTAAAGGACCGAAAGGCAAGGGAAAAAGAAAGAAAACGTAGAAAGAAAGGAAAGAAACCAAAGAAAAAGAAAACGGCAGAAGACAAAGTAAAAGATGTAAAAAAGCCTATCGAGGATCCTGTAAAAAAAATCGTTAAAGAGCCGAAGAAGAAGGATATCAAGAAGGAAAAAGAAAAGGAGGAAAACAAGCCTGAAAATTTATTTAAATCGGAGAAGCTGGCTTACGATGAGATACAACTTTGGTTAGCGCGTACTTATATCGAACGTGAAGACTATACTCTGGCAGAACGCTATCTACAAAATCTCGCTGGAGAAGGCCTCAATAAAGATGTTGCAAATCAAGTGGATGCGGTGAAAGCACATCTGTTTTTGAAGCAAAAAAAATACGCTAAAGCTATTCCATTTTTAGAGCAAGCTATATTGGTAGAACCAAACAAAGAGTATAGAGCGAGATACAGTTATATCCGAGCGCAAATTGCAGAAATGAATAATAACAATGCTGTTGCTGCGGAATACTTTAATAAAGCCATCAAGTCGAGTAATAAATATGAACTAGAATTTAGCGCAAGACTAGCCATGCTTAAAAGTGCCTATGCTGCTGGGACTAAGAACCTAGCTACTACTACTAAGGAACTTGAACGAATGATTAAAGATGAAAAGAATGTAGAGTATATCGATCAGGTATATTTCACCTTAGGAGAACTCAATTTAGAGGGAGGAGATAAAGTTGCGGCTATCAAAAATTTTAGAAAATCGCTCGACACCCCTTCAAGAAATAAGGCACAGAGAGCAGAGACTTATTTGAAGCTAGCAGAACTATACTTTGAAGAAGAGACATATGTGGATGCCAAATTATTCTATGATAGTACGCTGCAAATAATTGATAAATCGGATGAGCGTTTCGACTCCATTAAGGAGTATGCTGATAACCTTACCGATATCGCAGAGAACATCAAAGTTATTATTCTTCAAGATAGCCTGCTTAGCATCAGTGGGATGAGTGATGAGGAAAGAGAAGAGCTTGCACTAAAAATATTCGAAGAAAAGGAAGAACAAAGAAAAAAAGACTTAGCAGCTAAGGCAAATAATCCTGCCAAAAATCCAAAATTTGATCCACGTAATAGACGTGCAAGTGCTGCGGTTCCTGGGAGTCGAAGTTCACGAGATGTTGGAGGTTCTAATCAGGCACCAACTACTCAATTTGTTTTGTACAATGAGAAAAACAGAAAAAAGGGATTAAAGGATTTCGAAAAATCTTGGGGAAATAGAACTTTGGAAGATAATTGGAGAAGATCAAATCGTCAGAAAGTGGAAGACCTCAATAGAGAAGATTTTGCACTCGAAGAAGTTCAGACTAACCTAACGGAAGACGATATAAATAAAATATTAAAAGATATACCTACCGAAGAAGGTCAAATTAAAGACGCCAATAAAAAAATTGAAGATGCATATTTTGATCTTGGCAGACTTTTTAGAGATAGACTTCAGCGCAATGACAAAAGCATAGAATCATTAGAGAAGGAACTACTCGTGAGATACCCAGACACGGAACACCAGCTAGATGCCTGGTACTATTTGTACCTTGCGCACACCAAAGAGAACAATAAACCTCAGGCCAAGAAGTATTTTGATCTGATAGTAGAGAACTTCCCTAATACTACCTATGCCCGTGTATTGACAGATCCAAATTATCTGGAAGCAGCTAAGAAAGAAGGTGATAAGCTCGGCCAATACTACAAAGCAACATATGCGGAGTTTCAAAATAAGAAATTCGAAAAGGTAATCGAGGATGTTGATAAAGTAGACGAAAAATTTGGCGCAGGAAATATTATGATGGCCAAGTTTGCTCTACTAAAAGCTATGAGCGTTGGTAGTACAAAAGGTAAGGGCGATTACATTAAACAACTCAAAGATGTTATTGCCAAATATCCAGACAGCCAAGAAGAAACACGTGCTAGAGAAATATTGAGGTTGTTAGGCGATAAGTCTGTAGCGGTACAACCAAAAACAGGAATGGCCGGGGAAGGAGGAAAAGATGCCAAATTTAAAGCAGAGCCAGATGCCTTACATTACATAGCGGTTGTAATCACCAATAAGAATGGCGAAAAAATAACAGAGGCTAAAAATGCTTTAGCAAACTTCAATAAAGAAAATTTTAGAAACGATAATCTGAGGCTATCTAATATATTCCTTGGAAACGATACCAACAAGCCAATCGTAGTAATACGTAAATTTAAAAATCAAAAGGCAGCCCTAGCTTATATTAAGGCAGCAAATGATGCGGGGGATGCTTACCTTACTCGTAAGATGGAATATACCGTATATCCGCTCACACAGTCGAATTATAGAGAAGTCTTGAGAAATAAGTCTTTTGACGGGTATGATGAATTTTTCCAAGCAAACTATTAGCGCAGAAATATTAAACAATATGTGAAAGGGGGCTTATTCATCATACTATGAATAAGCCCCCTTTTCTGTATGGTTCTACAGTTTAATCTTCTTACGAATACCCCTATTTTGAGCAAGTCTCTAGCCAAAGCCATGTCTTCCTGAAGACAAAAAGAGACTTGGAAGCTAAGTCATATGCATAGTAATTGTATTGTTTTGATTCATAAAGCCTTATAAACAGGGTACTTCTCAATTAGTGTTAAATAAATCCTACAAACGTACCCCCTTTTAGGTAATTTGGATAGTAAGTAATCGAATAATTTTTGTTATTTTTGCGCTTGACTCCAAATTACAACACTTTTGCTGTAATAACACTTTTGACCACACCATTTTCCTAGCTAAGGGCTCTCTACATATGCTAGGGCATATAATTAACACATACTTTTTTTTTATAAAGTTTAATTTCTAAAACAAATTATAAATATGAAGCGGATATTACTTTCCTGTTTTTCATTTTTCCTACTCTTCTCATTGCAAGCCCAGATTAACTATACGGCTAATGATATAGTAAACCCTTACACCGATGTCTTTCGTCCAGGTACCAACTTAGGTTACCAAGATGATAGTGCATTATATCAAGATGAAGACCTCGCAAATATAGCAGCGGGTAACCCATCAGTAGGTGTGCTTGGTGCAGGTGCAAAAGCTATTAGACCCTCTCTACCTAGTGTATTTATTGAGAACTGGGGCTTAGATATTCGTAGATCCACCTTTGATCATTATGAGGATCTGGGTTTAAAAGATCTTACTTGTTTTGTTGGCTATCCAGCAGACTGGCAGAGAGATATGAATACCTACAATGGCTGTGGAGCCCAATCCACTCTGTTTGGTAACTTATATGAACCGATATGGGATGATGGCACTGATGGTACTCCATATAATGAAGAGAATTACTATGCTGCATATTTATATGAAGTAGTTACTAATTATACGGATCATGTCAAATTTTGGGAAATCTGGAATGAGCCAGGTTTTGACCTTACTTATAATACAGCTTGGAGACCACCAGGTGATCCAGTTGGTAACTGGTGGGATAGAGATCCCGATCCATGTGAGTATGAATTACGTGCACCTATTGAGCACTATGTAAGAACGCTTCGGATTAGTTACGAAATAATCAAGAGTATTTCTCCTGATGATTATGTAGCTATTGCAGGTGTAGGTTCAGAATCCTTTCTAGATGCTATATTACGTAATACTGATGAGCCTACAGAAGGTAAAGTAACTGCAGAGTATCCTTTTGGTGGCGGTGCTTATTTTGATGTTATGGGCTTTCACTCTTACCCAGATATCGATGGCACGATCAGATATTGGGACCCTAATATCAATGGTTTCGTCTACTCTAGGCACTCAGATGGTGCTGCTAATGGTATTACTGTTAGACAAGACCTATACCAAGCAGTACTTGATAACTACGGATACGATGGTAACACTTATCCTACAAAAGAATGGATAATCACAGAAATTAATGTTCCTAGAAGAACCTTTAAAGAAGATAGTATGGGCGATCAAGACTTACAGATTAACTATATGGCAAAAGCAGTAGTGCGTGCTATGAAGGACGATGTACGTCAGATGCACATGTACAGCATCTTCGAAGAAAAAACAGAGGCAAATGCTTCTGAAGAATTTCACCTCTTAGGACTATATAAGAACTTAAACTTCAATGAGCCATATGACGGCCTACAGATCAATGATCAAGGAATCGCATATAAGTCTGCTTCTGACGCATTGTTTGGTACAGTTTACGATGCTGCTAAATCTGCTTCTTTAAACTTACCTTCTTCTATGGATGGAGGAGCATTTAGAGATGCTACTGGCAATTACGTTTACTGTCTGTGGGCAAAAACGACTATCGATAGATCTGAGCAGGCTTCTGCTACTTACTCTTTTCCTAATAGTTTTGGCCTTAGTTCAGTTTATCAGCGACAATGGAATTTCGCATATACAGGAGATCAACAACAGATCTCTGCTAATAATATTAGCTTCAATGCTCGTCCAGTGTTTATCACTGAGAATGCATCTTTGGCTACACCACTGGTTCCATTTTTTACTGCTAGTGCTACCTCCGGTTGCGATCCTATGACGATCACCTATACAGATAATACAGTACCAGCAGCTACTTCATGGTTGTGGACTTTCGAAGGAGGGACGCCAGCTACGAGTACATTAGCCGCGCCAGTAGTGACATATTCCTCAGCAGGTATTTTTAATGTAAAGCTTGAAGTGTCCAATGCGGACCAAGCTGGTGAGTTATCAAGAAACGACTATATTACTATAGATGCTTCTGCTACATCAGAATTTACCATTCAGCCATTTGGACAAAATACAGTTGCATTGAACAATCAATCAACCAACGCCCTTAGCTATTCTTGGACTTTTGGTGATGGTGCCGTTAGTCAAGATCAATCTCCATTTCACACTTATGCAGAACCGGGTATCTATACTATTTGTCTTACCGCTAGTAGTGCTTGCGGATCTAGTAATAGTTGTAAGCAGATAGACATCGACGATTTAGGACCTACGAGCTCTGCGCCAGTGGCTGACTTTAACGCCGACGTTACAGACGGCTGTGGACCATTGACTGTTCAGTTTTCAGATTTATCGACGAACAATCCTTCTACTTGGAGCTGGACCTTTGAGAATGGTACACCCGCTTCTTCATCAGATCAAAACCCGATTGTAAGTTTTGCAGATGCAGGGGATTTTAGTGTTTTGCTTACTGTAGGTAATGTGAGTGGACAAGATCAAGAAACTAAACTTAACTATATAGTAGTAGAGTCTACTCCAGCACCAAACTTTATACTTGAGGTAGAGGGTGCTAATGTTGTATTGACGAATACTACTACAGACTTAATCAATAACAGTTATGACTGGAGTTTTGGAGATAATACTTCTAGTGCGCTGGTAAGTCCATCGCACACCTATACGACAGACGGACAATATGTGATTACACTAACCGCTACGAATGATTGTGGTGCTATCACCTATTCTGAGGCTGTAGATATTAGTATAGATAATACTGCTGCGGCACCTTCTGCAGCATTTACATCTTCTTTGGATAATGGATGTGGACCATTGACGGTAGAGTTTGCAGATGCTTCTACGAACAACCCTACTTCTTGGAATTGGACTTTTGAAAACGGCACACCAGCGACATCTACAGATCAAAATCCTACAGTTGTGTTTGAAGAAGCAGGTAATTATACTGTTATTTTAGAAGCGTCTAATGGCATTGGAGCAGATATGGCTATTCAATTATCTTATATTAATGTAATCGAAGAGCCAGATGTGGATTTCGAAACTGGATCAAATGGGCTAGAAATAAACTTCAATAATAAAACGGCATATGGAGAAACATACACTTGGGATTTCGGTGACGATAACACGAGCGACGAGTTAAATCCCACGCACACCTATAGTGAAGGCGGTACTTATACCATTACCTTGACGGCCACTAATGATTGTGGGACAGTTGTAGAATCGAATACTATCATCGTCTCAGAATTGTTAGCTCCTCAAGCGGACTTCTCTTCTACTGACAATGATGGATGTGCGCCATTGACGATTACTTTCAATGATTTATCTTCCAATAATCCAACCAACTGGTTGTGGTCTTTTGATGGCGGGGACATTAGTACTTCTGCTGATCAGAATCCTACTGTGACCTTTGCTAACCCAGGGAACTATACCGTCATCCTTCAAGCGGGTAACGAAGTTGGCAGCAACTCTAAAGTGGTTACCGCTTATGTAAACGTTTACGAAGCGCCAGTGGCTGGATTTAATACAACGTCACTAGCAGAGTCGGTTGAGTTCTTAAACACCTCTACCGATGCTACAGAGTTCGCATGGGACTTCGGTGACGGTAATGATTCTGAAGAAGAGAATCCTACGCATACCTACGCTACTAATGGTACATACACAGTTACCTTGATTGCTAGCAATCCTTGCGGGTCTGCTACTTTCTCTGAGGAGATCGAGATAGATGGTTTAGCGGCACCGAGTGCAGCATTTAGTGCTAGTGTTTCTGCAGGATGTGCTCCATTAGAAGTACAGTTTACGGACGAATCTCTTAACAATCCTACTTCTTGGTCTTGGATATTAGAGGGTGCGGAGCCAAGCACATCTAATGAAAGAAACCCAATCGTTACTTATAATGAAGCTGGAACATACGCAGTTACACTTTCAGTTTCTAATGCTATTGGAAATAATGTGGTGAACATGACGGAAGTTATCGTGATCAACGCGGCGCCTACGGCAGCATTTGCAGTGAACGAGACGGAAGGTTTCGTTGTATTTAGCAACACATCCGTCAGAGCAGAAAGCTACAGCTGGGATTTCGGTGATGGAGAGTTGAGCGAAGAGCAAAACCCAGTGCATAATTATTCTGCGGCAGGCGATTACATAGTTACTTTGACTACGACTAACGATTGTGGCACAGCTACGGAGACATTTACAGTAAATGTAGAAGGCGTGAATGCTATCGAAGACATCGACGGTATTACTAACTTCAACCTTTATCCAAATCCTACATCTGGTAAGTTCTTGCTTACTATAGAAGGGGAGGGTAGAGCAGACTTGGATGTAACGATCCTTAATGTTTTAGGACAAGAGTTAGAAGCTCAGAACCTTGACTTCAGATCAGGCATCTTGAATCAAGAATTTGATTTGACAAACCTTACCAATGGAGTTTACCTAGTGAGACTTCAAGCTGGCAATCAAGCAGAGTATCACAAAATCGTGATCGAGAAATAATAGAGGTACCGTATCTCTAAAGATAATTCCTAGCCCCGTACAAATTTTTGTACGGGGCTTTTTTACGGGAAGGCGTATTTTGTTTTGGGGCCATCCTGTTGTCCTATCCCGACCCAGCGCTCGCCACCTTTACAGCAAAGATCGGTATAGGACATCAGGACCGGGTCATCCAGGACTGCGCTACCGCTCCGGTCCGCGTTCCTTCGTCTCTTGGACATCCCGGTACCGCGTGATTCCTTTCTACCCCTTGTCCATTGGATCATATTTAGCCACTGAATTGCGCCTATATGTGGTATCTTTAGAAAAACTATTTATAAGTATGTGGGTTATTAATTTTGATGATATGGCAATAGATAGAATATACTTTGCTCCTAAATATGGACTTTTATTATTGATTACATAGGATATTTCTTAGCTAATGCATTTGTCCATCTATAATTTAGAGTAATAGCTTCAGCAAGTATAAGATTGAATATGTGGGCGTGCAAGATTGAGAAGTATTTCTGGGTAATCTAATTACAAGATACACGATTGAACATGGGCGATGTGATGAAAAGTGTGACTGATTTTTATATATTTGATTGAGCATAGAAGAGCGAGCTACACCATTCTGTATTTAGTTATACAATTAGCTTATTAAGCGTTGACAATATCGAGCAATTGAAATTATACCATCAATACAACTTAGACTAAATGGCATTTATAGACTATTATAAAATACTGGGAGTTAATAAAAAGTCAACTCAAAAGGAGATTAGGAAAGCATTTCGGAAATTAGCGCGAAAGTACCATCCTGATTTAAGTCCTAATGATAAAGAGGCTGAGAAAAAGTTCAAAGAGATTAATGAGGCCAATGAGGTTCTGAGTGACACAGAAAATCGTAAGAAATATGATAAACACGGGAAGGATTGGAAGCATGCTGATGAAATTGATAAGGCACAACAACAGAGGCGCCAATCGTATAGCGGGCATCAAGGTCAGTCGTCGGGAAATTTTTCAGGAAGTGAATATTCCGAATTTTTTGAATCCATGTTTGGTGGTGGTAGGGATAGAGGGGGGAACGTTAGATTCAAGGGACAAGATTTAAATGCAGAATTGCATCTTGACTTAAAAGATGTATATGAAACTCATAAGCGTACGCTAAGCGTTAATGGCAATAGTATACGACTAACTATTCCAGCGGGTGTAAGGAATGGTCAAGTTATCAGAATAAAAGGACATGGCGGTGAAGGCATGAATAACGGTCCTAAAGGAGATCTATTTCTTAAATTTTCAATTGCTAATCAAACTAAGTTTAAGCGGGATAGAGAAAACTTATATACCAACGTTGATATAAATCTATACACGGCTCTTTTGGGAGGGGATATTACTATTGACACATTTAGGGGAAAAGTAAAGTTGAAAATTAAACCCGAAACTCAAAGTGGAACCAAGGTAAAATTGAAGGGTAAAGGCTTTCCGATCTATAAAAAGGAAGGCGAATTTGGGGATTTGTTCGTCACTTATAATGTAGAACTACCAACCAATCTAAGCGATAAAGAAAAAGAATTGTTTAATGAGTTAGCTAAACTAAGATCCAAATGAGCAAAGAAAACTTAATATTGATTAATCAACTGTGCACTCACTACCAGGTCGATATGTCATTATTCTCTGAACTACATGATTTTGGTATTATTGATATAATTACTATTGAAAATACATGTTTTATCCATGAAGAAAAAATAGGTACTGTGGAAAAAGTTGTACGGATCCAGAGAGACCTTAATATAAATCTCGAAGGTGTTGATACAGTTCTAAACTTATTAGATAAAATTACTGATCTGCAAATAGAATTAAATGCAGTAAAAAACAGACTTAGATTGTACGAAGATTAAGCACTATTTAATTATTTTGGATGATAGACATATCAATAGTTCTGGTCTATTGCCATTGGTAGCAACAGCTAGCCCTTTTGAATGCGGTAATCTATAGGTATAAACTGTTCGCTTAAAATAAAAAAATGTATAATGTGTTTATTAACTTCAATAGAGTTGGTATTGATTATCATGTTTTAAAATAAATTATTAAATATTATCTGAAAATATCAACATTAAAGTTAAAAAATATATAGCTTTACATCACAGAATAAAATTATGACATACACATACTTACATCATCATCATTTACATACTTGCACTCAAACGCGATGAAAATGATATATGTAAATTAAGAATATTTCAATCCCGTCTGAGTAATCTGACGGGATTTTTTTTTGTATATAATTACTCTCGGATTACTCAGGCTTTTAAAATTCTAAGCATGAGTAAATTAAAAATTGCTATACAAAAAAGTGGGAGATTAAATGAAGACTCCCTAAAACTATTAAGAGATTGTGGTTTAGCAATCAACAATGGCAAAGACCAACTAAAAGTAGAGGTAGGAAATTTTCCAGTAGAACTACTCTATTTGAGAAATTCAGACATCCCGCAATATATTGAAGATGGTACAGCAGATATGGGTATCATAGGAGAAAACTTAATTGTAGAGAAGCAAAAGGATGTTGAAATTATCCAGAAGTTAGGCTTCTCAAAATGTAAAGTTTCTCTAGCAGTTCCTAAAGACGTAGAAGATGGCAGAATCGAATACTTTAACGGTAAAAAAATTGCTACCTCTTACCCAAATACACTTCAACAATATCTAGATAAAAACAATATCACAGCTGAGATCCACACTATATCTGGCTCGGTGGAAATCGCTCCCAATATTGGACTAGCAGATGGTATCTGTGATATTGTAAGTTCGGGTAGTACGCTATTCAAAAATGGTCTTAAAGAAACTCAGATCATCCTAGAATCTGAGGCCGTTTTGGTAAAATCTATAAATCTTACAGCCGACCAAGAAGCTATTAAAGATAGACTTGTCTTTAGAATTAATGCTGTCCTAAGAGCAAAAAAAAGTAAGTATATTTTATTAAATGTTCCAAACGATAAAATAGCGGATGTCGCAAATATTTTACCTGTCTTAAAGAGTCCTACAATTCTGCCCTTAGCAGATGAAGATTGGAGCTCTTTGCATTCAGTTATTGAGGAGAATAAATTTTGGTCTGTCATAGATCAACTAAAAGCCGCTGGTGCAGAAGATATTTTAATTGTCCCAATCGATAAAATGGTAATATGATAATATATAATAAACCTAAGAGAGATCAATGGACGATGCTGACCAGGCGTCCAATAATTGATGAAAAAGAACTAACTCAAGTGGTAAGTTCGATTATGTATGATGTGAAGTCAAACGGAGATGAAGCTTTAATAAAGTATGCCAAAAAGTTTGATGGAGTAGCATTAGAAGCTATTGAAGTATCAGCTAAAGAAATACAGACAGGCTTAGAGCAAACACCGCAAGAGTTGAAGGATGCTATTCAAATCGCCTACCAAAACATATCAAAATTTCACCGCGCTCAACAAGAGTTAGAAACGGTAATAGAAACTATGCCTGGTGTCAAGTGTTGGAGAAAATCTGTTCCTATAGAAAAAATTGGATGCTACATCCCAGGAGGAAGTGCACCATTGTTTTCGACTATACTCATGCTAGGGATTCCCGCAAAGCTGGCTGGTTGCAAAGAGATTATTTTGTGTACGCCACCCAATAAGAACCAAGAAGTCCATCCAGCTATATTATATACCGCCCAGCTGGTCGGCATTACGAAAATATATAAAGCTGGAGGCGCTCAAGCAATTTCCGCTATGGCCTACGGTACTAAAACTATACCCGAAGTATATAAAATATGTGGCCCTGGAAATCAATATGTAACGAAAGCAAAAGAGCTAGTTCAGCAAGACGGCAAAGCAATCGATATGCCTGCTGGACCAAGTGAGTTATTGGTTATTGCCAGCAGCTCATGCATACCAAAATTTGTAGCCGCCGACTTACTATCACAAGCGGAGCATGGCGTAGACAGCCAAGTGATTTTACTTAGTAATGATGCTAAAGTGATGGATGAATGTCTCACCGAGGTTAATATCCAGCTAGCAGAGCTTCCCAGAAAAGATATAGCTTCTATTGCGCTGTCCAATAGTAAAGCCATTATATTAGATAGCATAATAGAATGTATCGAACTAAGTAACAGCTATGCACCTGAGCATTTAATCATAGCTTCCGAAAATGCGAATCTATATATTGACAAGGTGATCAATGCTGGATCAGTCTTTATAGGTAATTATAGCTGCGAATCGGCAGGTGATTATGCCTCTGGGACTAATCATACCTTACCTACAAATGGCTACGCTAAAAATTATAGCGGTGTTTCTCTAGACAGTTTTGTGAAAAAAATAACTTTTCAAGAGCTCAGCAAAGAGGGTATAGCAAGCATCGGTAACACTATTGAAGTTATGGCAGAGGCAGAAAATTTGATTGCACACAAGAATGCAGTAACGGTTCGTCTAAAAGAAATTAATAATGATTAATATAAAAAGTATCGTTCGAAGAAACATTGTGGATCTTAAACCATACTCTTGCGCCCGAGATGAATACTCGGGAGATGATGGTGTTTTCTTAGATGCCAATGAAAATCCGTATGGGGTACTAAATCGTTATCCAGACCCTTTACAATTCGATCTAAAGCGAAAATTAAGCTTATTAAAAAGTGTCAATACAAATAACATATTTATAGGAAATGGCTCTGACGAAGTCATTGATCTAGCTTTCAGAATATTCTGTAAACCAGGTTTGGATAAGGCGCTTACCTTCTCCCCATCTTATGGGATGTATGCAGTTTCTGCAGCGATAAACAATATTGAATTACTAGAACTTCCATTGAATAAAATGTTTCAAATTGAATTGGGAGAACTAAAGCCCTTTTTGGCGGACGAAAATTTAAAAATAATTTTTATCTGTTCGCCCAACAATCCTACTGGAAATTTAATAAGCAGGGAAGATATCGAGTATATCTTACATAATTTTAATGGTATTGTAATTGTTGATGAGGCCTATATAGATTTTGCAGCAGCAGATTCAATAATCCCTTTAATTTATAAGTATAACAACTTAATTGTAAGCCAGACATTTAGTAAAGCGTGGGGTTTAGCTGGCGCAAGAGTTGGATCTGCTTTTGCAGTGGAGGAAATCACTATGCTTTTTAATAAAGTCAAACCACCTTATAATGTAAGCCAAATTAGCCAAGAGGCTACCCTAAATGCGCTGAATGATTATAGGAAATTCGAAGATTTATTGGGTCTAATCCTCAGCGAAAAAGCCAGACTAATTAAGAGATTATCAACTATGAGGGTAATAAAAGTAATCTATCCATCGGACGCTAATTTTTTATTGATAAAAGTAGAAGATGCCGACTATTTGTATACTGGACTTATAAAACAAAAAATCATTACACGAAACAGGAGTTCACAATTAGCCAATTGTTTAAGAATTTCTATTGGTACTCCTGCTGAGAATGATGCATTGATTGACGCTTTAGAAATATTAACATGAAGAAAGTACTATTTATAGACAGAGATGGAACCTTGGTAATAGAACCACCAGTGGATTATCAATTGGATAGCCTAGAAAAACTGGAATTTTATCCTGAAGTATTTCAGAGCTTATCAAGAATAGTTACGGAGTTAGATTATGAACTAGTGATGGTAACTAATCAAGATGGTTTGGGCACGCCATCCTTTCCTGAAGATACCTTCTGGCCGGTCCATGATAAAATTATTCAAGCATTTAAGAATGAAGGCGTTCTATTTAAGGAGGTTTTAATTGACAAGAGTTTTCCTGAAGATAATGCCGCTACTCGTAAACCTAGAACGGGTCTGTTGAATAAATACATCTATGGCAGCTATGATTTAGCCAACTCCTATGTTATAGGCGATAGAGCAACGGATATTGAATTGGCTAAAAATTTGAAAGCCAATGGTATTTTTATCGGGGAAGATAATAAAGCCGCTGTTCTTTGTACAGATAGTTGGGTTGATATATATAACTACCTAAAAGCTATTCCAAGGAGTGCCATCGCTGTCAGAACCACCAAGGAAACCGATATCTCCGTCAAGGTCAACTTGGATGGCAGCGGACAATCCAAACTAAACACAGGTATTGGATTTTTTAATCACATGCTAGAGCAAGTAGCAAAACATGGTAATATTAACCTAGAAGTAAATGTGCTAGGTGATTTAGAAATTGATGAGCACCACACTATTGAAGATGTTGCTATCACAATTGGGGAAGCTTTCTTAAAGGCCTTAGGCAGCAAGAAAGGAATAGAACGCTATGGATTTGTGTTACCCATGGATGATTGTTTAGCACAGGTAGCCATAGACTTTAGTGGTAGACCATGGCTGGTTTGGGACGCTAATTTTAAACGAGAAATGATAGGGGAGATGCCGACAGAAATGTTTATGCACTTTTTTAAATCTTTCAGTGATGCTGCTAAATGTAACCTTAATATTAAAGCAGAAGGAGATAACGAACATCACAAAATTGAAGCTATTTATAAATGTTTTGCAAAAGCGATAAAGATGGCAATAAGCAAAACTAAGAACTATAGTATACCCAGCACAAAAGGAACTATATGATCGCTATCATAAAATATAATTCAGGCAATACTCAATCCGTCCAGAATGCTCTAATTAAATTAGGCTACTCATCTATCATTACAGATGATAAAGCTGTGATTCTTTCAGCAGATAAGGTCATTCTTCCAGGCGTTGGTGAAGCCAGTACAGCCATGAATTACTTAATGGAGAACGGGCTAGATAAAATAATATGCGCTATTACACAGCCATTCTTAGGTATATGCTTGGGCATGCAGCTCATGTGCAAGAGCTCAGCAGAAGGCAATACGCAATGCCTTGGAATATTTGACACAGAAGTAAAGTTATTTCCACCAAAGGAGCAAGTACCTCACATGGGCTGGAATAATCTCACGAAAGTAGAGGGTAGTTTATTTAATTCATTAAATAATGAGAGTGATGTGTATTTTGTGCATAGTTATTATGCAGAGTTGTGTGTCGATACCATTGCTACTGGTAATTACATCCTACCCTTTAGTGCAGCACTGGCGAGGGATAATTTTTACGCCACTCAATTTCACCCCGAGAAATCGGCTACTATTGGTGAGCAAATACTTAAGAATTTTTTAGAATTATGAGATTAATACCAGCAATAGATATTATAGATGGAAAATGTGTAAGACTCACTAGAGGGGATTATAATACGAAGAAGATATATAATGAAAATCCTCTAGATGTAGCTATGCAATTTGAAGCTAATGGAATTGAATATTTGCATCTCGTAGATTTGGACGGCGCTAAATCCCAGTGCATTATAAATTATAAAGTCTTAGAAAATATCAGTAGTAAAACCAACTTGAAAATTGACTTTGGAGGAGGTATTAAATCTGATAAAGATCTAAAGATAGCTTTCGACTGTGGAGCAAATCAAATCACAGGAGGAAGTGTCGCTGTGAAAAACCCTGAGATATTTAAACGATGGTTAAAGAAGTATGGAGCCGATAAGATTATACTAGGCGCCGACTGTAGCGATCGAAAAATAACTACCGCTGGTTGGTTAGAATCATCAGATTTAGATGTGGTAGATTTCATTAAGCAGTACGAAAAAAATGGTGTTAAGACTGTTATATGCACAGATATAGCCAAAGATGGTATGCTCCAAGGCACTTCAAATCTTTTGTATAAAGAAATTATCAATGAAACAGATGTAAAGCTAATAGCTAGTGGTGGTGTATCAAATATGGAAGACTTAGTCTTTCTAAAGGGACTGGGTTGTGATGGTGCTATTATTGGCAAAGCAATATACGAGGGAAAAATTTCACTTGCTCAAATTCAATTATTTTGTTAAAAAAGAGAATAATCCCATGCTTGGATATTAAGGATGGACGAACAGTAAAAGGCGTAAACTTTGTTGACATAAAGGATGCGGGAGATCCTGTGGAACTTGCCAAAGAATATGTTCGCCAAGGAGCCGATGAACTTGTATTCTTAGATATCACTGCGAGCATAGAAGATAGAGAAACTTTAATTGATTTGGTGAAGGAAATTGCTAAGGAAATTAATATCCCTTTTACCGTCGGTGGTGGAATAAGATCAGTAAAAGATGTAAGTAATTTAATCAGGGCGGGAGCTGATAAAGTTAGCATTAACTCATCTGCTGTACGACGACCACAATTAATAGAAGAGCTCGCTCATGAATACGGCAGGCAATGTATAGTAGTAGCTATAGATACCAAATATGAAGAAAATTTTTGGAAAGTCTTTGTTAGTGGTGGTAGGACGCCAACTCCGCTAAAAACATTGGACTGGGCTAAACGAGTAGAAGAATTAGGTGCTGGAGAAATATTACTGACCTCTATGGATAATGATGGGACTAAGAGTGGCTTTGCAATTGAGATTACTGATAAAATTTCTCGCGCAATAAATATACCTGTTATAGCATCCGGTGGTGCTGGCAGCAAACAAGATTTTGCCGCTGTATTTAAACAAACTAGAGCAACTGGTGGTTTGGCCGCTAGCATCTTTCATTTTGGAGAAATTGAGATACCAAGTTTAAAAGAATATTTAAAATATCAAGATATACCTGTTAGATTATGAACATAGATTTTGCAAAAGGAGATGGTTTAGTACCAGTTGTTATTCAGAATAATAATACACTGTCAGTACTCATGTTAGGATATATGAACGAAGAAGCCTACGCTAAAACAAAAAGAGAAAAAAGAGTTACATTTTTTAGTCGAACCAAAAATAGATTATGGACTAAAGGGGAAACGTCTGGAAATTTTTTAAACGTAGTAGATCTTCAAATTGATTGTGACCATGATACTATTTTAATAAAAGTTGATCCCCTGGGTCCTACTTGCCACACAGGTAATAAGGATTGTTTTAAGCAGGAAACATCCAAAGGATTTATCTATGAATTACAGGCAACTATTAATCAGCGAATTGATAATAGGCAAGAAAATTCCTACACCAATAAATTGTTTCAAAAAGGCATAAACAAGGTTGCACAGAAAGTTGGAGAAGAAGCCATTGAATTAATTATTGAAGCCAAGGATAATAGTGATGAATTATTTAAAAATGAAGCAGCTGATCTATTGTATCACTATTTGATTTTACTTAAAGCAAAGGGGTTTAGCCTAGAAGAAATCGAAGCTATATTGGAAAATAGAAAAGGCAATTGATGACCAACAATTATAGCTTAATGGAAATTAGTTTGGATAGATGAAATTGACAATTTTTAACAATTAAAATTGGGATATTCAGAAGTAAGCGAAGCTAACCCTGAAAGGGTTTAATATTATAGCACAGGGTTTCCAACCCTGTGTAAATGAGTAGGGGAGATCAATTTGGCGTGATTTTTCAGAAAAAATCATGACAAATTACCAACAAGAATTACCCCGTTTTCAGCGCAAAGTCAAAAAAAACGAAGCAATCCAAAACTTTAAAATGCGAATATCTTCCTGATATAGAACAGCTTAATCTACTTATGAATATCCCTAAATAAAAATAGTACCCCTAAGATAGTTACTTAAATGTATGAGAGGTAAAAAAAGGGGTTAAATACCCCCTCTTGTCAAATTTTTCTTAACTCTTACTTCATTGTCATCATCTATAATACCTCCTCTGCCAGACGACCAAGAACTAACTCCCCCTCTACTACGTCTTCCTCCCACCATTTTTAGTTGCTCTTCTTTACTCAGTTTTTTCGCTTTTGAGGCGAACTCGTCGAATGTCAATTTTTGCTTTTTCATACTCTTTAATTTTGGTAATTTGCAATATATGATACTAATATAGGCAAAATTTCATCAGGAAGTTGACAAAAAAAAGACATAAATCAGGTTTCTGATTGACTTTTGATGGAGTTGATTACTTCCCATACTAGTGGTGATTCGTAGCCCTTAGTGATGGCAAATTTGACTGCCTTACCAATATCTTCAAAGCTGGGGTTTTCATTTAGTCGCTTGCTCAGCAAAGTAGTTAGAATATCTCTGTACTCTTCATCGTCTATTTCCTGCATCCCTTTTCTGATACAATAGGCAGAAATTTTCTTTAGCTTAAGACCAGACATTATTTTGTAGCGGCCCCACTTTTTGATGCGGTGCTTTCCACGGACATAAGATTGTGCAAAGCGCTGCTCATTGAGAAAATCTTCGTCGATGAGATCCGTCATTATTTTCTCTAGCTCGTCACCATACACTTTAAGGCTGATCAGCTTAGTACGAACCTCTGCATGGCAACGATCTTGATAAGCACAATAATGCTGTAGCTTTTTGAGCGCTTCATCATAGGTAAGGTATTTGGTGTAATTTGCCATGTGGAGTAAAGATATAAAATAGTATTTGAAGATATTTTATCTCTGCTTATCTATTGGTACTACCATCGCATGAATTAAATATTAGACGATAAAAACCTAGTTTCCAAATTTGATAAGATTTACTAAAATATAAAATAATTCAGTAGCCGTCATGTTGTCGCGTAGTGCCGAAGGCAAGAAGCTCGATAAGCGGAGCGCGTAGAGGCAAGCGGTGGTAGTGGTTCCGCGCTTTTCAGCGGAAGTAACGGACGACGCGGTCACGTGCTGACGATGCAGGGCATAAGCAGCATAGCCTGTCAGTATCGTGATGACCCCAAACCAATAGCCTATTCTTTTTTCTATCTTTGACGGGTCAGACAATACGGACTATGACTAAGAAAGAAATTATCAAGCAACATGCGGCGCGACTTTTTCGGCTCAAGGGATATAAGGCGACGTCGATGCGGGATATCGCGCAGGAGGTTGGAATGGAGGCAGCTAGTCTGTATAATCATATCAGCAATAAGCAGGAATTGCTCGCGGAACTGATGATGCATATCGCAGAAATCTTTACTACGGGAATGGAAAATATACTAAGTAGTAGTTTGACTCCACGTGAAAAATTGGAGCGATTGATCAGTCTGCACATCCGATATACAACCGAAAAGCCTGATGCAGTTGCCATCATTACGAGTGAGTGGGTCCACCTCGAAGAACCTATTCTCAAGGATTATCTGCAGCTGCGGAGCGTCTACGAAGGTAATATGCGAAGTATAGTGAAGTCAGGAATAGAGCAGGGACAGTTCGCCAATGTCGATGCGGAAATCGCAGTATTTTCCATCTTATCTACGCTGCGCTGGCTCTACTCATGGTACCATCAGCAAGAAAATATTAATCCCGTAGAGCTTGAACAAAAAATGGTGCAATGTCTTCTCGATGGTGTGAATGTGAGGGTGTAGAAATTTTCTCTCCATATACTTGCAAATCTAACTAACAATTGTTAGTTTTAGGGTAACAGACGTAAGTGCTGATAATTAACCACATAAATACCCTAAGAATTGATCCAAGCACAACAAATACTCTCCGCTACAAAGCTCAAGCAAGCCTACAGCCTGATGTGTACTGCAAAAGCGATGACTGACTTGTACGAAAGAAATTTCAAATTTGTATCGAAGTATGTGCACGCGACTTCACGTGGGCATGAAGCGATACAGCTGGCAGTAGGGATGCAACTTTTGCCACAGGATTTAGCTTTTCCATATTATCGGGATGATTCTATGATCCTCGGAATGGGGATGCAGCCGTATGATTTGATGCTGCAGTTATTAGCGAAAAAAGATGATCCATTTTCTGGTGGTCGTTCATATTACGCACACCCAAGTCTAAAGGATGATGATAAACCCACTATACCACATCAGTCTTCCGCGACAGGAATGCAGGCTATCCCTGCGACAGGTGCTGCACTCGGACTTCAGTACAAGGAGTTGGTGGGTATAGCAGATGCAATAGATAGGGCGCCACTCGTGATGTGCTCGCTGGGGGATGCTTCGGTAACAGAAGGTGAAGTGGCAGAAGCATTTCAGATGGCCGCGCTGCGACAGCTACCGATACTATATATCATACAAGATAATGAGTGGGATATTTCTGCTAATGCGGAGGAGATCAGAGCACAAAATGCTTACGAATATATTCAGGGATTTCATGGTATAGAGGCGGTCACTATAGAGGGAAATGATTTTATAGAATGTCATATGGCGGTGCAAAAAGCAATCAGTGTGATTCGCGAGGAGCGTCGCCCTTATCTTATACACGCAAAAGTGCCCTTGCTCAATCACCATACTTCTGGTGTGCGAATGGAGTGGTATCGTGATGATCTGGAAGAAGATCGCAAAGAAGATCCGTTCCCTATATTGCGTCAACAATTGCTCGATTATGGTATCTCGATAGATGAATTAAGTGAGCTAGAGGAGGATGCCCTACAAAAAGTGGAAGACGATTTTAAGCGAGCGCAGCAAGCAGAAGACCCTACTGCGGATGATTTATTTTCGCATGATTTTGCACCGACTCCAATCACTGAAGAACTCGGCACTCGCACACCTGAGGGAAGTGAAGAAGTGGTCATGGTCGACTGTGCTCTGCATGCCGTCGAAGAACTAATGCATGAAGATATGAAATGCCTATTGTATGGGCAAGATGTAGGTGCGCGGCTTGGTGGAGTATTTAGAGAAGCAGCCACATTAGCACAAAAGTTTGGAGATGATAGAGTTTTTAATACGCCTATACAAGAAGCATTTATAGTGGGGTCTACTGTCGGGATGTCCGCGGTGGGTCTGAAACCGATCGTAGAAGTTCAGTTTGCAGATTATATTTGGCCAGGTCTCAATCAGCTTTTTACCGAGGTAAGTCGGTCATGTTATTTGTCCAATGGTAAATTTCCAGTAGGTATGATACTGCGTGTACCGATCGGTGCATACGGTAGTGGTGGCCCATACCATTCTTCTTCTGTAGAATCAGTGCTGACCAATATTCGCGGTATCAAAATTGCTTATCCGAGTAATGGTGCGGACATGAAAGGACTTATGAAAGCGGCCTATCACGATCCTAATCCTGTAGTAATATTAGAACATAAAGGACTGTATTGGTCCAAAGTACCTGGCACTAATCTGGCACGCGTACCAGAACCAGATGCAGATTATATTTTACCTTTTGGGATGGCGCGTACTGCTTTGGAAGCGGATGCAGCCCAGGTAAAGAGCGGTCTATCTATTGGCATCGTCACCTACGGTATGGGTGTACATTGGGCGATCAATGCGGCTGCAGATTTTGCTGGTCAAGTGGAGGTACTAGATTTACGTACCCTGTTTCCACTCGACGAAGAGTCCATCCATGCACTCGTGCGCAAGCATAATAAATGTATTGTTCTTACTGAAGAGCCTGTCAATAATTCTTTTGCACGCAGTATTGCTGGCATTATTCAAGAGTCTTGCTTCCAAGATTTGGATGCGCCAGTTAGGGTATTTGGTTCTGAGAACCTGCCTGCTATTCCTTTAAATTCTATTTTGGAGCAGGCGATGTTACCTTCTGCAGAGAAGCTAATACCAGAGATAGAAAAGCTGCTGGCGTATTGATACTTGACATATCATTTATTCATTTGGAAGCATAGAATTTCGATTTCCCAATTATATTAGATACCTTTTGAGCTAAATCAAAACACTACTATAATGGAAATCAACTACTTAATCTGTTTTGCGACTGCGCTAATTCCACTTATCGTCGGTTCCATCTGGTACAATCCAAAAGTTTTTGGCAGTGTATGGATGCGTGCTTCGGGGGTTACAGAAGCACAAATCCAATCGGGTAATATGGCATTTATCTTTGGTTTGGTATATATACTAGGTATCTTATTAAGTTTCTTTTTTACTTCCTTTGCTATTCACCAATCTGCGGTAGATGGATTGTTTCTCACACAACCTGGTATCGTAGATGGCAGCGATCAAGTGATGATTAATTTTGTAGAAACCTTTCATGCGACCTATGGAGATTTGCACCGTAGCTTTGGTCATGGTGCTGTACATGGTGGATTGGCTGCCGTAGTAGTTGCGCTTCCTGTAATCGCTATCAATGCATTATTTGAGCGTCGCGGCGGGAAGTATATTGGGGTTCATTTTGGCTATTGGTTCATTACTTTCATATTGATGGGAGGGGCGGTTTGTGAGTTAGCTTGATTCAATTAATACTGCCTGCAATTATGATATTAGGATGTTGAATTAGGAAATAATGGAGTGACAAATCCCCTCTCTAAAAAAACTTAGCGGTTAATACTGTCAAGTCATCTGGATATGCAGCGTCCCCTCTGAAGGTTTCTATACGCTGCAGTAATAGTTCATTGAATACTGCAGCTGGTAGTTTATGATGCGTAGTTACGAGGTCCTCAATAAATTCTTCGGTAAGAAAAGTGCCTTTTTCATTGCGTAGATCTGACAGTCCATCCGTAAAGCTAAGTACCATAGCTTTGTTAGGAATATGAATTTCCCCTACACCGATCTCACCTGGAATAGACTGAAAAGAACCCAGAAAAGTACAGCCCTGATCTAGTTGCTGGATTGCACCATTTATAAATATATATGGTGGATTGTGCCCTGCGTTTACATATGATAATTTTCTTGTTTCCTTATTGAAGTGAGCTATAAAGAAAGTAATGAATCTATCCCCTTTCGTGATCTTGTAGACATTGGCATTGAGCGCTCGGATAAAATCATCATATTCATTATTTACTCTGATCAGACTATGCAAAGAAGCCTGAAAATTTGCCATCAATAGAGCCGCCGCTACCCCTTTGCCCGAAATATCCGCTACACAAAATGCGAACCGTGCATCATCCAGCTCTATATAATCAAAGTAGTCGCCACCGATACCTATCTGCGGCTTATAGATACTAGCTAGTTCATAGTCCATATCCGAGGGCAGTGCATTAGGTACTAGCATCATCTGCATTTCGCTGGCTAGTTCCATCTCTCGCTTCATTCGCGACTGTTCGAGTTGTCGCTTAAATAGGCGCTTATTTTCAATCGCCACGGCGACTATATTTGTAATGGTCGTGATGAATTGGACCTTATTGTACATCTCCTCATCATCGGTGAGTCCACCGATAAATACATAGGCAATTTCACTTTCTTTGTGCTTCACAGGTATGACTATATCAAACTGATCCAACAGCGGATCCATCCCCTTTTCGAGATTCCCTACCCGCTCAAAACTGGGAAACATCATCTCTATATTTCTCGCCAACAGCGCTTCGCTGATGCCCGAGTGACTTGCAATCTTCCACTTCTCCTCCCGCCTAATATATAGTAATAGTTGATCGACCCCCATTTCCCAATTTAGAAACGAGGTATACATCTTGAACAACCCATCCACCGGAATATTCTCATTTATCGCCTGCGTGATATTGAGTAATCGATTGATCTGCAGCTGCTTGAGATTAAGCTTCTGTTCCAGCTGCGCCTGCAATGTATGATCCGATGTATTCGCCATTATCCAAAAGTAATCATCTTGAGTCAATAAATGGTGTGTTTCTGTGTTTGACTTTAGTCAGATTTTAGGATGTAGGGTGCTTTTAAGGCGAGAAATAAGAATCTAGATTAGGAGTCATCACGATCCTAGCTTAGCTACAAGCCCGCGCAAGGACGTCTCTGCTGTGTCCATTTTGTAAAAATGTTCTGCCCCTAATTCATGACATCTATGTAGCATAAAATAATATGTTCTTCTATCTTTACGGTCTCCAAGTTTACATCTGTCTATAAATACATGAACGTACCACACACCTACTATCTTTTAAAAAAGAACAATAGTCTTCAGACATTCGAAAAGTTAATCCATCCATATGTCTATGCATCATTGGTAAAGGCAGATACACAAGTAAAGAAACGAAAACTAGAGCTGCACTATCTAAGAGAACTCCCAATACATTCTCATTTTGACCATCTAGAGAAAAACTGCGATGAAGAAATTATTGCATTTGATGAATACCTCTTGACAAAATATGGATTTTCCTTTCTTACTAAGGGATTTGATCATACGATGAAGCAATTGCGAGGACGAATACAATACGATAAAAAATTTCCTGCTACGCTAAGCGATGAGCAACTGTTGACTATCCAAATGCGAATGGATAAGTACCACTTTTATCTAGTAGAGCAAGCAGCAAATAATAAGGCTGTCATCTTACTCAATCCTTGGCCATATATCAATCCTGTAAGAGATGGTGAAATCCTTAAGTACGAGAATTTTTTTGATACAGATAAAGAGGCGAGAGATTTTGCAAACCTAATAATCGAAACTCACTTTGAGTTAAATGGATCTATCTTGACTATTGGTCCTGTGACTATTCATGATATAACTGAGCGAACCTTAGCCATACTGAAAGTGCAAAATGCTATACGGTATAAGACGGATCGTGAAGATATGGGAGAGCGATTCATTGCTACAAAAAACCTCGTGGATATAAAGGAATATTTACCTATACTGATAGACCTATATGACTCCGTAGGTAAAAATCCATATCAAATAATAGTGCTAAAGTAAGTTTTCTACTTAATACTTATAAAATTGCTTTGCGATGTGTTTATCAATATTAGATATCATAGCTCCAATGGTAGCAGAATAAGCATGGACATGACATCGCTATTTTTAATTTTTGTTGGAAAAATAAAATGTACCAATTTTTAGTACTAAATTAGTTTAGTTATATGAACTTTGCCGAAGTCAGAATCATCAAAAACACTAAACAAATCCTATCTCATAAAAAATCTTAGTAAATTTTTTACCTTCGTATGCAAAGCATTTGTCTTAATGCCATAAAATAAGTAATATTATAGCCATGACTAACCTATTTCAAACAAACAGCAGAAACAGCAAAGGCGTTAAAAACTGGCAGACTACATTTAAGTTTAATAGTACAGGATTACCCTTTGAGGAAATAGTCAGCAATGTAAAGTCGCTGGAAGAGAACGCGATTTTTGCTAACATTCTTATCTTAGTTACTGCTACTAGAAATCTTAAAGTACAATACATTAGTAAAAACGTACAAAAAATATTAGGGTATAGCCAAAGCGATATTCTCAATGCCGAGTCCTCTAAACTTTCTGAGATACGGTCTATAGATCAAAAATCCTACTTTTCGGATTTGGTAAAATTCGGTTCCAACTTCATCTCTAAGAGTCCACATAAAAATGAGAAAGCTCTTCTGAGAGGCTTCTATTGCGGCAATCGATGGCAACGAAAAAATGGTTCCACTGTACGATTTCTTGTTCGCCTTGAGATTATAAATAATTGTAATAAACTACCTCCCTACACTATTACGTACTATGAAGATGTCACGCACTTATTAAAAGGAAGCGAATATTGGGTATATTATGAATCTGTCTCCAAAAACGGATCCTACTCGCAGTTCTATACCAAAGATGGAAAAGAAACTCGTCCAATTACTACAAGAGAAGCTGAAATACTGAAGCTAATAGCTATAGGCAAAAGCACGAAAGAAGTGGCAGAGGAATTGTTTATTAGCCCAGAAACAGTCAGTCAACATCGTAAGAATATGATTCGCAAAACGTTAGCAAAAGACACTTCGTCCTTGGTACAATTATGTAAAACATGTGGAATAATATAGAAGCAATACACTATTTTTTGCTAAACTAGAAACCCAAGGGATATTCATAAAAAAGATATCCTATACAACTATAAGATGATAATCGAATTTTAAAGGATTGGATTGGTCCGTTTTTCTAGACTTTGAATTTAAAACGGGGTAATTCTTGTTGGCATATTGGATCCAACCTTCACATTTATACAGGGTTGAAACCCAGTACTATAATATTAAAATCCTATCTAATCAGCTGGACAAGCTTTCAGAGTTAGCTTCGATTACTTCTGAAAATGCCAAATCTAATACTTGACAATAATGCCCAATTCTCGAAAATGAGAATCAGGCAGAATATTAACACTTAGCAAAATGTTTTACCTAATTACTTGTTTTTTGGAGTAATACAGGAAATAGCGTTTGTGTTTATTGATAAGCAAAAATACCTATAACCTGTGTAATCATGAAATACCCAATGTGGGTATATTATAACTTTAATTAATGTAACCCTTTGACCAATCAGATATATTACAGCCTGTAAATGAGTGGTTTGCAAGCTAATGTAGGGATGTTCATAAGTATAGTAACCTGTACAACCATAAGGAGATAATCAAAATTTAAGGGTTTGGAATAACCCATTTTTCTAATTTTTTTGCTAAAAACGGGGTAATTCTTGTTGGCAATTTGGCCTGATTTTTTCCAAAAAATCAGGCCAAATTGGATCTAACTCTGATGATAATCCTGGGTTTTCAACCCAAGGCTTTTGATATTTAACTCCCGAAAATCGGGACGGGCTGCTCTGCGGTTATCTTCTCTTGCTTCTGAATATGCCTAATTTAAATGCATAATCTCTGCTGCCTGTCCCAACCGATTTGCTAGAATATGATCCTCTAATAATGCATTTTCAAACTGACGTACACTATGTTTGCCACTGCACTTAACTTTAATATGCGCGACGCAAGATTTGAATTCTCCAAAACAATTATTTCTAGATACCAGATCGGGAACGAGTCCAGCACTTATTAACATGGATTCTACACTTGGATTCGCACCAGATATATACACTTGTATTCCTTTCTGATGCCAGTCTTTGATCACCTGCTCTAATGTCATCAATCCACTTTGATCGAGAAATGGAACACTCTTCATTCTTATAATAACCATTAGCTTATTTTCCAACACACTGCTTAGAGTTCTATACTGATCTGCAAAGCCAAAGAATAATGGACCGTCCAAATTCTGAACGTGTATAGACTTCGCAAGCTCAGTGTCTATCTCACCATTCTTTATCAACTTATCTAGGGTCAACTCTGTGGTGGATTGCTTCATCCCTTTTACTAATTGACCTATAAATAATAGACAAGCCAAAATAAAACCAGCAGCTACGGCATTAAGTAGATTATTAAAAATAGTAAATAACAGTACAATCATCCAGACAATCGCATCTGGACGAGGTACTTTAAATAGTGTTTTGATCGCTTTAAAATCAACGATACTAATCCCCGTAGTAATTAATATACTTGCCAGTACTGCCATAGGGATCATTTCAATATAGTCTGCCACACCTACTATAATTATTAATAAAAATACTCCTTTCAATAGGCCAGAAAACCTGGTCATCCCTCCAGCCTTTATATTGGTGACAGTGCCAACCGTAGCGCCAGCACCAGGTATGCCACCGAGCAAACCCGTAATGATATTTCCAAGGCCCTGACCGATAACTGTCTTTCGACTATTATGCTTTGCTTTTGTGAGATTATCTGCTACCACCGAGGTCAATAAAGAATCTATTACGCCTAATCCACCGATCATAATAGCTGGTGCTACCATTGTTTGAAGATCCAACCATTGTAATGAGAACAACTCCATTACATGTAACTGTGGCAAAGCTCTCGGAATACTGCCGATGACAGGTACCTCCATATCAAAAATTATCGATATCCCAGTGCAGCCAACTAATGCTACTAATATAGAAGGTATTTTTTTAGTAATTTTCGGCAAGAGATATATAACCACTAGAGTCAGTAAACCTAATGTTAAGGCATCCAAATTTATATTCGCTAATGGAGACTCTATCTTACTCATAATATTCAAAAAACCCTTAGGGGAAGTGTGTCCTAAGAATGGAAACATTTGCATAGAGATAATGATAATTCCTATTCCTGTCATAAAACTAGAGACAACAGGATGAGGCATAAATTTTACAAATTTGCCAAAATCTAATAATCCAAATACCAATTCAAAAATCCCTGCTAGTACAAAAGTTCCTATGATTAGTGGCAGGGCATTTTCTAAGGAACTATTAGCAGTGATTCCTAAAGAAACCACCGTGGCTGCTACTACCGTCATAGGTCCTGTTGGATCAGAAATAAGCGTTCTCGTGCCTCCAATCAATCCTGCTACTATTGCAAGTATAATGGCTGTATATATACCCGCTTGCGCACCCATCCCCGATTGCACACCGAATGCTAGACCCATAGGGAGCCCAACAATCGCTGCGAGTAATCCACCACTCAAGTCGTTCTTAATGCTATCTTTTGTGACACCAAATTTATTTCTCATAAAGGATATTCAAATTTCAACTATTCAAAAAAATGGCCTAACAAAGTCTGTTGCTAGGCCATATGCACATTTCGTTTAAGATAATTATTATTTAACCCTTGGATCGGTTGGATTAATCAACTAGTTCAATTTCTATTTTAGCATCTATTTTCAACTTCTTTCCACTTGATCGTACCTCTCTAAGTATCTCTACTAATCTTTCTTTTTCAGCAAGCAACTGCTCTAGTCTACCACTATCCCGATGACATGGATCTTCCTCATTTCCTTCCGTGGTCTTTAGCATTTGTATTTTGTGAAAGTTGATTTTCTTATCCAATATCGTATGTAATATATCAGATGCCTCAGAAGGTGTAAACATTCCTTCAATAAGCTTAATGTTTTGGATTTTTACTTCTGGAGTATCAAGCACTGCATTCATAATTACTTTATTTAGATGATTAGTTAAATTATTTATTTCATTATTTCTAACGCAAAGTTGCACATTATTATCCATAAGTATACATTTATAGTTTATATAATAAACATAAACTATACTTTATGAATTATACCCTACATCAGCTCGCGATTTACAAGAAAGTAGCTGATTTACAAAGTGTTACGAAGGCTTCAAGAGAACTTTATTTATCACAGCCTGCTATCTCTATACAGCTAAAAAAATTTCAAGATCAGTTCACACAGCCCTTATTTGAGGTCATTGGGCGTCAATTATATATTACAGATTTCGGAAAAGAGGTAGCATTATCTATTGAGAAGATACTTCATGAGGTAGATTCACTCAATATGAAAACGCTTACATTTAATGGACAATTAGCGGGCAAACTAAAGATCGCCTTAGTCTCCACCGCCAAATATGTAATGCCTTACTTCCTCACAGATTTTATTCGAACTAATCAAGGTGTAACATTAGCAATGGATGTGACCAACAAGAGTAGTGTGATAGAAAGTCTCGAAAATAACCTAGTTGATTTTGCGCTGGTTTCCGTACTGCCAGAAAATCTCAAAGTGAATAGTATAAAACTAATGCAAAACAAGCTCTATCTAACTGCAGGCCGACAACACAAACCGACGAAAAGCAACATTACCAAGAAAGGAATTTCCGCACTCCCTATGCTCTACCGAGAGTACGGATCCGCCACTAGGCAGGCTATGGAAAACTATATCACCTCTCTTGGCATCACTGTGGACATGCGTCTCGAACTTACAAGTAATGAGGCCATCAAGCAAGCAGTCATAGCAGGGCTTGGCTACTCCATCATGCCACTAATTGGTGTCAAGAACGAACTCGAATCTAGTGATATTCAGATCATTCCTGCTAAGGGTTTGCCTATCATTACCAACTGGAATCTAATTTGGTTAAAGTCCAAAAAACTTTCTGTCATAGCAGAGTCTTACATCACCTATTTACAAGAAAATAATAAGAAGATTATTGCGCAATCCTTCGAATGGTTTGAGAAGTACTAATTTAATTTTAACCAGTATATTTATTTGCGCGGCCCACCTGACAGCTCAGGCTTAGGTTACATGCCAGGCTAAAACTGTCATGAGGCGCTATGTATCGGGTTTGCCACTTAGCCTATTCTTGCTAAAGGGCACTAAATTTAGCTCGCATTCCATATCGCTAACCCAAAAAAGTGGCGTCCGTTCTCAAAATTGGTAATTTATCAAATAAGAAATCTGTGAATTACTGCATTTAATGGTAATTTTAATTCTTAAAATTAGCTTCTATATTCAGTAATATTAAACATATTCACAATATCAATATGGAATTCACGAACACCTTTGATCATTTTCGCCGAAAGAAACGGGTAGATATTAAATCCAAATCTCACACTGACATATTTTTTAAAATAAATTTGGATCAATATGGTCCTTATCTTTCTGTAGTCGATAAAGTCGGCGAAGTTGTAGAGGTCAACTATCTAACATATAGCAGCACCACTAGAAATTTACTACGCTCACTAGAGCAGATACACGAAAAAAATAGTTTCGTTATTGATTGGGAAAAATCAAGTGGTGAGATTTATCTTTCTGAGCACTCCTACCTATTGGATCAGCTCAGGAAAGTTGATAATCTAGTAGACCACAATAATAAACCTATCTATTTTGATAAAGGTGTGGGGCATATACGCGTAAGTCTTGAAGAAGAAAAGCAAGATGGCAACTTAGCAACTAAAACTGTCTTTTGGAAAGCTTCAGGTGTAATTATTAAGGACGCAAAGATGTATACTGATTACATTATTTTGACGGAAGATACCGTACTGACAGATGAGAAAATAATAGAGATACAACCCCTTGGCAATGGCTTTACAAATCTTGGGTTCTTTAATAACACCATAAAAAATGAAGATTTAGTAATTTACTTTTCTCTATTGTTTTCCTATTTGGATAACGTAGAATTAATATTTCAAGACTATAAGGTTAGGAACAGCGAAGATCGGGTCTATGCAAATCCAGCATTGATATTTGAAAAAGTGGACACGGACAGTGCGCTTTTTATGCGTGTAGGTCAAATACTACCTGATATGGATATCAGTGTTTTAGAGCAATTTGATTTATTCAAATATGGTGAAATAAACGATCTTGAAAAAGAAATTGTTGTCAAGTTCGTAGAGCAGGAACCTATAACAGAAGTAATCACTGAAGTCAGAAAACTACTTCGAAAGCATACGCCTCGCCGTAAAAAGTTGGAAAGCTTGGAAGTAGTAGTCGAAGATGATTTATTTATTATTCCAAAAGAAATAGCGAGTGAATTTATCTACAACGAATTACCAAACTTGTTGCTAAAGTATGAAGTATACGGGGCAGATAAACTTAAGTCCTACAAGATTTCTGCCGTCGCTCCCACTTTAAATATGAGCTTATCTTCTGGAATTGATTTTCTAGAAGGAGATGTAGAGTTAGATTTTGATGGAGAGAAAATCAATTTATTCGATGCCATCCAACAATTTAAAAAGAACAATTATGTACGCCTAAGTAATGGTAATAATGCACTGCTCAATGCGAGCTATTTGCAAAAGCTAGAGCGCATCTTTAAAAAGAAAGGTAAGAAAGTACAAGTTAGTTTTTTCGACCTTCCACTCGTAGAAGAAATCATAGAGGCAAAGGTAAGCTCAGATGCTTTTGCAAAATCCCGTTCCATCTTTGAAGGATTCAACGATATTGCAAATAAACGTTATAAATTTCCAAAGATAAACGCAGATCTAAGACCTTATCAGAAAGATGGATTTAAGTGGTTAAAATATTTGCATGACAACAAACTTGGAGGCTGCCTTGCGGATGATATGGGTCTTGGTAAAACCTTGCAGGCGCTCGCTATCTTAGCAGCAGACTATCCAGCTGAAAAGAAATCTACTTTAATTGTGATGCCACGAAGTTTACTGTTTAACTGGAGAAAAGAAGTAGAAAAATTCACTCCTCAAATCTCTACTTATACTTTCTATGGCAATACGCGAGACATCAAAGATGCACGGAAAGCAAATCTTATCTTCACTACTTATGCGATCATGCGCATAGAAATAGAGAAGTTTAAGGAAGAAACATTTCACTATGTTATCTTAGACGAGTCTCAAAATATAAAGAATATTCAGGCACAGACTACCAAAGCTGCCATGCTACTCCATGCTGACCACCGCTTGGCATTGAGTGGAACACCTATAGAGAATCACTTGGGAGAGCTATATTCTCTATTTCGTTTTCTCAATCCTGCTATGTTTGGAACGGTGCAGAATTTTAATAAAAATTACTTGCAGCCTATTCAGAAAAATAATGATAAAGTTGCTATTCATCAATTACGCAAAAAGATATACCCATTTATACTTCGACGTCTGAAGAAAGATGTGCTTAAAGATTTACCAGATAAAATGGAGCAAACCTTATTTATAGAGATGTCTACTGCACAAAAGAAACTTTATGAAGATAGACGCTCATTTTACAAAGCAGCTATTGAAAGCTCCATTGCCAGTAGGGGACTTAAGCAATCTCGGTTCTTCATTTTTCAAGCCTTAAGTGAGCTAAGACAAATAGCCTCAACACCAGAGCGATATAGTGACGGCAAGATTATTTCTCCAAAGCGAGAACTACTAGAAAGCCAACTACTGGATACAATCGCTAACGGGCATAAAGCCTTGATCTTTGTAAACTTCTTAGCAGGAATAGAACTTATCGGTGAACAGCTAGAAAGTATGGGCATTGATTTTGTCAGTATGACTGGCGCCACACGTGACAGACAAGGACTAGTGGAACGGTTCCAAACCGATCCTAGCTGTAGTGTATTTCTCATGACGCTTAAGACTGGAGGTACTGGACTAAACCTAACAGCCGCCGATACTATATTCATATTTGATCCTTGGTGGAATGTCGCTGCTGAGAATCAGGCCATAGATAGAGCACACCGCTTTGGACAAACAAATAAAGTGCTAGCCTATAAAATGATCACCCAGGGTACGATTGAGGAAAAAATACTAAAACTACAACAGCTCAAAAAGGAACTATTTGACAATGTTATATCTGCCGATGGTGCTGCTCTAAAATCCATGACGAAGGAGGATATTGATTATATATTAGGTTAAAAAAATTGCAAGAGAAATCATGATAGACATTCATCTCGAAGATCGCATATACAGACATAATTATTTAATTGAAATATTTGAAAATGAATTTACAAAAGCTTTACTAAATAGCTATGTTAGTAAATGGATTAAGAATTTTATCTTATCACATTTAGAATTATGTATAGCGGAAGAAATACCTGATCACGTCTTAAAAGCTGTAGCTGGAAAGGGTTATAATATAAAAAAGCAAATGCTCTTAGAAATAGCATCTGTGCCTTTTACAACCCAGAAGTTATTTAATGCTTATCGAGAGTATCTTCCAGAAAAGGTTAAATCACTGATGGATGAGCTAATCTGGTGTGCATCATTATCATTCGAAGAAGCGGAAAAATTTACAAACGAAAAAATCTATAATAAACATAAGCAAGCAAATGGTATCTATTACCAGACAAACGAATTTGAGCTTAAAAATGAATATAACTTTTTCATTACATTTATTAATAGAACTTATTACTATCAAGAGTTAGATCTTAATGACTATTTTGTAACACTACCTGCTGCCCTTAGAGTTGTGCTAAGCTACTATTATAAAGCGCCTAAAAACGCTACCTTTCATCCTATTGATAAATTAGAAAAAACCAAACATACTTATTCATCTGAAGCCAATATACATTCGGAAATAAGTAAAGCGCTAGCATATCGAAATCAAAATCTAATAAAAACCAGTACAAAAGGAAAAGTAGTAGCAAGTACCTTAGGAAAAATGCAGCGAGCCACTGCTCTAGAGGAGTTTTATCCAGACTCTAAAAACAAAATGCTGAAAGCCGTCAAAACAAATCTGCTAGCAGGGATGCTAATTAAATACCCAAGCGGAGCTAACCTGCCCACTGCAATGCATGAGTTCATCAAGCTTCTATTTAATAAACAATATCGAAATACTTATAATTGCACTGATGGAATTCTTAACCATCTAAGAGGGATTGGGAGAATAGATGAATTTTATATTCAGGATAGCGAACTTACCATAATTACAATTTTTAAAAAGTTACCGATAGAGGAATGGATAAGTGCGAGAAATTTGCAGGATTATGCCAAGTATAATTTTTACGATCTTACTCCAATTCGTAAAAGTCACGCCAACGAAAAGCTATACTATCCTATAAAAGAAGAGGATAGAAAACAATCATATAATGATAAAAAATTTATATCCCGAATACCTTTTCTTGACGTTATTATATCGCCATATCTTTTTGGCAATTGCTTCCTATTTGCCGCATTCGGTCTTATGGATCTAGCATATAATATACCCGACTTGAGCACCCCAGGCACATCTGGCTATTCCCCTTACGACGAGCTAAAATACATAAAACTAAACAAGCTTGGCGCCTATGTGCTTGGTATTTCAGACACTTATGAGGCGTCCGAAAACGTTTCTAAGTCAAGTATAGAGTTGTCCGATAAGTCCTTGACTATAGTTATAGATGAAGCTGATCATACTGCTCCCATTTTACTGAGGCCTTATGCGCAACGCGCTAGTCCAAATCGGTATAAAACTAGTTTTTCATATTTCCTAAGTTTTGTCAGTGATAAAAAAACGCTGGAGGATAAAATAACGCTATTTAAGCAAACCGTAAAAGCGGATATTCCCGAAAATTGGAATCAATTCTTTGATGATTTGCGCAAAAAGATAGATCCTGTAAAAAAATTGTTTGGCTATAATATTTTTCAAATTCCGCCGAACAATAAAGATTTGATGGGACTAATAGCTAAGGATGCCACCCTCCAGAAGTTATGTCTGAAAGCGGAAGGTTATCATATTATTATCAAAAATAGCGACCTGAATAAATTTAAAAATAGACTACAAGAATTTGGCTATTTGATGACTTAATAAAACGAAAGGTTCGTGTAAATGCTCAGACTCACTTTTTTCCAAGTCCTGTAGAGCTGTCCCGCTTTTTTGCGGGGGACGAAATACACATCTCATCTTTATCTCCATTTTGACATTAGTGCCTAATAGCGGGTGGTCATAATAAATTATTTCGGATGAGACTTTTGTCTATTAGAAATTCAGTGATGCCTGATCTTCAGTTAATTGAAAAAAGTAAAAATAGCGCTGAAAGGAACATTTTTGGTTTTGTTTGATATCAGAATGGACTCAATTCTAATCATTCAAATATCTTCTGGACTAGCGCTGCGTAGTAGTGCAGCCTACGAGATTGGATGGTGCGCTGGCTGGCTGCAGACCGAAGGGCCGAGCTGGCAAGCGAGCTACGGATGCATAGCGACCGCTGACATTCGCCCTATTGCGAAACGTCAGTGGTAGGCCCCAAATTCTCGCAATAAAATAATTCTGCTCGACTAGCTAAACAAAATGTTTGTTCGTATCTTTATATGTTCAAAGAAGCTTCCTATGAAATTTAGACTTGACTCCCCTTTTACACCTACTGGAGATCAGCCGAAAGCGATCGAAAAATTAGTGGCTGGCATCGAACATGGTGATCAGGCTCAGGTGTTGCTCGGGGTCACGGGTAGTGGGAAGACCTTCACGATGGCGAATGTAATACAGGAGCGGAATACGCCGACCTTGATACTGACCCACAACAAAACCTTGACAGCACAACTGTATGCTGAGTTTAAAGATTTCTTCCCAGACAATGCGGTGGAATATTTCGTCTCCTACTACGATTATTATCAACCTGAGGCGTACGTGTCTAGCAGCGATACTTTTATCGAAAAGGACTTATCCATAAATGAGGAAGTGGAAAAGCTGCGCCTTCGTGCAACTTCTTCCTTACTTTCTGGTCGTCGAGATATTATCATCGTAGCATCTGTATCCTGTATTTTTGGTATGGGGAATCCTGAGGATTACAAGGAGGGAATCATCCGTATACATAAGGGTCAAGTGGTGAGTAGAAATACTTTTCTCTATCAGCTGGTGCAAAGTTTATACTCTCGGACTACGGCTGAATTTAAACGTGCAACATTTCGGGTACGTGGAGATACGATTGACATCAATTTGCCTTATGTGGATTATGGATATCGGATTACTTTTTTTGGAGACGAGATAGAGTCAATTGATCGCCTAGAAATAGAAAGCGGGAAGCGTATAGAATCGATGGAAAACGCGGCAATTTTTCCTGCAACATTATATGTAGCACCTAAAGACCGTATACATCAGATCATCCATCAGATACAAGACGAGCTCAATGAACAGCAACAGTATTTCGAGAAGGAGCGTAAATTTGTAGAAGCAAGGCGGGTGTATGAACGCATCAATTTTGATATAGAAATGATGAAAGAGTTAGGCTACTGCAATGGTGTAGAAAACTACTCTCGATTTTTTGATGGACGTAGACCGGGCACGCGACCATTCTGTTTACTTGATTATTTTCCAGAAGACTATCTCATGTTTTTGGATGAGAGCCACGTGACTGTTCCACAAGTCAGAGGGATGTGGGGAGGTGACAGGCAGCGTAAACTTAATCTGGTAAATTTTGGATTTAGGTTGCCTTCTGCGATGGATAACAGACCGCTAAATTTTACAGAGTTTGAGGCACTCACAAATCAAGTCATATATGTTAGCGCTACTCCTGGTGATTACGAACTCGAGCGTACGGGAGGAGAAATTGTAGAGCAACTCATACGCCCCACCGGTATTCTAGATCCCCCGATAGAGGTGCGACCAAGTATCAACCAGATTGATGATTTGCTAGAAGAAATAGATCAGCGCATAAAAGCGGATGAACGTGTATTGGTCACGACGCTAACGAAACGTATGGCTGAAGAGCTTGCTAAATATATGGCGCGGCTCAATCTCAAAGTACAGTATATACACTCGGAGGTAGATACGATGGATAGGGTAGAAATTCTACGTGATCTGCGGTTAGGAACCTTTGATGTATTGATAGGTGTGAACCTTTTGAGAGAGGGTTTAGATTTACCAGAGGTATCATTGGTAGCTATCATAGATGCAGATAAGGAAGGGTTTCTGCGAAATAATAAATCGCTTACCCAGACTGCTGGTCGTGCTGCCAGAAATATAAATGGTCTAGTCATCATGTATGCAGATAAGGTGACGGGTTCAATGCAGTTTGCTATAGACGAAACTAGCCGCAGACGATCTATCCAGCAAGAATATAATGATAAGCATGGCATCATACCTGTAAATATTAAAAAGTCCAAAGAAGATATTTGGAATAAAAAATCTATTCTCGATATTCGCGGAGTAGAGAAAAAAGCGTACGTGGAGCCAGACACTTTAGATATCGCAGCCGATCCACTGATCCAGTATATGAACCGTGATCAACTGGAAAAACTAATTACGGAGACTACTAGGAAAATGCAAAAAGCCGCAAAAGAGTTGGATTTTATCACAGCTGCGCAATATAGGGATGAGATTACTGCGCTGAAGAAAAAGCTAAAGGAATCTATAAATGTGTAGGAGTTCCCAAAATTAGATTATCCATATATTTACAGGAAAATAAATCTAAATGTAACTGCACAGCTATACCAAACGACTATCCTTCTTAGTGCTGATTAATTTTTGCTGATAATTATCATTAAAGGTAAAACGTGCACTCACGAAAGCGATAGCTACAAATACGATAATCAACATAAATATCTTGGGATAGCCATAAGACTCAGCAACATACCCCATAATAATTGGACCTATCAAAAATCCTAGATAGCCAGTACCTGCAACTGTCGCAACTCCATCAGATGGATTGACGCCTTCAATCCGTGAAGACAATCTGTATATTTCTGGCACTATTCCCGCCACTCCAAAACCCATTAAACTGAATCCAAAAAGTGCAGTTAGTAAGCCTCCCGCTAATACTAGAATAATCCCCAATACCACAATTACTAGACTTGCCTGTATGACAACTTTACTTCCATAAGTATCACTTAAGGGATCCATAATAAAGCGACCTACTGCCATAAAAAGGGAAAACATGGCTAGACCATATCCTATCCATAAGTCTGGCGCCTTAATCTCTTCGCTCATATATAGGGTACACCAGTCCATGACTGCACCTTCTGTCATCATTACTAAAAGTCCAATGACGGCAAAGCCCAGCAGCGTTTTATTTTGCAAACTGTGTGTGCCTGACTTTACCTCTATGGCAGCTTCACTTTTTTCAAGTCTAAGAGAACCAAAGAAAACTAAGTGTAAAATCAATGCAATACAAGCCAATAAAAACATGTGAACAAATGGAAAGGTAATGTAGTACATCATAAGCGAACCGAGACTTGCTCCGATAAAAAAGCCAAGGCTCCAAAAGCCGTGACAAGCAGACATAAAGCGTTGCCTATCTTTTTTTTCTATCAATGCGGCTAAGCCGTTCATACCCACATCCATAGATCCAGCAAATGCGCCAGTAATAAATAAAATTATGCATAACTGATATAATTCTGTAGACAACACGGCACCTATTATCAGCGTAATATACCCGATAGTGCTAAAAAAAGTGTACCGTCCTTCACCATATTTCTTTATCAGTTTGGAGGAGAAAGAGAGAGACGTGACTGCGCCTACCGCCATAGAGAAAAAAGCATAACCTAATTGTGATTCTGTAATCTGAAGCTTTTCTAAAATATATGGTGTGTATAATAACCATGTACTTAGCATTAAGCTATTGATAATAAACGGTAAGGCTACCCCAAAATATCTTTTTTGTAAGAAAATACTTAATCCCTTCATATAAATCTTGAACGCCGTCAATACTGATACAGTAATCATACAACGCAATAGGCTGCAAAAGTATGTTACGCTTAACTATTATTTAAGGTAATATATAGAATGATGGTAGCCATAAACCACTATTTCTTATACCACTTAGAAAGCATTTTTTCGCTCAATTTATTTTGAGGCGTATAGTCTTTGTACATTCTATCCTTACCGGCAAATTCATGAGGATACCACTTCCAGATAAATCCGCCAGCCCAGTAATCTTTATTCCAAAAAACCTGGTGAGCGGCTGTAAACGCGTTAGCTTGCGCTTGCTCATCATATTCTAATATACTTCTGTCCTTTTCCAAGATCCAAGTTTTACCAGCACAGCCCTTTACGGACATATATCCATATTCTGTGAATAAGATCGGCACGTTCAACTTATCAGAGAACCCTCTTAGCTCTTTCTCTATTGGGCGCCAGGCATCATGGAGTTCTTCTACGCTAGGGACGGCGGTATCAGTCAGAGGAAAATACGCATCCACACCAATATAGTCTAGCTTATCCCAAAAACGGATTTGGTGATACTCATCCCAGTTTGCCGCATAGGTTAATTTACCTTTGTAGACATCCTTTATTTTATCTATGAGTTTCTCCCAAAAGGTAGGACGACTAATAGTGCTTGCTTTAAATTCTGTGCCGATACAAAATATTTCTACATTGTGCTTTGCTGCCAATTCCGCAAAAGTCATAATATAATTCTCATAATCCTTCTCCCATAACAACCATTCGGCTTCCGATTTATAACTAATGGCACCCGTCCAACTACTAGGTACATATACTTGTGGTTTTAAGAGCACTTTCATGCCCTCTTCATGTGCTATAGAAATGGAGACATCGGCACCTGCTGCAGTCTCTCCCCACCATTGCCAGTTGCTAATACCGAATCTGACCGTAGGTTCATCAATACGTGTATATGCATAAGGTACTATGCCTACCCAACTGATATGGATATCTTTCATAGCATCAAAGGGGCTGGATTTTATATCAAATTTATCAGGCGGAGCTACCATAGTCATCCCATCTATCTTTACGGTTTGGTTAGAAATAGGGTGATTCTCCGTAGATTCTGGTTTCTGACAACTCACATGAGTTAAAAATGCTAGAAATAGACAATTAAATAGGACAAATGGATGAAATCGATGTTGCATCATGCTGTATAAAACCTTAAAAGCAAAGCATTTGTTGGGAATATGGCAAAAAACAATAGAGTAGAGGATTCTAAATTACTATATTAGCAATTATAGTGTCTATATTTAACAATATAATAATTATTATCTAAATTTGATAAAATATTTGCCTCAAACCTCCATATATTTTATCTTTGTCATAAATTATGTTGAAAGCAACATAGACATATTGTAAGGTGATGAAATTGGCAGACATGCCCTCTTGTCTCGAGGGTGGAGGTCACGGTAAAAACAAGGTATAACGAGCTGCTTCGGCACTCTAGGGTGGACCACTCAATTTGTACTTTTGCTAACCGCTCCGTGGAGGTTCGAATCCTTCTCTTACAGCAAATTAAAAGTCCTCAACAGCAGTAGTGCTGTTGGGGATTTTTTAGTTCAGAAGCTATTCACCGCAAATATGCGGAGATTGAAAACTCTAGTTCGACGCATAGCTCAGTTGAAATTTATTCTCCTACTCATTATTATCCCACACAACAAAATACTATTTCAAATCTTACGTTATAAAATAATCTGTAGTATTATATATAGACAAAGAAACTAAAGAGCAAGCAGCCCTAGTTGGTTTTTTCATACAATTCCTTGTCAGGTTTAATTAATAGTGAGTAGTACAAATATTATTTAAAATGGGGCTGCTGTTTTTTCTTTCCTATCTCTTCCACTTCTTTTTCAATTCTTCCAAACGCGCTATTTTTTGACATTTGCGATCGCGAATGCTAATATCTGTATGATAATTATGATTGGTCAAGAACGCGATCTGTAGTGTATCCCACTCTTCTATATTGGAAACTATACCCATTTCTTCTAATTCTTGATAAAGGAAATTCCCAATAGTATAAAAATCGTCTCGACCTAAATAGTCTAAATCCGCATCGCAAATAATGCGTTCCAATTGATTTTGTGGCGATTGTGGAATCTTAGTCGCCATTATCATACCAGCGACTTGCTCTATTTGATCTTTTGAGTAATGGTATTGTGGTAAAATGTCTCTAGCTATTTGCGCACCCCGTTCTTCATGTTCTTGGAGAACATCTAGAAATCCAGCATCATGCAGTACAGCAGCAGTAAATAAAAGTGTTTTATCTATTTCGCTTAATCCTATCTCTCGTGCCCTGGCTTCGCATACACGAAGCACATCTCTAGTATGAAAAACACTATGATAATAAAGCTTTTCAGATAAGCCTTCCTCTAAGCGTTTAAGCACGGCCTTCTTTAAGCTATCGTAATTCATATTACACTATTGTGGTATATATACACCAGAAGCCATAAATTTTAGTTCTTCTTTAGGAGCTACAATTTGCGAAATTTCTTCTTCGCTCAATCCTTCATCTTCCGCGTAATGCCTAAGGTCTTCTACACTAGTTTCATCTTTAAAAGCATATCCATTCATGATCACTTCCTTACCTGCAAGATCCAATGGCATAAAAAAACCATAATCTTTAAATTTAACAAACATCTCGTCTCCATTTTCTGAGACAATATTCATCCAACAACCTTTCTTCTGACAAACAGATTCCACTTTTCCTTTTACAGAAACAGCCATACTATCTTGAGTATTCATTTCTCTAGCCAGATCTGAAAGCTCCATATATTTTTTTGGTTTAAATTTATCGCCATAAAACCCATCCGCTGCCGCTTTTGGACCACTGCATGCTGCTATAAGCAAAGCAAAGACTACAAACATTAAATTCTTCATAATTTTATTCTTTATGTAAATCCTAAATAAATATTAAAATTGGTCAATTAAGTTTCGATCCACAATATAGTTACTTTTTACAAGTTATAATTTCACTTTACGGAACAATTTCTATCTCTATATTATAATACTTCAACTATAAGATAATAGCCTTACTCAAATAATTTTCGGAACACCTTTATCCGCGATATTTTATTACTAACAAAATCCTCATCGCATGAAAAATTTATTGAGCTGCATTATTCTTATAACTTTTACTGCAGGTATAAAAGCGCAATGTCTAGATGGCAATTGTTACAATGGCAATGGCACATATCTTTACAAAAGTGGAGCCGAATATACGGGTACTTTTAAAGAAGGTAAAATCAATGGTCAAGGTACTTTAGTTTTTAGCAATGGCAACTCCTATACAGGTTTTTGGATAGATGACTATAGAGAAGGTAAAGGTAACTTAGTCTTTACCGATGGAGGATATTATACAGGTTCATTCAAAAAAAGCCAATTCAATGGATACGGAGAATTCAATTACCCAAATGGAGATTTGTATAAAGGAGAATGGGAAAAAAACCTACCTGAAGGCAATGGCGAGTATAGTTTTGCAAGTGGCGATCAATACCAAGGCCAGCTCAAAGGAGGCAAATTTCATGGAGATGGTACCATGTATTATGCTTCTGGTAGTAAATATGTAGGTCAATGGGCTCACAATAAAAAAGAAGGAGCAGGAAAAGTAGTTAATACTAATGGCATCGCACAAGCTGGTCATTGGATAGCAGGTGAACTAGTCAATACCGATATGCATAAAGAGGAGTTAGACCAACCAAAAGAACAAGGTTTTATCCAACCCACCAAACACACGCCTACTATCACAAATAAGCCTTCCCCAAAAAAGAACCTAAAAGATTGTAATAAGGGCTACTGCAATAGAGAACAAGGCCAATACATATATCGTGATGGTACCCGTTATCTAGGTGACTTCCAAGCAGGAAAACCAAGAGGGAAAGGTACCGTCTTTTATGCTAATGGAGATAAATATGTAGGCGCTTGGGATACCAATAGGCCACATGGTGACGGGGTACTCTACTTTAAAAACGGTAGAGTTCTACAAGCAAAATGGAAAGATGGAAATGTCATCAAGCAAGTCGACACGCTTAAAGATATGCCAGAGGAGGTTATAGAGATTGATAGCAATAATGAAGTAAAAATATGGTCTGTTATAGTTGGTGTTTCCCGCTATACTCATATGCCTACACTAAAGTATACTGATGATGACGCTTATCAGCTATATGCTTTTCTCAAAAGCCCTGAAGGTGGAGCAGTACCCGACAATCAGATTACGGTATTGATTGACGAAGACGCTAATCGAGACCAGATCATCCGAACTATGAAAAGAAAATTTCATAAAGCAGATGCCAATGATGTAATCATATTTTATTTCTCAGGACATGGATATGATGGTTCATTTATTCCTTCTGACTTTGATGGAACAAAAAATTTACTCAGCCATCAAGATATTATTCGCATTCTAGAGGCAAGTAAAGCTAAGCACAAAGTCGTCTTCGCTGATGCTTGCCATTCAGGAAGCCTTGACCAAAATAATACCCTTGCTGTAAAGTCCCCCTATTCACGCAAATTATCAGATTATTATAATCAGTTTAACGATTCCAGAGGAGGACTGGCACTGCTTCTTAGCTCGAAGCAAACAGAATATTCCTTAGAAGATCATGGATTACGCCAAGGTGTATTTAGCCATTATCTAATGAGAGGTTTAAAAGGAGAAGCCAATTCCAATAATGATCATACCGTTAGTATTAATGAACTTTATGAATACGTACATCACAACGTCACTAGATATACAGGTAATATTCAAACGCCCAATATTTCAGGGTCTTATGACAAGAATATGCCCGTAGCTATGATCAGATAAATCAAGTCCATATTTAGGTTCGGTAATAGATATAGTACCTTATTGTAAGGTGGACAGAAGTGCTATTATCTGTCGTGAGTTGCGCAACAAGCGTTTCGTTTAGAATTTTTAAGAGCGGTAATCTCCCCCCGAGATTACCGTTTTTTTCTATCTTCACGCTTTATTTATTTCCATTACAAGCCGAACCCATGCCGTATAATAATCTAACCTATCCTTTCCCTAAGCGATACATATAATTAATAGAACATATTTGTTTTAAGTCTATTATAGGCATAACTTATGTATTAGTAATAGCAATTATATAACAACATATATCCTCCCATAGATGAAGTTTCCCCATATCTTAACTCTTGTAATTTTTGTGCTTAACATACAGCTTCTCTGTGCTCAGTGTGTCTCGGGCGACTGCCAAAACGGCTTAGGGAAATATCAATATCCAAGTGGTGCGATGTACGAAGGGAATTTTTTTAATGGAGAAGTGCATGGTAAAGGCACCTGTTACTACACGGACGGCAGTATCTACGAAGGTCATTGGAAAAATAGATACCCACATGGTCATGGCTCCAAGTTATATGCCGACAAGGAAATGTGGACGGGTAAGTGGAACAAAGGAAAGCCCGTAAATAAAAATGGAAAATATTTTGAAGAATCATTCATCAGTAAAGGCGCTCTTGGGTATGATGGTACTGATATACAGTTCGGCTGTATCAAAGGTAATTGTATCAGCGGCATAGGCACTTATGCTTATGCAGATGGGAGCAAGTATGAAGGTCAATTTCAGGAAGGCAAGCGTCATGGATGGGGTTCATTTTATTATCACAATGGAGACAAATACGTAGGAGATTTCAATCAAAATTTTGAAGATGGCTATGGTACTATTTATTATAAAAATGGAAAATTAGCGAAAGGTACTTGGTACAAAGGAGAGCACCTCGGCGACAGACTAGTATCCAAAGGCAATAGTGGATGTGTCCAAGGTGATTGCCTTGCTGGCAATGGAAAATTTATCTATAAAGATGGATCCATGACTTACGAAGGAGCCTTTCAAGATGGTCTTCCAAACGGTATGGGAAAGTGCATCTATGGCAATGGAGAAATATATGAAGGCGAGTGGAAAGCAGGCGGGTTCAATGGTAAAGGTACATTGCACTTAAACGATGGCACCAAGATCAGTGGTCTCTGGCTCAATGGTACATTAGTCAATACCATCACTGAAAATACACCCGTTGTGCCACAAAGCGCAGCAGCCAATGAGCCTCAAGTTTGGGCAGTCGTAATCGGCGTTTCTTCTTATGAGCATATGCACACGCTTAAGTATTCGGATGATGATGCATACAAGATTTATGCTTTCCTCAAAAGTCCAGAAGGTGGATCTTTGAAAGACAGTAATATAAAGGTGCTAGTGGATGATACGGCCACTAGAGACAATATTTTAGATGCTTTATCCAATACATTTTCTAAGGCAGGTCCCAATGATTTGGTCATGATGTATTTTTCAGGCCATGGTCTAAAAGGTTCCTTTTTGCCGATCGACTATGATGGTACTAAAAATAAAGTTTTTCACCATGAGATCACAGAAATTTTGGATAAGAGCCCTGCTAAGTTCAAGCTTTGCATTGCCGATGCTTGCCACTCCGGTAGCCTATATTCTGAGAAGGGAAATCAACGTGCCGCCTTTGAGACATACTACAAAGCACTTGCTCAGTCCAAGCCAGGCATGGCATTGATCATGTCCTCCAAGTCTGAAGAAACTTCGCTAGAAAGTAACAATCTTCGACAGGGCGTTTTCAGCCATTTTCTTCTAAAAGGATTAAAAGGTAGAGCGGATAACAACCAAGATCATACGGTGGTGCTTCAAGAACTTTTTGATTACATTTGTCACAATGTGAAGGAGTATACTTCCAAACGGCAGTCGCCGATGATTCGAGGTGACTACGATCCGCAAATGGTAATCTCGGTACAGGAGTAAGATTTTATTTATTGGGAGGATCCCCCAAAAGCACAAAGCCGCTATGAAAAATAATTTTCATAGCGGCTTTGTGCTTTTGGGGTCGGGCTTTCCATGACTCCATTTCATTTCGGCCCTGCGACCCGAAGAAAAAATTCGGGCCTTGGGCATCTCACTCTGGCGAGATTCATTCCTATCCCTATCCCATTGGCATATTAATTCGATTATGTATTTTCGTTATACTTGGGTGCTTCATTAAACCTAAGATCAAATAGCTAGTCTTATTATTAAAGAATCAAATTTGCATTCCGTATTAGATCAAGAAATACTAAGACTTATCGGCACTAAGTCTACCGAGAACCGTGGATACACATTGCTTATGAATACATTTCAAGAACAACTATATCACTTGATTTATCGCATGACAAATCATCATGCTGACACAGATGATATACTACAGAATACATTCATCAAAGTATTTCGTGGAATCAAAAACTTTGAAGGCAACTCAAAACTATCGACTTGGTTATTTCGAATTGCGACCAATGAAGCACTCACATTTTTAAACAAAAAAAAACGGGTAAGTAAACATTCAGATCTACTATTGCAAAACACCATTAGTCGCTCCATTAATTATGAATCATTAGCAAGTGATCAAATAATAGAACATTTGCAAAGTGCACTCAATACGCTACCAGAGAAACAAAAGTTGATTTTCACTATGCGGTATTATAATGAAATGACTTATCAAGAAATATCTGATATACTAGGAACAACTGTTGGGGGACTTAAAGCCAGTTATCACCATGCAGTAAAAAAAATTGAACACCACATTATGAACACAAACATCATATACTAAAATATCATGGATAGCCCTAAAGACATCAAATCAGAATTAGAGGAGATTTCCCCCTTCTTATCGAAGGTAGACAAACCTGCTCCCCCAATTTTAGACCCTGCCTATTTTGAAAATATGCAAGCCGCTATACTTTCAAAAATTGCAGCAAATGATGAGGATAGCAAACCAATCATTAATTTTGAGCCAAATTTCGCGCAAAAAATAACGGCGTATATAACTACTTCCAGACTAGCATATGCTGCAACACTATTAATGCTTGTCTTTGGTATTGCTGGTGACAGCTCCGCTAATCAATTCTTGGCTTGGGAGGGTTCATTTAGCAGCCTGGAAGAAAATGAAATATTGAATTATCTAAGTAGTAATGTAGCAGATATTGATCAAGTGTTATTCGCATTTCTAATAGATACAGATGCATCAGCAGCAGCTTTTCAAGACATCGAAAGCGATGACATAGAATACTTTTTAGACAAAAACCTTTTGGACCTAGAAAGCGAAGAATTAGAATCCTTAATTTATTAAAAGTAAACCAAAATCATGTTTAAATATATACTCATACTCGTACTCAGTATCAGCATTTCTGCAACAGTGTTTTCACAAGACGGAGATGCACATAAATCAGAACGTGTAGAATCTTTAAAAATAGCCTATATCACAAATAAGCTCGAACTCACCCCTCAAGAGTCAGAAAAATTTTGGCCTGTATACAATCAGTATCAAAGAGAGAAAAAAGATTTGAGATCTAATTTCAAAAACAGATCTGACATAAATAAGATGAGTGAAACGGAGGCTGAAAAATTGATAGAAAACAATTTCATCAAAGAGGAAAAGGTACTTGAACTCAAAAAAAATCTCATCATCGAACTCAAAAATGTCCTATCAGCCAAAAAGATCGTAATGCTACACCTAGCAGAAAGAGAGTTTCATCGAGAGCTTATCGGTCGAGTAAAAAATCAGAAACGAAATAGGAACTAAACACTAGAATCACCGCTCTGCATTCTATTCATGTTCAAACAACCATATTTTAAATGACTTATGTATAGATTAGATATAAAAAATCTACATTTGTGAAACGAATCAACTATCATGGAAATACTGCTTACATACATCAACTGGAGTCCTTCACCTGAGATATTATCTCTCGGCCCAGTAACACTGCGTTGGTACAGCATGATGTTTTTAGCGGGTTTCGTGATCGGATTTCAGATCATGAAACGTTTCTTTATTCATGAAAAGCAACCTATAGAATGGCTTGATAGCCTCCTTATATATATAATGATAGGAACTATAGTAGGTGCTCGACTTGGGCACTGCTTGTTCTATGATTGGGACTACTTCGGACAGAGTCTTCCAAATTTTTTGGAAATCTTCATCCCTGTCAGATTCGGAGACAATTGGCCAAGTGATTTTGGAGACTTTAAATTTATAGGCTTTCGAGGATTAGCCAGTCACGGAGGAGCTATAGGCATCATTTTTATGATGTGGCTTTTTTCTAAACGCATTACCAAGCGCTCTATGTTATGGATTCTGGACCGTATAGTTATACCTGTCGCACTCACTGGTATGTTTATCAGATTGGGCAATCTCATGAATTCAGAAATCATCGGAAATGTGACAACTGTACCGTGGGCATTTATCTTTGAGAAAGTCGATGAAAATCCACGTCACCCTGTACAGCTTTACGAATCTATTTGCTACTTATTAATTTTCATAATACTCATGTGGCAATATTGGAAAACTACGGCAAAACACAAGTTAGGCCTTATTTTTGGGACATTTTTGGTGCTATTATGGTCTGTAAGATTCTTATTGGAGTTTTTCAAAAATAGCCAAGGAGGGTTAGAATCAGCTGTTAATAATGTACTTAGTACTGGTCAACTCCTAAGCATTCCGTTTATTATTGTAGGTATATACTTTATCTATAATTCGAAGGATAAATCTGTGACTTAAGCAAACTTTTTACATAACAATTTATTTACAATCAACGTATTATATATAATAAACAGTATTTAAGTAAAATTTAACCATTTGTTAGCTTGATTCTAGCCATCAAATCTAGTATATTTGTTCTCTAGAAGACATTAAACAAACCGCTCCCATTAAAATCGATTTTTTTGAACATATCACGGGTACAATCCTGGTTTGAATTATGAAGCTAATTATACGTCTCGTTGTATTGTCTACTTTGCTGTACTCTTGTTCTAGAGATCAACTTACAGTAAGTGAATACGATACGACCCTTATTGAATATATAGAACGTGTATCCCCTACAGGAGATATAAACGCATTCGTCATGCCTGAAGAGGGCGACTATTCCAAATTTTTACAAGAACCTAAGAATCTTATGACTCCTGCTAAGGTGGAGTTGGGAAAACTTTTGTTTTTTGAAACAGGTCTTGGAGCTGATGCCATTAAGGAAGTTGGGAAATTTACATATTCATGTGGTACTTGTCATGTACCAGCAAAAGGTTTTATGCCCGGGACACTGCAGGGAATCGCGGATGGTGGTATTGGGTTTGGTCTTGATGGCGAATCTCGCGCTAGATTTCATCTATATGAAGAAAATGAATTGGATGCACAGGGTGCTAGACCACTAAGTTTGCTTAATGCTGGGTTTATATCCAATACATCGTGGGCAGGTATGTTTGGTGCAGGCAATATTAATGAAGGTACAGAACATATGTGGGGAGTGAATACTCCTACAGAAATTAATCACCTTGGACTTTCAGGATTAGAGAGTCAAAACATAGAAGGGCTTCATCTTCACCGAATGAAGATTAATAAAGAAATAGCTGACTCTTATGGCTATACAGAAATGTTTGATCAAGCATTCCCTGATTTTCCCGAAGAAGAGCGCTACTCAATTATGACTACTAGTTTCGCCCTCTCTGCATATATTAGGTCTCTTGTACCTAACAGAGCACCATTTCAGAAATGGTTAAAAGGCAACATGAGCGCTATGACAAATAGCGAAAAAGCTGGAGGTATCTTATTCTTTGGTAAAGCGGGATGCATTAACTGTCACAAGGGACCAGGATTAAATAATCAGAATTTCTATGCCATAGGCGTTAAAGATTTGTACGAGACTGGTGAAGCATTCGCAACTGGCCCAGATGATCTGAGAAATCTCGGTAGAGGCGGCTTTACTGATAGGCCAGAGGATATGTATAAATTTAAAGTTCCACAGATATATAACATGAAGGACTCCCCTTTTTACTTCCACGGCAGTAGTAAGCGTAGCCTGAGAGAAGTAGTAGAATACTTTAATGATGCTCAAATAGAGAACGAAAACGTAGATGCTAATGTATCCGCATTCTTTAGACCACTCAATCTTACTGAAGAGGAGATTGTGGACCTTACTAAATTTCTAGAAACAGGCTTGTTTGACCCAAATCTTAATAGATATATGCCTACAGAGGTTCTCTCAGGCAATTGTTTTCCTAACAACGATATTCTGTCAAAAGTCCAGATGGGCTGCGAGTAATAGCAGAATTAACGTATCAAAGCCTTTCGCTTTTAGTCCATATAGACATACGGCGTTATCCTTACCTTTAAATTTTGGGATGTTCAGGAGTAAAGTGTGCGAAACCCTGAAAGCTTGCCCAACTGACTAGATGGGGGGTGACATATTAAAACACAGAGTGATGAAACCTGTGTAAAGATTAAAGCACGATCCAATTTGGCGTGATTTTTTAGAAAAAATCATGACAAATTGCCAACAAGAATTACCCCGTTTTTAGCGAAAAAATTTGGGAAAATGGAGTAATCCAATCCCTTAAATTTCGATTATCTCCTTATGGTTGTATATTTCAACTTTCTTGAGAATATCCCTAAACACGACTGAAACAGTAGTCGAATTTCTTTATACCTAAGCCCAAACTACAACTTGCGCAATCTTTCCAAATTAATTATGCCCATTTTCGCAAACAGATGCTGAATCGACACACGCAGCACACCTAATCCATACTCCGTACTACGCTTAAAATTAATCGAGGAAGCTTCGTCAAAATACTTGGTAGGACAGGTAACTTCTCCAATATCAAACCCAGCATAAATGATCTGTGACAACATTTCATTATCAAACACAAAATCATCCGAATTTGCATTAAAGTTTATCGTCCGTAATACTTCTCCACTAAATGATCTATATCCGGTATGGTATTCTGATAATTTATAATTCACCAATAGATTTTGCGTCATCGTTAAAAATCGATTAGCAATATACTTATATAGTGGCATTCCCCCTTTCAACGCTCCCTTTCCCAAGATTCTACTACCTAGCACTACAGGAAATAAATTCTCTCCAATAATATTGACCATCGAAGGAATTAATAGTGGCGTATACTGATAATCGGGATGAAGCATAATAACAATATCCCCATTCAACTCTAGTGCCTTATTATACAAGGATTTTTGATTTCCTCCATAGCCTTTGTTACTTTTATGAGAGATGATGTGCTTTATTCCAATTTCTCGGGCTTTGGTAACTGTTTCATCTTTACTAGCATCATCGCAGAGAATCACCTCATCGACTAAATCAAACGGAATTTCGCGGTAGGTCTTTTCCAATGTTAGTGCTGCATTATAGGCAGGCAAGACGACGATAACCTTTTTATCTTTATACATATACTCGGGCTAAAAAAACCACAAAGATACATAGTTTCTCCAATAATGATTTCATTCAGAGATATAGTTATATCACTTGCATTATAGTCAGTAGTTAATTAAGATAAATTGGATTAGTAAAGCAGCCCATTTTATTTAGCTTTTGCTACTACTTATCCTTATCTTTAATAGTTGATATATTAAATTTATGTAGAAAAGCACAGCATATAGATATAGATGAACGATCACCTTGGACAACAAACATTGTTAGAGCTTTATGCTTGTAAGCACGAGTTACTTAATGACCAGAAATTTATAGAAATCACCCTAGTTGAAGCGGCTGTGGTTGCGGAGGCAAATATAGTCAAGCTGTATTTTCATAAGTTTTCTCCTTACGGAATTTCTGGAACGCTAATTATTACAGAAAGCCATATTAATATACATACTTGGCCTGAGTATAATTTCGCAGCCATAGATTTTTTCTCCTGTGATCCACATATGAAAATAGCAGCAGCTTGTACTTTTCTCCAATCCGCCTTTGAAGCTAAGGACTATAGCAAGCATGATCATCAGCGAGGTGCTATGAAAACTATTCAAAAATTAAATGAGCTACAAACTCAGAATCGTCATCTATAATATGACCGTCCCTGCGTCTAAAACTTAGACAGCATGGTTCTCCAGCTCCGACATACATAGCACCTTGATAGATGTCTCCATCCTCATCTTTGTACATTAGTGCATATTGTTGATAGACTTTACTGAAAGCTCCAAAATCACCTTTTGTCTTAGCCACAGTAGATCCATCTGTGTCAATTATTTTAATGTTCTCTCCCATTCTACCGAAGTTCGTTTTCCGTACATACTTACTCCCTTTTAATCTATATATGTCATCATAACAAGGCAGTAGATAGGGGCTATCTGGAAATAATTCGTATAATATGGTTAGCATATGCTTAGCTTGCAAAGCGATACTGTAGGCTGGATTCATTATTACTAAGCCGTGATCTAAAGACAGATTAGTCATTATATCCATCAACTCTGGTTCCTCTAGCATGATGAATTCCCAAGGAACTAGCTTATACATAAAGTGATATTGTATATAAACATCTTCAGACTGAAGAAAAACGCCATCTTCATCGAAAATAACATCTTCTAAATCTGCGTAATCCACTTCGAAACCTGCTTGCTCTGCGGATTCTTTAATGACATTTAGGTTAAGTATATCCTCCATATGCCCTAGAGAGGTAAGCAGTAACGTAGCAGGCTTATCTGGAAATTTATTTTTGACTCGTCTAAATACTTGGTTTAATTCGTCTACTAAGTAGTTGAACTGGCCTTTGGATTCCTCTTTTACCTGGTGATGAAGATATGATTGAATATATGTGGACTCTGGCATAATAGTGCAGGTATCTGCATTAAACTCAATTAGCTTAATCGGAAGTTCTTCGATACCTCCTGCAAAATCAAATCTACCACAGACATGTGGAAGATTCCTGTCCATGTCATATTCTATAAGTTTGATAATATTCTCTGGTAAATCAAGCCTAGACCAGAGCTTGTGTTCACGTACATGATCCAATGCTTTCTGGTACATTTTGAAGATTGCTTTACTGGCAACTTCATATGCCTTCACTTCATCGCGATGTACCATAATGGCATCTTCCGCGATATAGTCGTGATTATCCCCATCCTGATACCATCCGTATCCAGCCTCCTCTATTAATGACCTCGCCTCTTTATCTTTAGGCAAGTCAATAATTCTATCCACCATAAGACTTCGTTGATCTAGAAGAGCCAAATCCTTTTTTAGGTGTTCTTACTGTTTTTCTAGATGCAGTGGATCGTAGACTGTTGGTTGTAGTATTACTTTTCTTAAAAGCTGCATCATTGGCATAAGCACTTCTACTCATTCCTTGGCTCATACTCTTCCCCATCATATAACCCATCATGCCTCCCATAAGAATACCACTCATACCTCTTCTACGTGGGTTTTCAGCGTCTACCAATTGTGCTTCAGCAAGGGTAAATGTATCGCGTACACCGTCTATGTATTCTGCAATAATTCTAGAGTCCTCTACGGCAGGCACTACTGTTTCATCTGTTATTTTGAACATTTCCGTATCTACTTCCTTCACTTCTGTAATGACGCCTTGAGTAGGCGTAAGTACTTCCTGCTCTTGGTATTCTACATTAGATCCGCATGAAAAAATACTACTTGCAAAAAGGGCAGTACCTAAAAATAGGTTACTCTTTTTAATTATTTGCTTAGAATTAGAGCGCAGTGCTGATTTTATTTTTACCATTGTGTTAGTTTTGATTTACTAATTAGTCACAATTTAATTAAAAGACAAGCAATAGCAAGTAATTATAGTAGGGTATCATGCAGAAAAAAACATTCCTCATATTTATAACCATTATAGTTGGAATGTGCTCCATTATATATGAGCTGCTAATATCCACCACTAGTTCCTATTTTCTTGGGAATAGTGTAAAACAATTTTCTCTGATTATTGGATTTTATATGGCTTTCATGGGTCTAGGCGCCTACTTTTCAAAAGTTATTCAGAATAGACTAATTTATTACTTCATTATCATAGAGATAATTTTGGGTCTAATCGGTGCCTTTTCAGTTCCACTTTGCTATCTTTATATACTCTACGCCGATTTTACTGGCTTCAACCTTTTTGTATTTTTTCTTATTTCTATTATAGGCACCTTGACTGGCCTAGAAGTCCCTCTACTGACGCGAATCTTAGAGACCGATTATAATCTCAAAGATAACATCTCCAACATTTTGAGCTTTGATTATCTTGGCGCTTTAATAGCAACTATAGCATTCCCGTTCTTTCTGCTGCCTTTTGTAGGCGTATTTAAATCCTCCTTATTTTTCGGTCTGTTAAATATATTAGCAGGTATTACGACTTTCCTATTTTTCAGAAAGGAGATAGCTATCCCAAAGGCTAAAAAACAAATTATGTCTTTAGCTATCTTCAGCATCGTAGGCATCATAGTCTTCAGTATCGGTGCTACACGCTCTTTCATGGACAGGTGGCATGATGGCATATTTAAGCACCCTGTGATATATAGTGAACAATCCTCATATCAAGATATTACCATTACCAAGACAGACAATGAATTTAGACTTTATCTTAATGGCGCTATACAGTTTTCTTCAAGAGATGAGTACCGCTATCATGAAGCACTAGTTCACTTGGCGATGATGCAACATTTTGGTCCAAAGAAAATTCTATTATTAGGCGGAGGTGAAGGGCTTGCAGCGAGAGAAATATATAAGTATGATATAGAACAATTAGACTTAGTAGATATCGACCCCGCTATCACAAAGCTAGCTAAGCGAATGAATGTACTCCAACAATTAAACGCAGGTTCACTGGAAAAAGAGGAGACGAAAATACACCATGAGGATGCTTTTTCATTTTTACTTAATTCTAAAGAACAATATGATATCATCATCTGTGATCTTCCCGATCCTAATAGTGAAAGCATAGCGAAACTGTATAGCCAAGCATTCTATAAGCTAGCTATTAGCAGACTAAGTTCAGAGGGATTATTAGTCACTCAGGCGACTAGCCCGACGCTGACACCGAACGCATTTTGGTGTATTGAAGAGACATTAAAGATAAGTGGTTTTGACTACACATATCCATATCATGTCAACGTCCCTAGTTTTGGAAACTGGGGTTTCGTCATGGCTTCAAAACGTCAGCTATTTTTTCAATATGATGAAAGTATCCCGACAACATTTTTAGAACCAAGTATGCTACAGCATATATTTTATTTCCCTAAAGATACACGCACCAAAAGCGTCTTGCCAAACTTCTTAGATCAACCTATACTTATGGAATATTATTTAGAACATTGGAGAAGACTAAATCATGAGCAGCGATAGTTAAAGCAACCAGTTCCACTCTTAGTTGAGAGTCCTCTAGTAAGCGTGCCTAGCCAGTTAGAAAAGTTTAAGGATCGAGCGAGTAGCGAGTGGTATATAACCCAGCCCAGCGCCTAGTTTTATTGCACGACATAGGAATCGCTCAAATACTTACAATACAAGTACAGCTGAATCGTTTAGCGAAATTTCACTACTTTTGAAAAAAAAATGAAGTTTACTAAGACGGGATGCTTAATTGCCATTATAGGGGTTTCTGCTGTTATATTGATCGGCCTAGCGGGATTCTACATGTTCTATAATGAGGACAAACCTCAAGGCAAGTCGGGACCTGATGCGGAACAATTGGCTCAGAAGATGTTGACCGCGATCAATGATGAAGCTTGGCAAGAAGTAAAATATGTCACTTGGAATTTTGCTGGACGACATCAATATTTATGGGACAAGGAAAGACACTTAGTGCAGATAAAATGGGATAACAATATGGTCTTGCTCAATCCTAATACCGTAGAAGGTATTGCATACAACGATGGCGTAGAAATAGCAAAAGAGGACGGCGACAAAATGGTAAAAGATGCTTGGGATTATTTTATCAACGACTCCTTTTGGCTCAATGCACCTTCGCTGGTAAAGCAGCCTGGCACGGTGCGCAGCATAGTGACTGCAGAAGATGGCGAACAACAATTGATGGTTACTTATACTAGCGGTGGTAGCACACCTGGCGATTCTTACTTATGGAAGTTGGATGAAAGCGGCAGGCCCCTAAGCTATCAAATGTGGGTAAAGATAATACCAGTCGGTGGCACAGAATTTACTTGGGAAGGCTGGACTGAAATGCCTAATGGGGCCATGCTTTCGACTATACACAAAGGACCTGGCTTCACGCTAGAGCTGACAGATATCAAAACAGGTGAAAACTATACGGAATTTGGACTAGATATAGACCCTTTTATCCCTATTCTTCGTTGAAAAATAATAGTTGACTGTAAAGTAAATTATGAAGTCAACTGTTCAGTAAAAAAAATGCTAATTTAGCTATATTAAATATTTCAAATATTTACGATGAAACGTCCAACTATTGAACCTGAACAAAAGGCACTAGAGATCAATCTAGATGAAAAAATCTATGGCACGTTTTCAGAAATAGGTGCTGGTCAAGAAGTAGCTCGTTACTTTTTTCAAGCAGGTGCGGCGGCTGGAACAATAGCGAAGACAATGTCTGCTTACGATAAAATTTACTCGGATGAAATATATGGGCCTGAGCCTAGTGGTCGATATGTGTGCGAATCACGAATCTATAAAATGCTCGATCATGAATACGAACTAATCGAAAATCGTTTACAAAATGAACGTCCCGATGCAAACTTTTTTGTGTTTGCGGATACGATAGCTGCACTTAACTTTCACCGCACAATCCCTGGGGATGGTTGGCTTGGCTTACGATTCCAACTAAGTCCAAGGGGACATACAAACGATATCGTCCTCCACGTCAAAATGTTGGATAACGACACTCTACTGCAGCAGCAAGCAGTAGGAATTCTTGGTACTAATCTAATCTATGCATGTTACAAATATGCGCACAATGCAGAGCTTCTAGTAGAAAGCTTAATGGATAGTCTCAATGGACGTATCGCGATAGATATGATCCGAATCACTGGTCCAGATTTTCCTGACTTAGATAATAGATGGTTAAGTTTGATGCTGGTGAAGCATGGTTTGTCTGATGTAGCGATGTTTGATAGCGATGGAAAAAATCAGCACGCTTCTGAATTTTTATACAGAAAATCTGTTCTCGTAGTTCGCGGCAGTTTTAGACCTCCTACCTTAGTTAACGAGGACATGATTGTCAAAAGCTGGGAACAGTTTCGAAAAGAAAAAATAGTAGATCCTAAGAAGTCCTATTTAATTGCAGAGATTACACTTGATAATCTTAAAGCTAGTAATGGAGAGATCGACCCCAAAGATTTTTTAGATAGAGCAGAACTTTTGTGCGCTATGGGACTTACTGTGGCAGTGACTAATTGTGAACAACATGAAAAATTACTAAAGTACTTGAGTGATTATAAAGTTCCTCGAATAGGATTGGTCATAGGGGCTCAGCAGCTAGAAACGTTGATCAGTAAAAAATATGATGACGATAATAATGGTCGCATCTTAGCTTCATTTGGGGAGCTATTCATGGGTATCGTAAAAATGTATGTCTATCCCATGACACAGGAAGGAAGTGAAGAAATGATAATCAGCAAAAACCTCCCTGTCCCCGATGGTGTTCGGTTTTTATATCAACATTTATTGGAGAGTGGCCAGATCGTAGATGTAGAAAAAATAGACTCGGATATCCTACATATTTACTCCAAGGAGGTGTTGGCATTGGTGCAATCCGACGATGGAGAATGGGAAAAATTAGTCCCAGAAAAAGTCGCTAAAGTGATTAAGCAACAATTCTTATTTGGATTTCCAAGTCAGAAACTGGAGTTCAAATATTAATTTTTTATAATTAACCTCTGTCCATATTTATTACATGATAAAATATACCATTAGCTGGTTAATATTGATATGCGTTTTCTCTTGCGCCTCAGAAAAGAAACCTGCTCCTAACACAACAGAATTAGTAGCTGTAAATAAAATAAATACAGAAACCATAGATATAAGTGCAGCAGTGAAAAAAGAAATTCCATTAGATTTTATTATGGGTAAATTCAATCCCGAATTGGAAGCTGAATTTATTGAGGTACCAGCCAAATATGCTTCACGAAAAGGAATGTACATGCAGCGAGGTGCTTATGATGCATTTGTGTTGATGGCCGAAGCAGCTAGAAAAGAAGATGTCACGCTGCAAGTAATATCTGCCGCAAGAAATTTTTATAGACAGAAATCTATCTGGGAGTCAAAGTGGAATGGTCAGATTAAAGTTGATGGCAAGGATCTATCAAAATCCATTCCTGTTGCAAAAAATCGGGCACTGAAAATATTAGAATTTAGCTCCATGCCAGGTACCTCTCGTCACCATTGGGGCACCGATATTGACATCAATAATCTTAATAATAGCTACTTCGATAAAGGTCGCGGTCAGGTAGAATACGCATGGCTAAAGGCACATGCCGCTGAATTTGGCTACTGCCAACCCTACTCTCCCATTGGTAAAGCGAGACCACGTGGCTACTTTGAAGAAAAATGGCACTGGTCATACATGCCGCTTTCACAGCCTTTGACCGATGCTGCGGAAGCCCGATTACGCAATGAAATGATCACTGGATTTGACGGTTCAGAAACAGCCGTGGAGATCGATGTAGTCCGTCATTTCGTCCTTGGTATCAATGGTGCTTGCCGTCATTAATAGACACTCAATAATTCAATTAGGCAGCACTGTTTTCATAATTTTTTTGTTTTACGTATATGGAGCCATCCCGACCCTGACTAAGCTAGCACATTATCCAAACACGTCAGGGCTTGACCAGGCTATCCTTTCCGATACGCTTTGAAGAAAAGCGCATCTCCATTTCTATCCTTTGTCCTTGCGCTCTCCGAGCGACGGGCTCCAGCGCAAGCGCCTCCGCGAACCACGTTATGCAGTATAAAAGATAAAACAGATTCCACAACAAAATTAGCCCTTCAATCCTTACCTTTGAAAGCAAACTAAATTGAAAGCAAACTAAATTAAAATATATATGTCTCTTACTTCATCAAAAATGATAGCACTAGGAACTACAGCTCCTAGCTTTACACTTTCTGACACGGTCACTGGAAAAAACATATCGCTCTCAGAAGCACAGTCTGATAAGGCTACAGTAATTATGTTTATATGTAACCACTGTCCGTATGTCATTCATGTAAATGAAGAGATTGTAAAAATCGCCAATGACTTTATACCTAAGGGCGTAAAAGTGATAGCTATCAGCTCAAATGATGTTGAGAACTACCCTGTCGACTCTCCTGAAAACATGAAAGCTTTTGCCGCAGAGTCAGGCTATACTTTTCCATATCTATACGATAAAGATCAGTCAGTCGCAAAGGCATACGACGCAGCTTGCACACCAGATTTTTATGTTTTTGACGGTGATATGAAATTAGCTTATCGAGGTCGAATGGATGCATCTTCTCCAAGTAATGGAGTAGCTAACGACGGTGCAGAATTACGCGATGCTTTAACTAATATTTTAAACAACAAACCTGTAGCTACTGTGCAGCTGCCTAGTATGGGTTGTAATATAAAATGGATTAAATAATAAGTTGAAGGAGCTTGTAACAGTATTAACTCTCTGATACTAAGTATCTCCAAAATTACATGGACTCCATTAAGAGTCCATGCTGCTTTTTGGGATTACTATACTTGCAATATAACTGTGAGTATAAATCTTAGATGGTACCGTCATTGATTCGAACAGCCATAATATCTTTATCGTATTGATTAATATTTAAACTCGGTCTTTGATAATAGGAGTTTAAAGCTTTATTGTAATCGTTCTCTATGAACTCAACATTGGTAGATTCGATATAGCCTTTCTTACCATCGAATGTCTTGACAAGGAAAAATACCTTCTTCATCACGTCATTTCCCATGCGATATATTTTTTCTTCTTGGCCTATTACTTTTAATGTTTCTCTGGTATCCACCTTTGCTACAGTTTGATATAGTCCTGGTCCAGGAAATAAATTAAGATCATCATATTTAGGTTTCAAGATTGGGCTTGTACGAGTAGGCTCATACAGCGTCTCGAACTTATTAGCGCCTTTGTCCCAAGCGTAGGTGTATGTAACGTATTCCATACATGTACCTCCATAGGAATCACTACAATCAAAATAGTCAATATATGAAACTCTAATACTACCATCTTCGACATCAAAGAATTTTTGATTGATAGGCGCGATGTTTTTAGAGCTCTTTCCAAGATTTATTCTTTCAGAATATATACTGCGAATAGCGTCGTACTTCATCGTAAATATTTCTAGGTATTGATTAACGGTTTCGCTCATAGTACCTTGGCTATTTAGCTCCACTACTATCTCTTCGTAGCCATCACCAGTCAAGTCCGCCATTTGTACATTACCAGCCCATGATTTTCCTTCAACCTGCTCTCTACCTATTTGTATATATCTACTTTGTTTAGCTACGTTTGTAAACACCAAATATTTCTCTTTATAAGGTTTTTTAGTTGCACTATTCGCATCATAGCCATTAATGGTAGCTAGCCATACTGTAGCTAAGTAATAATTATAGCTTAACTTAGCTTTAGTATCTACTTGGAGGCTGCTTTTGGTATCTATGGCTTCATATACAGCAATATTATTTCCGAGTACCCACCCCTTTTTACCAGATTTAAGCTGAATATTATACCACTTAAATTTTTGCGTCTGGCTATCATCCTCGTGGTATAATTTTGTTTCTCCAACTACTCGAAAAGTTTCTCCTTCACTTATTGCTATATTTGATTGATTATAAAACGATGAGTCAGAGAAAAGAATAAATTTGTTGACAGATACCGCATAATTCTCCATATTGGAGCTCTCTAAGGCGTTGACAGATAAGCTTAAGCTTATGCATCCAAGTATTGCTATTATTCTAATTGGTAGCATAAATACAGACTTTAAATAGTTTAATAAGTGTATACTATACTATTACTTAAATGATGCCAAAAGAGTTATATATTATAAATATTTTTATATAAAATGGTTAAATGTATTATAATTAATGATAAAGTGTGTTAAACGTAATGATTTAGATATAAATAAGTGGGATCAATGTATACGCCAATCGTATGGTGGTAGAGTTTACGCCACTAGTTATTTTCTAGATATTGTCTGTATTAGGGGAGGATGGGTTGGCCTTGTCCTAGACGATTATGAGGCTGTTATGCCGCTACCTTTAAATAATACTTTTCCATTCTTACCTAGGATATCTCCTCCATTATATGCGCAGCAATTAGGTGTATTTTCGCAAAATATATTATCAAGTCAAATAGTGGAAGATTTTATATTGGCTATTTCTTCAAAGTATAGAGCAGTATATGTTCAACTAAATGATACAAATCATATTTCCGCTTTACCAAATACAGAAATAAAAAGAAGATCCAATTATATACTTTCACTGGATATACCATATGAGGAAATTTCAAAGAATTACTCTAAGAGCCTACGTAGAAACATAAAACTTGCAAAAAAAAATGAACTCTATTTAGAAACCATTGGAGTGGAAGAGTTTATTACATTCTATTTAGCACATACTTCTGAAAAAGAAAAAAAACGTCATTCCATAAATTCTATCTTACAATCACTATTACCCGTACTTAAGCGTAAAAAGGAAGCGAAATTATTTGGGGTAGTATCGAAAGATGGACATTTAATAGCTGCATGTGTAATTCTCAAATACCAAGATCGCATCACATATCTCCTGAGTAGATCTACTATTGAAGGTAGGAAACTTAGAGCCATGCACCTGATCATTGATGAGGTGATTAAGAATAATTTAGAAACCGCTGACAAACTCGATTTTGAAGGTTCTGATATCAAGTCCGTCGCAAAGTTTTTTAGCTCTTTTGGAGCAGTCAATCATCCATATACTATAGTAAGCTACAAGCGACTACCCTTCTCTGTATTCTCTTAGAATAAATTTACGTATCCTATATGAATTTTAGGTTTACCCAGATCGAAGAAGTCTTCTTGGTTAGAAAGATCACGCCCTACGGCTGCACTCAGACTTAAAATACCAGCTGCAGTTTCGAAATTTATACCCGCACCTAGACCCCAAGGATAGTTATAAACATCAGCTGATTTGTCGACTTGCAATAATGCTAAATCCGAAAAAGCGAACAAGACAGAATTACCAGTTAAAGTAAATCTATATTCCAATGTGTTGACGAGATAGCGATCTGTAAAAAAGTTTTGTTCATTGAAACCACGCAGTAGCTGATTGCCCCCTATTCGAAACTGTTCGTTCGTAAATATCTCGGACTTACCAATGATGCCCGCTGCATTCAGTCCTATCTTTATCGATGACTGTCTCCCTATAGACTGATACCTTGCGATATCTACCGCTAGTATAAACTGATCTTCTTTCTCAAATTCATCATAAAGCGTCCTGAAGTCAAAGTTTTCATCCATAGGATCACTCAAATCGAGGATCAGACTATTCGGTCGAATTTGCTTTACCCCAAGCATAAACTTATTTTTCAGCAACCAACCCTGACGAGGATTATTGAGATTTTTAAGGTTATGATATTGCCATTGTATGCCATAGTATTGTGTGCGCGTATCAAGACTCTTTGGCAGTAGCCGACTATTGATAACACTGTTTTCATTTACGTCTAATATCCGTGTAATATCAGAGGCATAGAATATTTCTACATAATTATCGCCCCCATACAGATATTGCGCGCCTATGGTGTAGTCTATATCTAAGAAGCTGGTATCCTGCTTTGCCAATTCAAAACTACTACGCAAACCAAATGGCAGTCCAAAAAAATATGGATAGCGAAATTCTGCTTTAACATTTTGCGTAAGCGGTTTAAGTTGTCTAAATTCAAAAAAAATTCGTTCCCCTCGATTTAATGTATTGATAAGATCTATCATCGCAGTGGCCGTTACAATCACATTATTATCTAGTAGTGGGTCGTTTAATGGCAATACTCCAACCAACGCATCAAATCGACTAGCCTCCCTATTGTTAGCGAAAATATAAATATCTGCTCCTTGGTCATTAAATAAGACGTTTGGTGATTTATCAGTATTAATAAATGGAAGATTATTGAGGCGACTCTTCGCTTGCTCTAGTTGTTTTTTACTAAATACTTTACCAGGTACCAAACCTAAATACGGACCTAAAAAGCCAGGACTGATAGTCGCGTCCCCAATTATTTTTATTTGATTCACCAATATCTTTCGATTCAAGATGAGATGCATTTCCGCCTTGACTTTATCATCTGTCACCTCTATATTCTTAAACACAATCTCAGCGAAAGGGTAGCCATTGTTCTCGGCATTTTTCAAAAGAGTAGATTTTAACTTTAGCGCATTTTTATAGCGATACGCCATGCTTCTGAGTTTACCCTGTGCAAATTCTATGGCAGCCTCATTAGGAGTAATAAAAATATCTTGGTATTGCCGTCCTTGGTGGATAAAAGCTAATAAGCTACTATCTGATGCCACTACTATAGAATCAATGGCAGCTTCCAAATAATGATTTACTAGCAGCTCTTCCACTTTAGAATCTACTAGGGAGTCTATTTGTAAACTATCTGCCCAAGTTTGCTCATTCGACTGCCCATCAATAACTATAGTCAATTGAATACTATCCTGTCCGCGCACGACACACACTATCAGTGATAACATAAATAGGCAAAAAATACGATTAGATGGAGCCAAAGCTTACTTTTGAGTATGTCGGGTATTTATATTCATATTCCATTTTGTAAAAAGGCGTGTCATTACTGCAACTTTCATTTTTCTACTCAATTAGAACGCAAAAATGAGCTAGTAGATTCTATTGTGACTGAGATTCAGTGGCGCCAAGATTACCTTCAAGACAAAAATATAGAAACTATTTATTTGGGAGGGGGAACACCATCTTTATTATCCGCAGCCGAGTTAGATAAAATTCTTAAAGCTATATACGATTTATTTAATGTGAGCCCAAATGTAGAAATCACCTTAGAGGCTAATCCAGATGACTTAAGTCCTGACAAGTTGATCAGTCTTAAGCGAAGCGGAGTGAATCGACTAAGTATCGGTGTACAATCCTTCTTTCAAACTGACTTGGAATATATGAATCGTAGCCACAACGTAGATCAGGCGATCTCTAGTATTGATGATGCCTTGGGTATTGGTTTCGAAAATATCTCTATTGACCTTATATACGGTGCGCCGACTACTACGGATGATATGTGGCAAGATAACGTGACCCGAGCCATCGCATTTGGAGTTACTCACCTATCTTGTTATGCGCTGACTGTAGAACCCAACACCGCCCTTGCCCATTTTATCAAATCCAAAAAGATGGTTGCACCCAAAGATGAAAAAGCAGCTGTACAATTTGAATATTTAGTCAAAGCAACCACCAAAGCAGGTTGGCTACATTATGAGATTTCAAATTTTGCAAAGCCTGAAATGCTGAGTCAACATAATACCAATTATTGGAGAGGGGTGCCCTATCTAGGCATAGGTCCCGCTGCGCATTCCTTTAATGGTCATTCGCGCCAGTGGAATATTTCGCATAATATAAAGTATATTGATTATATAATACAGCAGAATAAGACCGAACTTTACGAAGTTGAACAATTGAGTTCTACGGATCAGACCAACGAATATGTTATGACATCATTACGCACTATGTGGGGAGTGGACTTGTCACATATTGCTCCAGATGAACATCGCCATAAAATAGTTTCCGCTGCAAAGATATATCTTGATCAAGATATATTAATCCAAGAAGGAGATCGTTTATTACTAAGTCCTCAAGCTAAGTTTTTAGCAGATGGGATAGCTAGTGCGCTATTTGTTTAGAATAATAATGCAAAAATAAACACCCCCTTACTATTTGCACACAAAAGAAATTGGCAGTTCAGTATTGTAAAATAATTGCGAAGCGATGGGCTGCATCGTAAGTTCAATTTTATGAATTTAGCAATTGCCTCATAGATCAAATAATTAGTGAAAAAATTCTGCATCACTAGGATATTCAGAAGTAAGCGAAGCTAACCCTGAAAGGGTTTA